>OMDJ01001221.1_pt1 | contig 12838 bp, 7 predicted proteins | sample 1645211 | NCBI WGS metagenome assembly OMDJ01 (sample SAMEA103958142, study PRJEB25191) | human gut metagenome | biome: human-associated habitat [ENVO:00009003]; feature: intestine environment [ENVO:2100002]; material: feces | place: Germany | collected 2013/2015 | reverse complement strand
TGGGAGCGCTTTAAAAAAGATGTTGTCCGCGACAAGTGGCTGTATCTTCTGATTCTTCCCGGCATGCTTTTCATGCTCATCTTCCGCTATATCCCGATCTTCGGCAATGTGATTGCTTTTATGGACTTCAACCCCTACAACATGTGGAACAGCACATGGGTAGGCTTTGACCAGTTCATCAAGCTTTTCAATAAGCCGGCGTTCATGCAGACTTTCTACAACACCCTCTACATCTCCATTTTGAAGATGGTATGTGGTTTCCCGATTCCGATCATCCTCGCTTTGATGATGAACGAGATGCGCAACATGAAGTTCAAGAAAGTGGCGCAGACGCTCCTTTATCTGCCGCACTTCATTTCTTGGGTTGTTATGGCCGGCCTCATCATGAACTTCCTCGATCCGTCCACGGGCCTCGTCACCGCGCTCCTCAAGAGCATCACGGGCAAGGACCTGCAGGTGCTTACCGACAAGGCACTCTTCGTCCCGATGCTGATTATCACCGACATCTATAAGACGATGGGCTGGGGCACGATTATTTACTTCGCGGCGCTGTCCGGTGTTGACCCGCAGCTTTACGAAGCAGCCGAGATTGACGGTGCACGCAAGTGGAAGCAGATGATCAACATCACGCTGCCGGCGATTACCCCGACGATTGTTATCATGCTGATCCTCAACTGCAACAACATCGTAAACGCAGGCTTCGACCAGATCTTCATGCTGTATTCCGCACTGGTTTATGACGTAGCCGATATCATCGATACGTATGTGTACCGTATCGGTATCCAGAAGGCAGACTACTCCTTCTCTACCGCAGCGGGCATGTTCAAATCCATCATCGCTCTCGTCATGATCCTCATCGTCAACTTTGTTGCCAAGAAGACCGGCAACGAGGGTATTTGGTAAGGAGGTTATGAACATGGAAAAGAACAAAATCAAAACCTCCACAGGCGAAAAGATCTTTACCGTATTCAACTACGCGTTCTTTACGCTGCTCTGCCTCGTCATGCTGTATCCGTTCTGGCATGAGATCATGCTTTCCTTCAGCTCCCTTGAAGCATCCACGAAGGGCGGCATCTTCCTCTGGCCGAAGGGCTTTAACCTGGATACTTATAAATCCGTATTTATAAACCCGAACATCTACACGGGCTTCCGTACCACGATCATCGTCACGATTGTCGGTACGGCACTGGGCACGCTGCTCACCGCTATGACCGCTTATCCGCTTTCTAAGTCCAGACTGCGCGGCGGCAAAGTGTTGATGACGCTTGTCCTCTTCACCATGATTTTCTCCGCCGGTATGATTCCGAGCTTCCTGCTCATTCAGACAATCGGCCTTATGGATAACATCCTCGCGCTGATCCTGCCGGGTCTCGTAAGCGCATACAACTGCATCATCATGAAGAGCTTCTTCCTTTCCATTCCGGAAAGCCTTGAAGAATCCGCCCGCATCGACGGTGCAACCGACCTGCGCATCTTCTTCTCCATCATCCTGCCGCTTTCCAAGGCGACCATCGCCACCATCGCGCTGTTCACAGCGGTTGGCTACTGGAACGACTACTTCTCCACGGTCCTTTATATCCGCTCCGTTGATAAGTGGGCTCTGCAGGCGGTTCTGCGCAACATGCTGACGAATACACAGCAGGCAATGCAGCAGGCAGGCGTCAACGTCATGGCGCAGACGAATACCAACGCACAGACGATCAAGGCCGGTACCATCGTGATTTCCACGGTGCCGATCCTCATCGTGTACCCGTTCGTGCAGAAGTACTTCGTTAAGGGCGTTATGATCGGCGGCGTTAAGGGCTAAGCCCGCACTCTTTTGGGTTGTCCCGAAGCATGGCTTCGGAAAACTATATTATCATTATTTCCAAAGAAAGGATTTTAGTCATGAACATGAAGAAAATCGCATCCGTTGTTCTGGCACTTGCACTGAGCGTAAGCGTATTTGCAGCGTGCGGCAGCAACGGCAATTCTTCCGCAAGCTCTACGGCTTCCACCGAGAGCAGCACTGCTTCTACCGACAGCAGCGCAGCTGCGACCGGCGACAAGATCGACGTTCTGAACCAGAGCACAACGATGGACGTTTCCGTTGCAGTTATGAACGGCTTCACCGCAGCTGGCAGCCGCGTTCAGAAGGAACTTGAGGAAAAGTACAACGTTAAGTTCAATCTCGTTGTTCTCCCGGGTTGGACTGACGGCCAGTCCCAGATCTCCCTGCTGATGGCATCCAACGACATGCCGAACATCATGTGGTGGTGGAGCATGGATACCGAGTACAACAAGTGGGTGAAGGCAGGTCTGTTGGACGATGTTTCCGTTTACATGGATAAGTACACCGTTATCCGCGACTACTACAACAAGATGGACCCGAAGACCCTCTTCTATGCATCTGAGGCCGACGGCTCCATTTACAGAATCCCGGGCGACGTTTCTGAACCGTCCTGCGAGAACCTCTGGATCCGCCAGGATTGGCTCGATAACCTGAATCTTAAGGCTCCGACCACGATCGAAGAGCTCGACGAAGTGCTCCGCGCTTTCACGGAGGACGATCCGGATGGCAACGGTCAGAACGACACCTACGGCCTCGGCGGCGACGGTTACGACTTCCGTTCCTTCTGGCCGTGGATCCAGTCCTATGACCAGACCCATTACAGCCGTTTCTGCGTAGATGACAACGGCGTTGTCACCTACGGCCCGGCTAACGAGGGCACCAAGAACTGGGTTAGCGACGTTGCTGATCTGTATGCAAAGGGCTACATCACCCCGAACATCACGCAGGATACCGACCGTGACGAGCAGATGGCAAACGGCGGCTTCGGCGTAACGTACAGCTGGTGCGCATGGAACAACCCGGACGCAGCTCCGATGATGTCCTTCTATGCTTCCAACCCGGATGCTAAGTGGGTACCGATCGACATGGTTAAGGGCTCCAACGGCAACCCGCAGGACGACCCGGGTACAAGCGCTGCTTGGGCATATTTCGCAATCACCAACACAGCTTCCGATCCGGAAAGACTGTATGCAACTTGGGACGACATGTGCGATTCCGATAACTACATCGCACGCCGCTTCGGTATCGAAGGCACCGATTACGAGTACGACGAGAACGGCCAGTATGTCGCTATCGTTGGCCCGGACTCCGAGGAAAACACCTCTAAGAATATCGGCCTCAAGCTGTTCGATGCCCTCATGAACCGTAAGGACGAGTGCAACATCTCCAATACTCCGGAGACTGCCGCTCTGTTCAACAAGTCCGGCGAAAACAGCCGCTATGCTGCTGCTCATCTCGTTGAGTGGAAGGATCCGGCTTCCTTCGAGTCCTGGACCGAGTGCAGCGCTGACATCGAGGCTGAGAAGGATCAGTACCTCTGGGGTGTCATCGCCGGTCAGGAATCCATCGACGATTGGGACAACTATGTTGCAACGCTGAACAGCCTCGGCCTCGAGGACGTTCTTGCTGAAGCAAACGAGGACTATGCAACGCTCAGCGCTCAGATGGAAGAGTACCTCGCTGCTCACGGCGAAGCGTAATCGATTGATCTGATCTCGATTAAAATGTATACAGATGGGGGAAGCTTTCGGGCTTCTCCCATTTTGTTTCTTATGCAAAAATAAGCTGAGAAAAAACTGTGCATGTTTGCAAGAAAATGTGCGTTTTTTTCTCTATATGAAATTTGCAAAAAGCTATTGAATTCTCGCTTTGCATCGGCTACAATGCAAAGAAAGGTAAATATACGCCTATGCAAATACCCCGAAGGAGTTGTAAAAAATGAGCAAACTGTCTCTTGCCGGCGCGTGGAAGCTGCGCGGCGAATTTATGGACGTTACGGCAGAGCGCTACAACGAAGTGCTGCGTAAAATGGACGCAGCCCCCGTGCGCGCAACGCTGCCGGCGTTCTTAAAGCTTGAAGACCTTTCCGAAGAAGAACAGGCAGAGTTCTTAAAAGACCCGAACCCGCATTTTCACGTGATGACGGATAAAGCGAATCATGCGTTCCCTTCTAAATACGGCTTTATCCCCATGACCGTGCCGGGCGACGTCACCACCGCCCTCATCGAAAACGGCATCGTAGAAGAACCTTTTTTGAAGGAAAACACAAAGAAAAACCAGTGGATCAAGGATCTTTCCTGGTGGCTCGTCCGCGATTTTGACGTCACAGAGGAGATGCTGAACGAAGACATCGTGCGCCTCAACATTGAAATGCTCGATTTCAATGCGGATATCATCGTAAACGGCATGCCCGCCGCGCACCACGAAAACGCGTTCTGCGCGTTCAGCGAAGACATCAAGCGCTTTTTGCACGTCGGCAAAAACCAGCTCGTCATTCGCCTCACCTCCGGCATGGAGCTGCACTACCCGCGCGATGCCGTTTCGTTCTACTGCGCAAGTGAAAACGCCATCTGTGACCAGCGTGTCTACACCCGAAAGCCGCAGTTTACCTACGGCTGGGACTGGTGCCAGCCCGTGCCCACCTGCGGCATCGGCCGCTCCATCGAGATTGAAGCGTTCAGCGGTGCGCAGGTCATCGCGTCCCGCGTCGATACGTTAAAGCTCGACGGCGATGAAGCCGAAGTGGAGTTCCACTTCGAAATCGAAAAATCCGACATGGTCTCAAGCGCCGAGTGCGAGCTTACCTATACGCTCGAATTTGAGGGCAAAACCGTTTATACCGGCAAAAAAACGCTCATGCTCGTCGGCGGCGTGAACTTCGCCGAGGAACGCGTCACAATCAAAAACGCGAAACTCTGGTGGCCGAACGGCTACGGTGCGCAGAACCTCTATAGCTTTAAAGCCTGCTGCGTCACAAAGGGCATCCTGCATGAGATGCAGCCGAAGAAGATCGGCATCCGTACATTGGAGCTCGATACCTCTAAGCTCGAAGACGGCAGCCGAAACTTCTTCTTTAAGGTGAACGGCGTGCGCATCTTCTGCAAGGGCGGCAACTGGGTGCCGACGGATTCCCTTTATCTGCGCACCCCGAAGGAAAGCTACGAAACCCTCGTGCGCGAGGGCGCGGCGGCGCACTTCACCATGTTCCGCATGTGGGGCGGCGGCACGTATGAGCCGGACTGCTTCTATGAATATTGCTCGGAGTACGGCATTTTGTTGATGCACGACTTTATGTACGCCTGCGCGTTCTACCCCGACCACAAAAACGATTTTCTCTTTGAGGCGGAGCGCGAAGCCGAGTACCAGACAAAGCGCCTTGCACATTATCCCTGCATGGCCATCTGGACGGGCAACAACGAGATTGCGGAATCCTACACCGATTGGTTCCCGGCGCCCATCAAGCCGGAGCGCTTCTACGGTGAGAAAATATTCAACTATATTCAGCCGCGTGCCGTGCACCGCAACAGCCCGCTCGTTCCGTATATGCCGTCCTCGCCGTACTTCGGCGACCGCGCCAACGAAAGCGAACAGGGCGACGTACACGCATGGTCGTTCTTCGGCCGTCACCCGAAAACGAAGTTCAAGTTTGTCTATGAGCTTGAGGCGTTCGACCGCATCCCGGCGCGCTTCTCCAGTGAATACGGCTTCTTCGGCGCACAGATGGAAAGCACCGTTCGCCGTTACCTCGACGGCACCGAAATGCGCTTCGATAACCCCATCTGGAAGCACCACGGCGAGTTTGACCGCAAGCGCAGCAACATCGACGGCGCGATTGACCGCCATTTGACGGAGTTCAAAACCCTCGATGAACACGGCTATCTGCTGTACAGCGGCATCATGCAGGGCCTTCTGTACGCCGAGCTTGCCGAGGCCATGCGCCGCAAGCCGTACGGCGCAGGCGACCTCATCTGGATGTACAACGATTGCTGGCCGGAGACAGGCTGGACGATCATCGATTATTACCTGACGAGAAAGATCTCGTTCTATTTCTTAAAGCGCGCGTTTGCAACGAAAAAGCTCATCATCCGCGCGTGTGAGGGCGGCGCAGAAGTGACCGTCATCAACGAAACGCCCGAAGCGTTCACGGCGGATATTCACTGCGGATACATGACCTTCACCGGCGAGACCGACAGTCTCTGCACAAAGACGCTCAAGGTCGCTCCGCACTCCATGCAGCAGTTCCACATTTCCGTATGCAATGATTTGAAGCACGGCTTCTTCTTTGCAAGCGCCGAGGGTTTTGACACCGCCGACAGCCTGCGTGCGTATTACCGCGATTACGTCTTCCCGGAAAGCGACGCGAAGATTGAAAAGGTGGAGCAGGACGGCAACGATCTGCTCGTGACGATCCGCACGAGCGTGTACACGCCGTTTGCGTACCTCATGACGAGCGACGACCGTGTGCATTACGATGATAACTACGTTACGCTCTACCCGAACGAGCCGAAGACGCTCCGTGTGGAAAACTGCACGGAAACGCCTGTGCTGCACGTTGCCGCACCCGCCCCGAGCGAAGAAACGAAAAAAGCCAGCTATACGGATTCCTGGTTCTGATACGTACTGAAATGCTGCCGCATAGAGCCCCGCTTTGTGCGGCCTGCTTTCCATAAAATAACAAATATAACGAGTTTTGAAAGGAGTTTCGCATGAAATACCGTTTTCAAGATAACACCCTGCCGTTTGAAGAGCGCGCAAAAGACCTGCTCTCCCGCTTAACGCGCGAAGAAAAGGTCGGCATGATCACGTCGCAGCTCGATGATATTCCGCGCCTCGGCATTAAAAAGACGCACATCGGCACCGAGATCGCGCGCGGCGTCGTAAACCGCGACCAGAAGCGCGAGACCACCATTCTGCCGCAGCCGTGGGGCATGGCGGCCATGTTCGACGATGCCCTCATGGAGCAGCTCGGCGACATGGCAGGCGACGAAACGCGCATCACGCACGATATGGAAGAAAGACCGTCCTCTCTGGAGCTTTTCGGACCGACCATCGATATGGAGCGTGACCCGCGCTGGGGCAGAAACGAAGAAGCCTATGGCGAAGACCCGTGCCTTACGGGTAAAATGAGCGCCGCCTACTGCCGCGGCCTTACGGGCAAGGACGAGAAGTATTTGAAGACCGCGCCTTTGCTCAAGCATTTCTACGCCAACAACTACGAAAACGAGCGCCAGACGACGAACGCGAACATCACCCCGCGCTTAAAGCACGAGTATTACTTAAAAGCGTTTGAGCCCGCCGTGCGCGAAGGCCGCGCGCCGGGCCTTATGACGGCGTACAACTGCATCAACGGCGTAGAGGGCGTCAACAACCCGGACGTTTCGGAAATCTGTAAAAAAGAGTGGGGTATGACGTTCGCTGTCAGCGACGGCGGCGATTTCGGCCAGAACGTCGCCGCGCACCGTACGTATGAAAACCACGCGCAGTCTATGGGCGACATCCTCGGCGTCGGCGCGGATATGATGCTCGACAGCCGCTCCATGGTTGACCCTGCCGTGCGCGAAGCGCTCGAAAAAGGCTACCTCACCGAAGAAAACCTCGATAAAGCCGTGTATTCCACGTTATTGCTGCGCTTTAAGCTCGGCGATTTCGATGAAGACCACCCCTATGCGCACATTGACCCCGCAAAGCTCGCAAGCCCCGCGCACAAGGCGCTCGCCGTAAAAGCGGCAAAGGAGTCCGTCATCCTGCTTGAAAACCGTGGTATGCTGCCTTTAACCGACGACGGCAAGTGCACCGTCGCGGTCGTGGGCCCGCTCGCAAATGAGAACTACACCTGCTGGTACTGCGGCTATGCACCGAACCAAACGCCGGTCGTCAAGGGCTTCAGAGAAAAGCTCGGCGAAGACCGCGTACTGTTCGATGAAGGCTTTGACCGCGTGCGTATCCGCTCCGAAAAAACCGGCAAGTACCTGCGCATCGCCGAAAACGGCGCGGTATATGCCGATGCCGACGAGAACACCGCCGACCTCTTTGAGCGCGCGGATTGGGACTTCGGCGCATGGACGCTGCGCAGCGTGCGCACCGGCAAGTACCTCACCGAGGACAAAAATTTCTTCGACGAGACCCCGCAGGACGAAAACGCCGTCACCATCGACCCCGGCATGAACTGTACGGCAGACGTGGTGTTCGGCTGGTTCGTGAAAGAACTGCTGTATGCCAAGGAAGAAGACGGCGTTTTGTACCTCGATACCTGGCAGCACCGCGCTGTGGCCGTAAACGACGAAAATAAGCTCGTTGCAAAGGCCGGCTCCGGTGACTGCCCCTGCAAGCAGTTTACACTGGAAGTCGTTTCCTCCGGCGCAGAGCGTGTGGCAGAGCTCGCGCAACGCGCCGACCACGTCATCGTCTGCGCGGGTAACCAGCCGCTCATCAACGCGCGCGAGGAGTATGACCGTCCGGATATCCGCCTGCCGAAAGCCCAGACCGCGCTTCTGGACGCCGCAGCAGCTGCAAACGAGAGTACTCTGCTGTACCTCGTCACGGGCTATCCGTTCGCCATCAACAAGGAGAAGGACACCGCCAAAGCCGTGCTGTGCTCCACGCACCTCGGTCCGTGCCTCGGCCATGTTGCTGCTGCGACCGTCTTCGGTGAAAACAATCCCGCCGGCCGCACCCCGACCACGTGGTATCGTTCTGTTCGTGATCTCCCCGCGCTTGACGATTACGACATCGCGAAAAACCATGTGACGTACCTCTATTTTAGGGGCAAGCCGCTCTACGCGTTCGGCTACGGCCTCAGCTATACGACTTTTGCATACAGCAATCCGACTGTTAAGCAGGAAAACGGCGAAGTCATCGCGACTATAAACGTGCAGAACACCGGCGCTCTTGACGGCGACGAAGTGGTGCAGCTTTACATGAGCCTGCCGAGCTCCCTGCGTGTGCGTCCCATCCATGCACTCAAAGCTTTCAAGCGCGTGCACATCCAGGCGGGCGAGACCGTCACCGTTACGCTGAACTTCAAGATCGACGACCTTGCCGTTTGGTGCAACGGCAGAAAGATCTACACGGTCGAAAGCGGCATGTATAAAATGGAAATCGGCGCGGCGAGCAACGACATTCGCCTTACCGCCGACGTGGAGATTGCAGGCGAAGCGTTCCCGGGTCGACCGGGCTTCTTCAAGCAGGAAGCCATCGATGCCGATGATTACAGTGGCGTCACGTTCCTCACGGATAAGCGCGACGGCGAAACGTATGTGGAAGCGAAGGATTTCCGCAGCTTCCTCGTATATAAGAACATGGATCTCACCGGCTGCAACGCGTTCGAGTGCGCCATGAGCGCGCCCTCCGGCGACGTGGAGATCCTCCTTGCGGATAATAAGACCGGAAAAGTTCTCGGCAAAGCGGGCGGCACAGGCACCGGCAGCCTCACAAAGTTCACATCGTTTACGTGCGATGTCGCCGCCGAAGCCGGACTCACCGAGCTGCGCATCGTCTTCACAAAGCAGACGTCCTTAAAGTGGTTCCGTTTTTACACGGTGTGAGTTTTAAACCGATTTAAATTCAAAAGTTGAATACTCGAAAAGGGACAGCACTGTGCTGTCCCTTTTTGCATGTGTGCCTTTCTGACGGTCGCTTTGCTCGCCGTTCGGGAGACCCGATTTTTTCAGTTGCATTTGAAACCATACGAAAAAGGTATACTATGCCCGAAAAGCATGTGGTTCAATCCATTATAAGTATTTGACATTTTAACCCATCACGGGTATACTAAACTTCAAGTAAAGTACAGGGCGTATATTTGTATTGATATTCGTTTTCAGAAAGAGGGAAGAACAAAAGCTATGTTCAGCGGACGTTTATGGGAGCTCTTTATAGACTCCTTTCCGAAAATTCTCATCCCCGGCCTGACGGTCACCATTCCGCTCACTGTCATTTCGTTCACCTTTGCACTCATTATCGCGGTCATTATGGCGCTGGTGCAGTTCGCAAACGTGAAGGTTTTAAAGCAGATTGCGCGTTTTTACATTTGGATCTTCCGCGGCACACCGCTGCTTGTGCAGTTGTTTGTTGTGTTCTTCGGCCTTTCCCGCATCGGCATTTTGCTCGATCCGTTTCCGGCGGCAGTTCTCGTCTTTTCCCTGAATGAGGGCGCCTACAGTGCCGAGACGATGCGTGCGGCCCTGGAAGCCGTTCCGGCAGGCCAGCTCGAAGCCGGCTACTGTGTCGGCATGTCGTATCTGCAGATCATGCGGAGAATTATCCTTCCGCAGGCGATGCGCACCGCGTTCCCGCCGCTTTCCAACTCGCTCATCTCCATGGTCAAGGACACCTCCCTTGCGGCGAACATCACCGTAACGGAAATGTTCATGGTCACACAGCGCATCGTGGCGCGCACGTATGAGCCGCTGCTTTTATACCTTGAGGTCGGCCTTATATACCTCATTTTCTCCACGGTGCTCACTTGGGTGCAGCGCTTTGGCGAAAAGAAGCTCGCGTCTTACGGACACAAGGAGGGCTGAGTTATGCTGCAAATTCTGGACATTAAAAAATCCTTCGGCGAGCTGCATGTGCTGCGCGGCGTCGATCTCGACGTGGAGCAGGGCGATGTGGTTGCCATCATCGGCCCGTCCGGCTCCGGTAAAACAACCCTCCTGCGCTGCATAAACTTCCTCGAAAAAGCCGACAGCGGCACCTTGATTTTTGATAACGAAAAATTCGAATTCGATAAGATCACCAAAAAAGAGATTGCGCGCCTGCGCCGCAAAACGGCGTTCGTGTTCCAAAACTACAACCTGTTTTTGAACAAAACAGCGTTGCAAAACGTCACAGAGGGTCTCATCGTCGCCCGCAAAATGCACAAGGCGGAAGCCGTTGAGATCGGCAAAAAAGCGCTCGACAAGGTCGGTCTTTCCGACCGTTACGATTATTACCCCTCGCAGCTTTCCGGCGGCCAGCAGCAGCGCGTTGCCATTGCCCGCGCCATTGCGACAAACCCGGAGATTATCTTCTTCGACGAGCCGACGAGCGCGCTTGACCCGGAGCTCACCGGCGAAGTGCTTTCCGTCATGCGCGACCTCGCAAATGAGGGCATGACGATGCTCGTCGTCACACATGAAATGGGCTTTGCCCGCACGGTCTCAAACAAGGTCATCTTTATGGAAGACGGCGTTATCGTCGAGCAAGGCTCCTCGAAAGAATTTTTCGAGAACCCGAAGGAGGAACGCACAAAAGCGTTCCTGCGCACCATTCAGGGAGACATGGATTGATTTTTGTCAGTCCGTTATCCATATTTATCCTACTTAAGCAAAGGAGTAAGAGAACATGAAAAGAACACTTTCTTTACTTATGGCTGTGCTGATGCTCACGGCAGTCGTGCTTACGGGGTGCACCTCGGGCGGCACAACGTCCGGTGCGGCAAGCAGCAGCGATGCTTCCTCTGCATCGAGCGAAGCGGAAAGCGAGTCTTCCGCAGCGGAAGAAAACGACCTGCTCGCGCAGATCAAGGAAAAGGGCACCATCACGGTCGCGATGGAAGGCACTTGGGCGCCGTGGACATACCACGATACCGATGATAACCTTGTCGGCTATGACGTAGAAGTTGCGCAGAACATCGCAGAAAAGCTCGGCGTAGAGGTCAACTTTGTCGAGGGCGAGTGGGACGGCCTGCTTGCCGGTCTTGATGACGGTCGTTATGACATCATGGTCAACGGCGTAGGCGTCACGGAAGAGCGCGCGGAAAAGTACAACTTCTCTACCCCGTATGCATATAACCGCACCGCTGTTATCGTGCGCGGCGATTACGATGAGATTAACTCCATGGAAGATCTCGAGGGCAAAACGACCGCCAATACCATTTCCAGCACCTACGCAACGCAGGCAGAAGCCCACGGCGCAACGGTCACGGGCGTGGACGACCTCAACCAGACCATCGAGCTTCTGCTCTCCGGCCGTATCGATGCGACCCTGAACGCAGAAGTCGTATTCGCAGACTACGTAAAGGAGCACCCGGAAGCGAACATCAAGATTGCTACGTTCTCCGATGAAGTCGAAAAGGTCGCCATTCCGATCCGCAAGGGCGACGACACCGCAACGCTGCTCGCAGCCGTTAACGACGCGCTGAAGGAAATGAGCGAGGACGGCACCCTTACCGCTCTCTCCGAAAAATACTTCGGCACCGACATCTCCAAAGAGTAATTTAAAGTAAATTCAGCAAAACAAAGCTCCTACCCGCGTTTCACTGCGGACAGGGGCTTTTTGCATATAGGAAACGCTCCGTTTCTGTGATAACCCACAAAAGTGTATATTTTCGTTGTAATCCCCCGTGATGTGGTATAAATGAAGCAAGCTGCGGCGTAAAAGAGGGGCGAGCATAAAACACACAGCGAATCCGAAAGTCCCGCTTTTAAAGCGCCGCACGGTAAGCGGTTTCCTGTTCACGATTGCTGCGGTCAACTTCGTTTATGTAATCAACAATGTCCATGAAAACCGCCTGTCCATGCTCAAAAACAAACAAATTTCGATTACAAATCCGCCATTTTTCAATAATCGGTAGAATATCCCCGAAACGCTTGACTTTTCGTCCTAAATTGCTTATGCTATATTCTGTTGCTGTACGCCCATTTGTGCAGCACGGTCAGTCGTGACATCCTGACCTTAAACAAAACTAGCGCGGCCGGGGCGGCTCCCGGACCGCGGAAAGGAATGCTGAAATGAATAAGAAAACCTCAAAAGTCCGCTTTCTGGCGCTCAGCGCCGTGATTGCGGCGCTGTATGCTGTCCTCACTTACGCCGCTGCCGCCATGAATCTGGCGTTTGGCGCGGTGCAGTTCCGCTTTTCGGAAGCCTTAACGGTGCTCCCGGCCTTTACGCCGGCCGCCATTCCCGGGCTTGCCGTCGGCTGCCTCATCTCGAACCTTGCAAGTCCGCTCGGCGTCGTAGACTGGGTGTTCGGCACGCTTGCAACGCTGCTCGCGGGCATTTTTTCTTACCTTGTACGCAACATTCGCT
>OMDJ01001189.1_pt1 | contig 13097 bp, 6 predicted proteins | sample 1645211 | NCBI WGS metagenome assembly OMDJ01 (sample SAMEA103958142, study PRJEB25191) | human gut metagenome | biome: human-associated habitat [ENVO:00009003]; feature: intestine environment [ENVO:2100002]; material: feces | place: Germany | collected 2013/2015 | reverse complement strand
ATCACCAGAATCAATCAAATCTTTATACTGTTTCTCACATTTCAATTTAATCTGAACAACCTCTCCTTTCTCATTTTTAACTTCTTCCTGTGTATATAGATATAATTTATTCCCTGACAGTCCCCAAAAAGAGTTATTATCTATAGGTAATAAGTGAGAGACATGTACAGAACTATAATCCGTTGCATGGACGATCGGTATAAATTTCTCCAGCGACCGAGCAAAACAATATAAAGTATTTCCAGCGATAACTCCCAAATATCGATCTGACATCTCTACAATTTCGGAAACATACATATACGCTGGTGAAGAAGAGAAGTTTTTTATTAATTTACCATCATAACGGCTCAAGCCATTATTAGTACCAAACCACATAAAGCCATCCCGATCTTTGTAGATAGATGTAATAGTATTATCCGCCAGCCCATCCTGCATGGTTAACAGACGAATATCTCTATCAAAAAAAGCATAACCAGAAACGACCGGACAATTACATATAAACAAAACCAATAAAAAGAGATTTAGCTTCTTCATATTAATAATCAATTTATTGCAAAAGAACGAAATAAAGCCTAAACATACAAAAGAGATTCAAAAAAAACATGGTATTGAATTAAACGTGTATGCTGAATGATATAGACATGCCCCTACGTAATCTCTCAATCCCTGTACATTTGCCATGTAATTAAACCTTATGTATAACTTTAAATAAGAAACGAATGAAAAAAATTTCAATCTTATTCATGTTGTTGCTTGGCATTACTACATTATATGCACAGCAATTGAACATTACGGGTACTGTGATTGACAAAAAGCTCAACGAGCCAATCATCGGTGCCACAGTCCAAGTAAAAGGGACGAACAATGGATCCATCACGGACATGGAAGGTAAGTTTTCATTGAAAAACGTTAGCAAAGGAGGTATACTGACTGTTTCCTACATAGGTTACACCACTCAGTCAATTCCTCTCAATGGTACACAAACATCCTTCAGGATTGAGTTAAGTGAAGATTCAAAAACTCTTGATGAAGTAGTGGTAGTAGGCTTCGGTACTCAGAAAAAAGTAAATCTGACCGGAGCGGTTACAAGTGTAGATACCAAAGCACTAGCATCACGTCCGGTATCACAAGTCGGTCAAGCCCTGCAAGGTGTAGTTCCAGGCTTAAATCTATCGACTCCTGATTTAGGGGGACAGTTGGGACAAACAATGAACGTAAACATCCGTGGAACAGGAACCATTGGTAAAGGATCAAGTGCCTCACCACTTATACTGATTGATGGAATGGAAGGCAATATGAATAATCTGAATCCAGAAGATATTGAAAATATTTCTGTCTTCTTCCATCTATGGTTCACGTGCTGCATTCGGTGTTATCTTAATCACTACAAAGAAAGGAAAAGCGGGCAAAATGCAAGTGAACTATAACAATAGTTTCCGCTATTCCGGACCAACCAGCCTTCCTAATCAACTTGATTCCTATCGTTTTGCCAATTATTTCAATGATGCAGCCATTAATCAGGGAGGAAGTGTGATCTTTGATGAAGAGACCATTGACCGTATCCAAAAGTATATGGCAGGCGAGATTACAACCACCACCATAGCTAACGGTACCAACTGGCATTTCCACGAAAAAGCAAATGATAACGTAAACTGGTGGAAAAAACATTTTCAATGGGCCTGGTCAAACGAACATAATATCAGTTTAAATGGAGGAACAGAGAAGTTACAATACTATGTTTCAGGGAGCTACTTAAACCAAGATGGTAATCTTCGTTATGGAAATGATAATTATAAACGTTACAACGCAACAGCAAAAGTCAATACCCAAATCAACAAATATGTAGATTTCAACATTAATACCAAATTTGTTCGTTTTGATCTTGACAATCCAGTATATCTTGAGGAAGGTGGACTTCTTTATCATGACATTGCACGTATGTGGCCTATGATGCCTTTTAAAGATCCGAACGGTTATTATATGAGAAATGGAAAACTCAATCAATTGACTGACGGTGGACGTGCCAAAACACATAATGACAATATTTATCTTCAGGGACAATTAGTTATTCATCCACTAAAAGGATGGAATATCTATGCAGAAGCAGGTATGAGAGTCATCAACCAAAATAAGCAAACCAACCTTAATCCAATCTATGAGCACGACGTAAACGGTAATCCATTAGCATTGGCTTTCAGCGGAAGTTACTCACCAGGATCTTCATTTGCACGTTCAGCATACCACAATAGTAACTTTTATACAACAAGTGTGTACACCGATTACACATTACAAATAAAAGATCATTATTTCAAAGCTTTAGTCGGAATGAATACCGAAGAATATGTATATCGCGAACTTGCCGCACAACGTCCTGACGTGATTAGTAGTCTCATTCCAGAAATTAGTGCAGCAACGGGAGAAGATAAAATCAATAGTTCAAAATACAATGATTGGTCTACAGCCGGGTTCTTCGGACGTCTCAACTACAGTTACAAAGACCGCTACATGGCTGAAGTAAATGTTCGTTACGACGGATCATCCCGCTTTTTAAAAGATCAACGTTGGAATGTATTTCCTTCTTTCTCTTTGGGATGGAACTTAGCACGTGAATCATTCTTTGAACCAATTAACAACATTATTAATACACTAAAACCCCGCGTATCATGGGGTATGCTCGGTAACCAGAACACAGACTCTTACTATCCGTTCTATTTAACACAAAGTGTAACAGCCAATGGTGGCAATTGGCTAATGGACGGCAGTAGACCAACAACAGCCGGAGTTCCTGGAATGGTCAGCAGTACACTCACATGGGAAAAAATCTATAATACCAATTTAGGCATCGACCTTGGTATGTTCAACAATCGTCTGAACATGACTTTTGAATACTTCATACGTAGAACGAAAGACATGGTAGGCCCTGCAGCCGAAGTCGGTGCAATATTAGGAACTGCTCTGCCAAATACCAATAATGCTGAGTTGAAAAATAAAGGATGGGAACTACAGGCCAATTGGAGAGATAATATTGGAAAAGTTAACTATAATATAGGATTTAACCTTTCTGACAACCGTGCCAAAGTAATTTCATATCCAAACGCTTCTAAAGCCCTATGGGATTCTAATGGAAATACTCTTTATTACAACGGAATGACTATCGGAGAAATTTGGGGGTATGAAACTGAAGGTATTGCCCAAACAGACGCACAGATGACCGAATGGCTGGCTAGCAATGATCAGAGTAAAATAGGTTCAGTTTGGGGTGCAGGTGATATCATGTATCGAGACCTTAATGGTGATGGTATAGTAGACAAAGGAAACAGTACTGCCACAGACCATGGTGATTTAAAGAAAATCGGAAATAGCACTCCACGCCTTCGTTTCGGTTTAAGCTTAGGAGCTGACTGGAAAGGTTTCGATATTCAAATGTTTTTCCAAGGAGTCATGAAACGTGATTTATGGTTGAGCGGACCAATGTTCTGGGGAGCAGATGGAGGAGAATGGCAATCAGTAGGTTTTGACGAACATCTTGATTATTTCCGTCCTGAAAATACAACTTCTATATTCGGAGCAAATTTGAACTCATACTATCCCAAAGCCTACTTAGGAGACAAAGGAAACAAAAACAAGCAAACTCAAACGCGTTATCTGCAAAATGGTGCTTACATGCGTATGAAAAATCTGCAAATAGGATATACATTCCCCAAAGCTTGGATGAATAAAGCAAAAATTGAAAAGCTCCGCATTTATGTCAGTGGAGAGAATTTATTCACAATCAGTGGTATTGCCGATATGTTCGATCCAGAAGCAACAGCCGGTAACGGATTTAGCAACGGAAAGACTTATCCGCTGTCAAAGACTATTTCATTTGGATTAAATATTACTCTTTAAAAAGCAAGAACAATGAAAAAGAATCTATTATATATTTTTAGTTTAGCAAGTGTTTTATGCTCTTGCAATGACTTTCTCGACAAAGAGCCACTAGATGCCGTACCTACCGACAAATATCTTTTGGCAGAAAGCGATTTAGCAGCCTATTCGGCTAATCTATATGATCAACTTCCATCCCACACTCCAGGCCAATACAGTATGGGAGTATTTGCAACAGACAATAATAGTGACAACCAAGCAGCAAGTAATCCAAACGGTTCATTTGTAAAGGGAGAAACACGTGTGGCTCAAAGTGGAGGTGCTTGGGATTTTGGGAAAATCCGGAATGTCAATTATTTCATCAATAAGGTACGTCCCCGACTGGAAGCCGGTGAACTTAGTGGAGTAGAAGCTAACAATATGCACTATCTGGGAGAAATGTATTTCTTTCGCGCTTATATTTACTTTACTAAATTAGTTGCACTCGGTGATTTCCCTATCTTAAAACATTGGATTTCGGAAGATTATGAAACAGTTAGAGAGGCAAGTAAACGGCGCCCACGCAATGAAGTAGCACGTTTCATCATACAAGATTTAGATTCTGCTTACTATTATATGAAAGCAACCCCACCAATGAGCAATCGCCTAACCAAAGACTGTGCTGCCCTCATGAAAAGTCGTGTGGCATTATTTGAAGGTACTTGGGAAAAATACCACAAAGGGACCGCACGTGTACCAGGAGGTCCGGGATGGCCAGGAGCAAACAAAGATTATTTAAAGGACTTCACTATCAATATTGATTCTGAAATTAAATACTTCCTGACAGAAGCTAAAACTGCCGCTCAAATAGTAGCTGATAAATACACTTTATTTAACGATTATCCGTCGTTATTCAACAGCCAATCATTAGCTAACGCTTCGGAAGTGTTATTGTGGAGAGCCTACGACGCCAGTTTAACTCCGGCAGTCAACCATTTTGTTGTCGGTTACATCCAACGCAATGGAGGTGGAAATACCGGATGGACTCGTAGTATGATGCAAAGTTATTTGATGGAAAATGGCTTGCCGATATACGCAAACAATTCTGGTTATCAAGGAGATAAAACTTATGAAGCAGTTGCAACCAATCGTGATCCACGACTAACTTATAATACTTTATTACCTGGAGATCTCTTATCTGAAGGGGGAAGTAACATTGAATATCTAGTCAAAGGATATGGTTATTATTATCGTGCACCAATTGTACTTGGACAGAACGAAAACAAATGTCCCACCGGCTATTCAGTAAAAAAGGGATTAGCAACAGATGCCGCACAAGGACCTACACTCCCATCAACTACAGCCTGTGTCATATTCCGTGCAGCAGAGGCATACTTGAATTATATGGAAGCTGATTATGAACTGAATAACTCGCTTGATGCCAACAGTTCCAAATACTGGAAAGCTTTACGAAATCGAGCAGGAATGGATACCGATTTTCAAAAAACAATAGACGCTACAGATCTGAGTAAAGAGATCGATTTTGCCCGCTATTCAGGTTCTGAATTTGTTTCAACCACTTTGTATAATATTCGTCGGGAACGTCGCATCGAATTTGCGGCCGAAGGATTACGCCTAAATGATCTGAAACGCTGGCGTGCATTAGACATGATGCAAGGTTATCACGTAGAAGGATTCGATTTATGGAGTGAAAATTATCAACGTTACAAAACTCCTAGCCCAATACCAGTTGCAGACGTCACTCTCTCTGTCATTAATCTGATTGAATCAGGTAACAATAATGCTAATGTATCAGCTAAATCAGAATTGCTTTTGACCACTTCCGTCTGACGACAGCAGAAGAAGGATCAACCGACTATACAACCTCTACGATTTATCAAAATCCAGGATGGAAGATAGAAACGAGCAGTCTCCCTGAAGGAGATTAGTTTTCAGTAGATTAAATATCTTACTCAAGACAAGATCTCCTCCCCCAAAAAGGAGGAGATCTTATTATTTTCAATAAAAATTGTATTCTACCCAAAAAAGAGTAACTTTACAGCATTATGAAAAATATCATCGCTCAAGCACTGCTTACCATGCCTATTTTGAGCACTGGACTACAAGCACAAGAAAAGCAACCGACTCCCAATCTAGTCTTCATCATGGCCGACCAATATCGTGGAGATGCCATCGGTTGCATCGGTAAAGAACCTGTAAAGACTCCCCACCTGGACAAGCTTGCCTCCGAAGGAATTAACTTCACCAATGCTATCAGTAGTTATCCGGTATCATCGCCGGCAAGAGGAATGCTAATGACCGGTATGTATCCCATTGGCAGTAAAGTAACCGGGAACTGTAACTCCGAAACCGCTCCTTACGGAGTGGAACTTTCCCAAAACGCCCGCTGTTGGAGCGATGTGCTTAAAGATCAGGGATACAATATGGGATACATCGGAAAGTGGCATCTGGATGCACCCTACAAGCCCTATGTAGACACTTACAATAATCGCGGGAAAGTGGCATGGAACGAATGGTGTCCACCCGAACGTCGCCACGGTTTCGACCATTGGATAGCTTATGGAACATATGATTACCATTTGAAACCGATGTACTGGAATACCACTGCTCCACGAGACAGCTTCTATTATGTCAACCAATGGGGGCCGGAATACGAGGCAAGCAAAGCTATCGAATACATCAACGGACAGAAAGACCAAAAACAACCGTTTGCATTGGTGGTATCGATGAATCCTCCACACACGGGATATGAATTGGTGCCGGACCGATATAAAGAGATATACAAAGATCTGGATGTAGAGGCGCTTTGCAAAGGACGTCCCGATATCCCGGCCAAAGGTACGGAAATGGGAGACTACTTCCGAAATAACATCCGGAACTATTATGCCTGCATCACCGGTGTAGACGAAAATGTAGGGCGAATCATCGAGGCCCTTAAACAAAATAATTTATTTGATAATACGATCGTGGTCTTTACCTCTGACCATGGAATCTGTATGGGTGCTCACGAAAATGCCGGAAAAGATATCTTCTATGAAGAGTCTATGCGTATCCCCATGATTCTATCTTGGCCGGATCAAATAAAACCACGTAAAAGCGACCCGTTGATGATTGCTTTTGCCGACCTATACCCCACACTCCTGTCAATGATGGGATTCAGTAAAGAAATCCCGGAAACAGTACAGACATTCGACCTGTCCAATGAAGTACTGACCGGAAAAAACAAAAAAGATCTTGTACAACCATACTATTTCGTAAAATTCGATAACCATGCAACAGGTTATCGCGGACTCCGTACCGACCGATATACATATGCCGTACACGCAACAGACGGGAAGATCGATAATGTCATTCTTTTCGACCGTACCAATGATCCTCATGAAATGAATAACATTGCCAGCCAACAATTGAAACTTACCCATACATTTAACCGGCAACTGAAAACATGGCTTGAAAAGACCAATGACCCATTTGCCCAATATATAAAACTTAAATAATCATGAACAGAATCAACACCACCCTACTCTTACTTTTTTGCTCAGTCTATTGCTTGGCGCAACAGGCTACTATCCCCGTTCCCAAGCCCTTTCAGTTGAAATGGCATCAAGCGGAAATGGGAGCCGTATTCCATTATGATCTGCATGTGTTCGACGGAGTACGCTACGGACAAGGCAACAACCGCATCAATCCGATAGAAGATTACAACATATTCAACCCTACGGAACTAAACACAGACCAGTGGGTGCTGGCAGCCAAAGCAGCCGGATGTAAGTTTGCCGTACTGACTGCCACTCATGAAACCGGTTTCGGTCTCTGGCAGAGTGACGTAAATCCTTATTGCCTCAAAGCCGTAAAATGGAGAGACGGCAAAGGGGATATCGTCCGTGACTTTGTCAACTCTTGCCGCAAATACGGCTTACAACCGGGTATCTACATCGGTATCCGGTGGAATTCTCTTTTGGGCATACATAACTTTAAGGCAGAAGGAGAAGGAGAATTTGCTCACAACCGGCAAGCATGGTACAAACGACTGTGTGAAAAGATGGTGACCGAACTTTGTACCCGTTATGGAGATCTATACATGATTTGGTTTGACGGCGGCGCCGATGATCCTCGTGGAGACGGACCGGACGTAGAGCCTATTGTGAATAAATATCAGCCTAATTGCCTGTTCTATCATAATATAGATCGTGCAGATTTCCGTTGGGGTGGTTCCGAGACCGGTACCGTAGGTTATCCCTGCTGGTCCACCTTCCCCGCTCCCTGTTCACATCACAAACGGATAGAAAGCAATGTCGATCAAATCGAACTGTTGAAGCATGGCGACAAAGATGGAAAATACTGGGTACCGGCCATGGCAGATACTCCTTTACGTGGAGCCAACGGACGTCACGAATGGTTCTGGGAACCGGATGACGAAAACAACATCTATCCATTGAACGAACTAATGGATAAATATGAAAAATCAGTAGGACGGAACGCTACCCTGATTTTAGGCCTGACACCCGACCCGAACGGATTAATACCTACAGGAGACGAACAACGCCTGAAAGAATTCGGTACAGAAATCAATCGTCGCTTCTCTTCTCCATTAGCCCAGACATCGGGACAGAAAAAAAGTTTGACCTTGAAACTGGACAAAAAGCAACCGGTAAACTACTGCATCATTCAAGAAAACATACAGAACGGAGAACGTATCCGCCAATATAAAGTAGAAGCCAAGGTAAATGGAAAGTGGCAAACAGTTTGTTCCGGAGAATCTGTCGGACACAAACGCATCGAAAAATTCGATCCGGTAGAAGCTACGGCATTACGGCTGACCGTACTGCAATCCACTGCATTACCCGATATTATCAATTTCAGTGCTTTTTCTGTCAACTAATTCATACGCATGAAAAGATATTTCATCATAAGTTTGCTTACTTTGGCAAGTACGGTCGCTCCTTTGACGGCTGTATTTGCCCAAAGTTCTTTTATCTACGAAAAAGGTAAATCGTTTAAAGATGTAAACGCCTCTCCAATGCCTCAGGCCATCCGCCTGGACAGAACGGCAGAACCGGTCATTTATGAGAATGCAGTTCCTGAGAATGCAACCACTATATGCTACCGCATCCAACTGCCGTCTTATGTACGGGGGACATTCTTCAGTCGGGATTCCCGCCCCGGAGATTACGAATGGCCCAACAATACCAATCGCCTCTTACCTTGGATGTTCAATCATCTGACAGACCTTACCCGGGACGACTATCCGGGTATTCCTTCCAACGCACGTCCTTCTACACTGGGAGACGCTTTATTGTTGCAACTGACCGATGGAAGCTATCTGTTCACCAAAGCAGTAGCGGGTGATAACAGCCTCAGCTGGTTTCAGGTAAATACCGACGGCTCGCTCAATTTATATGTATCGACATTGGGAACCGACCGGCTCGAACACAAAGTACCGGTAGCACTGGTTCAAAGTGCCGGCAACATTTATCAGGTATTCCGGCAGGCTTACGAAACCCTGATATCCGACCGGAACGTATCGGCCCTGCAAAAGCGCACGGAAAAGAACTATTTTGAGGCTCTGAACTATCTGGGATGGTGTACCTGGGAACATTACCATTTCGATATTGATGAAACAAAAATCCTGAATGACCTGGATGCCATCGAAACCTCCGGAGTTCCTGTACGTTACGTACTGATCGACGATGGTCACCTGGCCAACAAGAATCGTCAACTGACAAGTTTTACCCCCGATCCTCAACGTTTCCCGAACGGATGGGCTCCGATCATGGCACACAAAAACAAAGATAAAATACGTTGGATAGGATTGTGGTATGCCCTCTCCGGATATTGGATGGGAATCTCCCCCGATAATGATTTTCCAACCCATGTAAAAAACAGCCTCTATTCTTTCAATGGAAGTCTTTTGCCCGGTAAAAGCACCCCGAATATCGACACGTTCTACCAGTATTATGTTCGCTCTCTGAAAACCCATGGATTCGATTTTTTTAAAGTAGACAATCAGGCATTCACCTTACCGCTTTACATGGGCTTTACTGAAGTCGTACGTCAGGCGAAAGAGTGTAATCTGGCATTGGAAAAGCAAACTCACGCACAGCAGGTGGGACTGATGAACTGCATGGCTCAAAACGTACTTAACACGGACCACACCCTGCATAGCGGAGTTGCCCGTGTCAGCATTGACTATAAGAAATACAATGAGAACATGGCAAAGTCGCATCTCTTCCAGTCATACACCAACACATTACTGCAAGGGCAAACCGTATGGCCGGATCACGATATGTTTCATTCCAGCGATACGATCTGTGGCAGTTTGATGGCTCGTTCCAAGGCTATTTCAGGCGGGCCGGTCTACCTGTCCGATTCTCCGAAAGAATTTGTAAAAGAGAATATTTTCCCACTGATCGATAAAGAGGGCAAAATATTCCGCCCGGAAGCCCCTGCCATTCCGACCCCGGAATCGGTACTGACCAATCCACTGCAAGACGGAAAGGCATACCGGGTATTCGCTCCTATCGGTGACGAGGCTGTATCCGTCATTTGTTATAACCTCAACACCTCACCCAAACACCGGAAAGTAACCGCTGAAATAGACCCGAAAGATTATCTGTTACGCGAAACACTGACCGGCAAACCAACACCTCAACAAAAACGAGTGATTCTATTCGATTGGAATAATCAGACAGCCACTGAACTGACCGGTAAACAGACTGTAGAATTGGATGGCTTTACCGACCGTCTATTCCATCTCTGTCCGATCCATGACGGATGGGCGGTTATCGGGATACAGGAAAAATATCTGTCACCTGCGGCCGTCCGGATTCTATCTTCGACACCGGACAAATTGGTTCTCAATGTATTGTCTCCGGGAACTCTGAAAATATGGACAGAGAACTCCGGAAAACAAGAACTGAGAAACATTCAGGTAAAGGAAACCGGAAAAATGACCATCAGAAAATAATCCTCTAATATATAATTACGATGAATAAGAAAATAATTATCCCCCTCGCACTGGCTCCATTGGCTGCCCCGGCTCTGCAAGCCCAGCACCAGCAGCCGAACGGACGTACGGACACACGCCCCAACATCATTCTCTTCATGGTAGACGACATGGGCTGGCAAGATACATCCCTGCCTTTCTGGACCCAAAAGACACACTACAACGAGGTATACGAAACTCCTAATATGGAGCGCCTTGCCAAACAAGGTATGATGTTCACCCAAGCCTATGCCAGCAGCATCAGTTCGCCCACCCGTTGTAGCCTGATTACAGGAACTAACGCCGCGCGTCACCGGGTAACCAACTGGACATATCCCAAAGGCCAGCAAACAGACCGCCCGAGCGATGTATTCAATGTAGCGGACTGGAATGTAAACGGGGTTTGCCAGGTTCCCAATATCGACCACACGTTTCAGGCAACCTCACTGGCAGAAATCCTGAAAGACAATGGCTACCACACGATTCATTGTGGGAAAGCACATTTCGGCGCCGTCAACACTCCGGGAGAAAGTCCTTATCACATGGGCTTTGAAGTCAACATAGCCGGACATGCAGGAGGCGGATTGGCAAGCTACCTGGGTGAAAATAATTACGGAAACCGGACGGACGGTAAACCGAATCCCTGGTTTGCCGTTCCGGGATTAGAGAAATACTGGGGAACCGATACTTTCGTCAGTGAAGCTCTGACGCTCGAAGCTATCAAAGCACTCGATCATGCCAAAGAATACAATCAGCCTTTCTTCCTCTACATGGCTCACTACGCTATCCATGTTCCGATCGATAAAGACAAACGCTTCTATCAAAAATATATCAATAAAGGATTGACTCCCAAAGAAGCTGCTTATGCGGCCCTGATCGAAGGTATGGACAAAAGTCTGGGTGACCTGATGGACTGGCTGGATAAAAGCGGAGAAGCAGACAATACCATCGTCATCTTTATGAGCGACAACGGCGGTCTGTCCAGCGAACCGGAATGGCGTGACGGAAAACTGCACACGCAGAACTCTCCTCTCAACAGTGGGAAAGGATCGGCTTACGAAGGCGGTGTACGCGAACCGATGATCGTCCGCTGGCCGGGAGTTGTAAAACCGGATACCAAATGTGATAAATATTTAATTATCGAGGACTTCTATCCGACCATACTCGAGATGGCACAAATCAAACATTATAAGACGGTACAGCCGATCGATGGAATTAGTTTTATGCCTCTGCTGACACATACCGGTGATCCGTCCAAAGGACGCAGCCTGCACTGGAACTTCCCTAATCATTGGGGAAACGACGGTCCCGGCATCGGCCCGACTTGTACCGTACGCAAAGGTGACTGGAAGTTGATTTACTACTATGACAGCGGTAAAAAAGAGTTGTTCAATATTCCGGAAGATATAGGAGAAAAGAATGACCTGGCAGCCCTACATCCGGACATTGTGAAAAGTTTATCTAAAGAGCTGGGTGACTATTTGCGCAAAGTAGGCGGCCAACGCCCTTCATTCAAAGCAACCGGAAAGCCATGCCCATGGCCGGACGAAATCAAATAACCGAGCGAATATAATTACTTTTTATAGAGAGGAGAACCTAAGACATTACGCATCTTTCGGTTCTCCTTTCTGTTTTCTATCAAACAATAGACAAAATAGTTTCCGCCTTGTCTACTATATAATCCGGACAGAATGATTCAAGCTCCGTACGGGGGCGGAATCCCCACGTGACTCCACAGGAAGTAACTCCGCTATGGATAGCCGTCTGCATATCCACTCCCGAATCGCCGACATACAGCACTTCGTCTTTCGAAACACCGGCAATCTGTAAAATATCATGCACCACAGCAGGATCCGGCTTCACCTTCACTCCCTCACGCTGCCCAAATACAGCAACAAACCGGATTCCTGGGAAATAATGTGCTATCAGCTTCTCGGTGGCTGCCTGATATTTGTTGGAAGCCACGGCCAATTTATAACCTTTATGCTGCAATGTTTCCAACAATTCCGGAATTCCCGGATAAGGGCGACTCTCGTCGGCATTATGCCGGTCGTAATGCAAAAGAAATTCTTTACGAACGCGGAGCACATTCTCCTCGGTTTTCTCTCCTTCGGGTAATGCACGCTCAAACAATTTGTTGATGCCGTTACCTACCATGAAGTTATAGGAAGCGACTTCATGAGTCGGATATCCCAAAGTTTGCAGAGCATGATTCGTACTATGTGCCAAATCGGCAATGGTATTC
>OMDJ01001175.1_pt1 | contig 13244 bp, 8 predicted proteins | sample 1645211 | NCBI WGS metagenome assembly OMDJ01 (sample SAMEA103958142, study PRJEB25191) | human gut metagenome | biome: human-associated habitat [ENVO:00009003]; feature: intestine environment [ENVO:2100002]; material: feces | place: Germany | collected 2013/2015 | reverse complement strand
GAAAGTATCCTCTTGAACAGCTTTTATCCGCTCCGATGCTTTGTGGGTATTTTCCCTCCTCCCTGCCGTATCCCGTAGCCTTACGGGGTGTTTTGCCCAGTAAAATATAGGGTAGGTGGCACGAAGTGACGGAGGGGTTGAATATCATCAAAAATCTATTTGGCTGCTTTTCTTAACCACTTACCGAGGAGATCGGAATGTGGTTGCCGACAAAGGATTCATTGTTAACATTCAAGTCTGCCCTCATGAATTTTCTACTGAATCCATTTGTTCTTTTTGCTCTGCATTCGACTTGTACTATCTTTGACAAAAGTCCGATATAGGCTGCGATTCGGCAAAAAAACAAATGGATTTGTTCTTTTTGCTCTCATCTTGCACTATCTTTGTACCCATTAAACAAGTATAGTACATGAAAATAGAACAGATTATATCCGATGCTGCGGTCAAAGCGGTGAAAGCTTTGTATGGAATCGAGGCAGCTCCCGGAACGACAGTTCCTCAAAAGACGAAGAAAGAGTTCGAAGGAAATCTCACGTTGGTGGTGTTCCCTTTTTTGAAAGCCTCTCATAAGGCTCCCGAAGCTACGGCTCAGGAGATAGGCGAGTATCTTCTCGCCAATGAGCCGGCAGTCGCTTCGTTCAATGTAATCAAGGGCTTTCTCAATCTGGTGATCGCTCCTTCGTTTTGGAGCCAGATGTTGCATCACATCGACGAAGAGGCCGATTTCGGGACGCATAAAACTGCCGCAGATGCTCCTTTGGTCATGGTCGAATATTCCTCGCCCAATACCAACAAACCGTTACATTTGGGACATGTGCGCAACAACTTGTTGGGATATAGTCTTTCCGAGATTTTGAAAGCCAATGGCAATCGGGTGGTGAAAACCAATATCGTCAATGACCGGGGTATTCATATCTGTAAATCGATGCTGGCTTGGCAAAAGTGGGGCGACGGTGTTACTCCCGAAAAGGCCGGAAAAAAAGGAGACCACCTTATCGGTGATTTCTATGTGTTGTTCGACAAACATTACAAACAAGAACTGAAAGAACTAGAAGCCAAAGGCATGACCCCCGAAGAGGCCGAGGCCGCCTCGCCGCTTATGCAGGAAGCCCGCGCCATGTTGCGCAAATGGGAGGCCGGCGATCCAGAGGTTCGTTCGGTTTGGGAGATGAACAACTGGGTCTATGCCGGATTCGACGAGACGTATCGTCGCTTGGGCGTGGACTTCGATAAGATATATTACGAGTCGCAGACCTATCTCGAAGGGAAAGAGAAAGTGCTCGAAGGATTGGAAAAGGGTATCATGTATCGGAAAGAAGACGGCTCGGTATGGGCCGACTTGACGGCAGAGGGGCTCGACCACAAATTGCTGTTGCGTAGCGACGGAACATCGGTGTACATGACGCAGGACATCGGTACGGCCAAGTTGCGTTTCAAAGATTTCCCCATCGATAAGATGATTTATGTGGTGGGCAACGAACAAAATTACCATTTTCAGGTTCTTTCTATATTGCTCGACAAACTCGGGTTCAAATGGGGCAAAGATCTCGTGCATTTCTCCTACGGTATGGTGGAATTGCCCGAAGGAAAAATGAAATCGCGCGAAGGTACGGTAGTGGATGCCGACGACTTGATGGACGAGATGATCGCCACCGCTCGCGAGACATCGGCCGAATTGGGCAAACTCGACGGCTGTACCGCCGAGGAAGCGGAAGAAATTTCTCGTATCGTGGGTTTAGGCGCATTGAAATACTTTATCTTGAAAGTCGATCCCCGCAAGAACATGACTTTCAATCCCAAAGATTCGATCGACTTCAACGGGAACACGGGGCCTTTCATTCAGTACACCCACGCCCGCATCTGCTCGGTCATGCGCAAGGCTGTCGAAGCCGGTATCGATTATCGCCAAGTGGACACCGCTAAGGTCAAACCCTCTGAAAAAGAGATTTCGCTCATTCAGCATTTGGCCGATTTCCCTGCTGTGGTTGCCGAAGCCGGTCGCATATACAGTCCTTCGCTTATCGCCAACTATGTGTATGATTTGGTGAAGGAATACAATCAGTTCTACCACGATTATTCGATTCTGCGCGAAGAAAACGCCGAAGTACGGGCATTCCGCCTAATGCTTTCGGCCAACGTCGCCAAAGTGATAAAAACCGGTATGGGATTGCTCGGTATCGAAGTGCCCGACCGTATGTAAAAATAACTGTTAAAATAGAGAGAAATGGAAAATTTGTATGATTCTTCTTATAAATCGACTACCGGGACATCGGTTTTGTCGATGGTGATGCGTAAGGTGTACGGACGTATGTTTCTCGCCCTTGTCGTGACAGCTCTTACGTCGTTGTATGTGGCTTCTTCTCCGGCCATATTATCGGTCGTTTTGGGAAACCGGGCTGTCTTTTTCGGCTTGATGATTGCCGAACTTGCCGTTGTTTTCGTTGTCTCGGGCATGTTGAATAAATTGAGCACGACGACCGCCACGCTGTTGTTCTATCTGTATGCTGTTCTTAACGGAGTGGTATTCTCGTCCATTTTCGTCGTGTACGATTTGGGCTCTATCGCCTATACGTTCTTTATTACCGCCGGTGTGTTCGGGGCGATGAGCGTGTATGGCATGGTTACCAAGAACGATATGACCAAGTTCGGGAGTTATTGTATCATGGGATTGTTCGGGTTGATCATCGCATCTGTTGTCAATATATTCGTGGCAAGCAGTACTCTCGACTGGATTATCAGTTTGTTCGGCGTGGCTTTGTTTATCGGATTGACGGCATGGGACACCCAAAAGATCAAGAATGCGGCCTATGTGACCGATCCTTCCCAGACCGGGAAGTTGGCGACGATAGGCGCTTTGTCGCTTTATCTCGACTTTATCAACTTGTTCCTTTATCTGCTTCGTATTTTCGGAGGTCGTAGCAACGATTAAGCGTTACGGGAACTGAATCCATAATATACTCGATATGACACAACCGTTTTATATCTATAATACACTTACCCGAAAAAAAGAGGAGTTCAAACCGTTGAACCCTCCCTACGTGGGTATGTATGTATGCGGTCCCACGGTTTACGGGGATGCTCATTTGGGACATGCCCGTCCCGCCATCACGTTCGACGTGTTGTTCCGTTATTTACGGCATTTGGGATATAAAGTGCGCTATGTGCGCAATATTACCGATGTAGGGCATTTGGAAAACGATGCCGACGAAGGGGAGGATAAGGTTGCCAAAAAAGCACGGCTCGAATCGCTCGAACCGATGGAGGTGGTACAATATTATCTGAACCGTTATCACAAAGCGATGGAAGCTCTTAACGTGTTGCCGCCGAGTATCGAGCCGCATGCGTCGGGGCATATTATCGAACAGATCGAATATATCAAAAAGATTATAGAGGCCGGATATGCTTATGTAAGTAACGGGTCGGTTTACTTCGATGTAGTGAAGTATAATAAAGACCACCATTACGGCAAGTTGTCGGGGCGCAATATCGACGACCTGCTCAACACGACGCGGGAGCTCGACGGACAGAGCGAGAAGCACAATAGCTTCGATTTCGCTCTTTGGAAAAAGGCTTCTCCCGAACATATCATGCGGTGGCCCTCGCCGTGGAGCGACGGTTTTCCCGGCTGGCATCTCGAATGTTCGACCATGAGCACCAAGTACTTGGGCGAGGAATTCGACATTCACGGCGGAGGCATGGATTTGCTTTTCCCCCACCACGAATGCGAGATAGCCCAGTCGGTGGCTGCGCAGGGGCACGAGACGGTGCACTATTGGATGCATAACAATATGATTACCATCAACGGGCAGAAGATGGGCAAATCGTTGGGTAACTTCATTACGCTCGATGAGTTCTTCTCCGGTAATCACAAATTGTTGCAACAGCCTTATTCGCCCATGACGATACGCTTCTTTATCTTACAAGCGCATTATCGCAGCACGGTCGATTTCAGCAACGAGGCCTTGCAGGCATCGGAAAAGGCTCTGCAACGTATGCTCGAAGGGTGGGACAACCTCTCGAAGATCGAGCCTGCCGAAGTTTCCACGGTCGATGTGAAAACCATTCGCGAACGTTGTTACGAGGCGATGAACGATGATTTGAGTACGCCTATCGTTATCTCCCATTTGTTCGAAGCCGTGAAGATTATCAATACGGTATTGGCGGGAGGAGCTACTTTGTCGGCCGAGGATTCGGCTCATTTGAAGGAGACTTTCCGTATATTCCTTTTCGATATCATGGGCATTCGCGAAGAGGCCGGTGTCTCGGAAGAAGGGAACGAGGCCTATCATAAAGCCGTGGATTTATTGCTCGATGTGCGCAAGGAGGCTAAGGCTCGTAAGGATTGGACGACCTCGGATTACATTCGCGACAGGTTGTCCGAGATAGGTTTTGAAATCAAAGACACCAAAGAGGGTGTAGAGTGGAAGTTGAAGTAAACAGACTTTCGATGAAATGATACGACAATCCCCGTGTTCTGAGCAGGACACGGGGATTGTCGTATGTATGAATGTTCGGAGCCTCTTTTATTTCTTCATTTCTGCGACAAACTCGTTGGCTTTTGCCACGGCTTTGGTAATGTGGTCGCAGATATGGTCGTCGCCGATGAGCCGGTCTATATTCGCCTTTTTAAGAGTGGCGTGTACCGTGGGATTGACCCCCGACAGAATGACATGTATCTTCTCTTTCTGCGACGAGGTAATCAGGATTTCGAGGTTATGGATAGCCGTAGAATCGATAAAAGGTACTTTCCGCATACGGATAATGCGCACCAGCGGACGATCGGCCATGCTACGCATCAGTTCGTCGAACTTGGTGGCTACCCCGAAGAAGAACGGGCCTTCTATCTCGTAAACTTCCACGCCTTTGGCTACTTTCAAGACTTCGTGGGTAGTCGATTCGGTTCCGGTCGCAATATCGAGCTCGTCGTGGAGTACCGATATTTGCGTGGTCTCTGTCATGCGGCGCAAGAAGAGGACAACGGCCAACAATAGCCCGATTTCGATGGCGATCGTAAGATTGAATATAACGGTCAGCAGGAAGGTGATGATAAGTACCGACACGTCCGATTTCGGATTTTTCAGCAGGGAACGTACCGTGCGCCAACCGCTCATGTTATAGGAAACGACAATCAATACACCGGCGAGGCACGACATGGGCACGAGCTTGATAAGCGGCATAAGGAACAGGAATATCAACAAAAGGACGACAGCGTGTATTATACCGGCAATGGGGGTGCGCCCGCCGTTGTTGATATTGGTCATGGTACGGGCAATGGCTCCGGTGACAGGGATTCCCCCGAAGAAAGGAACCACGATATTGGCGGCTCCTTGTGCGATAAGCTCGGTATTGGAGTTGGTCTTGTCGCCGGTTACACCGTCGGCGACGGTAGCCGATAGCAGGGACTCTATGGCTCCCAATACGGCGATGGTAAATGCCGGAGAGAGTAATTGGTTTATCGTCTCCATATTGATATTCAGAGCTTGCGGCTCGGGAACTTCATTGCTGATGTTAAAACGGTCTCCGATGGTTTCTATTCCTTCGATTCCCCAAAGACGTTCGAGCACATAGACCAGCACGGTCATGAGAATAATCGCCATGAGGGAGCCCGGTATTTTGTTGGAGATACGGGGAGTGTAGGCAATGATGAGAATACTGAGTATTCCTATGCCCAGCGACCAGAAATTGGTGGTCTCGATGTGCTGGAAGTAAGCGACCCACTTGGATATGAAATCGGCGGGGACGCTGTCCATCGATAATCCGAGCAGGTCTTTTATCTGTGTGGCGAAAATGGTAAGCGCGATACCGCTGGTAAATCCCACGACAATGGGGTAGGGAATGAACTTAATGATGGTTCCCAAGCGGAAGCAGCCCATCAAGACCAATATCAAACCGGCCATGAAAGTGGCTATCGCCAGTCCTTCCAATCCGTAGGCTTGTATAATGCCGTACACGATAACGATAAATGCTCCGGTAGGCCCGCCTATTTGCACGCTGTTCCCGCCTAAGAAAGAGACGATGAATCCGCCGATAATGGCGGTGATGAGACCTTTTTCGGGAGATACGCCCGAGGCGATACCGAAAGCGATAGCCAAAGGCAGAGCGACGATACCGACGATGATACCGGCCATGAGGTCTTTCGTAAATTTTTCTTTGGAATAGCTTGCCAGCGAAGCGAGAAACTTCGGGTGAAAATCTAATGTACTTTTCATCTTTTTACCTATTTTATACCTATTATTCGAAGAGCCCGATTTCGACATCGGGGTTCGATAAATTAATAACCTCTCTAATCGGTCGGGTGACCGATTTGAAAAAACGCAGCAAAATTAACTATTTTTTATGGTTAAAGCCAGTATTTGCCGAAAAAATAAAAAAATAATAAAGAGAAAATACCATTACCCAATATCCGGGTGGTATTTTCTCTTTATCGAATAGTGCGGTGGTACGCTTAATAGATAACCAACAATCCTATTTTTCCCGTATCGTTCGAATGGATTACATAAGTGCCGGCTGTCAGGGCGTCGGTAGAAATCGTTTCGTTTTCATTTCGGAGGGTTTGCCTGTCGAGCAACATACCGTTCACCGAATAGATTTCGAATATTCCCGAACAACCGGCGTTTACACGTTCTCCCTGTTTTACGGGATTGGGCGAGAACAACATACAACGTTCTTTAAGAGAAGTAATTCCCGATGTCGTGTTTTCTACCAATGCGAGTGTGTTTGTGCTTTGTGCCAGATTGAGCAGCGGACTTTCGTTGCTTAAAGGAGCATAGATTTCCAAGCTCGACCGTAACATTTTGCCTTCGGCCACGGCGGCGATTTCTTTATCGTTCATACCCGAACGCCAGAAGAACAGTTGGCGATAGTCTGCCTTATCGGGCGCATTACTCCCGCCTAAGGCAAATTTCGTTGCTACGAGCTTTTCGGAAAGCTCTCCGCATTTTACGCCGTTCACATACAGTTGGGTCATTCCCCACGCATAATAGTGTGTCAAGGATATACATAACCATTCGTCATTGGCCGAGGTGGTCGATGTGATTTGTCCGTCCGATGGCGATTCGTAAACGATATTTCCGTTTTCGTCGATTTTAATATTACCCGTGCCGTTTTCGGTCTCGAACGAGGCGAGAGTTCCGGCAGAAGAGGCTTTCACTTCGAATGAAAGGGTGAAGGGGTGAACGATATTTTCCGGTACGAATTCGATGTGTTGCGTAGCGGACGCTTTGCCCAAAGCATAGGCGGTGCTTTCTTGTCGTTGCGGAATGGTTTTCCCGGCATCCAGAGCATCGAAGAGTGACGGTACTATGGCGTAGGACATTTCCCGATGTCCGTCCGAATTGGGGTGTGCTCCATCGCTTTCAATCGCTTTGACCCAGCGTCCTGCTCCGTCGTCGACAGCTCCCAGCATATTTACCGAAGGTACTTCCCATTGCTGTATGGTCAGGTTCAGGTTTTTCAAAATCTCATAATCGGATTCGTTGAATCCTCCGTTGGCATAGTTGCTTGCCATGACCGGCACAATACCTACGGAGTCGGCTTGGCGAATCAATTGTTTCATGCCTTTTTCGTAATTTTTCGCGGCTTGGTCGGTTTGAGTGCCATTGTTCCGTTCATTGCCGAGCGACAACCCGTAGAACACGTAGCGTCCGCAATCCCGCAATAGGTCTCGTTCCCAACGGTCGAGTACCATTTGGGTCGTATTCCCGCCGATGGAGATGTTCGAGGTGGTCCAGTCTTTGCCGATGTTTTCTTGTTTACGTTGTTTCAGCAGGTCGGTGTACATGTAGGCATATCCGTAATCGTTTGTCGCTCCTGTTCCATAGCAGACAGAGGATCCCATGAATGATATTTTGTATTCGTCGATTTCCTTACACGATTCGGGATAGGGTTTTTCGATGTCGGGTTTTTCCATAGTCTGGTCGGTTTCATGTATTTCTACCTTATCGATGTTAGGCCCGTTGTAGCGACAGGATTCGGTGAACGAAATCGTATTCAGCCCTTTGTCCAACCAAACCAATACCGATGTCTCTGCCGTGGGCAGTTGATCCCATTTGCCTTCGGACTTGTTCACATTGATATAGGTTTTTGCATAGTTGTTGATTTGAATATCCAAAGGACGTCCTGTGGGGTCGTTTGTAAAGATTTTCAATTCATACGGCCCTTCCTCGGGTATATCGACGCACGTGAATTGCAAGTAGGAATTATTCTTGTTGTTGAAGTCTCCCACGTAGCGACCATTGGACATGCCTTCCAGATTTTTCACTTTCAGGTCTCCGTATAAATGGGCGTATTCGGCTTCCAATGTTATAGGGAAACCTTCTTGGGGTACGGGCAGGGGTGATTCCGAGGTTTCCAGTATTTCGAATTTATCCAAATTCGGACCTCCTGATGTCGTGGGATAGGGCGTTATTTTTATGATATTCGTCCCGGCAGCCAAGTAAATCAGCACCTTGGCCGTTTCGGCGGGGGGAGTATCCCATTTCGCCGTTCCGTTAACGGTACATTCTACCTCTGGATAATTATTTACTTTTACAGTGAATCGACGTACACCATTGCAGTTGAAATAAGTTTTGAATTCATAGGTTCCGGCTTTTTCCATCGTCACATTGTGGAAGAAGAGGTAACTACCTCGGTCGTTTCCGCCCACGTATTTCCCGTTGGAGAAACCGTCGCCCGATTTAACTCTCGCCGGTGAATGAATGGAGTCGGCGTATTCGGCTTCTAAAACCAAAATAGGACTTTGAGCACATAGCCCGAATACCGATAATAAAAAGAATAGTGAGAATTTGACTTTTTTCATGGAGTTAAAATAGTTTCTCATGTCGATAATATTTTTAAGGATTCACATATTATGACACCAAAAACGTCGTGTACCCTTATACCGAATCGGGAATTTTTATTGTTGTTCATCGAGCCTCGATGATGGCGAAAGTGTATTTTTCCCTTTCCGGGTTTCGATTCTTCCTTCGCCTCTTTCTCTGTTTTTATGGTCGTCGCTTGTTTACCGGAAAGGTCGCAGGTATTATTAAATGGGACACCCCCTTTGTGTTCATTTACTGAACACAAAGGGGGTGGATATGCACGATTCGCTCACTGGCGTGCTATATCTTTTTTGTATAGGCTCGGCGGCGTTTGTGTTGTTGCCGTTCGAAATATTGCCATTGGGATTGTACTTTCTCGTTCATTTCGAGTTCGGGATTGCTCTCGGCATATTTGTAACCGTTTTGAATGAATACCGGGATAAGGTCGGAGAATAGCAACGCATTGACTCCTTTGCTTTGGTAGTCGGGACGGACAGCTACCAACAAGAGGTCAACCCCGTCGTTTTTGCCTTTGAGGGCTTTGAGCAGATGGATAAAACCGAAAGGGAACAACCGGCCTCTCGATTTCTGTAAGGCTTTCGACAAAGAAGGAATGGCGATACCCACGGCAATCAAATCGTCTTGCTCGTCGACAATGGCTGTTACGTTTTCGAGCCGTAATAACGGAATGTACATTTTTACATAATAGTCGATTTGTCGTTGAGACAGTGTCGAATATCCATATAAATCGGCATAGGCATCGTTGATAAGATCGAAAATTTTTTGACCGTAATTACCTTTGTATACGTCGGATGCACTTTTGAATTTCAGGATTCGCAGATTGTACTTTCGTTGTACGATGTCGCTAATGCGTTGATGCTTTTCGGGTACGCATTCGGGTACTTTTATTTTGTATTCCACCCAATCTATCGCTTTTTCGTAGCCCATGCTTTCGATGTGTTGCGGGTAGTATGGATAGTTGTAGATGGCAGACATCGTGCTTAGTTGGTCGAACCCTTCGACGAGTGTTCCTTCGGGATCCATGTCGGTAAAACCGAGCGGCCCGTGTATTTCGGTCATGCCTTTTGATTTTGCCCACTTTTCGACGGCATTGAAAAGCGCTTTGCTGACTTCTTTGTCGTCGATGAAATCGACAAATCCGAAGCGTCCTGCTTTTTCCCCGGACTTTTCATTCGCTTTGTGGTTGATGATTCCGGCAATTCGGCCGACGGGTTCCCCGTCTTTATAGGCCATGTAGTAAACCGATTCGCAGAAGTCGAACGCCGGATTGTTTTTCGAATTCAAGGTTCCTACTTCGTCCAGAACCAGAGCCGGTACATAGTATTCGTTTCCTTTGTATAAATTTATCGGGAACTTTGCGAACTTTTTCAAACCGCGAGTTCCTGATATTTCCTGAATAGTGACTGACATGATGTTTATAATTTCAGCAATTTGTTCTCGGTTGTTATTCCTTTATTCCGTATGCCAAATCTCCGGCATCGCCAAGTCCCGGAACGATGTAGGAGTGTTCGTCTAATTTATCGTCGATCGCTCCTACCCATATTGTCGTGTTTTCGGGGAAGTGGTCTTTCACGTAATCGATCGCTTGCTGGCTTGCGATTACCGATGCGATGTGTATGTCTTTGGGTGTACCTTTGGTAAGCAGGGCCTTGTAGGATAGCTCCATAGATCCGCCTGTCGCCAGCATGGGATCTGTGAGTACCAACACTTTACCATCGATTCGCGGTGAAGCGATATACTCGATAAAGATGTCGAAATTCAGCTTGTCTTTATATTTCCGGTAAGCCGAGACAAATGCATTTTCGGCATCGTCTAGGCAACTGAGGAATCCCTGATGAAAAGGCAGACCTGCCCGAAGAATAGTGGCCAGCACGACTGTATCGTCGGGAAGATTGACATGGGCCGTTCCCAGCGGTGTTTTTACTTTTTTCTCGGAGTAATGGAGCCGATGACTTATTTCGTAAGCCATTATTTCGCCTATTCTTTCGAGGTTTCGCCGGAATCTGATTCGGTCGGTTTGAATATTTACATCTCTTAATTCGGCCATAAATCGGTTTATTACCGAGTTTTTTTCCGCAAAATTGATTACTTCCATATTTTGTGTTTTTTGCCGAAGAACAAAAGTACGTATAAATTTTGTTTTGGAAAATTATAGATTGTTTTTTCTTTTGTTTTGTTCTTTAAAAAGGGAAGAAACAGACCTTTTTGCTATCTTGGCATAGCGATTGAGGGTGTGTTTGTAATAAATACAAACAATTAGCGAAAATTTTCTTTAATTAAATCGTTACTTGTAGAATTTGTTTTTAATTTTGCAGTCGGTTTTCATGGATTAAGAAAAAAGAGAAATATTTTATAAACCATTAAATTTCAAAAACAATGGCAACATTAGATTTAAGCAAGTATGGTATTAAGGATGTAAAAGAGATTTTACACAATCCTTCTTACGAAGTTCTGTTTGAGGAAGAAACCAAAGCAGGATTGGAAGGTTATGAAAGAGGTCAGGTGACTGAACTCGGTGCTGTGAATGTAATGACAGGTATTTATACCGGTCGTTCTCCTAAGGATAAATTCTTTGTGATGAATGAAGCCAGCAAAGATACTATCTGGTGGACTACCGATGAATATAAAAACGACAACAAACCTTGCTCGGAAGCAGCTTGGGCCGATTTGAAAGCCAAAGCCGTTAAAGAGCTTTCGGGAAAGAGATTGTTCGTAATGGATACTTTCTGCGGCGCTAACCCCGCTACTCGTTTGAAAGTTCGTTTCATCATGGAGGTTGCATGGCAAGCTCACTTCGTGAAGAACATGTTTATCCGTCCTACCGATGAAGAATTGGCTAACTACGGTGAACCCGATTTCGTGTCGTTCAACGCAGCCAAAGCGAAAGTAGACAACTACAAAGAGCTGGGTCTGAACTCTGAAACCGCTACCGTTTTCAACTTGAAGACTAACGAACAAGTTATCTTGAATACTTGGTACGGCGGTGAGATGAAGAAAGGTATCTTCTCAATCATGAACTATCTGAATCCTTTGAAAGGTATGGCTTCGATGCACTGCTCGGCCAACACCGATAAAGAAGGTAAGAGCACAGCTATCTTCTTCGGTCTTTCCGGAACGGGAAAAACTACTTTGTCTACCGACCCGAAACGTTTGCTTATCGGTGACGACGAACACGGTTGGGACAACGACGGTGTGTTCAACTACGAAGGCGGTTGCTATGCCAAAGTTATCAACTTGGATAAAGAAAGCGAACCCGATATTTACAATGCCATTACACGTGACGCTCTTCTCGAAAACGTTACGGTTGATGCCAACGGAAAGATCGATTTCGCAGATAAGAGCGTAACGGAAAATACTCGTGTATCTTATCCTATTTATCATATCAAGAATATCGTAGAACCGGTATCGAAAGGTCCTCACGCTAAACAAGTAATCTTCTTGTCGGCCGATGCATTCGGTGTTCTTCCTCCGGTTTCTATCTTGAACGCAGAACAAACCAAATACTATTTCTTGTCTGGTTTCACCGCTAAATTGGCCGGAACAGAACGCGGTATTACCGAACCGACTCCTACTTTCTCGGCTTGCTTCGGAGCTGCATTCTTGTCGTTGCATCCGACCAAATATGCCGAAGAGCTGGTTAAGAAAATGGAAATGGTAGGCGCTAAGGCTTATTTGGTGAACACCGGTTGGAACGGTACGGGCAAACGTATCTCTATCCGCGATACTCGTGGTATTATCGATGCTATTCTCGATGGCTCTATCGACAAAGCTCCGACAAAGGTTATTCCTTATTTCGACTTCGTTGTTCCTACTGAGTTGCCGGGTGTGGACAAAAATATCCTCGATCCTCGCGATACTTATGCTAATGCTGCCGATTGGGAAGTTAAAGCTAAGGATTTGGCCGCTCGTTTCATCAAGAACTTCTCTAAATTCGAAGGTAATGCCGCCGGTAAGGCTTTGGTTGCTGCCGGTCCGAAATTGTAATCGTACACGATTTGACTCTATACGCAACAGGCCGCTTCGACGAAGCGGCCTGTTGTTTTTTTTGTGATGGTCCGGTGGATTTTCAATAACGATGAAAGTATTGTCTTCTGCTGTGTCTCGTGGTGTTACAAGGTGGGTATAATAGTGTATAAAACTTTTTTTGGAAAATCGACGGGGCTGTTTCGATGAATCCCTTACTTCTCTATATTTTCCATGTGGAAAACAGACCATAGTGCTATGGGATATGGCAAGGGAAAGGTTGAGATGCTTATACTTATTTTGTTGAGGGCTATTTTGTTAGTCGGTTGGTAGTTTCCAACTTCTCCCCTGCTTCGATTTTCAATCGGAGATAGGGGACGTCGCAGGAGTGAATCCTACGGAGAGGGGTTAAATCTAAGAAGCTGTTTTAAATTTATAGAGAAATAATATTATCATTGCAAG
>OMDJ01001174.1_pt1 | contig 13247 bp, 14 predicted proteins | sample 1645211 | NCBI WGS metagenome assembly OMDJ01 (sample SAMEA103958142, study PRJEB25191) | human gut metagenome | biome: human-associated habitat [ENVO:00009003]; feature: intestine environment [ENVO:2100002]; material: feces | place: Germany | collected 2013/2015 | reverse complement strand
CCCGGAGCGTCAGCAGAATGTGGGCGTGTGGGTTGCCATCTCCCTTGTCGTGGATAGCAAAATCGACAATCATCCCTTTGGAAACAAACTGCTCCTGACAAAACTCTTTTATCATGGACAAATACTGCTCCTTCGGCACCTCCACCGGGAACGCCAGCACGATGCGCCGGGCAAGCTGGGAGTTCCACTGGTTCTCCACAGCTTCTACGGCGTTCCAGAGGGTCGCCCGGTCTGCATATCCGGGCGGCGCATAGGATGGCAGCATGATCTCAGCGTGGACAAGCTCTTTCTTCTTGTTGTAGAATTTTGTTCTCTGGTCGTACTCGCTGAACAGCCGTTCGCCGCTTTGGTAAGCGGCCCCGGCAACAGCGGACTGCCCTTGGCTGCGCTTGACGATGGTAATTTTGAAATGCGGACACGGAATAGGCATCACCCCCAAACAAAAAGACCGCCCAGCAAGATTGCTCTTGTGAACGGTCTGGAATCGTATTCGGTTGTACTCGCCGCCTTGGACCGGAGTGCCGTGCGCTTCGGTCTTGGGCGGGAGCCGCAAAAGGATAGCTGCAAAGCAGCGCAAGGAAAATGCAGTTTTCCTTGGGATGGAATCGGGCTGGCGCACAAACGCCAGCTTCGATTTCATCGAGCCGTCTGCAAGACCGCAATTTCACCGGAACGGTGTATAATTGCGCCCTTTATTCTAAAGGGTTTTGAACGTTGCTGCGTTCGTGAACATCATGCACCATCTTTGCAAGTGCCAGCACGACTTCGGGCTGACGGAACGAGATTTTCAGCAGTTCCATCACCTGATCATCGGTCAGTTCTCCCGGACAGACCAGAAAGCTTTCCAGCATTCCGGCACGGGTGCAGAGACGATGCACACGTTCTCTCCGATTCAGCTCTGACATCTGGCGTTCAAGGATCTTCTCCCGGTGCTGACAAGAGCGCAGCTTCTGCTCTGCTTTGGCTTTTTCGTTGCGGAGGTAGGCAAGGTCGGTTTTGGGTTGGGTCATGGCATCACGCTCCTTCATGTAGAGTAATGTAGTCTTTATTTTCAAGTAAGCAATGTTATGGTATACTAAAAAGAGAGCCTATGATTTTGAAACAAAATGGTATATGGGGTGAGATTATGTATGAAAACGTTGAGTACGACCAGCATTTTATAGGTGAGTTTGATGTGGAAGGCGATTTATTTAATGGTGAGTTAATATTCAACAAGAAAAATGGTGGCATCCTTATTCATTTAACAAAAGACGTAACCATCGAATCTGCATTCCGTTATCATTATGGAAAAGTAGCGGTTATAATCGGAAAATTAAATGCTGGGATTGTTGTAACTTTGTTTAATAACAGATGTGTTAAAAACCACACCAATAATTTCAAACTGCTAACTCTAAACTTCGTTTCGGATTATTTTGTTTGGTCAGATAAAGAACGAAGGGATACATTGTATAATAAAATGGTTTCAATTTTGGGAAATGCTTACAAATGGAGTGGTTTTTCTGCTTTTGAAAGTGTTCCAGGAGGGGTAAAAATAGTCGATACGCTTCCCCAAAAAACTTACAATTGGTTTGGCGTAAAAATAACATTCTCGCCATGTTTAAACAACTACATTCTCCTTCCATTCAAAGAAGAAGAAACAAAAATCATTCAAAGACTTTCCGTTACAATAGAAAGTTCATGCAAAATGCCACTAGATGAATTTATAAAAATAAGAAATAGAGTCACGTCTCTTATCTCCTTCGCGATTAAAGACAATGTGAATGTTGATGATGAATATTTAATTGATTTTGATGACTCTTACACAATCGGATTAAAAGAAGCGGGGTATACTGAATATTCCAAACACTATCTGTTCACATCTTCGCCGATACTCGACACTTTTTCTACATATATCCATGAATATAATTTTCGAATGAATCAGCTTCCAGAAGACGATACATTAAATGTCAAGCTAGATAAATTAAAACCGATATTCAATTTGTACCTTTCGCTATTCAAATATCCATATATGCCGCATGAAATGGTGTTTCTTAATATTGCACAAGCCTTGGAAACCTTTCATGCCCGTTTCTTTTATGATGATGATAAGGATCAATTTGTGAAATCGGTTCATCAGCGATTCGGTTCTTTGCCAAACTTTGAAACATACAAAAAGTTATTACTAAGCAATGCACAGAAAAAAAGCAAGCATATTATTTTGGTATCAAGGTTAAACGATTTATTTATTGGAACCAATGATGGGCTTTTTGCAGAATATTACCTAAAAACCAACTATGCTCAGAAGATCACAGATACACGACACTATTATACGCACTATGGGGAAGCAAGAGAAGCAGCCACGTTAAAGGGGAACGATCTTTTGCAAGCAACCTACATTTTAAGGCTGCTGTTAGAATATCACGTTTGCTTGATATTGGGAATTAACAATACAGCGAAAATCGCGCATTCACTTCAGGCTCAATCTAATAGTCAAAAAAACTGTAATTAACGATATAGTTTTTCTATAGTTCAATATTTTCAAAAACAAAAAGAACCTTAGCCTGCTATTTTATAGACTAAGGTTCTTTTTATATGTTCTATCCTGACGAAACGACCGTTACTATCTTTATTAAAATTCTATCTCGTCTATAACGCTTGACACATGATTCATGTGCTCAGCTTTTTGTTGGGCCTTTCGTTCTCGTTCTTGCTGCTTTAATGCAATATATCGCAGTTCTCGTTTATTAGCTTCGTTAACACAAAGCTTTAGAGTATCTCGATGAAACTCTTTAACTTCATCAATGGTTGTTCCATCAAGTATAATACGGTTTCCTATAACAGAAGCAATGCCCGGTCTATGCATGGATGTAAAACGTGGCGGTTCTTCCCATTCTTCTAAGAAGAATTTTATCCACTCGGAACTTGGCGTTCTTGACAACTGAAATGGAATTGCGTACAAAGCACTGCCTCTGGTGCCATCCATTCTTGGTGTTGTTATTCCATCTTCAATGATTTTCACAATGCGAATGGGGCTGTTTTCATCACCAGAACGATAGAAGTTGCCAACAGAGGCTGGCTTTTTTCCAACAGGAGGTTTTCGTTTCTTTCCAAAAATTGTTTCCAATAATTTACTGTACTCAAGTTCAGAAAATGGCTCATCAGAAAGATCAATGGCAAATTTTCCCGCACAAAATGTGGGCATTGCCGTTAAATGATCACCTTTACGAATCACTGGAATGAATTTACGCTCATTATGCTTTTGAAATAATTCATCAGAGATAATGTGTCCTTCGTATCCCGCTCCACCCATTCGACGATCTGCTTTTTGTTTGTACAATGGGGTGCAAATAATTAAAACAAAATCGGCAGCTGTGATAGACTGCTCCATGAATTGTGGCAGCCGATCACCAGAAGATACATCGTATTGATCGACAGTCACATCAACTCCGTCAGAAAGTAATCTGTCTGAAAATTTTCTCACCCATTCCTTGTGTTGTTCATTATCCCATGAATACGTGATGAAAATTTTAGGGACGTCGCTCATGAAAGCCTCCTCATGTCACATTATTCTAAATATTGTGGAATTCAAAAAGCAACTCCACATTTTGTTGTGTTTTTATCAGCATATCACTTTTGCGTTGAAATGTCAAATCATCTTCTGACGCAAAAAATGCACCCGCTCCAATGAACGGGTGCATTCACATAATTACGGCAACAAACTGGTTTGATGAACTGGTGGATCTTCAAGGATGTGCGTTTTCATAATGGTGCTGCCTGCGTACATTTCATACTTGATTCCGCTGGCTGCTGCCATTTCCAGCGCAGCTTCCTTCTTTGCCTGAACAACAACGTCATCGATTTTGTTGTCGCCCTTCACCTCAATCAGTTGGTAAGTGCCGTCCTTCATTTTGGCGAGGAAGTCAGGGTAATACTGCCGGATACGACCTGATTCAGGATCATAGTAGTATACGGAGAGATCACCTTGGTTCGAGGTGAACATTCCGGTAAAGTACACTTCCTGTACCTTATCGCTCTTGATATATTGGAAGAAGCATTCCTTTTCGGGGAGTGAATCAAAGCAGTATGTATCCGCATGGAAGCTCTTGAGCACTTCATCTGGCGTAAATCCGGGGTATTTATTCGTAATCACGAGATCATCCTTTGCGGAGAACTCATAATACGCTGCATCCTTCGGCTCACGGAGCAGTACAACATCTCTATCTTCTGTCTTCTGAATTGCGGTCACATCAAACAGTGCATGGAAAATTGTCGGGATGATAATATCGTCCAAAACAGCATTGTATTGATTGACATCTGCTAGAATCACGTCCATTCCATCTTGTGCTTCGCGTAGGATTTTTGCGGCGAGGATGCTGGAAATGTTCAGATACCGTGCTACTTCACCAGCAAGTGAGAACGCACTGTACTGCATTTTGACCTGATACTCGTCTGCATTGCTCTGTTTTGTCGATGTATCATTTGCAATGCTGTCACGTTCATACATAACACTGGAATATTTGGACAGGTCGGCACCTGCCAAACCGAAGTCCACCGGCGTAGAATACTCCTTGCTGCTAACAGTATACTCATGCCAGACCCGTTTCAGTCGAATGGATCTCGGAGGCGGGAGAACGCGCACCTGATATTTATGACGATCATCTGTACTGGTGTTTTTGATGTCACTGATTTCCATGTTGAAGTTCTTATGGAGCTCATCATCAAGAGTGTCGTAGTTCTCCTTGGAAAGGAAAACTGTTGCAGTCAACCGCTCATCTGTGATGGCACGGAGACACCGCATAGTCGCTTGGAGCACAAAAATTTTCGATTTCGGGCTGCGATAGAGTGCAACACCAAACAGGGAGCGACAGTTCCAGCCTTCTTTACCTTTTTCGACCAGAACGACAAACTGTTTTTCGTTGCCCTCACTTCCGGGAACATCCAGATTATTGAAATTTCGAATATCCTCATCCTTCGTGTATTTGGAATCGCCTACATTCAAAAGGATAGAGGTCGTTGGAATTTCAAGACGTGTTAGGATTTCTTCCAATGCGGGTACTACTTCGTTTACTGCTTCCTCTACATTGGCGGCATAAATTGCAAGCTTCGGATTCAGATTATCGTAGATTCTTCCTCCATATTTCTGCCAGAACTTTGTGACCGTAGCATTCAAGAACTCATCACTCTTGACGTTTTCAAAGCCAATCGGATCAGCATCTTTCAGATATCCATTCCAAATAGATTCCCGCAACCCGTAGGCATAGACAACCTCTGGAAGAAGCTGATTTTTCACATATGGTGTACCTGTGTAGTTGTAGCACGCAACAATCGAGGTATTAGCAGCCAGCAGGTTGATCGTGTCGCGGAGACTGGTTTTGTTTGCGCCGCTGGAGCGAATTTGTTTTTCCAGATCCGCACCGAACAAATGATGCGCTTCGTCAACATACACACCCAACTGCGGCAAACGGCAGAGCTTTTTGAATCGCTGATTGTCCATCAGCGTGGAATCCTCCCAAGCATCATCTTCAGAATCGTCACCACCATAAACAGCGGACAGCAGAGAACTGTTGCTGCCAAACAGTACCTCTCCCGGAGTGGCTTCCTTACGTTTTTTCTTGATGATGATTTTTTGTGTATTGGAAATAATAATGTTGAAGTCCGAATCATCAATCGTGTGCAGAACGGTTCCGCTTTCATCCAGAAAGTGAAACTTGATATTAGAATCCAGCACACGTGCATATTCCGGAGGAACGACCTTCGTCTTGTCAAAGATCATAATCTCACGCAGGGATTGCAAAACCGTTTTGTCCGGCGCAAACACCAGAGCATTGTGGCAAAAACGCTTATCTTTCGGATATTTTTTTGCGAGCAGAAACTCATAGAAGATACAGGTGCCCATCAGGATGGTTTTACCCAGACCCATGGTCAAAGCATAGATATAGTTCGGGTAACTTTCCCTGTACTTTTTCATTTGCTTAAACAGGACATCGGTCTGCTTTTCTGTCAGTGCATCGCCAAGACGAAGCTGACCGTTGGAATAATAGGACGCTTCTGAAAAACGGTTTCGCTTATTCCTCCAGTCATCAAACAATTCATAAACTTGCGCATTGTTCATACTCAAAAAGTTGATAGAGTAGCCCCGAGTAGGCATAATCCGTAGTCCCCTGCAAGCCGACATGGATTCTTCCTGTTTGTCGAATCCAACGTAAGAGACTCTTGTTCTCTGGTTTCAAGAGGTGCTCGTTTGCCAGCATTATACACTGACGATAATATGTAATATGTTCAGGACGCAGAGTTGAATAATCTCCATTTTCCAGCCCTTGCACATAACGTGGGAACATCAGCATCAGACATCCCAGCGTCAGTCGCACTTCGTACCTTTCAAAGAACATATCGGAGCGAGGTGAATAAACATTGATTTGATTTTTCTCCAAAAAATCCGCAAGAGCCTTTACTTTTGGATGCTTGACTGAGCTGAAAAGAAACGCAATTTGATTGTAGTCCGTCAACTTTCCAGAATCCTTTAGTCGATGGATAAATTTCAGAATGTTCTCATGCCATTCATCCTCATCATCAACACCTGACAACTTCACTACAGCTGGACTTGATAATTTAACTTGAGTGTGTGCCACGATTTTTTTGTTGTAACGGAATTCACCCCATTGGAACTTAAATTTTGCGCCTTCCGTAGTAGCCATCCACGTATTGTAGAAATCCACAATATCCGTATTGGATCGGTAATTGACCACCAGAGGAACCACCTTGCACTCGCCAGCATTGAATTTCTGCGGAAATTCCAGAATATTTCGAATTGTTGCTCCTCGAAACCTGTAAAGGCCTTGGTCATCATCACCGACAACGCAGATATTTTTCTTTTTACCAGCCAGCAGAAATACAAGCTGTTCCTGAATATAGTTTGTATCTTGGTACTCGTCTACCATCAGGTGCGTAATTTTAGTCTGAAGTTCCTCAAGAATCTCCGAGTGTTCTGTCAAAAGACGGTAGGTCTCTACTTGAATGGAAGAAAAATCCATCAAATTGTTGTCATTCAGAAGCTTCTGGTATGTCCTCAGAATAGTTCCCATCGCTGAAATTGCTGGGTCAACATCCCGTTCGAGATCATCCGGCGAAACCAACTCCTCCGAAAGATTATTGACATACCCACAGATAGCCTCCGATTGTTTCCATGCTCCGCTATCTGGCAGAACTGCATCAACATTCGGAATATTGCGGAACTGGTAGATATTCTGGAATACGGTATACTTCTGATCAAACGCATCCAAAAGATGATAATTTTTCTTTAATCTTGTGTATTCCAGATTCTCTTTCAGAATGCGAAGGCAAAGTGAGTGAAACGTGCCAACGTACATTTCATTGACATTTGCAGTAATATTGCGCCGTGCCAACTCGTTTGTAATTCGAGTAATGAGTTCTTTTGCAGCTTTTTCTGTAAAAGTTGCGATAAACAGATGTTCTGGTTGAACGCCGCATTCTTCAATCAGATAAATTGCTCGTTGAACCAGAGTATATGTTTTTCCGGTTCCTGGGCCAGCCGTAATCAGTACGGGGCCGTTCGCAGAGGAGATGGCTTCCTTCTGACCGTTGTTTGAGTTTCCAAAGTCGAACATTACCGTGTACCTCAAAAAGTTTTGTCTGAATCAAAAAACGTTGCCAAAAGGTGTACTTTTTGACAACGCCTATACATACGACTAATTTCAACTGCCAAATCATCGGAGGTCAGTAGAAAACGGCCTGATTTTGTGGTATTATAAAATAGATGTTATTTTGTCTCTCTTTTGCAGGAAGGTACACTTTCTTGTAAAAAGAAGCGTTTACAAAAAAGTGGCCTTTTCGTAGATTTTAGCACGGTACCGAAAGGTAGACAGTGGCATTCCGCACGCTTTAGCGGCATCTGTACCCGTCATTTTGCCGGAGCGCCACTTCTGGTAGACGCTGTGGAAGTTCTCCGGCAGGGGACTGGGCGGCCGTCCAAAGCGGACTCCTTTGCTTTTCGCCGCTGCAATGCCCTCCGCCTGCCGCTGTCGGATATTGGTGCGCTCGTTCTCAGCCACAAAGGAGAGTACCTGCAGCACGATGTCGCTCAGGAAAGTGCCCATCAGGTCTTTGCCACGGCGGGTATCCAGCAGTGGCATATCCAGCACCACAATGTCTGCGCCCTTTGTCTGGGTAAGCAGCCGCCACTGCTCTAAAATTTCCGCATAGTTGCGCCCAAGACGGTCGATGCTCTTGATGTAGAGCAGATCGTCTTTTTTCAATTTCCGCACCAGCCGCTTGTACTGCGGACGGTTGAAGTCCTTGCCAGACTGCTTGTCCATAAAAATGTTTTTCTCCGGGATCTTCAGTTCACGCAATGCAATCAACTGCCGGTCCTCGTTCTGGTCACGGGTGCTGACCCGGATATAGCCATATAAATTTCCCAATAAATCGCCCCTTTCTGCTAAAAGTGAATTTCATCGTTCTATGTAAAACGGCCAAAGCATCCCTCCTGACGCTTTGGCCGTTGCTCTTTATTCTACCATAGCAGATTGGTTATCGCTCTCAAGATATCCGCACTGGCTGGATAGCCAGCGCAGCACCCCTGACCTGATACGTCACCCCGCCAGTTTCGCCCCTTGACTTCCGCTGGCACACCTCCGGGTGCTGTGTGGCAAGAGCGGCAAGCTGTTTCTGCAAGACGGGATTCAGCGTAAACACGCTGTTCGTTCCGTCCTCACTGGCGTAGATCATGGTCTCCAGCTTAAACATCGTCAATCAGTTCTTCCTCCTCGGATTCGTCAAAGATGGTCGGGCCCCAGTCCTCGTCCTCCTCGATGTCCCGTGACATTTTCTGCATCATGGTATAATGCTCCATCTCGGCACGGACAAAGTAGAACATCTGGTCGTACCAGTCTGCCAGCGTTTCTTCCTCCAGTTTCCGGCAGAAGTCAAGCACCAGCTTGTTCTGGTCGGGGTCAACCGTCAGTCCGGCAACTCCGCACAGCCGCTTGCGGGTCAACCCCAGATCGGCGCAGCCATAGGTGTAGAGCAGCTTCTTTTCTTCAAACGTCAGTTTCATAGGCTTGTTCCTCCGTATTAAAAAAGGGCCTGCCCTGTGCAGACCCGATGTAACAAAAAAGACCACCGTGCGTTGTGCAGGGCGGTCTTGAACTCAGGATTGGAGAAAATCCCGGAGTTCCTCAGCGAAAAAGGAGATTTTTGCGATAGCAGCTATCGCTATGTAAGGCAAGACGAAAACCACAAATGCGATAATCAGCATTTTCAGGACTTCGCCGCCGTCTGCCAGCTTCATGATCCAGCTTGCCAGAGCCACGAAGAAGAACAGCCCCGCCAGCAGATTCGTCAGGATCGTGGAGAAGGTCGTGAGGAAGATGCCCACCCACTGCGCCAGAATCAGCAGCAGAAGCAGCGGAAAAAGAGCAAGTTTCAGCATCCATTTCAGCACAGCCATCGTGGGCACCTCCTTATACAAAAATCAGTTCAGTCTTGATGATCTCTTCGGCACGGTTGCGGATGCTGTTCATCCGGCGCACCCATTCCAGTTGATCGGCAGCTTTCAGGGCTTCGGTCACGCCCTCGGCTTCCTGCATCTGCTGGACGGTCAATGCAAGCTGTTCCTCGGCTTGCTTGTCCAGCTTGGCAAGATGGCCGCCCAACTCACCGGACAGGAGCAGTTGATTATACCGGATGGGATGCTGCTCCTTCAGATACATCTTATGTAAGCGGCCCCACCGCCCGGTGGGGTCCTGCTCTGCCGTGGCTGCTGCGGTCAGGTTCGGCAGATAGTGGTCATTGACAAGAGTGTAGTCCAGACCGTTGGCATTGTCATGGATAGATTTCTTCAGTTCGTTCATGCAGATTCTCCTTTCTGATTGGGCAGATAGTAAACACCTTTCGCCCGGTCTTCGGCGCGGATTGCTTCTTTCTTGGCATCCATAGCCGCTTTTTTAGCGGCTTTATGCTTCTGGTAGTAGGCATCCTGCCATCCATTGGCCTTACGACGAAGGTAGGCTTCATGCCGCTTTTTACGCAGACGCTCTTTTTCGGCAATTTCAGCACGTTCTTCTTCGGTCGGCTGATTGACTTCTTGTGTACCAAACTTTCCGATGAAATTGAAGTAGATTTCAATGGTCTGCGGAGAATTTGCAACTCCTTTGTAATCTCGCTCATGCACAAAAATCTTGTAGATAAATTCGTTCAACATCACGGTGTCCAGTTTTTCAAAATTCTGATATTTCTTGACCAGCGCGATGAATTTATCGGCGGATTTCTGGCCGCTTTCGTATTCGTCTACTGCTTTTTGCAGGGAAGCAGCTTCCGCTTCAAGGCTTTCCTGCTCCTTGGCGTACTGGGCATCCAGAATCTGATACCGCTTGTCAGGGAGTTTTCCGAGGGCGTTGTCCTCATAGATTTTGCAGATTAGCGTTTCCAACTCATCCAGTCGCTTTTTACAAGCTGCAAGGCGTGTCTTTTGGCCTTTGATCTCGCTGGACTGCTGGTTTTCCGCTTCGGCCTTTACGATACGGACGAATTCTTCTTCGTCCTCTTTAGAAAATCGAACGATTTCCCGCAGCGTTTCCTGAATCAGTGCCATCACAGAATCAGCGTTTACCCGGTGTCCGCTGGAGCATTTGCTGCCAACAGGGATTTTTCCATAGCCAGAGCAGGAAAAGTTTGCGACACGTTTTCCATTTCCAGTACGGTTGACATACATCGGGCTTCCGCAGTCTGCGCAGTACAGCAGTCCGCCGAGGGGATGGGCTTCGCCCCAGCCATCAGGATAGCGGCGGACGCCAGCGCGAATCCGCTGCACGTTGTCGTAAGTCTCCTGATCGATAATAGGCTCTTGGGTGTTTTCGATAATCGTCCACTGGTCTTGGTCAACATAATGACTTTTCTTGTCCTTAAAATGCTTCCGGGTCTTGAAATTGCAGGTGTGCCCCAAGTAGCAGGGATTGGTCAGGATGTGGACAATTGTGGAACTACCCCATTTGTAGGGGTCCCTGATTTCCCGCGTCTGCCATAAGCCGATACCCAGCTTTTGGTGGTAGTAAGCAGGGATTTCAATGTGTTCGGCTGAAAGGATCGCTGCGATTTGATAAGGGCCTTTGCCTTCCATCGTCATGCGGTAGATGCGCTGAACGATAGGAGCCGCCACCGGGTCGATGACCCACTGGTTCTTGTCCTGCTCGGATTTCAGGTATCCGTAGGGCACAGAACTGCTGGTATGCTTCCCGGCAAGGTTCTTTGCCTGAAACGCCGAACGGATTTTCTTGCTGGTGTCACGGGCGTACCACTCGTTCATGATATTTCGGAACGGAGTAAACTCATCGTCCCCTTTGAGAGTATGCCAGTCTTTTCGATCTCCAGATTGGTCACACCCCGGTTCTGCCGTATGAGCCGCTTCATGGACTGCTTGCCCTGCGACGCACTCTTGTCGTACTGGCGCAGAAAGAACTGCGCCCCTCTCAAAAGTGTACGGGCAGATAGCTTTGCAGTCGAGATGGCGAAGTTGACCGTTTTATGCTCGATTTCTTCCTGCATTTCCATCACCTCCAGTGCAGAAAGTCGTGTTTAGCGGTCAAATCCGGCATCCTTCGGCGGGGTGGTTTTGCTTTCTTCCGGGCAGACTGCTTCATCGGGCACACGAACAACCATCATCCGATGCCCCAGCCGGATAAAATCTTCCGGCTGATGGAAAAGCCGCTCGTACTTCTGCGCCATCTCCGGGGTCAGGGATGCAAAATCCTCCTCGCCCAGCCCCACCACCAGAAAGGTTCCGGCAACGGCATCGTACATCTGCCCGTCCTCGTCCCGCAGGGCACGGTTCAACGGCAGTCCCATCAGCTTACCATCATCGTTGTAGATGATGGCGACCGGGTCATCGGCAAAGGGGTAGCTTGCGCCGATGGAGCCGCCCACCGCCTGCTGCAAGGCTTTCAGGTCAGGATCGATCTCGACCTGCTTCGGGTACTGTCCCGGTGCGATCTCCAGCACCGTCAGGGTGTTCTTTTCCTGTTCCATGCTTATCCTCCTCAAATTTGATGGTGATTTCCTGTCCGGCGCGCGCCGCATTCATCAGGGCTGCGATAAAGAACCCACAGAGCGCACCGGCTTCATAGATCAGAAAGTCTTTCACGAACTCCATTACGCAACCTCCGAAAGCGCAACACCAACATGGCGCATCTCAGCATCGTCATAGAAAAACAGATGCTCCCGAATAAAATCTTCCACATCGACCTTTTCATATCGGCTCGGAAGCATAAGACAACGCTCATTTTCCCTGCGGCAAAGAAATGCCGTGCCGGTTAGGATTTTTCTTCCGCTTGCGGCGAGAATCTGCTCTGGCTGGTAGCGAATCTGAAAATCCGTATGGTCAGCATCCCAAGGGAGGGAGTGCAGTCCAACAGAATATAGTCATAGTGCTGCTTTGCACTGTCCAAGACTTGCTTCAGCATTTTTTCCCGGCTCATGGTATTGACAAGGGCAACTTCCAGCCCTGCCAGCTCAATGTTGGCCGGGATGAGGTCTACACCCTCTGCATGGTGCAGCACACCTTCACCGGGCGGAATGCACTGGTCGTTCATGGCTTTTGCCATCAGGGTAGAAAGAGTGGCGGGCAGTTCATCGGGCTGTTGCCAGCCCATACTGATGGTGAGCGAACCCTGTGGGTCAGCATCCACCAGTAAAACTTTCTTGCCCTCGGCGGCAAGGCCAACACCCAGATTTTCACAGGTTGTTGTTTTGCCGGTACCACCTTTCTGGTTGACAATGGCAATCGTGGTTGCTTTCTTGGAAATTTTTATCACCCCCGTTTCGCAAAATCGTGGTTGGTCTGATTCTGATAGTAAAGCTGCATGGTGGTCGGTGCGTTGTACAGAGAAGCGAGCAGGTATTGTTTCATGTTCCTGATTGGGCTGCTGTTCTCTGCAAGACACTTCAACACAAATTTGATGTGGTCGGCGTTCAGCTTCATAAACCGGCTGCGCACTACCTCGGCAGGGCGGTCATCCCCGGCAACTCGCAGCATCTTTCGCTTGGTCGCGCAGGTGTCCACCAGCAAATCAACGATCTGGTAGATGATGTCCTCGTCATCCGGGCAAAGCCGGAGAAGAAGCTCGACCTCCAAGGACTGAGAAAAATATTCCTCCAGTTGGGTGCGTTTGCTCATTCCATCCGATTCTTCGGAATAGAAGAGATCAGTCTCACTCATTTCAGTATCATTCTCTTTAGTCTTATTACATCGTGATTTT
>OMDJ01001171.1_pt1 | contig 13303 bp, 13 predicted proteins | sample 1645211 | NCBI WGS metagenome assembly OMDJ01 (sample SAMEA103958142, study PRJEB25191) | human gut metagenome | biome: human-associated habitat [ENVO:00009003]; feature: intestine environment [ENVO:2100002]; material: feces | place: Germany | collected 2013/2015 | reverse complement strand
GCCAGAAGGGAAAAGGCGCAAGCAGATGGCGCAGGTGAATCTGGAAATAGTATAACTTCGCGCGTCCTTAGACGCGCCCCCAAGCCACTCTTTCCATCACCTATGCTGTGTCGCGCCAGATGGGCGCGACCAAATAGCCTGATAACCGCATATCACCGCAACACAAAACGGGCAGGACGCATCACACACGTCCTGCCCGTTCTTCTTGTATTACTTCGCCAGCTGGTTGACCGCATCGACAACCGCCTGAGAGGTCAGCGTCGCGCCCGTCACCGCGTCGATGTCCACGCCCAGCGTCAGCGGCGCACTCTTGCCGATGAACTGGCTCGTGAACGCTTCGTCGGCACACTTGCCGCCCAGCGCGTAGAATTCGCCGGAAGCATCCACCGTCAGCGCCGTGATGACATGATTCTTGTCAATTTCCACCGTCACGACCACGCCCTTGTGCCAGCCCTTGACCGTCGTGGACAGCGTCTTCGCGGGCGCTTCCGCATACAGACTGTTCACCGCGTCTACGACCGCCTGAGACGTAATCGTCGCGCTTGCCACCGCGTCAATACCATCGCCCAGCGTCAGCGGCGCACTCTTGCCAACAAACTGGCTCGTGAACGCTTCCTCCGCGCACTTCTGACCCAGACCCGCCGTCTGCGTGGACGCATCCACCGTCAGGGAGGTAATCACACCGTTTTCGTCCGTCACGTTCACCGTGATGTCGTTGCCATCGTAGCCCGCAGCCGTTGCCGTCTTCACTTCCGCAGTCTGCGCAGCGGGTTCTTCCGTCGCGGCAGGCGCTTCCGTCGGCTCTTCCACAGGTTCAGCCGCTGCATACAGGCTGTTCACCGCGTCTACTACCGCCTGAGACGTAATCGTCGCGCTTGCCACCGCGTCAATGCCTTCGCCCAGCGTCAGCGGTGCGCTCTTGCCGATGAACTGGCTCGTGAACGCTTCCTCCGCGCACTTCTGACCCAGACCCGCCGTCTGGCTGGACGCATCCACCGTCAGGGACGTAATCACACCGTTTTCGTCCGTCACCTGCACCGTGATGTCCGCGCCACCAAAGCCCGCAATCGTCGCGGTCTTCGCGTTTTCCAGCACCATGGGCGCTTCCGTCGCAGCAGGTGCTTCCGTCGCCACAGGTTCGAGATCCTCCGCCGCCATCGCGGGCGAAGTCAGCGCCGCGTTGATGGCCTCCACCGCTGCCGTCGAGGTGATGGTCGCGCCGGTCAGCCCATCCACATTTTCATTCAGGGTAAACGGGCCGCTCTTGCCGATGAACTGCGCCGTGAACTCTTCGTCCGCGCAGCGCGTGCCGAAGCCGGGGGTCTGCGTGGAAGCGTCGATAACCAGCGCCGCAATCGTGCCATCATCATTCAGCGTCAGGCGCGCGGTCACTTCGCCGTTGCCAAAGCCAACAGCCTTGCCCTGATGCACGTCGCCTGTCAGCTCAACCGTCTGCGCAGGCTTTTCCTCCTTCACGCCGAACGCCAGCACGTCGCCTTCGACGTCCTTGCCCAGCACATGGCTGATGCACTTCAGCACATCATTGGATGCCGCCAGCACCGCCTTGGAGGTGACGGTCGCGCCGGTAATCGCTTCGATGGTGTCGCCGCCGAACGCGCTCAGACCAATGAACGCATCCGCACGAGCCGGTTCTTTCCAACGTGCGCCGAAGCCGTCCGTCTCGGCAAAGTTCGTATCGCCAATCTGGCAGCCGACGATTTTGCCATCCATATCAACGCCCAACGTCACAGCGACATTGCCGCCGTAGCCCTTGGCGGAGGACACCGCGCAGTAGCCGATGGTCTTGCCGTCCTTCTTCGCTTCCACCAGCGATGTAACATTGCAGCCATCCGGAATGCTCATGGTGCTGAAGGAATCCGCCTCCATGACGCTCTGGAACGCCGCGTTCTGCGCCGCTTCCTCATGCGCCTTGATGGGACCCGCCGTAATCGCATTCGTCACCGCCAGCAGCAGCGCCGCCGCCAGCGCAATCAGCGCCAGAATCAGGTACGCCGGAAGCTGTTTCCGAGTTGTCTTGGTTTCACTCATGGTTTATTGCCTCCTCCTGAGAACTATGAAAAAGTGAAATTGAAAGCTGATACTATTTTCAAAGGAAAATAGCGTATCATCGCAGGGACGTGTAGCCCCATTGCTTCATCAGGTCGTTCATCATCACCGTGCCGTCGCGCAGAATCATCAGCGCGGGATATCCGTTCTCCTGCGTGAGCTGGAGTGCCTTCTCGCTGCCGAGGACGATGCACGCTGTCGCCAGTGCGTCCGCGTCCATGGAGCTTTCTGCAATGATGGTTGCCGACGCCAAGTCGGAATCGGACGGCAGCCCCGTCCATGGCGACAGGATGTGATGATACCGCACGCCATCGATGGTAAAGCCGCGCTCGTAGATGCCGCTGGTCACGACGCTGCGGTCGATGACAGAAACGACGCCGATAGGGCCGCTGCTGTTCGTGACGGACATGACGCCGATGGGGTTGCTGCTGTTCGGCTCGTCCGGATCCTGTACGCCGACGCGGTATGCCGATCCATCCGGCTTCGTCCCAACGGCGTAGACATTGCCGCCGAAATTCAGCATTGCGCCGCTGCACCGCCCACGCACCAGTGCCGCCACTTGGTCTGCAATGTAGCCCTTGGCGATGCCGCCGAGGTCAATTTGCATTCCAGCGGGCAGCGTAACCGTGTTGTTCTCGCCCAGCGTGAGCTGCTCGTCGTCCACCAGCGGCAGGGCGGCGATTCGCTCCTCGTCGGTCGGCATACGGTTCGTGCCGCCGGTGAAGTCCCACTGCGCGGTCAGGGGCGCAATCGTGATGGCGAACGCGCCGCCGGTCAAGCGGTTGAGCTTCTTCGCTTCGCTGAGGACGTTCCACGTTTCCGCATCAACGGTCACGGTCTGCCCGTGAGCGTTGTTGATGCGGCTGACGTCGCTGCCCTCCACCGTTTTGGAGAGCATGTTCTCGTAACGCTTGCAAGCCGCCCAAATGTCATCCATCAGGGTGTCGTCCGCGCCGTAGAGCGTGATGGTCACAACTGTGTCGAAGTAGAAACCCACGCCCGTTGTTTTTTCTGCCGGGTCAACCGTGGCGGCCGCGGCGGGGGGTGTCGTCGGGGTTTCGCCGCCTGCCTGCTGCGCACTGCATCCGCCCAGCAGCAGTGTCAACGCCATCAGCCCTGAAAGCACCGCTGTTTTCTTCATTCCTTCACCACCAATTCCACACTTACCCGATTGGGCAGACAGATAATGAATTGCTGATTGGGGCGCGTCTCCCAGTTGTCCAGCGTCACTTCGCCCATTTGGACGCACAGCTGATTATGGCATGTTGAGGATGCCATCACTGCGCCGCGCTCACTGATCTCAATCACGTTGACGCTGCCGTCCTCCTGCGTGACGGTCAATGTCTGCTTCTGACCCAGCGGCACACGGGCGTACTCCGCGCCATCCACCGTCACGACGATTTCGCCATTTTGACCCCCGCTCGGACGCAGCAGCGTTACCGCCGCCAGCAATCCGACGGCAAGTGCGACCATCAGCGCAATGACCCAATAGTTCTTCTTATCCATACTGCTCCTTTATCTTGGCATATGAATACATTGTGAATTATACCACGAACTCCATGCCGCGTCAATGTCAAGTTTTCGCGATTCAGTTGACTTTGCTTTCATACTTATATGCTATATGCGCGTGCAGCGCAGGGATTTCGCCTTTGCGGAGGCAAAAATCCTGTTTCAAATTCCTCAATTTTGTGGTATAATGATTCCGCAGACTTCTGCAAAATGCACGTTAAACCAACGATTAGGAGGATTTTTACCATGGCTAAGGAACTTAAGGGCACGAAAACCGAACAAAACCTGCTGGAAGCCTTCGCGGGAGAATCTATGGCGCGCAATAAGTACACCTACTTCGCATCGAAGGCACGCAAGGACGGCTATGTGCAGATTGCCGAACTGTTCGAAGCAACCGCGGCAAACGAGAAGGAACACGCCAAAATGTGGTTCAAGCTGCTGGAGGGCGGCGAAATCAAGGATACCGCGACGAACCTGCTGCACGCAGCCGAGGGCGAGAACGCCGAGTGGACAGACATGTACGTCCGCATGGCAGAGGAAGCGGACGCCGAGGGTTTCCCGGCGATTGCGCATAAATTCCGCATGGTCGCCGCCATCGAGAAGGCGCATGAGGAACGCTATCGCCGCCTGCTGGCGAACGTGGAAAATGACCTTGTGTTCTCCAAGGACGGCGACGTGATTTGGGAATGCGCGAACTGTGGCCATATCGTTGTGGGCAAGAAAGCGCCGGAAATCTGCCCGGTGTGCGCGCATCCGCAGAGCTACTTCATGGTCAAGGCGGAAAACTACTGATATTCCTGATTCTGATAGCAAGCACCCCTCCTTCGGCAAATCACCGAAAGAGGGGTGCATTTTCGTTCGTAGATCTTTGGGAGCAACACGCGCATACAGTATGCAGATGCGCTCATCTCAATCGCGAAAAGGGTGTCGAGAGTGCAGGGCAGAGCCCTGCTGGGGTCAAGGGGCAAAGCCCCTTGGGTCTCCCCCGTCCTTTATTTCTGGTCGGGAATCAGAACCGCCTTGATGCGACGGACGCCGGCGGAAGAGGATTCTTCCTTCTGAATCTTGAACGTGCCCAAATCGCCGGTGTTCTGCGCGTGGGGGCCGCCGCAGATTTCAAAGGAGTAATCGCCCATCTTGTAGGTGCGAACCTTCTCGCCGTACTTGGACTCGAACAGGCCAATTGCGCCCTTCTCCTTCGCTTCCGGCACGGTCATCTCTTCGCACACAACCGGCACTTTCGCCTGAATCGCTTCATTGACCATCTTTTCGACCTGCGCCAGTTCGTCCTTGGTCACCTTGCGGCCGAAGGAAAAGTCGAAACGCAGACGTTCCGCCGTGATGTTCGAGCCCTTCTGCGCCACTTCGTCGCCGAGCACCTTGCGCAGCGCCGCGTGCAGCAGGTGAGTCGCGGTGTGCAGGCGCGCGGTTTCCTCGCTCGTGTCCGCCAGACCGCCCTTGAACTTCTGCTCCGCACCCTGATGGCTCAGCTCCTGATGCTTGCGGAACGCTTCCTCGAATCCGGCGGTATCCACCGTCAGATTGCGCTCCTTCGCCAGTTCCACGGTCATCTCAATCGGGAAACCGTAGGTGTCGTAGAGGTGGAACGCCGTCTCGCCGTCAATCTTGCCATCCGCCGCGCGGGACGCCACCTTGTCGAACTCCTTGTTGCCCTGCTTCAGCGTACGGGCAAAGCGGCCTTCTTCCAGCGTCAGCTGATCGATGACGAACGCCGCGTTGCGCTCCAGCTCCGGATACGCATTCTTGTACTGGTTGATGATAACCTTCGCGATTTCGCAGGTGAAGCCGTCGGGCATACCGAGCTGCATCCCGTAGCGCACCGCGCGGCGAATCAGGCGGCGGAGAATATAGCCCTGATCCGTGTTGGACGGGGACACACCGCGGTCGTCGCCCAGAATAAAGGTGGACGTGCGCATGTGATCGGCAATGATGCGGAACGCCTTGGTCGTTTCCTCATCCGCGCCGTACTCCTTGCCGGACAGTTCGGCAATCTTCGCCAGAATGTCGGTGAAGGCGTCCGTCTCATAGACGGTCTTTTTGCCCGTCAGCACACAAATCGTGCGTTCCAGGCCCATGCCGGTATCGACGTTCTTCTGCTTGAGCGGAATGAACGTACCGTCCTTCTGCTTGTTGTACTGCATGAACACGTCGTTCCAGATTTCCAGATACGCGCCGCAGTGGCAGGCAGGCGAGCAGTTCGGGCCGCAGGGCTTTTTGGTGATGATGAACATCTCGGTATCCGGGCCGCACGGGCCGGTGATGCCCGCCGGGCCCCACCAGTTGTGCTCCTTCGGCAGATAGAACAGGTGGTCATCCTTCACGCCGCAGCTGCGCCAGAGATTGGCGGCTTCCTCGTCGCGGGGGCAGTCCTCGTCGCCCTCAAAGACGGTAAATGCCAGCTTGTCGGGGTCAAGACCGAGGTATTTTTCGCTCGTCAGGAACTCCCAGCTCCACGGAATCATTTCCTTCTTGAAATAGTCGCCCAGCGACCAGTTGCCCAGCATCTCAAAGAAGGTCAAGTGGCTGGGGTCACCCACGTCGTCAATATCACCCGTGCGGATGCACTTCTGCACGTCGGTCAGGCGCGTGCCGGCAGGGTGGGGTGTACCCATCAGGTACGGCACAAGCGGGTGCATACCGGCGGTGGTGAACAGGACGGTCGGGTCATTTTCCGGAATAACGGAGGCGGAGGGAATCCGATGATGTCCCTTGGACTCCATGAACTGCTGGAACATTTCCCGCAGCTGGGCGGATGTAATCTGCTTCATAAAGGCTGCTCCCTTCAAATTCGCACAAAATGGGGTCAATCGCAAGGGCTATTATACCATTCTGTCATGCGATTTGCAAGGGCTTCACGCGGTTTCCTGCGCCATTTGCGCCTTCTGCGCACGAATGACCTTCGTCATCATCCACACGGCGAGGGCAAGCGTCAGCACATCCGCCAGCGGCTGGCAGACTTCCAGCCCGCGCAGCCCCCACACGTTCGGCAGCACCAGCAGGGTCGGAATCAGGAACAAGCCCTGCCGCGCTGCCGCCAGAATCGTCGAGCGGATGCCGTAGCCAATCGCCTGCGTGTACATGTTGCTCAGCGTAATAAAGCCCCACGCCCACACGGTCAGGATCTGAATGCGGAAGGTTTCCGTGCCGATGCGGATGACGCCGGCTTTTTTGATACGGTCAAGCTGTTGGGCAGGGTCAGATTCCGCAGCGGCGAAGACGGTAAGCGGCGTACCGATGGCGGAAAAGGCTGCAGCACCCAAAGCGGCAGAAAGCAGTGTGCGGCGCTGAAAGAAAAAATGGTTGCGGCTGTTCATGATGTAATTATGAATAATGGAAGGTGCGGGATAACACCTATAAAAGATTGCAGGCACGATACGGCAAGTCGCGCAGGGAAATTGCTCGTACCTTAGTTCGAAGTCGAAACGAATTGCTAATAAGATTTTTTGAAGAAAATAGAGTATTGATAAACAATGATTATTTTTTTTCTTCGGCTCATTTGCGATGAGTCAGCGTTTTCCGAAAACCGCATCGGCCGTGACGAATGCTGGAGGGACTTGTGATTGGCTTTGCTTTGGAGCTTTCTTCTGCGGAGCTCTTTTGGAGCGGCGATTGCTGGGAATCGTTAGTACAGTCTTTGATTGTGCGAACATTGACCGTTGACATTCCATCCTCTGTTGAGGGTCTGGATTTTTCATAAATACCCATACGCTTTAGGACAAGGAGCATCAAGATGCTTACGATCGGCTTTCTCGGCGGCGGCAATATGGCCGGTGCTTTGATTGGGGGACTCCTTGCGGGCGGACCTCGTTCCGACCTCAAGGTTCATGTGACGGACCTCCACGAAGACAAACTCGCGCGGTTGGCGGCATTGGGTGCGCAGACGCATTCGGGCGTCGGCGAATGGGCAGCATCCTGTGACTTAATGGTTTTCGCCGTGAAGCCTCAGGGGATGAAGACTGCGCTGGCATCTTTGATGCCGTTCCTTAATCCTGATGGCGCTGCACTGACAATTGCAGCCGGTATTGAGGCCGCCGCATATGCGGATTGGCTCAACGGCTATCCTCTGATGCGGGCGATGCCCAATACGCCTGCAATGGTGGGTATGGGAGTGTCCGGTCTGTGGATCCCCGCAGGGATCTCCGATACGGCAGCGAATGCAGCGCGACAGGTGCTGGCAGCTGCAGGCAAGGTCGTAGAGGTGAAGACAGAGGCCGATATTGATCTGGTCGGCGCTATTCCGGGTTCTGGTCCTGCCTATGTGTTCCGCTTTATGGAAGCTTTGGAAAAAGCCGGCATCAAACGGGGGCTTCCTCCGGAGGCTGCGCATGCGCTGGCGCTGGGTACCGTTCTGGGCGCTGCGGTATTGGCTGACAAATCTGGAGAAGCTTTCTCCAAACTTCGTGAAAACGTTACGAGCAAAGGCGGTACGACTGCCAAAGCGCTTGAGGTAATGAATAACCGTGACATAGACGGCATGATGGATGAGGCCGTGAATGCGGCGCTCAAGCGCACGGCCAAAATGAAGGCGCTTTTCCGCTGAAGATTGATAAGGAAATCTTTTCTAAATGGAAGCGTGGGTGGCTTGGCTCATGGAGCTTTTCCGCAGCGAACACATTGAGTTTGCGCTTTTTGCCGCAGCCTTCATTTCCGCTACAGTGCTGCCGGGGGGATCGGAAGCGGTGCTCGCCGGCGCCGTCGCCGGAACCCCCTCTCGGGTGGTTGAGTTTGTTCTCATAGCCATGCTCGGCAATGCATTGGGCGGGATGACCGGCTGGTGCATTGGGCGCTTTATTCCGGAGCGGAAAAAAGAAGGGAAGGCATTGGCATGGCTTCATAAGTACGGCTACTGGGCACTGCTGATGACCTGGCTGCCGCTCTTTGGCGATGCGTTGCCCATTGCTGCCGGATGGCTGCGTCTTAAGGCGCTGCCCTGTTTCCTTTTAATTGCATTAGGCAAGGGGCTGCGCTATGCGGTGGTGGCCTGCGCGGTGCTGCCGCTTGCCGCTTGATTGCTCAAAAAGCGTTTTGAGGCTCCCTTCGTAATGCCGGTAGGCTAGTCAGGAAAATCCTTTTTTTTACGGCCATTTTCTAGAAAAATGCGCCGTTATAATCATTCGTCCATTTGCACAACAGTGCTGCTGCAGGTCGTCAGGCATTTTATTGTTTGACACTCTCTGCGGCGGTCTGCGCTTACGCGCGTAATTCGGAAAAACGAGACATGGGTATGCCTTCGTTTTTTCCTCGAGTCGGCGGCAGCGCAGCATTCAAATCACATTGGAATTTCTCATGAAGATCTTAGTTGCTGTGAAGCGGGTCGTTGACGCCAAGGTCAAAGTGCGCCCGCTCCCGGACCGTTCGGGTCCCGACACCAAGCTCGCCCGCATGGCGATCAATCCGTTTGATGAGATTGCCGTCGAGGAAGCGGTTGAACTCAAAGAAGCCGGAAAAGTCCAAGAAGTCGTTGCGGTTACGATCGGCGGTGCTAAGTCAGTTGATGTGCTTCGCACGGCGATGGCGATTGGGGCGGATCGTTCTATTCATGTCTCAACCGATGAAATGATGGAGCCGCTTGCTGCTGCAAAGATCCTTGCCAAGATTGCTGAACGCGAAAAGCCTGACCTGATCCTGATGGGCAAGCAGGCGATTGATGATGATGCGGCACAGACCGGGCCGATGCTTTCGGAACTCCTGAATCTTCCGCTGGCTGCGTTTGCAAGCGAGATTGAGCTTGCTGACGGCCGCCTGATCGTCACGCGTGAAACCGACGGGGGTACGCAGACCATTTCAGTCACGCTCCCCGCAGTCGTGACAGCGGACCTGCGTCTTGCTGAACCTCGCTATGTCACGCTGCCGTCTATGGCCAAGGCTCGCAAAAAACCGGTTGAAACGGTTGAGCTTGCATCCCTTGGCATTAATACAGCTCCCCGCCAGAAACTCCTTGGCGTTGAACCGCCGCCCGCACGCAAGGCTGGGGTAATGGTTGCCAATGTTGATGAATTGATCCAGAAGCTTCGCGATGAAGTGCATCTGCTCTGAAGGGGAATAATGAAATGACTGCGCTTTTAATTGCTGATCATGACAATGTGAAGCTTCGTCCGGCGACCGCCTGCGCGGTAACGGCGCTGCTCCAGATGACGGAAGCCGTTGACGTGCTCGTTGCCGGAAACGGCTGCGAAGCTGTAGCTGAGGAAGCGGCGAAAATCGCGGGCGTCCGTACGGTGCTTCTTGCCCAGAATGCCAAACTGGCTCAGGAGCTGCCCGAGGTGCTCGCCTATACGGCGGCTCATGAAGCGCCGGGCTACTCTCATATCTTTTTCTGCGCTACGGCGCTTGGCAAAGCGGCCATGCCCCGTGTGGCGGCTCAGCTTGACCGTTCTGCGGTCTCCGATGTTGTTGCCGTAAAAGGTCCAAAGACCTTTGTACGCGGCATCTATGCCGGTGCACTTCTCGCAACTGTTGAGGTCGACGAAGATGTGGTGGTCGGAACGGTTCGCACGACGGCCTTTGAGCCGGCTGGCGAAGCCGACATGCCGGTGCGGATTGAAAACATAACCGTGCCTGAAGAGGCTGTTAATTGGGATGCCTCTCAGTTTGTGCGCTTTACGGAAACGGAAAGCGACCGTCCGGATCTCGTCTCGGCCAAAGTGGTTGTTGCCGGCGGGCGCGGTCTTATTGATGAGGCTGGGTTCTCTTCGCTTGAAAAGCTGGCCGATAAAATTGGTGCTGCCGTTGGAGCAACCCGTACTGCCGTCGATATGGGACTTTGTCCCAATGATTGGCAGGTAGGGCAGACGGGTAAGATGATTGCCCCCGATCTTTACATCGGTTTCGGCATCTCCGGCGCTATTCAGCATACAGCCGGCATCAAGGACGCTAAGGTGATCGTTGCGGTGAACAATGATCCAGAGGCTCCGATTTTTGAAACGGCCGATTATGGTTTGCTTGCTGACGCAGCTGAGACCTGCAGGGCTCTTGCCGCGAAGCTTTAAGATCAAGCGGTTTTTCTGCTGAGAGGCGCCTTTGAATCTGCAGAACTGCAGAGGATAAAAAGCACTGCAATGACTTGCAGAGTATTGGGCGCCTCAAGTAGAATCGCGCTTCTTGAATGAAGCCGCGATCCGCGGTTTGTTCAAACCCATTCTTCCCATTCGTTTCTCCCCGGGACGGGGGTACGGATGGATTTAACTGTACCAATGATTTGAGAGGTAACTCATGGTCATCGTTCGTCTCGCCCGCGGCGGCTCCAAGAAGCGTCCGTTCTTCAACATCCACGTTTGCGACTCCCGCACCCGTCGTGATGGTCGTTTCATTGAACGTCTCGGCTACTACAACCCGGTTGCTGCCGGTCAGGCTACCCGTCTGGTGGTTGACCTGGAACGCCTTGCCTTCTGGCAGTCCAATGGCGCTCAGCTCTCCGATACGGTTGCTCGTCTCGTGAAGGAATTCAAGGCTCAGCCCGCCGCTGAAGCCCCTGCTGCTGAATAATTTCTGCTGCAGTCTGCACTGAGGCGATAAACCTCAGCGCAAAGGCCCCGCATCCCTTCTGGTGCGGATTCAGCGAACTCTCTGCCGGTCGTGCCTCTCGTGTCCAAGCACATCGGATCCGGCAGCGTCAGGAGCAAAAGCTCCAGGGCGTCGGTTCTTCTGAATCCGGTATCTACGCCTGAAGTCTGCGGGGCTTCTCTATTTCTACAACTCGGAAAATTTGCCATGACGTCCGACAGCACACTGATTCACGATGCGGAATTGCCCGCCGATTCGACCGACGCACCTGATGAATGGGTGGAACTTGGCCGTACGGCCGGGGCATACGGCTTCAAGGGCTGGGTGCGCATTGCGCCGCTCGCTTCCGGAGAGGTGCTCGAGCACACTCGCAATTGGGAGTTGGTGGATACAGCCGGCGTCCGTACGCCAGTGCGCGTCAAGGGACTGCGCCGACACGGCGCAGGATTGATTGCTAAGTGGGACGGCTGTGAATCCAAAGAAAGCGCGGATGCGCTCCGCGTGAAGGTGGGCGTCCTTCGCAGCAATTTCCCGCAGGCGGGCGACAATGCGGTGTGGGCGATCGATCTGGTGGGATGCACGGCAGTAAATAAGGATGGGGTCAAACTCGGCACCATTCTTTCCATCGGCACCAACGGCGCACAGGATCTTTTTGAGATTGAGTACGTTGACGCAACAGGGGTTGTGAAGCGTTTTTTCATCCCCAACGTGAAAGATGTCTACGTTTTGGAGATGAAGCCTGAAGAAAAACGCGTCGTCTTTGATTGGGACCCGGCATGGCGTTGAGGAGGTACCGATGCGCTTTGACGTCGTAACGCTTTTCCCCGAGATTTTTTCGGCTGTGCGTGACTGCGGGATTACCGCACGGGCACGCATGCGGGGTCTGTGGTCAATGAACTGCTGGAATCCTCGAGATACCGCTACGGACCTTCACCGTACGATTGACGACCGTCCTTTTGGCGGCGGTCCCGGCATGGTCATGATGGCAGAGCCTCTGGCTCAGACCATTGATGCAGTCCGAGCCTCCGGCAACCGCGGCCCAATTTTGAGTTTTGCCCCGAATGGGGCGCGCCTGACGGATGCGCGTGTACGTGAAATCGCTGCAGCCAAAGAACCGATTGTGCTTGTCTGCGGACGTTATGAAGGCATTGATGAGCGCTTTCTCGAGTCCTATGTCGACGAAGTGGTCAGCCTTGGAGATTTTGTGCTTTCCGGGGGAGAGCTGCCTGCCTGTGCATTGATTGATGCTGTGGTGCGTCAGCTTCCCGGAGCAATCAAGGACCTTTCGGCTTCGGATGAAAGCTTTGCTACCGGTCTGCTGGATGCGCCGCACTACACGCGTCCAGAGGTTTGGCGGGGTATGCCGGTGCCGGATGTGCTTTTGTCAGGCCATCACAAAAACATCGGAAAGTGGTCGAGAGAAAAAAGTTTGGCGCTTACGTTGCGTACGCGTCCGGATCTCATTAGAATCGCGGATTCTTCTGGTCTCCTGACGCGCGAGGACGTTAAGTTCCTTCGCACAATGGGGGCCAAGAATATTTCCGAAGGGCGCCGTTCTTAATCTCAACGGGGTTCTTCATCAACAAACCCATCCTCTCGGCGGCGGGCTAAACCCCTAACAATCAGGCCGCATGACGATGGCTACGGAGTTAAAAATGAATCTTATCGAGATTCTTGAAAAAGAAGAAATGGCTCGCCTCACGGCTGGCAAGACGATCCCTGTTTTCCGCGCTGGCGACACGCTCATCGTGAAAGTCAATGTGGTTGAAGGTTCGCGCAAGCGCGTTCAGGCCTTCGAAGGCGTCGTTATCGCTCGTCGTAATCGCGGTCTCAATTCTTCTTTCACCGTTCGCAAGATCTCGTCGGGCGAAGGCGTGGAACGTACGTTCCAGCTTTACTCCCCGATGATCGACAGTATTGAACTGAAGCGCCGCGGCGACGTCCGCCGCGCCAAGCTCTACTACCTGCGCGAACGTTCCGGCAAGGCCGCCCGCATCAAGGAACGTCTGGTCCGCAAGGAAGCCTAATCCTCGACGCTGGGAAACCTGCCTCGAAACCCCCGAAAGCCTCCGTAGGCTCCGGGGGTTTTATTTTGGTGCGCCCGGCAGCGCACGTGTGATTGTGTGGTGAAAGTCCACTGTCCGCCCTGTCGCGGGAAGGACTAGCAACTCGGCAGAGTCGAGGAGGCAACGAATCGATGAAG
>OMDJ01001165.1_pt1 | contig 13360 bp, 16 predicted proteins | sample 1645211 | NCBI WGS metagenome assembly OMDJ01 (sample SAMEA103958142, study PRJEB25191) | human gut metagenome | biome: human-associated habitat [ENVO:00009003]; feature: intestine environment [ENVO:2100002]; material: feces | place: Germany | collected 2013/2015 | reverse complement strand
TGTTTGAACGGCTTGTAGATAAGCCGGAGCGGAATCCCCAGCGACGAAGTGACGAATTTCGATTTGTCGGCTGGTTCGTCCAGCGCCACGAGCAGCAGACGGCCCTTTTCGTAGCCCAAGCGGATTCCGGCATCCGCAAGCCGGTAGTTGTCGACGGCGAACCGCAGATCGGTGGCGAAGTAGAGCGTCCGGCTCTTGTTCAGGGCGACCTGCACCTGCATCACCGAAGCGGCGCAGTGGAACGAATTCCCCAGTTTCTGATCCAGAAACCCTTTCTCTTCGGGGGCATAGCCGCCGTAATCGACGCCGACGAGCTTCGTAAAGCCGAATTCGCCGCTGTTAAAAAAGTAGAGCTTCACACGCTCGGACCTCATGACCAGATCCGCCTGCGAATCCGCCTCCGGAGCACGTCCCAGCGTCAGGCCGAAACCGGCCACTTCGAGCACCACACTCCCCTCGCGCCCGTCTCCGCGCAGCGTCATCAGGTCGCCGCCCATCGCATCGAGCCGCCGCAGGGTGTCGAACCCCAGCGAATCGCGGTCCACGGTTTCGATGACATATTCGCGGCCGGTACGGCGGCCGGCCGAATTGGCCGGTATCCGGTTGGCAGTCTGCGCGGCAGTCCGGTCAACGCTCTGCACGGCAGTCCGGTCGGCACTCTGCGCGGCAAGCAGCTGCGGAAGGAGCAGAATCAGAATCAACAGCAATCGTTTCATAATCGACACGTATTAGGTTGCAATCAGAGCATGAGTCCGACACCGAACGAGAAGGCATGGCAGTCGGGTCCCATATTATGTTTGAAGAGCGGAGTCACGCCGTAACGGGTGAAGAACCCGAAACCGCGATAGCTGACACTGAGACCGACCCCGAACTGATAGGCCCGGAACCCGGACAGGCTGTTTTTCTCCTTCGGTTTCTTATAAATCGCGTCGGCGCCCAAGAGGAAGTCGGAATAGGCGACGGCCGTGATCCGAAGGTGTTTCGCCGGAGTGTAAGTCAGCCGGACGGGAATGCCGAGCGAAGAGGTGACGGCTTTCGACTTGCCGGCGGGTTCGTCCAGCGCGACCGGAACGATACGTCCTCCGTCGTTGCCGAGCGTGACGGTATTGTCGGAGAGCCGGTAATTGTCGAGCGTGTACTGCATGCCCACCCCCAAGCAGAGCGAACGGCTCCGGTTGAGCGCCAGCCGGAGCTGCACCGCCGAAAAACTGAAATGGAAGGAAGATCCCAGCCGCTGATCCAGAAAGCCCTTTTCCCCGGACGCATACCCCGAATAGTCGACGCCGACCAACTGCGTGAATCCCAATTCGATATTGCTGAATGCATTGAACCAGACGCGGGGCTTTTTCAGCTCCATTCGCTGCATCGGCGTATGCCCCAGCGTAAGCCCGAAACCCGCCACTTCGAGGATCATGTTGCCGTCACGGCCGCCGTCGCGCAGCCGGATCAGGTCGCTGTCCACCGTATCGATCCGCCGGAGCGTATCGATTCCCGTCGAATCGCGCTCCACGGTCTCGATGGCAACCGGTTTTCCGTCGGCCCGGCGGAAACAGGCCGAATCGGCTTTCTGCGCCGCAGCGACTTCATGGGCCGGAGCGAGCGAAACAAAGAACTGCGCCGCAGCAGGCGAAACCGCCAGCAGGAGCAGCGCTCCCGTACAAACAAACAGTTTTTTCATACCCGTATCGTTTTATTCGTTTATTATCAATTCATCCACCATGCGGACCTGATCGCCGAAATCCGAGAGTCCCTGCAGGTAAACCGTCGCCTGCATGGCAGCCTCCTTGTCGTAAATCGCCACACCGTCGATATAGCAATAGGGCTTGCGCAGATATTCGGCATAGAAAAACACGCCCAGCACCACCGCCGCAGCGGCAGCCACGCCCCAGAGGGGACGGAGTTTCCGGCCGCCCCACGCCCCGCGCCCGGCAGCGGAGCGCGTTTCATAACGCCGCATCCCTTCCGCCGGACGGACAGCCAGACCGGTTTGCACGCTGCCCTCGCCGGGATACCGCTCTTCGGCCAGAGCGTCCAATCCGCCGAACATCGTCCGCGCATAACGCAGGGATACGGGAATCTCATCCACGTACCGGAAATAGTCGCGCAGTTCGCGCTCTTCGGCTTCGGTCGTCCGCGCATTGAAATAGCGCTCCAGCAGCCGCTCAATTCTTTCGTCCTGCTCTTTCATCGTCCATCATTTTTTTCAGTACCTCTCTCAGTCCGTTGCGGGCACGGGAGAGAATCACGCGCACCTGCGCTTCGTCGCACGCCGCTATCTCGGCGATTTCGCGGGTCGGATACCCCTCGATATCCTTCAAGTGGAGCACCTCGCGCTGCCGTTCGGGCAGGCAGGCCATCGCGCGTCGCACCAGATCGCGCGCCTCCCAGCCCTCCGCATCGCCCGTCGTCGAACGTTCGGCCCACCCCGCGACCGCATTGTCGCGCCGCTCGCCGGCCTGCCGGCTGCGGAACCGGTCGTAACAGCAGTTACGCACCGCGACCATCACGAAGGAAGCGACGTCGCGGCAGCCGTCGAGCCGATCACGCTCCCGCCACAACCGCTCCAACAGATCGTGCGTCACGTCTTCCGCCTCGTCGGCGCAAAGCAGCAGACTCTGCGCGTAGCGGAACATACGATCGCGCAGCGGCACGACATATCGGGTGAATTCGAATTCCTCCATTGTATCTGTAAGACGAAGCCGACGGACAAAACGCAACATCGCAACGTCAAATTTCGCATTTTTTTCGGTCCGGCAGCATTTTTCCAGACAAAATGAGGGTCATCTATAAACATAGGTGAAAATATTTTTGAAGAAAATATAGTACTTTGTATTGCATAATACTAAAAAACTGTATTATATTTGCAGTACCAAAGTAGCAGTAACCCGGACACATTAACCCTAAATCAGCTTCTACGACTATGAAAGAGACAGTAAACGTAAACATCGGTTCGCAAGCCTTCACGCTCGACGAAGACGCCTACCGCGTACTGAGAAACTATCTCGAAGATATCCGCAGCCGCCTGCCCGAATACGACACCGAGACCATGGGCGACATCGAATCGCGCATCGCCGAGATTTTCCGCGAGATCGTTTCGTCGCCGATGCGGGTCATCACCCTCGATACGGTACGCCAGACCATGAACCGCATGGGATCGCCCGCCGACTTCGGCGAACGCCGCGGCAGCGCCCCGCAGGAGGAACAGCCCGAACCGGAACCCCGCAAACTGTTCCGCTCGCGCACGGACCGTTCGATCGCCGGCATCTGCGGCGGACTGGCCGAATTCTTCCATGTCGATACGACCGTCCTGCGCCTGATCACCCTGTTCCTGATACTTTTCGGCGGACTCTCGATCTGGGCCTACATCATCCTCTGGATCGTCATCCCGGAAGAACCCGCCCGCAAATTCAGCATTCACAACAAAAACCGATAAAACCATGACAACGAACAACACCAAGAGACTGCTGCGCACTCCCGACGGCATCATCGCCGGCGTCTGCGGCGGACTGGCCGAATTCTTCGGTCTCGACGTATCGCTCATACGCATAGCAACACTGATCCTCATACTCTTCGGCGGCCTTTCGATCTGGGTCTACATCATCCTCTGGCTGATCGTGCCGAAGGCTCCGAAGCGATTAACCGAATAGCACAATGGCCGAAGACAACGTAAAAGCGCAGATGCGCAAAGGAATTCTGGAGTACTGCATCCTCGCCATTCTCTCCCGCGAAGATTCATACGCTCCGAAGATCATCGCCGAACTCAAGCAGGCCGAGATGATCGTAGTCGAGGGTACGCTCTACCCGATCCTCACGCGGCAGAAGAACGCAGGGCTTCTGACCTACCGCTGGGAAGAGTCCCCGCAGGGACCTCCCCGCAAGTACTACACGCTCACCGAAAAGGGGCGCGAATACCTCACGACGCTCGACGAGGCATGGGACGAACTCGTAGGACAGATCCGCATCATTCGTCACGGCAAACAATAAAAACCTCAAAAAATCACAACCATGAAAAAGATACTCCTGATCGCAGTCCTGCTGGGCGCCATGCTCTCCGTAACGGTCTATTTCGTCTGCATCGCAGCGCCGTCCGTCCTCTTCGGCAAAGGGCTTAAAGGCAGCGGCAACATCGTCACACGCACCATCGAGGCCCCGGCCTTCGACCGCATCGACGCCGCACGCGCCGTCAAGGTCGTCATCACCGACAAGACCTCCGGCAAAATCACCATCGCCGCCGACGACAACGTTATGGATTACGTCGTAGTCGAAGCCAACGGCGGCCGGCTCACCGCGACGATCGACAAGTCGATAAACAACCTCTCGAACGCCGACGTCACCGTGACGGTTCCGGCCAACGGCAGCATCCGCGCCCTCGACGCATCGAGCGCCGCGAAAATTTCGGGCGACGTGGTGCTGAACGCCGACAAATTTGCCATGGACGCATCGAGCGCCGCAAAGATCGACGTTTCGGTCAAGGCCCAATCCTGCGCCGTAGCCGCATCGAGCGCATCGAAAATCAACGCCTCGGTAGAAGCGGTCTCCTGCAGCGTGGAGGCTTCGAGCGCATCGAAAATCACGCTGAAAGGCTCGGCCGCGAAGTGCACCGCCGACCTCAGCTCGGCCGCGAAACTTTCGGCCGGAGACTTCGTCGCCGCCGAGTGCTCGGTAAACACTTCGAGCGCGGCGAAAGCTGTCGTAAACTGCACGGAGCGTCTGCACGCCGACGCATCGAGCGGCAGTTCGATCCGCTACAGCGGCGACTGTCAGACCAGCATCAACAAGTCGAGCGGCGGCAGTGTCGGCCGCAACTAACCCCCAAACCGAGCAACCATGAAAGAGGTTAAGAAATGCAGCATTTCGGGCGTGGCGTTCACGATGGATACCGACGCTTATCAGGAGCTGGAAGCCTATCTCGAAAGCCTGAAAAAGACCTACAAGGAGACTCCCGACGGAGCCGAGATCGTCGCCGACATCGAAGCCCGCATCGCCGAACTGATCCTATCGGCGCAGGACAGCACCCGCGTGGTCGAAAAGCCCCTGATTCTGAATATCATCCGGCAGATGGGCACCGCCGAGGACATCTCCGAAGAGGAGCCGGGACGAAGCCCCGAAGAGCCGCGCATCCCGCGCCGTCTCTACCGCGACACCGAAAACGCCAAGCTGGGCGGCGTCTGCGCCGGTATCGGCAAGTATTTCGACGTCGATCCGGTCTGGATACGGCTGGCCATGTTCCTGCCGATACTGCTCACCGTCTTCCAGTGGATTCCCTTCATGCGCTGGACCGGTCCGATGATGGGCAACCTGTTCGGCATCTTCGTCATCTGCTACATCATCATGTGGTTTGCCGTTCCGGCTCCCCGCACGGCGCGCCAAAAACTCGAAATGAACGGCGAGAAGATCACGGCGCAGTCGATCCGCGAAACCACCGAAGCCAGCGCGAGCTGCGATCCCGACGCCAAGGCCAAACCCATCGTCGCCGAAGCCGTATCGGTATTCGGCAAGGTGGTGCTCATCCTCCTCAAGCTCTTCGCCGGAGTGCTCGTATTCGGACTCATCATGGCGGCCTGCGCGCTGATTATCGGACTCTTCGCGCTCATCATCGGCGGCGCCAGCATCTCCATTCCGTTCTTCCCGCTGGGCATGACGCTGTGGGTTCCCGCGCTCGGCATACTTATTGTACTGATACTGGTAATACTGCTCATTTACGTACTGATGTGCCTCATCGCTTCGCGCAAGCCCGGAGGCAAGACCATACTGGTAATCTTCCTGTTGTGGCTCGCCGGTATCATCGCCTGCACCTGTATCGCCATCCGCGAGAACATCGGCGACCGTATCCGGACCAGACACAGCGTTATCGAACGGATGCTCAACAGCGAGATAATCATCGACAACGACACCACGACGGTCGAGCGGCTGCTGGAGGAGTACGACAGCCAGAACGTCATCGAGGACGGCCGCAAAACGCTGCATATCAGCGTTCCGAACCAGTCGATCGACATTACGATCGACAGGGAGAAGGCCGGACTGGAAGTGAAAGCCAACGGCAAACGGGTGAAAGTGCAGACGGGAGGCGACAAAACCGAATCCGCAGAACCGGATTCGGTCCGACAGCCGGACGCCGGCCGAGTCCCCGCAGAGCAGACCGAATAAAGGCCACAGGCGTTAGGTAAAATAAAAAGTTTTTTCGAAACGCAGGGCGGATCCTCCGGGAACCGCCCTCGTTTTTTGAAAAAATTGAAATAATTACTACCTTTGAGCGATTTTGTTTTCTAAACGAAAAACTATGGCTGGAATCAAATGCATCGGTATTCTGACCTCAGGCGGCGACGCTCCGGGAATGAACGCCGCCATACGCGCGGTAACCCGCAGCGCAATCTATAACGGCTTCGCCGTCAAGGGCATCATGCGCGGATACAAAGGTCTCGTATTCAACGAGATCGTATCGTTCAAATCCCAAAGCGTAAGCAACATCATCCAATTGGGCGGCACGATCCTCAAGACGGCCCGCAGTCAGGAATTCACCACGACCGAAGGCCGCAAGGCGGCATACGACAACATGGTGGCGGCCGGCATCGACGCGCTGGTGGTCATCGGCGGCGACGGTTCGCTCACGGGCGCCGGCATCTTCGCCGAGGAATACAACGTGCCGATCGTGGGACTTCCCGGCACCATCGACAACGATCTGGGCGGCACCGACTCGACGATCGGCTACGACACGGCGCTCAATACGATCATGGAGGCCGTCGATAAGCTGCGCGACACGGCGTCGAGCCACGAGCGGCTCTTCTTCGTCGAAGTGATGGGCCACACGGCCGGCTATCTGGCGCTCAACAGCGCCATCGCCACGGGCTCCGAGGCCGCTATCATCCCGGAGATGGAGACCGAGGTGGACCAGTTGGCCGAACTGATAAACCACGGTTTCCGCAAGAGCAAGAATTCGGCGATCGTGATCGTAGCGGAGAACCCCAAGACGGGCGGCGCCACGGCGCTGGCCCAACGTGTCAAGAAGGAGTTCCCGCAGTACGACGCCCGTGTGACGATTCTGGGACACATTCAGCGCGGCGGTTCGCCCACGGCCGTGGACCGCATTCTGGCCTCGCGCATGGGCGAAGCGGCCATCGAGGCGATTCTCGACGGACAGCGCAACGTGATGATCGGCATCCGCAACGGGCAGATCGTCTATGTGCCCTTCGCCAAGGCGGTCAAGCACAACAAGGGCATCGACCGCGGTGCGCTGGATCTGGTGAAGATACTATCCATATAATACCGGGAAGACCCGGATACGGTTCCCGTCTCCTCCACCGGCGCTCCGCCCGTCGGAAGCGGTCGCAGGGAGATGCGTGCGTCCCTGCGGAAGACATCCCGGGCGAACGGACGGAAAGGGAACCGCGGCAAACCCTCAAAAACCCGAACACAAACCAATGAAACGCGTAATCGGCATCGGCAACGCCCTTACGGACATGCTGGTCAATCTGAAAACCGACTCCGTGCTGGGACGGTTCAAATTAGCCAAAGGCTCGATGAGTCTGGTGGACACCGTGCTCCAGACCGAAATCTCGAAATCGGTGGCCGGACTCCCCTACTCGCTCTCGCTCGGCGGCTCGGCAGGCAACACGATCCGCGCCATGGCGCAGTTGGGCTGCAAGGTGGGCTTCATCGGCAAGGTGGGCCCCGACACCACGGGCGACTTCTTCATCCAGGCCCTCGAGAACCTCGGCATCGAGCCGCTCATCTTCCGCGGAAAGGAGCGTTCGGGCAAATGCGTTTCGCTCATCTCCCCCGACGGGGAGCGGACGATGGTGACCCACCTCGGCGCAGCGCTGGAGCTGTCGGCCGCGGAGATCGAGCCCTCGATCTTCGACGGCTACGACTGTCTCTACGTCGAAGGGTATCTGGTGCAGAGCCACGACCTCATCCTGCAGGCCGCCCGCACGGCCAAGGAGTGCGGGCTGAAGGTGGCCATCGACCTGGCGAGCTTCAACATCGTCGCCGAGAACCTCACGTTCCTGCGCGACCTGGTGCGCGAATACGTCGATATCGTCTTCGCCAACGAGGACGAGGCCAAGACCTTCGCCTGCGAAGCCGAGCCGCTGAACGCCCTGCAGGCGATTTCGGAGCTGGCCGAACTGGCCGTGGTGAAGATCGGCACGAAGGGCGCGCTCATCAAACGGGGCGACGAGGTGGTGCATGTGGGCATCATGGCCGCCGCCAGACGCGTGGACACCACGGGCGCAGGGGACTTCTATGCGGCGGGATTCCTCGCCGGGCTGTGCGAAGGGCTTTCGCTGCGCCAGTGCGGCACGATCGGCGCCATCACCGCAGGCAAGGTGATCGAAGTCGTGGGCACGACCTTCGGCGAAGACGCCTGGAAAGACATCTACCGGCTGGTCAGCAAGGTCAAGCACGAGAAATACCTCTTTTAGATTCAGATACCGGACGAACGCACGAAACTCCGGACCGAAACACGAAGGACGCCTCCTCCGGAGACGTCCTTTTTTCGCCGATTCCACGATCATACCGGTCCGGACAGTTTCGGGCGCGCCGCCTACCGCCCGGGACCGCAAAAGATTCCCCGCGCGATCCCCCAGCGCAGGCGCAGGAGCCAGCGGGACTTGCGGGGCGGCATGGTCAGCGCCAGCAGCAGCGTCGCTCCCCACTTCGCGATCTCGAGCGCGCAGGTCTTCGCCATGCGGCCGTGAATCCGCGCCCGGAGCCGCTGGCTCACGCCCACGTTGCGGCTCAGCCGCCGGAAGTACTCCTCCGTGAGCTTCGACGGGGGGATGATATGCCACATCACCGCACCGGGAACGTACCAGATCGTCTCGCCGCCGCGCCGCAGCCGTTCGAAGAAGTCGTTCTCCTCGCCGCCGATCAGCTCGCCGTTCGCCCGGCCGAGCGAGGGATCGAAACCGCCGAATCCCTCCAGCCCCGCCCGCCGGAACGCCATGTTGCCGCCGCCCGGGACCCGTCCCGCGGGAAAGGGACGCACCGCGGCGCCGAAATCCATCGGATTGGCGATCGGCATCTCGACCCACTTCGACATCCACGCCGGACGTCCCCCGGGATACTCGGCGACGATGCGCCCCCCGGCCACGACAGCCTCGGGATGCGAGTCGAAAAAGTCGGCATAGGCCCTCAGGAAGCCTTCGTTCACCCGCTCGTCGTCGTCGATGAAGACCACGATCCCCCCGCGCGCCTCCGCAAGCCCCCGGTTGCGGGCGTACGACACCCCCGGACTCTCCTCGCGGACCATGCGGAGCGTCACTCCGGGATGCGCCGCGGCGAAAGCCCCGAAACGCGCCTCGGTATCGTCCGGCGAATTGTTGTTCACCACGACGCATTCCCATTCCTGCGGCGGGAGATCCTGCCGCACGACGGATTCGAGCGCCGCCAGCAGCGGCGCGGCACGGTTGTAGGTAGGGATTACGAGCGACAGACGAATCATCCTGCGAATGTAGCGATTAATCCGCAAAAAACCGCTATATTTGTCCGGATTATAAAACGAATACGACCATGCAGAGACCAATGCGCATACTTTTGCCGCTCTTCGCGGCACTGTTCGCCGCCGCATCGGCCGCGGGCCAAAACGTCACGTGGACGGGCACGGCGGAACGTCTCGACGACAACGCCTACCGCATCGTGCTCGAAGCCGACCGGACGGTCATCACGGCCGACGGCAAGGACTATGCGTTCGTGACGGTCCGCGTCGAAGACCGTCAGGGCACACCCTGTCCGCTGGCCGACAACGAAATCCGGTTCGAGGTCACCGGAGCGGGGTACTACCGCGCGGGAGCCAACGGCAACCCCGCCTCGCTCGAACCGTTCCAGCGGCCCCGCATGAAGCTCTTCTCGGGGATGATGACCGCCGTGATCGCCCCGACCGAACGGCCCGGAACGATAACAGTGAAGGCGACGTCGCCCGGACTGAAGAAGGCGACGGTCGAAATCCGGAGCGAAGCCGCAACGCAGCGGTAAACGGCCGCCGGAACGGCCGGGACGGTGCGCCGTGCCGCACCGCACGGAACGCCGCCGGACGGGCCGCGCAGCAAAGTCTCCGCCGCCCTTACGGATTTTCCGCCCCTGCCGGATAAATTTCCGGCAGGGGCTTTCTCATCTCCGGAGTGCGGTGCGGACCGCTACGCATTCTCGCGCGCCCAGTCGAGCAACTGCCGCAGAATCGGCATCAGCGACTCCGTTTTCGGGGTCGTCGCATACTCCACCCGCGGCGGGACTTCGGGATAGACCCTCCGTGCGACCAGTCCGGCCCCTTCCAGATCGCGAAGAGCGGCGGAGAGCATCCGTTCGGAGATGCCGCCGGGAACCGCCCGGACCAGCTCTCCGAAGCGCAGCACGCCGCCTTCGTGAAGCGTCAGCAGCACGAGCAGCGCCCAACGGCTGCCGAAGCGTCCGATCAGGGCACAGGCCGGCGAAAGCGTCGGACGGGGCGGATTTTTTTCGTTTTTTTTCATCGTCTCAACCGGTTCGTTTCCACAAAAACTAACACGCGCGTAAGCCGCTAACGGCCGGATAAGCTCTTGTGCGGAAGCGGAATCCGGACTATCTTGCGGCCTGCAAAAATAGGAAAAACGATGAAAGAATCCGAATCCCTCCACTTCACGGGGACAATCTGGCGGCCGCCCTTCGAGGCCCGCTCGGTACTGCTGCAAGTCACGGTCGGCTGCACGCACCACGCCTGCAAATTCTGTTCGCTCTACGGCGACCTCCGCTTCCGGATCTCCCCGGCGGAGGAGGTCGAGGCCGATCTGCGGATCGTCGCCCGCTATCAGCCGCGGGCCCGGCGGGTCTTCCTCGTCGGCGCCAACCCCTTCGTGCTGAGCGCCGGAAGACTCATCCGGCTCGCCGACCGCATCCGCGACTTTCTGCCGAAGGTACGGACGATCGGCATGTTCGCCCGCGTAAGCGACATTCTGCAAAAGAACGCCGCGGAGCTGCGCGAACTGCGGGCGCGCGGCATCACGGGCATCAGCATCGGCACGGAGAGCGGCGACGACGCCTCGCTGGCCTTCATGAACAAGGGAACGACCGCGGCCGAAGCGCTCGAAGCGTGCCGCAGACTCGACGAGGCGGACATCGAATACTACCTTACCTACATGACCGGACTGGCCGGGGCCGGCAACGGCACACGGGCGGCCCATGCGACGGCGGCACTCTTCAACCGGCTCCACCCCTATATCGTCGGAGTCGTGTCGCTGACGCTCTTTCCCGACACGCCGCTGATGCGGGAGATCGAAGCCGGGCGGTTCGTCCCGATGAGCGAACGGGAGCGGCTCGAGGAACTGCGCACGTTTCTGAAGGAACTGACCGTTCCCGTCACGATCTCGGCCAACACGGTCTCCAACGCCGTGCCGCTGTTCGGGCGGCTGCCGGAAGACCGGGTACGGATGATCGGACGCATCGACGAAGCGCTCGCCTCCCTGACCGAAGCCGATCTGACCGGATACCGGCAGGGAATCGGACACCTCTGACCGAAAACTCCGTGACGGGACCGGCCGTAAAACCGGACGCACAGGGAGGGCGCCGCCACCACGGAAAAAAGGGCTCCGTTTCGCTTCAAACGAAACGGAGCCCTTTCGGGTGAACGGGATGCGGATCGCCCGCGGCGGCGCGGCACAGCCTCCTGCGGAGCAGGATCGCTGCGGACCGGCGGCGTCCCGAACGGCAACAGATGCGGTGCGAACGCAGGACCGCCCGCAGCCACGGCCCGACGGCCGGCGCGCAGGCCGGGAGAGTCCGGTCAGAACGGCAAATCGTCGGGATCGTCGGCCGGGACCGAAGGTGCGGCCGGCTGCTGCGGCTGGGGAGCCGCGGCGGGACGCTGCGGCTGCGCATAGCCGCCCTGCTGGTATCCCCCGCCCTGCTGGCCGTAGGAGGAACCCTGCCCCTGCGCTCCGTAACCCGGAGCGGCGCCGTCCGAAGCGGGATTGTCGCTGCGGCGACCCAGCAGATTCATCGTGTCGGCCAGAATCTCGGTCGTATAACGCCTGTTGTTGTCCTTATCCATCCACTCGCGGGTGCGCAGACGGCCCTCGATATAGAGCTGCGTGCCCTTGCGCACATAGCGATCCACGACATCCGCGAGGCCGCGCCACAGCGTGATCGTGTGCCACTCGGTATGCTCCTTCGTCTCGTTCGACGCACGGTCGTACAGCCGCTCGGTCGTAGCCAGCCGGACACGGGCGACCTTCGCGCCGCCCTCGAGCGTGCGGACTTCGGGGTCGATGCCCACGTTGCCCACCAGAATCACCTTGTTTACCATAATATCATTCCAGATTTTCGATCATTCGCAAAAAGAGCGTCTGCATCTTCACGCCCGCCTTCCGGCCCTGGCGCTGCACGTCCTCGTGGTCGCCCGCCTCGTCCGACAGGCCGCAGTTCGTGATGACCGAGACGCCGAAGACGGGAACCGACATGTGACGCGCCACGATCACCTCCGGCACGGTGGACATGCCCGCGGCATCGCCGCCGATGGCCTTGAAATAGCGGTATTCGGCCTGCGTTTCGAACGTGGGGCCCGTGCCGCCGACATAGACGCCGTACTGGAGCTTGATCCCCTCCTCCCCGGCGATCTTCGTCGCCGAGGCGATCAACGCCTTGTCGTAGCAGTTGTGCATGTCCGGGAAACGGGGTCCCAGTTCGGCCATGTTGGGCCCGATCAGCGGATTGGGCATCAGGTTGATATGGTCGGTGATGACCATCAGGTCGCCCGTGCGGAACGATGCATTGATGCCGCCCGAGGCGTTCGAGACGAACAGGAAGCGGATGCCGAGCAGCCGCATGACGCGGATCGGGAAGGTCACCTGCTCCATCGTATAGCCTTCATAGTAGTGGAACCGTCCCTGCATGGCCACGACGCGGCGGCCGCCCGCCTCGCCGAAAATCAGACGTCCCTTGTGCCCCTCGACCGTCGAGACGGGGAAGCCGGGAATATCCTTGTAGTCGAGCGCATGGCGCGTCTCGATCCGGTCGGCGAAATCGCCCAGCCCCGTGCCGAGCACGATGCCCACCTCGGGTGCGAAATCTCCGGTCGCGGACCGGATGAACGCGGCGGTTTTCTTAATTTCCTCTAACATCTTCTTCCAGTTTTTGCAGAAAATCCGTTGCCGAATCCTCTATGAACGAAATATTGATCGGTTGGTAATAGAGCGTGCGGCGGACCGCCTCGGGAACCTTCTCCCGGCGGGTCATCTTCACGGCGTCCTTCTCGGTCGTCACGATCACCGCGCCCGGATGCTCGGACAGCAGCGCCTCGAGCGCATGCATGTCGCGGACCTTATAGACGTGATGATCGTCGAGCGTCATCTCGGCCACGACCTCGTAGCGCTCGCGGAGCGACTGCAAAAAG
>OMDJ01001163.1_pt1 | contig 13372 bp, 10 predicted proteins | sample 1645211 | NCBI WGS metagenome assembly OMDJ01 (sample SAMEA103958142, study PRJEB25191) | human gut metagenome | biome: human-associated habitat [ENVO:00009003]; feature: intestine environment [ENVO:2100002]; material: feces | place: Germany | collected 2013/2015 | reverse complement strand
AGCTTTACTGGCCGAGCTGCCCGGGCGCCCTTCTCGAACAGGTTGCGGTTGCGCTGACGCAGAAGAATCCGAGTGCTTTCGTGGACGGTGATCCGTCGCGCATTGTGATTGGGCAGTCGCTTTCGGCGCCGCTTTCCGACGAAGTCTTTGCCATTGATCCCATGGAGGCGTTTCGCGCTGTGCACGGCGCTTCGGCAGCGGTGCCGGGACCGACACAGAATTTGATTGATGCGCAGCACCGCTCCCGCGAAGCTGCCGGCGAAACGGCTGCGGCGCAAATTGCTGCACTGAGCCGCGGTGAAAGTGTGGAGCAGGTGGCGGAGACCGGCCGCAAGGCGCTGGATGCTTGGGAAAGTAACCAAAAGAAGGCGGCTGCTGCAGGCGCTCCGACGGCTGCAGTGAATGCTCCGGCTGAAGCCGCTCCCGCTCTTCATGAAGCCTCTGAGTCAGCGGCGCCAGCCCAACCCTCAGCCGAAGCTAATCCGCCGGCGGCCGAGCCCGTTTCGGAGGCCGAGACAGCCGCGGCCGATACGGGGGCTGCAGCCCAGCCGACAACAGAAACCGACTCGAAGACGGAGGCGGCGGCTTCGTCGCCGACCGAATCGGCGCCTGCTGAGGACGCCAAGCCGGCTCAGTCTGCCGCTGATGCGCAGCAGCCCGCAGCCGAAGAGAAGCGCCCCCTGATTTCATATCTCCTCATTATTGTCGGCATCGCCATCATTGCTTCCATCGCCTGGCGCAAGCGCCGCGAGAAGGCCGTGAAAGAGGCCGAGGAAGCGGTTGCCGCAGCCAAAAAGGGACAGGGCGTCGTGGCTTTTCAGCGTGACGTGGCGCCCGCAGGCGAGGCTCAGTTGAAAGCGGTGGAGGCTACAGTTGACGAAGCCGTGAAGAACGGCACGACGGCCGGAGCCATGGGGGTGGGCGCGTTGGCCTACACCGAGGCGCAGATGAAGGCCGATGCGCAGGCCGCAGCCGCCGAAGCCGCTGCTGCCACCGCGAAAAAGCAGGTTGAGGAGCAGCCGTGGCTGAAGGCTGATGAAAACGATCAGGAGCTGCCGCCCCTTTCCGACGAAGAGCGCGAAAGCTCAGAGCGAACTGCCAAGCAGACGGCAGGCATGACCGCAGAAAAATTAAAGCGCGTCGACCTTAACCTTGATGCGCAGACGCCCGCCTATGTGCCGCCTTTGGCGCCGGAGCCCATTCCGACGGAGGCTGCCGCCGCGCCCGTCAAGGCGGCGCCGGCTCCGCAGCCCGCAGCCCAGCCGGCAGCGCCTGTGCCGAATGAGAAGGAGCGCGCGCGTCTCGAAGCTATTGATGCCAAGCTCAATCTGGCGAAATCTTTCATTGGTCTGGACGCCAAAAAGGAGGCGCTCGAGCTGCTCGCGGAGGTGAAAAAGGAAGGCTCGGAAGTTCAGCGTGCCGCCGCACAGCGCCTCCTCGATGAGGTGAACGGCAAATCTGCTGGTGCCCGCTGATGGCCTTGGTCAAGAGCGACCCGAAAACGCTCGCGCTCGGGATTGAGTATCGGGGTACCGCCTTCAATGGCTGGCAGGTGCAGCCGGATCACCCGAGCGTTCAGGCGGCGCTTGAGGCGGCGCTTTCGCAGTTTGCAGATCATCCGATCGCTGTAATCTGTGCCGGACGAACGGATACCGGCGTCCACGCCACTCACCAAGTGGTGAGTTTTACCTCCGTCGCCCGCCGACCTTCGGCGGGATGGATCCGCGGCGTCAATGCCATCCTGCCCGAGAGCGTTGCCGTGCGTTGGATGCGCGAGGTGGACGAAAAGTTTCATGCCCGGTTTTCCGCGCGTTCCCGCACCTACGAATATTGGATCTGGAACGATCCCGTCCGTTCGCCGCTCTTTGAAGGGTCGGCCGGGTGGGTGTTTCGGCCGCTCGATGAGGCGCTCATGCAGAAGGGCGCGACGGCGCTGATCGGTGAGCACGACTTTACGAGTTTCCGTGCGTCAGAGTGCCAAGCCAAGACGCCGGTGCGCACGATCAGCGAACTCAAGATCGTGCGGCGCGGCGCATTGGTGGGCGTACGCATTACGGCCAATGCCTTTTTGCAGCACATGGTGCGAAACATCGTTGGCGCGCTTATTTATGTGGGCACGGGGCGGGAAAGGCCAGAGTGGATTGCCGAAGTGCTGGCTGCCAAATCTCGTGATGCAGCCGCGCCCACCTTCAGTCCGGCAGGGCTCTATCTCACCGGAGTGGGCTATCCCGAGCATCCGCATTTGCCTCAGCTTTCGTCAGGACCTTTTGGCAAAGTCTTTTGATTGAGGCTTTTGGAGGCGCATCCGAACGCGGGATGGTCGACCAAACGTGCTAGCCTCAAGCGGCACTCAATGACGCGTGTTTGAAGGTCTGCACCTCGTATAATTTTTGCTTCGGTTTTCTGTTTCGAGCAAACGTCGATGAGCTGGATCAATCACATTCTCCCCAAAATCAAGCGCGAAGAAGCCCCGAAGAAGCCTAGCCCCATTCCGGAAGGCGTATGGACGAAGTGTCCGGGCTGCGAGCAGGCGCTCTATACCGAGGAGCTTGACCGGAGTCTGCGCGTTTGCCCAAAGTGCGGGTATCACTTCCGCATGGGCGCCCGCGTGCGTCTGCATGCCTTTCTGGATCCTGCTACGGCGGTGGAAATCGGCGCGGAGATCCGCACCAAGGATCCGCTGCACTTTGTCGACAGCAAACCCTACCCGGCGCGCCATGCGGCTTCGGAAGCTTCGACGCACGAAACAGATGCGCTTGTCGTGATGTCGGGTCTTCTTCGTCGTGAGCCGATGGTGGCTGCGGCCTTTGAATTCGGTTTCATGGGCGGCTCCATGGGCAGCGTCGTCGGTGAACGGTTTGCGCTCGGCGTGGAAGAAGCGATTCGCCGCCGCGCACCTTTCGTGGTGTTCTGCGCCTCCGGCGGAGCCCGCATGCAGGAAGGGCTTTTCTCCCTCATGCAGATGGCCAAGACGACCAACGCTGCGCGCCGTCTTGCGGATTACGGTCTTCCGTTCATCACTGTGCTGACAGATCCGACAATGGGCGGCGTCTCGGCTTCCTTTGCCTTTATTGGCGACGTGGTCATTGCTGAACCCAAGGCGCTCATCGGCTTTGCCGGTCCCCGCGTGATTGAGCAGACTGTGCGTGAAAAGCTCCCAGAGGGTTTCCAGCGCTCCGAATTCCTGTTGAAGCACGGTCAGGTGGATAAGATCGTCGACCGCCGCGATATGCGTGCGCAGATTTCCGTCATTACGCAGCTTCTGATGAAGAAGCAGCCGATCAACGGGATTTGACGCCGATCGTCTGCGGCTGAGCTGCTGCTGCGGCGCTGCTATCCGCTCCAAAGCGGCGGGTGCATCTTCCGCCCGTTCGTTTTGCGGACGCAGCTTTTTGACGGGTTTCTGAATACGTCAGACATTCGCTGAAGCGGGATACGGTTGCCGATGCGGTAAGTTTCTTTGACACGGGCATGCATCCGCAGCCCGTGTCTTTATTGTTTTTTCGATGAGTTGGATTTCACTGCTATGACTATCCCCGTAGTCTCTGTTTCTGCGCCGCATCAGGCGCCTGCTGCTGGTGCTTCGCTTGATCAATGGCTCGATTTTATTGAGAAGCTCCACGATAAGCCCATCGATATGGGGCTAGAGCGCATGCAGACGATGATCGCCCGCATGGGCATTAAGTTTGAATGTCCCGTCGTCACGGTTGCCGGCACGAACGGCAAAGGGTCCACTTGCGCCGTCATGGAGCGCATTTGGCGCGAGGCAGGGTTTCGTACGGCCATGCATACGTCGCCGCACCTCATTCGCTTCAATGAACGCGCGCTCCTCAATGGGCAGGAAGTCTCGGACGAGGCGCTGATCGCAGCCTTTGGCGAAGTGGAGTCCGCACGAGGCGGCATGACGCTTTCGTACTTCGAATACACCGGCCTCGCGGTGCTCAAACTTTTTCAGAATGCGCATCCAGACGTGGTGATCCTCGAAATCGGCTTGGGCGGCCGGCTCGATGCCATGAATGCAGTCAATCCTGACGTTTCCATTGTGGCGGCGATCGGCATTGACCATACGGCATTTCTGGGGAACACTCGAGAAGCAATCGCCGTCGAGAAGGCGCATATCTACCGTTCCGGGCGGCCAGCCATCTGCTCGGACCCCAATCCGCCGTCAACGCTGGTTGGCTACGCTGCCGAAATCGGCGCGAAGCTTCTGCTGATCAACCGCGATTTCAGTGTGACGGAACATTCTGACGGTTCGTTCCAATTCCGCATGGGCGACCTCAGCTGGCAGCTGCCGCGACCTGCGCTGCAGGGCGAAAATCAATACCGCAACGCAGCGGGCGCCCTTGCGGCGATTATTTCGCTCCTCAATCGTCTTCCCGTGACAGAGGAGGCCGCCGCTGCCGGCCTCACTCAGGTACGCATCACGGCGCGTTTTGAAGAGATTACGACCCAGCCCTGCACGACGCTCCTCGATGTGGGGCACAACCCTCAGGCGGCGGGCGTCTTGGCAGAAAACCTTCATGCCTCCCGAAAGCCAGGAGAAAAGACCTTGGCCGTTTTCGGCATGCTCGAAGATAAGGATCGTGCTCAGGTGGTCCGACTGACAGCGCCGGAAATCGATCGCTGGTTCATTGCCGGCTTGCCTGGTCCGCGAGGGGGCTCGGCCGAGGCACTCAAGGCTAAGATGCTCGAGGGCGGCGTAGAGGAGAGTGCGATTGAGTCCTTTGCGACCATTGCCGACGCGCTCTATGCGGCTCGTCTCTCAGCCGAGGATGAACCGGCCGCGCCAGTGCGCATCATTATTTTCGGATCCTTCGTGACGGTCGGCGAAGCGCTTGAGGTCTTTGCTAAGGAAGGACTGCGCCGGTGATCATCGGCGTCCGAGGTCATTGAAGTTTCTCCGCGAGCCTGTAGGAGGCTGCCCGAGAAAGCGCAGGTTCGCGCAGAAGCATTTTCCTGTTGACAAAAGTTCGATATCAAACTAATATAACGCTTGAAGCCGCTCCCAACCCCAGAGCGGCTTTTAACGAAATAAATAATTCGATATCGAACTATTGAGAGAACTCCCCTTTGTTAATGACCTTTCCCCCCTTGCACCATTGGAAAATAATCATGAATTCCCCCAAGAAGAATTACACGCTCATTCATGCTTCAGGCGACGCCCGCACGGAGCTCCATGACCAGCTTGGACTGACTGGCTGTGAAGTCTCCGTCAATGACTTGCCGGCTGGTGCTGCCGTACCGTTTGTGCATGCGCACCAGCAAAATGAAGAACTCTACGGGATCCTTTCCGGCGCGGGCGAAATCTGGCTTGACGGCGAGGTGATTGCGCTGCGCGCCGGCGACTGGCTCCGTGTGGCGCCGGCAGCTAAGCGCGCCATTCGGGCATTGCCGACCGAGGCTATGCGCTTTATCTGTATTCAAACGAAGTGCGGCAGTCTCGAGGGCTTTACGATGACAGACGGGATGCCTTGCGAAGAAAAGGCGCCGTGGCACTGAAATTTCTTCTTATCGAAAAGTTAGAACGATAGGGCGGCCGACAGGACCGCTGATAGAATTTTGTGAGCTTCACCATTGTCTTCGGTCATAGAAGAGGACGAGCGGTGAAGCTCATACTGTTTTTATTGCTTGTAATGCTCGAGGCGTTCCCATGTCGTTCTTTAATCCTTTCCGGAAAAATCAACGCCCTGAAGGGGTGAAGCTCGCGACGATGCAAACGCCGGAAGAGGCTGGCACTGCCGCGCCGCATGCCGAACCCACCTTTGGACCGAGAACGGAGCCGTCATTAGGACGATTCAATGAGGGAACGCAGACGGGCGGGCAGATGGCACCGACCGCTCAGCCGACGGAACCTCCGCCCTTTGACTTTGCTGAACCTGCGGCTCAGACCGCTGGGGAGCAAAGTGCTCCTCCTCAAGCTCCTCAAGCGCTTCAGCCGCCGGAACGCCAAGCCGTAGCGCCTACTGCGCCCAAGGGAGCCCCCTGGGATCCGTATGGTATTCATGCGCCGACGACAGATAAAAATGAGCCCCAATTGGGTGCTTCAGCCGAAATCGTCTCTGCGCCGGAGGCTGCTGCGATTCTGGCGCCCGAGGCCGCAGGCGCTCCGGCTGCGCAGGCGCCTTTCGTCATGCCTGAACCGCGTCAGGAATCGGATCCGCTCCCTGCGGCCACAGCTGAGACTGAAGAAGCGGAAGCCCTTAAACCTGCATTGAAGCCCGTGCCGCGCGAACAAGTGCGCGCTCAGGCCGAACGTGAACGCGCCGCTGAACGTCCGGATCGTCGTCCGCTCACGGATGCGGAGCTGCTTGCCCGCCGACGCACTAAGCACCGCATGGTGGGAGCGGCTGTTCTTCTGATGGCCGCGGTGGTCGCCGCGCCTTTCGTGATCGACAACGAACCGCCGATCGACACGTCTAAGCTCGAGAGTACCGACATCAATATTCCTAAAGAAAGCGAGACGAGCACAACGCTGAATGTGCCGCCGGCGGCTCACGGGGATCGTGCTCAGGCGGGCGACGTGGATGTGTCGGATACGTCTATGGGCCGCGCGGAGTCGACTGCTAAAGCCAATCTTGAGCGTGAAGCGAAAGGAGCTGCCGAGGCCGCTCCGAAGCAGTCCGGCAAGACGGCAGCGCCAACGCAGGCGGCGAAATCTGAAAAGGTCGAAAAAACGCCTACCAAACCTGCCGAGAAGACGGCGGCAAAGCCCGATCCAAAGGCTCAGAAACCGGCTCAGAAGCCGCAGCCGGCCGCGAAGTCAGCCGGCATCGCGCCGCCGACGGGGAAGGGCTGGTATGTGCAGGTTGTCGCTACGAGCAACGAAGCCGCCGCGGAGCGCACAGTGAAAAAGCTAGCGCACCTGGGGCTCCCCGCCTACCGTACCAATGAGGGCGGCGCACTTTGGAAGGTTCGCGTGGGGCTTTATGCTGAAAAATCTGAAGCCGAAGGCGTGCGGGGTACGATCATGCTTAACGGCATCGCTCAAAAGCCTTATCTGGCGAAAAAAGATTAATGCTTTGAGGCCGGACAGCAGGTGGCTTCGGGGTCACAAAACCTCCGAGGGAATCGAAAGTCCGGCAGACAATTTTCGGTACAATGTAGCCCTTTTAAGAGAAGTCCGGCGTCGCTCTTGGGGCAGCCGGAAACGGGCGTCGTAAAGCTCCCCATTTTCTCTAACTCATTTCTCTCCCGCCTGCAGCGCACTCATGACGGAAATCGACTGGATCATCATTGCCGTTCTCGCACTTTCCACCATCGTTGGAATCATGCGCGGCGTGCTGCGTGAAGTGCTGGCCATTGCCGGCTGGGTTGCAGGCATCTTTCTGGCGATGAACTATTCCGCGGTTGTCGCCGAACACATTCCGCTTGAAAGCATCGGATGGCTGCCGCGCGTCATCATTGCGGCTGTCCTGATCGTTGTGGCCTGCCTCTTTGTGGTGGGACTGCTTTCGGCCATTATTCGGCGTCTGCTTGAAACGGCGGCGCTGCGCTTTGAAGACCGCGCCCTGGGCGCCGTTTTCGGCTTCCTGCGCGGCATTGTGGTTGTCTGCGCCTGTGTCTTCTTTTTCGGTATGCCCGCTTCCATCCATGAAAGCCGTATGTGGCAGCAGTCCGTGCTGATCGGACCGACGGAAACGATCATCAATTGGTCGATGCCCTATCTGCCGGCATGGCTCGCTGACATGCGCCGGTCTTATCGCCGCAGCTGATAGAGGCAGGGCTCATTCATATCATGTGCAAGTTTTCACTCAAAGCCGCTCCGAGACTCGTCCGGGCGGCTTTGCGCATTCTGCCGTTATAGCCCATGTGCGCAAAGTTACTGTTTTTCCCTTTTTTCCTATTTTCTCTTCGGGCGTTCACCCCGGCCTAATCGAGGATTACATCCATGTGCGGCATTGTTGCCCTCCTTTCCAATGAACCTGTTAATCAACGCCTCTATGACGCGCTGCTCCTTTTGCAGCATCGCGGTCAGGATGCGGCGGGCATCGCTACGCTCGATGGTCTGCAGTTCCACATTCATAAGGCCATGGGCCTGGTGCGCGACGTCTTCCGTACGCGCAACATGCGTGATCTGACGGGCAATGTCGGCATCGGTCACGTGCGCTACCCGACGCAGGGCTGTGCGAGTTCGAATCAGGAGTCGCAGCCCTTTTACGTCAATGCGCCTTACGGCATCATGCTCGCTCACAACGGCAACCTGACGAATGCCGAAGCGCTCAAGCAGGATCTGTACGAGCACGACCATCGTCATATCAACACGACGAGCGATTCGGAGGTGTTGCTCAACGTTTTAGCCAATGAAATCTCCCGCGTCTGCGAAGGCCGGGGGCTTGACGCTGACGGCATCTTCAAGGCTGTCGCGGCCGTGCATAAGCGCGTGCGGGGCTCTTACGCCGTGGTGGCGCTGATTGCCGGCAAGGGGCTCCTTGCCTTCCGTGATCCGCATGCTATTCGGCCGATCTGCTTCGGTTCGGCGATTGCTGCCAACGGCGAGCGCGAATGGATGGTGAGCTCTGAATCGGTGACGATGATGGGGCTCGGCGATCTGGAACCCGGCGAAGCGCTTTGGATCGATTTCAAGGGGAACGTTGAAACGCGTCAGTGCGCCGAAAATCCGGTGAAGAATCCCTGCGCTTTCGAATACGTCTATTTTGCGCGTCCGGATTCCCTCATTGACGGCATCAGCGTCTATGGCGCCCGCCTCAATCTCGGCGTTTATTTGGCTGAAACAGTGAAAAAGACGATTGACCTCAAGGATGTTGACGTCGTCATGCCGATTCCAGACAGCTCTCGGCCGTGTGCGCAGGAGCTCGCCAAGCAGCTTGAGCTCCCCTACCGCGAAGGGTTCATTAAAAATCGCTATATCGGCCGCACCTTCATCATGCCCGGGCAGACGACCCGAAAGAAGAGCGTGCGTCAAAAACTCAACGCCATGCCTGTGGAATTTGAAGGCAAGAACCTGCTGCTCGTTGACGATTCCATCGTGCGCGGCACGACGATGAAGGAAATCGTCCGTATGGCGCGCGAGTCCGGCGCAAAGAAGGTCTATGTTGCTTCTTCTGCGCCCCGCGTGATGTTCCCGAATGTCTACGGCATTGATATGCCGACGAAGTCGGAACTGATCTGCGGTGACGGCAAGGATGCGGACGCTGTGGCGGAAGTGATCGGCGCCGATAAGGTGATCTTCCAGACGCTTGACGGCCTGAAGAATGCGCTTTCGGATCTCAACCCGTCGATTCCGGCCTTCGATTGCTCATGCTTTGACGGCGTTTATGTCACGGGCGACGTAACGAACGAATATCTCGATCGACTCAGTCAGGCTCAGGCCGCTCCTCAGCCCAAGGCTCAGGACGATGAAGAAGGCGAAGGCGCAAACGAATAACGCCGAATGCTCTTGTCGGAGCTGAACGAGAGTCGTTTGGGCTCATGAAAATGCCCGCCGGGAATCATTGCGTGATTTCGGGCGGGCATTTGCCGTTTAGGGAGCGGGAGGCGTTGTGCTGCTCGTGCCCATCACGGTCTCCCAGCCGAGTGGGCAGGAGCGAACGGTCGGGAAGTATCCTTGTTCGCTCGAGCACCAATACCACGGATAGCTGCCGGATCCGGCAGCGCCCGATGCCGCGGGAGCCGCGGCAGCATACGATGTGCTCGGCGTGACGGGAACCGTCTGCACCGGGACTTCAACATAGCGCGGCGTCGAGGAGCGATAGAGCTCTGCGCCGAGGATCGTGCCGACCGTAATCGTCGGCGCCCAGAAACCCCAGCTGCGGTACCAAGGACGAGGGTGCCAGCCGCGATGGTATCTCGGCGGGGGCGGAGGCGGGCCGGGGCGGAAGCCCGGGCGATGACCAGGACCGCCAAAGCCGGGGCCGGGATGGTGCATGCCGGGCGGCGGGCCGGCCAATGCCGGTGCGGGCAGGGCGGAGAAAGCGGCAAAGACACCGCAGGAGAGCATCAAAGCCAAAGCGCCGAGCGAGCGTCGAAATCCGGAGCCGCTGCCGGCGGCTGCAGCAAACCTCTTCTTCATAACAAAGCTCCTTTCTTTGCAATAGCCATTGCGGCGATTTCTGAATCATTGTTCAGATATGACAAGGTTAGTGCGGGAACGCTGAGGTCAAACATAGGAATTTATAAAAAAGTGTTAGACCTTGCGGCAATCGGTTCTTCCAGACCCTTGGCCCGCAGACAGCTGGCCGTGCGAGGTTCTCGTGATTACCGGCGTCTGATCGTCAGCCGCATCGTGCTCGTGCGCCCGAGATCATCCACAACGGCGAGTTCATGCGTACCGGCAGGGGCAGACCATTCGAGCGCCTTGCCGACTCGGCGGGCACCCAGAAATGCGCCGTCGGCATACCAATAGAGAATGGCGGCGTCCGGATCGGCCCCCGCAGCTAGCAGCACACGGGCTGCGTCAAAGCCGGCAGGCGAGTAAATGACGGCTCCCGCTTTGGGAGAAGTGATCACCGGTGCGCGGCCCCCTGGGACACCCAGACGTTCAGCACATTGAGCGGTGTATGGAGGTGGCGGCTCTTTGGCGATGCCCGCCGCCAGAAAGACCTTTTGAAAGTGCGTCGGCCAAAATTCCCAAACGCGTCTTTCAATGCCGGGACCGGGGCCGCAGGCCCGAAGCCCGGTTTCTTTGTCAATCCAAATTTCGCGAAAAACACCCGAATCCCGCACGGATGTGCGGCCGGGAAGGATCCAGGCGTTGGTTCGGCGGCTGCAGAGCCGAATATCCAGGTCGCCCGTTGCCGCGCAGACCGGTTCAAGAGCGACTTTTAGATGTTTGTCTTCGGCTTCTTGCTGTGCACTGACGGCGGCCGGCCAATCGAGGGCGGGGATGTTTCCCAGACGCAAAGCCGCCGCGCGGAAGAGCGGAGCGGCAAGATGCGCTCCCTGAAGCTGCGGGTTGGGACGTCCGGCAAAGTCGCCGAGCCACACGACGATGACATAGGGACCGACCATGCCGGCGGTCCATGCATCGCGCCAGCCGTTGCTGGTTCCAGTTTTATAGAGGAGCTCGCGTCTCGCGCCGCGAATCGTCACCGATTCACCGCGCGAGGCGAGCATGCGGCGAAGGACAAACTGCGCTTCACGCGAAAGCACATCGACCTCGGCCGGGGAAGCTTGAGCTTCCAGAAGCCTAAGCGGCCGGAGGAGTCCTTCCCCCGCGACCATGGCGTAGAGCTTGGCGGCGTCAGCCATGGTGATTTCTGCGCCCCCCAAAACAAGGGAGAGCCCGTACCAATTTTTATCATGGGGAAGCGGCGCGTTTGAGGAATTCATAAAGCCCGGGACTGAGGCGCTTTTCCAAATCGACCGCCGGAATATTGCGCGAGAGCACCAATGCATCTTCGGCAGAGAGCGGTCCCCGGAAGCTGCCGTCCGCATTGTCTGGGGCCCATCCGCCGACGGCGATCGGGCTGTCAATCAGGACCGTCTTTTCGTGAATAAGCCCTTGATCGAGCGCCAGCGCATAGGTGAAGGGCTTCAGCATTGAACCAGGGCTGCGCTTTGCTGTCCAAGCATTGACCTCTCCCTGAATCGAGGGGTCAAAGAAGTTTGCCGAGCCCACCATGGCGAGCACGGAACGGTCGCGGGCGTCAACCACTGAAACGGCGGCATTCTTCACGCCCCAAGGGGACAGCCTTGCAATGGTTTCGCGAACGAGCGCTTCCATTGCCGATTGAACATCGAGTGAGAGCGTGCCCTTGAGTTTTCCCGCTTTGAAAGCCGTTTTGTCAGCGTTGGGTTCTGACCGCTCCGGGGTCCCCACTATGCGGTTCAGAACCGTTTGCGCGTAGTGGGGAGCGAGAAAAGGGAGGTGTTCCGGACCGAAAACCTCAAGCGGCGCTCGTAGCGCTGCGGCGGCTGAGGGCGGATAAACACCTTGCTCCACGAGGATGCGTGCGAGCCGCAGCCGCGCGGTATCGAGCGGCGTGCTGCCTTGAGTGTAAGGGCGACGTTTGACGGGATTCTGCGGAATGACGGCGAGCGCCGCCACTTCTGCCGGCGTGAGATGGGAAGCCTCTTTATGGAACCATACGGCTGCGGCGGCTTCTGCGCCCTCCACATTGCTTCCGTAGGGCGCGAGATTGAGGTAGGCCTCAAGAATCTGCCGCTTCGTGTAATGCGCTTCGTAGCGCATCGCATGCCAGATCTGCCGAAGTTTTCCGTCGGGCGTATCTGTCTGCAGATGGAGCCGCATGCGGGCAAGTTGCATGGTGATCGTCGACGCGCCGGTGCGCCAGCCGCCGATGTAGGTGCTGGCGGCCGAGCGAATCAGCGCCAGAAGATCAAAGCCCGGGTGCTTGTAGAAGTTCCGGTCCTCATAGGCGATGGTGGCTTCAACCAGTTTGGGGTCGATCGATTCGAGGGGCGTTTTAACGCGAAAAATGCCGTCAGCGGCCGGTACGATGCGAAGGAGAACGTTTTCTCGCGAGTAAAGCACGCTCGAAAATGGAATGCCTTCGAGGAGCGGCGGCGCAGCTTCCGAGGCCGCTCGATTTTTGAGAACGGCGTACCCGCCGTATAAACCCACAGTCATGATCGCCGCAGAAAGAACGACATAGGCCGTGCGGCGCAAAAAAACAACGGCAGGGCTGCGGCCGACTTCTGAGGCCTGGGGAATAGGCGAGGCCGCCGTCGCCTGTTCGCTTTTTTCAGATTCTGCGGCGGCAGAAGACTGCGGCGACGCTGCGGCAGGCTGCTCAGCCGGCGCAGTATTCGCTGCGCCGGCCGCTGGTAATTGTCCGCTGGCATCGACGGGTTTGTGTGAAAGGTCGTCGGTCATTGGACTGCGCTCGCAGGCGTTGGGGAAGTGGTCGGCTGAGGAGCGTTCGTGCCGGAAGGCTCTTCAGGCGCCGTGATGCGGATCTTGGCGCTGCGGCTCTGAGCTGCCAGCGCAGGGTTGCTCAAGGACTCTGCTGCTGCGGAGCCCGCTCTATAAACGCCCGGATAGGCTGCCCGCACGGTGTAGGTGAAAGTGAGCGGCTCCCAGTTGGTGAGCGCAGGCATGGCCCACTGCACACGGTCTTCAGCACGGCGGCATTCGAGTGCGCCTTCGGGGCATGCCCCCGCAGGCATGGCCCAGACAAAGCCGCCCGGCAGGAGGTCGGTGACAACGGCGTCGCGTACGGCGCTTTCGCCCGCAAAGCTCTTCACTCTGACGCGGACCGTCACGCGTTCGCCGGCGCTGAATTCGGTCTTGGCTTTGCCGTCGGCGCCAAGGTACGTGCGTTCGACTTCAAGCGCGGAGCGGTCGGCCGGCTGCGTGTCATTGGGCACGATGTAGCCCGTTTGCTCGACTTGCCACCAAACATAGGGCGAGGCCGGGAGCCCCGATGCTTCGGCAGCCAGACAGCCGGGG
>OMDJ01001154.1_pt1 | contig 13436 bp, 5 predicted proteins | sample 1645211 | NCBI WGS metagenome assembly OMDJ01 (sample SAMEA103958142, study PRJEB25191) | human gut metagenome | biome: human-associated habitat [ENVO:00009003]; feature: intestine environment [ENVO:2100002]; material: feces | place: Germany | collected 2013/2015 | reverse complement strand
GGTAGGTGTCGAAGCATGCGTCGCCGACGTAGCTCGAAGGCGTTACGGCGTTGAAGTCGGTCGAGTAGGGCCGCGTCTGGTGGAGGATGTGACCGAACTCATGGTGCATGGTCTTGAAGAATAGCTCGTTGAGCTGGTCGATATCCTTCGTGTTCAGCAGATAGTCGATGATGTTGACCTGATAAAGGGTCATCATCTTACCGCCTTCGGCCACACCGAGTACGATGTTGTTGTTTTCGTTATAGGCCGGCGAACCGATAACATGGACGATCTTCGGGAAGTTCTCGCTGATGAACTGCCTGCTGCCCGTCACTTCGTCGTAAACCTGCAGCGTCAGGTGCAGCGTCAGCTTGGCCAGTTTGATCGCCTGTCCGTAATCCGCGGGAGTCAGGTTGTAGTCCATGTCGCCCAGAACATCTTTGAAACGATATTTGAAATCGATGTTGTAGGGTTCCATATAGTTCTTGGCAAGCCATCTGTCGAAATCGTTTTCGACGGTAGGCGAGTCGAGGACAGCGCTCGTCTTGTTCAGGTCGTCCTCGGAGCAGCCCGCCAAAACGAACACTCCGAACACTGCCGTCATAAGTAATATAATATTCTTTTTCATCGTATATCCTGTTTTATCGTTAGCATCTGATTATCTCGGGTTAGGAGTCAGGCCTGCGGCAACGACATCCATCGGCAGCTGCATCGCGCAGCGCGGGTCGCGGGCGTGCAGTTCGTCGGTAACGCTTCCGAGCGTGTTGTAGCTGGCCAGCTTGCGACGATAGATCGTAATGCCGTAACGTTTTATGTCGAACCAGCGCAAACCGAGGTGTACGGTCTCCACACGGCGCAGATGCAGCAGCGCATAGCACATGTTGGTCTGCGTGCCGGCTTCGAGCGGGAAAGCCGTCTCGCCGAAAGGTTTCTTCACCGTGGGATTGGCCGGGGTATACTCCTTCGTGTTCTGCGCCCACTGGTTGACGTTGGCTTCGGTGAGCGTTTGGGCGCCGGACTTCACATATTTGCTGATCCAGAGGTTCATGTCGTTCAGAGCCGGTCCGTATTCCTTCTTCATGATGTAAGCCTCGGCGCGGCAGAGCAGCGTCTCTTCGGCCGTAAATGCGGGGAAAACCGTATGCGCGAGTCCCGTCTGCATTACCGGGTCCTTGATCTCGAAGAGGTAGGGCGCACGCCATGCGAAACACTTGTCGGCTTTACCGGTATTCATCGAATACGGCGCAGAGTAGAGCGTGTAGCTGCTGCCCCACGGAGCCGTCGGAGCGCGGAAGGTTTCGGTCTGATCCAGCCAGTTGCCGTGAGAAAAACCGGTGTAGGCATTGTAAGGACCGAACGAAATGCCGGGAGCATCGGTTATCGAGGTCTGCAGCAGCAGGTTGCACTTGTGCGAGTAGTCGATATAGTCCATCGTGCGGAGCAGGGTCTGTCCGTCGGCCGACTGCAGTCCCAGTTTGCCGTTCGCCTCAAGGTCGCGCATCATCGTTTCGGGAGCGCTTCCCAGCACTACCTTCGCGGCGGCGATACACTCGTCCCACTTCTGATAGAAGAGGTAGAAACGGGCTGCAAAGGCATAGGCGGCCTTCTGGTTGAAATGGTACTTCGGCACCGAGTAGAACTCGTCGGTGATCAGCGGCAGACCCTCGATCAGGTCGGCGTCGATCTTGGAGTAGACGTCGGCCAGCGTACCGCGGGTGTATTTGGGGTCGAGTATCGTTTCGGCTTTCTCCATGTAGGGAATGCCAAGGTCCTCCGACGCATACTGCGGATTGTAGGCCTGACAGAACATATTGGCCAGACAGAAATGAGCGTATGCACGGCAGATAAGCGCTTCGCCCTTGGCGGCTTTCAGCTGCGGGGTGTCGGCGCCGCCCAGCTCCTTGATGGCGTCGAGCGCTTGGTTGGCGGCGGCAATAGCCATGTAGTACTGACTCCATACGGCCTGCGGCGCTTCGTTGGTAACGGCCGCTGTAACGTCCTGCCAGCGGTAATACTCTTCCTGTTCGGGTTCGAAGTCCGGTGAAACCAATGCCGTTTCATCGACATTGTCCGATGCGTATTCGCAGGTTACGGGGTAGGTATGTTCGGAATATGCCGAAACCAGCAGACTGGTGATCTTGTCGCTCGAATCGAGTTCGGTTCGGTTGTCCGGCATCTCATCCAGAAAGTCGTTACAAGCGGGAAGCGCCACGAGGGCAGCCGCGAGTACGATTAGCGTGGTTATTTTTTTCGTATTCATATTTTTCATCTTTAGCGTCTGTTATAAACCGATTTTCAGCGTCAGCGTAAATTGCTTGGGCACCGGAACCGCAACACCGCCGGTATTGAAGAATTCGGGATCCTGACCGTTGAGCTTCTTGTCGGCATAGATCAGGAAGAGGTTCGTAGCCTGAAGTTTAAGCGACATGTTCGAGAAACGGAGTTTCTTGATCCAGCGCTTCGGGAAGTCGTAGGTCAGCGAAATTTCCTTCATGCGGATGAAGTCGCCCTTGGCGATACGTGCCGTCGAATAGTTGTAGGCATTGTAAGCGCGCGAAAGGTAGTTGTCCTTCTCGACCTGACGCTTGTTGGCGATAACCGGAATATCCGTATGGTTTTCATCGCCCGGACGCATCCAGCGGTTGCGGAACTCGCGCGGCATGGAGAGCAGGTCGCTGTAGGATTCGGAGAAGACCGGATCCAGACGGATCACATTGCCGAACGAGTAGGTGATGAAGACATTGAGCTTGAAGCCGTAGAGACGGAACATGTTGCCGAAGCTACCGAAATCCGTCGGATCGGCCGTACCCGAATACTTCAGGTGTCCGAGGTTGTTACGCTCTTGGAAGTTGATCGAGGTGGTCGTAAGCTGGCCTTTCTCGTTGATGAACTGCGGGATACCCTCGTCGTTCAGGCCTTGGAAGTCGAACGAGAAGATCGAACGCGAGGGATAGCCTTCCATACCGAAACCGGTGCCCGATACGAGGTCGATGGCACGCTTGTACGACATCAGGTCGGTCACCTCCTCTTTCAGGTGCGAATAGATGAAGTCCGTAGACCAGCTGAAATTCTTGGTTTCGATGTTGCGGGTCGAAAGAGTCAGCTCGACACCCGAAGATTTCAGACCGGCGACGTTACCGTATTTCATCACCTGACCGCCGATACCCTGCGTGTTGATCACACCGATCAGGTCGTGGTTGTCACGCTTGTACCAGTCGGCTGCGAGGCTGATGCGGTTGTTCAGGAAGCCCATGTCGATACCGACGTTCACCTCGTTCTTCTTCTCGTAAGTCAGCTCGCTGTTCTCCAAGTCGTAAATCGTCAGACCCGACTCGGTAACACCGGCCGAAGGACGCCACGGGGTGTTGCTCGTAATGACGACGCGCGAGTTGGTCACGAAGCTGGGGCCGCGGTCTGCGGTCAGCGAGTAGGAAGCCTTCAGCGACAAGTGCGACAGAGCGGGGCGCAGCGCCTCGAAGAAATTCTCTTCGTGTACGTTCCATGCACCGGCGACGTTCCATGTCGGCAGCCAGCGGGCGCTGCGGCTCTTACCCATGCGGTTCGTTCCTTCGTAACGGAAGGTTCCGTTGAGGGTGTAGCGGCCTTTCCACGAGTAGGTTCCGTTGAAGAAGAAAGCGACGTTGCGGTAATGGGTGTCGGCCAGACCGAAGTAGTCGGTGTTCTCCTCCTTGCCCTTCTTGAATACCTCGTAGGCGTAGAAGGGGATCAGGCCCATCGAGTACTGCATACCCCAACCGTTGAACCAAGATTCGTGACGGTCGCTCTGGTTGACCTCCATACCTCCGTAGAGGTTGATAATGTGCTGGTTGTTGATCTCCGTATTGTACGAAGCGGCAAAACGGAAGTCGTACGACAGCATGTTGTTGTCGCGGCGCTTGTAGATACCGCCCTTGGGCAGGATCGAAATAGGCACTGCATACGCATTGTCGGGATCGGTATACAGGAACGGGTTGTTGTCACGGATCACCGTAGTAGCCATTGCACGGTAGGCGCGGGCCTGATTCGAATAGTCCGTAATATTGTGCTCCTGCGTCGTAGCCGAATATTTGATGGCGGCCAGTGCGCTCAGTTCGAGGCCCGTGACGGGCTTGTAACGCAGCTCCGCTTGGAATTTCGTATCCACGACGTTGAGATCGATGTAGTTACGCCCAAGTTCGTCGATAATGTTGAACGGAGCGTAGTTGCGCGTGTAGAATTCATCGGGATCGAGCGTCCGGGACGAATTCATGGCATAAGAGTAGGGGTTGATGTCGAAATCGCGCTTCACCTCGCCGAATACCACGTCGGTCGTCGCCGCCAGCGTACCCGGAGCCGTTTGCTTACGGTAAGAACCGCTCGAAATCAGGTTCAGCGTCAGATTGTCGAAGATATTATAGGTAGCATTGAGGTTCGCCGTATAACGCTCCACCTCGCTGGCCTTGGTCCATCCCGGATCGAACATGGCGCTCATCGAAGCGTAGTACTGCGACTTCTCGGTACCGGAACTGAGGCTGATCGAGTGCGTGTGCATCAGCGAACTCCGGAAAAGCTCCTTGAACCAGTCCGTATTGCGGTACTCGGCCTTACGCAGGTAGCGGTTGCGCGCAGCCTCCGTATTTTCGAGTTTGCCCGTGTTGACCAGCTCCCACATCTTACCGTAAACACCGCTCGAAGAGGCGTTTGCGATAGTCGAGTTGTTGAGCCAGCCTTTGGCGGCCATTTCCTGATATACCGACATCTGATCCTGAGAATTCATGATGTTGAAATCGGCGTAGCGCGGCGTCATACGGAACGTATAGTCGCCGGTATAGCTGATGCGGCTCTCGCCTGCACGACCCTTCTTGGTCGTGACGACGATCACGCCGGCCATTGCGCGTGCACCGTATATGGAAGTTGCGGAACCGTCTTTCAGAATGCTGAAGCTCTCGATGTCGTCGGCGTTGAGACCTGCGATGGCGGAGCTGATCAGCGTCGTGGCGTCACCCGAAGAGAGGTCCTCGGCCGAAATATCGGCGACATCCTCCATAATGACGCCGTCCACAACCCAAAGCGGCTTCGAGCTGCCGTGAATCGACGTCGCACCGCGGACGCGGATCTTGGGAGCGGTACCGAAAGTACCCGATACGTTCTGCACCGAGACACCGGCCGAGCGGCCTTCCAGACCGCGGCTGATATCGGCCATACCCGAAAGTTTCACATCCTCGGCGGAAAGGCGGTCCGCCGCACCCGTAAAGAGACGTTTGTCGGTCTTGGTCATACCCGTAACCACGACCGTCTCCACGGTCTGAGAATCCGGCTCGAGCGTGACCTTCACCTCAGGCGCAACGGCTACCGTAGCAGTCTTGTACCCCAAATAGGAGATTTGCAGTTCCTCGGATTTCGCCGGAACATTGTTCATAACGAAAAATCCCTGCTGATCGGTGGATACACCGATGGTCGTACCTTTGACGATAACCGAAGCGCCGATCACGGCCGCTCCGTTTTCATCAACGACACTACCGCGCACTTGTTTGGCTTGGGCGAATGCCCCCGCTGCAAACACAAGTACTCCAATTAACGATAGTAGGATTTTTTTTACCATAAGCGTTAATCTATTAGTTAATTTTTTAAAATAAAAAGTCAACAGGCGCGGTCCGGACACCATAATCACTTGATAATCAGCAAATCAGGCCAAAATCAGCCCAATCTGGCCAAAATAAACGCAACCAGCTGTAAATCAATAAACTACCGCAGAAAGAAATATTTTTGCGCCCCAAGTTACGTTACTACGCCGTAACCGGTCTGTATATGGCAACACGGCGAAAATAAGCTGTTTAGGCGCAATCCTGCGTCATATGGTTGTTACTTAATCATTACCTTTAAAGCGGTTTGTGTATTGTATAGGTTAATGAAAAAAGGTTGTTAAAAACAATGAGAAACACGTTTAAGGTTCTATTCTACATCAAGAAGAATGCGCCTCTGCGGAACGGATACGTCCCTGTCATGGGACGTATCACGATCAACGGACAGCGGACGCAATTTTCCACACGTCTCTCGGTCACTCCCCTCAGTTGGGATACTGCGCAGGGACGGGTCGCGGGACGAAGCAGCATGGCCGTCCGCATCAACGAACAGCTGGCCAATATCCGGTTCCACATCGAAAGATGCTACAACACGCTCTTTTACGAACAGGCCTTCGTTACTCCGGTGATGGTCAAGGAGATGTATTTCGGCGGCAATCACAAGCAGGAGACCGTGGTCGCCTTCTTCAAGCAGCACAACGACGAATTCAGACGCATGGTCGGCGTCAGCCGCAGCAAGACCACATATTATAAATATAGGTGTGTATGCCGGCATCTGGCGGACTTCGTCTGGGACAAATACAACCGGAAGGATTTAATGTTCAAGGAACTCAACCGCGAATTCCTCACGGGCTTTCATTCCTACATCGCGCAGGAGTGCGCCCATAAGAAAAATACGACGTGGATCTACATGATCGCGCTCAAACATATCCTGATGCTGGCACGCAGCAAGGGATACATGAACAAGGATCTGTTTGCAAATTACAAATTACAGAGCGAATTCGTAACACGCAATTACTTATCCATGAGCGAGATAAACAAACTGATGCAGTACGAGGGCGACACTCCCACCTTACAACTTATCCGGGACGCATTTCTGTTCAGCTGCTTCACGGGCTTGTCTTATATTGATATAAAGGACCTTACGCTGGAAAACATCCAGCAGGTGAATAAACAGTTATGGATCAGTACGACACGCCGCAAGACGGGTTCCGAGGTGAATGTCCGGCTGTTCGAAGTGCCTTACAACATCCTGCTCAAACATAGGCCGATGACCCGCAACAAGCGGATTTTCGCCCTTCCGAGCAACGGCTGGTGCAATGCCTGTCTCGACAAAATCATGTCCGAAATAGGCATTATGAAGCAGATTACATTCCATTCGGCCCGCCATACCTTCGCCACGACGATCACCCTGTCGCAGGGCGTAGCTATTGAGACGATCAGCAAGCTGCTGGGACATAGAAACATACGCACCACGCAGATTTATGCCACCATCACGCACTCGCAGCTCGACGGCGAAATGGAACGTTTGTCGAAACGAATCAACTCGCTTTACCGCAATTTGATCCCTTCGGATGCGCCCGAAACGGGGACAAAGCTCATCTGAGTGCCGTCATCCGCCCCTTGCGCCCCTTCCCGGAGGGAAAATCACCGGAAATCACCGAAAAGGCCGAAAACAGGCGGTTACAATCTGTAACCCGTCCGACACTTTGTCGAAAAAACTGTAAGTGAGCAACATTAATCCGCAGAATATGTGTAATAGTAGTAAATTATTTTAAAAATTTATTTGTATATGAATCGCCAAACGTTTATCTTTGCTTGTGAACTTTTTATTTTAAAATCAATTAAAATTAACGCTTATGGTAAGAAAAATTGTACTATCGTTAATTGCCGTATTCGTGTTCTTGGCATATGCCACGGCCCAGAATAGGCAGATCTCCGGTACAGTTTCCGATGCAAACGGACATCCGGTTGCAGGCGCGACCGTCATTGTGGATGGGACCTCTCTGGGGACCACGACCAACACGGCCGGCGAGTATACGCTTTCGGCTCCGGCGAACGGCACGCTCGTGGTGACGTTTGTCGGTTTTGAGCCGCAGCAGTTGCCTATCGCCGGAAAAACCCGGATCAACGTCACGATGAAGGAGGATGCGCAAGCGATCGACGACGTGATCGTCGTGGCTTTCGGTACGGCTAAGAAAGAGGCTTTCACCGGTTCGGCCGCCGTCATAAAATCGGATGAGATTGCCAAGGTGCAGACTTCCAACGTGGCGACGGCGCTGATCGGCCGCGTGGCGGGTGTGCAGACCTCCAGCACGTCGGGAGACCTCGGCACGACCCCCTCGATCCGCGTCCGCGGCTTCGGTTCGATCAACGCCGGCAAGGAGCCGCTCTGGATTGTGGACGGCATGCCCTATGAAGGCGACCTGAACAACCTGAACACGAACGACATCGAGTCGATGACCGTACTCAAGGACGCCGCTTCGAACGCTCTGTACGGCGCCCGCGGCGCCAACGGCGTGATTATGGTCACCACTAAAAAGGCGAAGTCGGGCGACGCCGTCGTGACGATCGACGCCAAGTGGGGCGTAAACTCGAAAGCGCTGGAGGAGTACGACGTGATCACCTCGCCCGCGCAGTATTACGAGACGCATTTCAAGGCGCTCTACGGCTATTATGCGCAGACCAATCCGGCGGCGAAAGCCTATGCGCTGGCCAGCAGCGGCCTGACTTCCAACGGCACGGGCGGTCTGGGATACAACGTCTATACGGTTCCCGAAGGGCAGGCGCTGATCGGCACCAACGGCAAGCTGAATCCGAACGCGACGCTGGGCCGCAAGATCATCTACAACGGACAGGAGTATTGGCTGACGCCCGACGACTGGATTGACGAGGCTTACCAGTCGGCGTTCCGTCAGGAATACAACGTGAACATCTCCGGTGCGACGGAGCGCAGCTCGTTCTACGCTTCGCTCGGTTATCTGGACAATACGGGTATTATCAAAAGCTCGGCGCTGGAGCGCTACACCGCGCGTCTGAAGGCCGATTATCAGGCCAAGAAGTGGCTGAAGGTCGGCGGCAACATGTCGTATGCGCACTTCAGCAGCAGCAACGGCAACTCGAACGAAGGATCGGATTCCTCGACGGCCAATATCTTCGCATTCTCGTCGCAGATGCCCCCGATCTATCCGGTATATATCCGCGACGGTTCGGGCCGCATCATGGTAGACGACAACGGCTATCAGATGTACGACTACGGCGACAAGGGCAATGCGGGTCTGACCCGTCCGCTGCTGCCCGGCGCCAACGGACTGCAGACCAGCTGGCTCAACAAGAAGAAAGCCGAGGGCAACGCCTTTTCGGGCAGCGGCTTCGTGGACATCTCGCTTTACAAGGGGCTGAAGCTGACGGTAAACGGCAGCACCAACATCGACGAAACCCGCACGACTTATCTCAACAACCAGTATTACGGTCAGTTCGCCGAGGCGGGCGGTACGATTTCGAAGTACCACACCCGCGACATCGCCTACAACCTTCAGCAGATTCTGAACTACAACGAGACCTTCGGCAAGCATAACGTGGGGCTGATGGTCGGTCACGAGTACTATCAGAAAAAATATTACTACCTGAGCGGCACCAAGTCGAAACTCTTCTCCTATGACAACGAGGAGCTTGGCGGAGCCGTTGTCGACGGCGCGGGCGCCCACTCCTACATCGACGACTACAACTCGGAGGGTTACTTCATGCGCGCCCAGTACGACTATGCGGGCCGCTACTTCGTGAGCGGTTCGTACCGCCGCGACGCATCGTCGCGCTTCCACCCCGACCACCGCTGGGGCAACTTCTGGTCGGTGGGCGCCGCGTGGCTCCTCAATCAGGAGAACTGGTTCGACGCGCCGTGGGTGAATCTGCTGAAGCTCAAGGCTTCCTACGGTTCGCAGGGCAACGATAACATCGGCAACAGCACCATCGGCTACTACCTCTACACCGACACCTATTCGATCGAGAACAACAACGGCGAAATCGCCGTGCTCTTCGGGCAGAAAGGCAATCCCAACATTACGTGGGAGACCAACACCAACCTGAACATCGGTACGGAGTTCGGTTTCTGGAACAACCGCCTGAGCGGAAGCGTCGATTTCTTCAACCGCAAGACTTCGGACATGCTCTTCGCATTCTCGGTTCCTTCGTCGCTGGGTTACTCGTCCTATTACGCCAACGTGGGCGACATGGTCAACCGCGGCGTCGAGGTGGAGCTGAACGCCGACCTGATCCGCACGAAAAACGTGTTGTGGAGCTTCAACCTGAACCTGACCCATGTGAAGAATGAGGTCACCTATCTGGCTCCCGAACACAAATCCACGACCGTGGAGGGCTACAAAGGCTATATCGACGGCAGTTATTTCGTCGGCGAAGGGCTGCCGCTCTACACCTATTACCTGCGTTCGTACGCCGGCGTCGATCCCGAAACGGGCGCTTCGCTCTGGTACAAGGACGTGAAGGGCGACGACGGCAAGATCACCCGGACCAAGACTTCGGACTACACCTCCGCGACCCGCTACCTGCACGACAGCGCGATTCCTTCGGTATACGGCGGCTTCTCGACCTCGGTTTCGGCCTACGGCGTCGATTTCTCGATCTCGTTCAACTACCAGATCGGCGGCAAGGTCTACGATTCGGGTTACGCCAGCTTCATGTCGTCGCCCTACGGAACCACCGTCGGCACCAACTACCACAAGGACATCCTCAAGGCGTGGACGCCCGAAAACAAAGGCTCGGACATTCCTCGTCTGCAATACGGCGATCAGTATACGACCAGCGTCTCCGACCGTTTCCTGACCGACGCGAGCTACCTGAACATCTCGAACATCAACGTCGGCTATACGCTGCCGTCGAAGATCACCCAGAAATTCGGCGTACAGAAACTGCGCGTCTATCTGGCCTGCGACAACGTGGTCTACTGGTCGAAGCGTCAGGGACTCGACCCGCGTTATTCGTTCACGGGAGCGACCAACTTCTCCAACTACTCGCCGATCCGCACTATTTCGGGCGGTGTAACCGTACAGTTCTAATCTAACGGATAAAACAGGGATTGAAATGAAAAACATATTGAAAACAACGACACTCGCCCTTGTCTGCTCCATGGCGCTCACGGGCTGTATCAAAGAGACCTTCCCCACCGACAGCGCGACTTCCGGACAGGTCAGCGATTCGCCGACTGCGGTGGAGGCCATCGTCAATGCCATCCCCGTCAACATGACTTACCCCTATTCGGTGTACGGCAGGACGAACAACTACGGCTTCGACTTCGGCTATCCGGGCATGATGTGCGCTACGGACGCCGCCACGGGCGACGTGATATGCTCCTCCGGCGACGAAGGTTCGGGATATGACTGGTTCACCTACTGGCAGTCGGGCATTCTGATCGGTCCGACGCAGACCGTATGCCGCTTCCCGTGGAACTGCTACTATACGTTCATCAAATCGAGCAACGACGTGGTCGGCCTGCTGGCGGGCGTGGAACTTTCCGACGCGCAGAAAAGCTATCTGGGCTTCGCCAAAGCTTATCGTGCCCAGCTCTATCTGGATCTGGCCCGGCTGTACGATCCGCTCGACAACAAGTACACCGACGTTTCGGGCGTCAAGGGGCTGACCGTCCCGATCGTGGACGAGAACACCACCGAGGATATGGCCCGCAACAATCCGCGCGTGACGCGCGAGGCGATGTTCGAATTCATCCTCAGGGACCTCGACGACGCCGAGGCGCTGCTGGCCAACTACACCTCTTCGTCGAAGACCAATCCGAGTCTGGCCGTGGTCTACGGCATCAAGGCGCGCGCTTACCTCTGGCTGGGCGGCTTCGATTCGTCGAAGTATGCCGATGCCGCGACGTATGCCCGCAAGGCCATCGACGCCTCGAAATGCACGATCATGACCGAAACGGAGTGGCTGAACCCCAAAACGGGCTTCAACAAAGCCAACAATTCGTGGATGTGGTACCTCCCGCAGTCTACCGAAGGCATCGCCAACCTCGTGAATTTCGCGGCATGGCGTTCGAGCGAGGCTACGTGGGGGTATGGCGGCAAATACGTTTTCGAAGGCGTTACCAGCAATTTCTACAACGAAATATCCGACACCGACTGGCGCAAGCGCGCGTTCGTGGGGCCTGACGCCAAATATGCCGATTACAGCGACATTACCAACCTGACGGCGGCGCAGTTCGCCAACCTCCCGGCCTATGCGAACCTGAAATTCCATCCCGCCGAAGGCGAGACGGCGACCTATTCCGTCGGCAATGTTACCGATATTCCGATGATGCGCGTCGAGGAGATGTATCTGATCGAAGCCGAGGCTACGGCGCACGCCGACGCCTCCGCAGGTCTCCAGCTGCTCAAAACCTTCATGGCCAAGCGCGACCCGGAATTCAGCACCTCGGCCGTGTCGTCTGCCGACGTCGTGGAGGAGATTATCTGGAACAAGCGTATCGAACTATGGGGCGAAGGCGTCGTATTCTACGACTTCAAGCGTCTGAATTACAGCCTGAAAACCGGCTACGTCGGCACGAACGTACCTTCGGACTGCCGCTTCTCGACCGACGGCCGCGCACCGTGGTGGAACTTCTGTATCCCCGAAACGGAGACCCAGCAGAACACCGCGCTCGAATCGCAGAACAACCCCAATCCCGTGGGAATCATCGATCCGTGGGTGCAGTAACGTAAGTTTTCATGGATGATTTAAAACCGAAAAACATATGAAAGCAATCAAATATTTCTTATACGCGCTTATTGCGACTTTCGTGTTCGCAGGGTGTTCCGACGATCCGACCTACACCCGCGGCGAATCCGAGGCCGACGGCTGCTACGGGGTTTACTTCCCCTCGCAGGACAACGCCGCGGACCTCGAACTCGATCCGGCCGATCCGACGGTACTGACCTTCACGGCCATGCGTACCAACGACGCCGACGCCATCACGGTTCCCGTGACCGTTACGGGCAGCGAGGACGCGATCTTCTCCGCTTCGGAAATCTCGTTCGACGACGGGGCGACGGAAACGACCTTTCAGGTCTCTTTTCCCGATGCCGAAATCGGTACGACCTATTCCTGCAACATCCAGATCGAAGACAAGAAATACGCCTTCATCTACGGTGAAAAGGCTTCGGGCGTAAGCTTCTCCGTCACCCGCGTGAAATGGAACCTCGTGACCGGGCCGAAAGGCGAGACCAAGGGCAAATGGCGCGACGACATTCTCAGCTCCGCCTACGGAATTCCCAACCGTTACGGTGAAGGCGAGGTGGAGATCTACGAACGCGACGACAACCCCGGCTACTACCGCATCAGCAACGTCTACTCGGCGGAGTATCTGGCTTCGCTGCTGAACATGTCTCCGTCCCAAGTGTCGGGCAACCGTTCGGACGTCATTACCTATATCGACGCGACGAATCCGGATAAGGTCTGGCTGCCCGAACAGTCTACGGGCGTGTTCCTCAACAGCAGCGACGGTATCGTCAGCTTTGCCTCGCAGGTGCCGGAAAACGGATTCAACGGCAGCGGGTACGGCACCAACGTGAACGGAGTCATCACATTCCCGGCCAAAAGCGTACTGCTGATGTTCGGCGACGACGGCTGGTATGTCGGCAACGCCGGCGGCATGCAGCGTCTGATGCTGCCGGGAGCCGAGGAGTACGACTACTCGCTCGCCCTGACCGACAGCGAACCGGCCGACGGCAAGGTCGAGATCGCAGCCAAACTGGGCGCCGACGTCGCCAAGGTGAAATACGCCTTCTTCGAAGGAGTCTTCGGCGACGCCATCGCCAAGGCGAATTCGGCGGGCATCGACGCGGGAACGGTCGAATCGAAGGAGATCACGGCGGACGGAACCATCGTGGCCCAATTCGA
>OMDJ01001149.1_pt1 | contig 13453 bp, 7 predicted proteins | sample 1645211 | NCBI WGS metagenome assembly OMDJ01 (sample SAMEA103958142, study PRJEB25191) | human gut metagenome | biome: human-associated habitat [ENVO:00009003]; feature: intestine environment [ENVO:2100002]; material: feces | place: Germany | collected 2013/2015 | reverse complement strand
AATCAATATCCGTCACATCGATCATGCAGACGTCCATACAGATATTCCCTACATAAGGAGCTTTCTTTCCGTTCACCAGGCAATAGGCGTTGCCGCGTCCCAAATGGCGGTTCAATCCATCCGCATAGCCGATAGGAATGGCCGCAATGCGTGAAGGACGTGCCAAATGCCCCATCCGGCTATATCCTACCGTATCTTCTTGGGGAACATCCCGTATCTGAAGAATGGTAGTCTTCAACGTACTTACATTATGTATAATCGAATTGTCTATCGGGCTAACTCCATAAAGTCCGATTCCCAAGCGCACCATATCAAATTGTGCATCAGGGAAACGCTCGATTCCTGCCGTATTACAGATATGACGGAGAATCTTATGAGAGAAGGCAGCCTGCAATTCTTGCGAGCCTTTCTCGAACAATTCAATCTGCCTGCGAGTGAAAGCGTCGAACTGCGGCGAATCACTTCCTACAAAATGAGAGAATACCGAACGGGGGATCACCGCACTCTGATTCTTCAGACGACGAATGAGCAATGGTATATCTTCTACCGCAAAGCCCAGACGGTGCATACCTGTATCCAGTTTCACATGAATCGGGAAGTTGGTGATTCCTTCTTTTTCTGCTGCTTTGATGAGCGCATCGAGCAGATGGAAATTATAGACTTCCGGTTCCAGCTTATAATCGAACATGGTTTTGAATGCCGTAAGCTCTGGATCCATAATTATAATAGAGGCGGTAATACCTGCTTTGCGAAGTTCGGAACCTTCGTCAGCCACGGCCACAGCCAGATAATCGACATGGTGTTCCTGCAAGCTCTTGGCTATTTCGTACGAACCGGCTCCGTAAGCGGATGCTTTCACCATACAGATCACCTTTGTTTCCGGATGGCGAAGCATGGAACGGTAATGGTTCAGATTGGCGACCATCGCTCCGAGGTTTACTTCAAGGATGGTTTCATGCACCTTCAATTCAAGTTCTTCGGATACCAAATCAAAGTTGAACACGCGCGAACCTTTTACCAGAATTACTTCCGAATGAAGTGATTTGAGTATGCCGGATGTAAGAAGTGCTTCTGTGTTAGGAAAGAAGTAGCGTTCGAGATCGTCATCAAAACGAGCGGAACAGGAGGATATTTCCTGCCCTACACCAATCAGTTTATTTATTCCTTTACTCTGCACCAACTGTGCTACACGCCGGTAGAGCGTAGCGGTACTTTGGCCGGTTTCCAGTATATCCGACAGGATCAGTGTCCGCTTCAAGCCTTTCTTTTCCGAACGGCGTACCAGAAAGTCGAGTGCAATATCCAACGATGCCAGGTCTGAATTATAACTATCATTAATCAATACGCAGTTATTCTTTCCTTCTTTCACTTCCAGACGCATGGCAATCGGTTCGAGACGGGCCATCCGTTCGGTGATCTGGTCGGCAGGTGTCATCAGGTAAAGACAAGCTGCCAGGCAATTCAGCACATTTTCAATGGAGGCGTCATCGATGAAAGGAATACAGAATGTATTATCCATTTCCAGATAACGATAGGATATAACGGTATGATCTTCTTTCTTGATTACACGGCTGATATACAACGGACGTTCAATATCCCTACGGCTCCAGGCTATTTCACGTGCAGTCAGCATTGATTTTGCGACACAATTACTGATTAATTCGTTATCGCCGTTGTAAATCACTACATCGCAGTCTTTGAAAAGCGTCAGTTTCTCCATGCATTTCTCTTGCAATGAGAAGAAATTTTCCTGATGGGCACCGCCGATATTGGTCAGAATACCAATGGTAGGCTTTATCATTCGCTTCAAGGCTCCCATCTCTCCCATTTCGGAGATGCCGGCTTCGAAGATGCCCAGTTCTGCTTCTTCTGAAAGTTGCCATACAGAAAGAGGAACTCCGATCTGCGAATTATAGCTACGCGGAGAACGGACGATACAACGATCCGGACTAAGTAACTGGTGCAACCACTCTTTCACAATGGTTTTTCCATTGCTTCCGGTGATACCGATCACAGGGATTTTAAATTTATCACGATGCGCTTCGGCAAGCTTCTGCAAAGCCTTCAGAGGATTGGGAACGATAAGGAAATTGAGAGTTGAGAGTTGAGAATTGAGAATTGGCTGCGCATCATCATCCTGCCCAGATTTCTCCATTTTCAATTCTCCATTCTCAATTAATTTAAAGTCTTCTTCTGTTATTACAAAATTGCGTACGCCCCGGTCGTATAATTCGGGGATATAACGGACTCCGCTATTTCGTTTGGTAGTTAAAGCAAAAAAGAGAGTTTCTTCCGGAAAACTCAAAGAGCGGCTGTCTGTTAACAGCCAATCAATAGTCGCTTTATGTTTGCCCATACGGCGGGCACCGATACTTTTGGCTATGGATTCAATCGCATATGACATAGTTCTGTTTCTTTTTGAAAATCTAAGTACGGGTATTTTCCGATAAGTCGTTCTATTTTTAACACTATTTGTCCTAAAAAGCGTTGATACGCCTCTGACTCGGGGTGAAAGGGTTTATGTGCCAAGTCCCGGCGGATGTCCTGCACTGCCATGATAACCTGCTTTGTTTCAGCGGAAAAGAAGGTTTCGGAGAAGCGTTCCCACAGGTAACGAATCGCCAGAGGAGACGGATGCAGCATATCGTCAGCATAGAAGCGATAATCACGCAATTCGTCTAATATGATTTCATAAGAGGGGAAGTAGAACACTCGTTCCGGGAACAATTGCTGCAACCGGTCGATGGCCAGTAACAACGTAGATTTACTTAATTGATTGGCGTGCATTCCGTCGCGTATATGACGGATCGGGCTGACTGTAAACAGCCATTTTAATTCCGGATTACAGGCTGCCATCCCGGTGATGAGCGCTGTATAATCTTCTACAATTTCTTCAACAGTAAGCCGGTAACGTAAGAAATGGTTTTCCGGCAGTTGATGGCAGTTGGCTACCACTTGCCCACTCTCTTTTTGTTTATAAACATAAGCGGTGCCCAAAGTTACCATTAGCCAGTTCAACTCCGGTAGTCTTTGATGGGCGTGATGAAGACGGGCATTTATGGTATGCAACGTTTCTTCGGGCGTAAAAGCTGAAAAAGAGCCGTGATGCATCGGACTATGCCATAAGTCTTTGTAGGCAAACAAATCCTGGCTGGTATATTCTTTATGTCCCATAATCTCTCTCAAAGCGGATGAGACGGACAAAGGATTATAAAGGATACCAAAAGGATTCAGATCCAGCTGAAACCCGGCGTCCATTAATTGTCTCCCGATATTTTCTGCAAAACAGGAACCCATCAAAAGAATACGATCTGCATGACTGACAGGTGGCATCCCGGCAGGCAATTCTACAGATGTTTGAAAGTTCATACGATTTTCCATCATTTCATTACGTTTCATATGCAAAAGTAATCAAAAAACAATTTCCTACCTCTTTTTCCTCACGATTCAATAATCTTAGGGAGTATGGAAAAACAGATACGTCCCTATGCCGAATAAGATTTTATAAAAAAAAGGGGGGCGAATATACTTTCTTTTCGTATTTTTGCACTAAATTTCCTCGAATCATGAAGAATGAACCGATATATAACTTGCTAAACACTATCAATTATCCTGACGACCTGCGAAGACTAGACGTAGAGCAACTGCCGGAGGTATGTAGTGAATTAAGGCAAGACATTATTAAAGAACTCTGCTGCAACCCGGGGCATTTTGCTGCCAGTCTGGGAACAGTGGAGCTGACCGTAGCTTTACACTACGTCTACAATACACCTTATGACCGTATTGTATGGGACGTGGGACATCAGGCATACGGCCACAAAATACTGACAGGACGCCGTGAAGCCTTTTCTACGAACAGGAAACTCGGAGGAATCCGCCCTTTCCCGTCTCCGGAAGAAAGCGAATATGATACTTTCACGTGCGGACATGCTTCCAATTCTATTTCTGCAGCTCTCGGTATGGCTGTCGCAGCCGCCAGAAAAGGAGATGTCAAACGCCATGTAGTAGCCATCATCGGCGACGGTTCCATGAGTGGCGGACTGGCTTTTGAAGGGCTGAACAATGCATCTGCCACGTCGAACAACCTGCTCATTATCCTGAATGACAATGATATGGCCATTGACCGTAGTGTAGGAGGCATGAAGCAATATCTCTTCAACCTGACAACTTCCAACCGCTATAATCAGTTACGTTTCAAGCTCTCGCGCATGTTATTCAAGCTCGGCATCCTAAACGAAGAACGTCGCAAAGCGCTCATACGTTTCGGGAACAGCCTGAAATCAATGGCTGCACAGCAACAGAATATTTTCGAAGGGATGAATATCCGTTACTTCGGTCCGATAGACGGACACGACGTAAAGAACCTGGCAAGAGTATTACGTGATATCAAAGATATGCAAGGACCTAAAATCCTGCATCTACATACTATCAAAGGAAAAGGATTCGGTCCGGCGGAGAAACACGCTACCGAATGGCATGCTCCCGGCAAATTCGATCCGGTCACCGGCGAACGTTTCATAGCCAACACTGAAGGAATGCCTCCGCTTTTCCAGGATGTATTCGGAAATACATTGGTAGAGCTTGCCGAAGCCAATCCGAAGATTGTCGGTGTCACTCCCGCCATGCCTAGCGGTTGTTCGATGAATATACTGATGGAGAAAATGCCCAAACGTGCGTTTGATGTAGGCATCGCCGAAGGACATGCGGTTACTTTCTCCGGTGGGATGGCAAAAGACGGACTGCAACCATTCTGCAATATCTATTCTTCTTTTATGCAACGGGCGCATGATAATATCATCCACGACGTAGCGATTCAGAATCTCCCTGTTGTTTTGTGCCTCGACCGCGCCGGATTGGTTGGCGAAGACGGTCCTACTCATCACGGAGCTTTTGATATGGCATGTTTACGCCCGATCCCTAATCTGACTATCAGTTCCCCGATGGACGAACATGAATTACGTCGCCTGATGTATACGGCACAATTGCCGGACAAGGGACCGTTCGTGATCCGTTACCCCCGTGGACGCGGCGTACTGGTGGACTGGAAATGTCCGCTAGAAGAGATCCCGGTAGGAAAAGGACGGAAACTGAAAGAGGGTAGCGACCTTGCAGTGATTACTATCGGACCGATAGGAAACGTAGCCGCCCGTGCCATCACCCGGGCAGAAGCTGATTTCGGTCTGTCGATCGCCCATTACGATTTGCGTTTCCTGAAACCGCTGGACGAAGAGCTATTACATGAGGTAGGACGCAAATTCCAACGTGTCCTGACTATCGAAGACGGGATTATCAAAGGCGGTATGGGTAGTGCTATCCTTGAATTTATGGCAGACAACGAATACAAACCAACCGTGAAGCGTATCGGTATCCCCAACCTATTTGTAGAGCATGGATCAGTTGCCGAACTGTATCAACTGTGCGGCATGGATGAAGAAGGGATTCTGACTAAAATAAAAGAATTTATCAATTGACATGAAGATTATTATTGCCGGTGCCGGCAACGTAGGCACCCATTTGGCCAAGTTGTTATCGCGCGAAAAGCAAGATATCATCTTGATGGATGATGACGAAGAGAAACTAAGCGCTCTTAGTGCCAATTTTGACTTGCTGACTGTTGCCGCTTCTCCTTCTTCCATCTCCGGATTGAAAGAAGTGGGCGTCAAAGAAGCCGACCTGTTTATCGCAGTCACACCGGACGAAAGCCGTAACATGACTGCCTGTATGCTGGCTACCAATCTGGGAGCTAAAAAGACAGTGGCACGTATCGACAATTACGAATATCTTCTGCCCAAAAATAAAGAGTTTTTCCAAAAGCTGGGAGTAGATTCTCTGATTTACCCGGAAATGCTGGCTGCTAAAGAAATCGTATCTTCCATGCGTATGAGCTGGGTACGCCAATGGTGGGAGTTCTGTGGAGGTTCTCTGGTTCTGATTGGTACGAAGATGCGCGAAAAGGCTGAAATCCTGAATATACCGCTGCATCAGCTAGGTGGTCCTAACATACCTTATCACGTAGTAGCCATCAAACGTGGAACGGAAACTATTATTCCCCGTGGAGACGATGTCATTAAATTGCATGATATTGTTTATTTCACCACTACCCGCAAGTATAATGTGATGATTATGGGGGGAAGCCGTATCGCAGTCCGTACCGCACAATATGTGCCGGACTATATGCAGGTGAAAATAGTTGATAATGACCTGAACCGTTGTAACCGCCTGACAGAGTTACTGGATGATAAGACAATGATTATCAACGGAGATGGTCGCGACATGGATTTGCTCATCGAAGAGGGACTAAAGAATACCGAAGCATTTGTTGCTCTGACCGGTAACTCGGAAACAAATATTCTAGCCTGTCTCGCCGCTAAACGTATGGGAGTGGAAAAGACGGTGGCAGAAGTGGAGAATATCGACTATATCGGTATGGCGGAAAGTCTTGACATCGGTACTGTTATCAATAAAAAAATGATTGCTGCCAGCCATATCTACCAAATGATGTTGGATGCCGACGTGTCTAATGTGAAATGTCTTACTTTTGCCAATGCGGACGTTGCTGAATTCACTGTACCGGAAGGTGCTAAAATCACCAAACACCTGATTAAAGACCTGGGACTCCCGAAGGGTACTACCATCGGAGGAATGATCCGCAACGGAGAAGGTATCTTGGTGACGGGTGATACACAAATCCGTCCCGGCGACCATGTAGTCGTATTCTGCCTGAGTATGATGATTAAAAAGATTGAGAAGTTCTTTAATTAAGCATAAGATAACTAAACCAATTTATGATTAATTCAAAGATGATATTCCGGATTCTGGGCTTTCTGCTTCTGATAGAAACAGCGATGCTGTTATGTTGTGGAGCGGTCTCTCTTTTTTATAAAGAGAATGACTTGCAGAGTTTCCTGATTTCATCTGCTGTCACAGCCTGTATTGGCTTTCTGCTGCTTGCCATCGGGAAAGACGCTGTGAAATCCTTGAATCGCCGTGATGGATATGTCATCGTCAGCGCAGCATGGGTTACCTTTTCCTTTTTCGGTATGTTACCTTATTATATAGGAGGATATATTCCCAATGTTGCGGATGCATTTTTTGAAACGATGTCCGGATTTAGCAGTACAGGTGCCACTATTCTGAATAATATAGAGTCGATGCCCCACGGAATACTTTTCTGGCGGGCTATGACGCAATGGATAGGTGGTTTGGGTATTGTATTCTTCACCATTGCCGTTCTGCCGATTTTCGGTGTGGGCGGAATTCAGGTGTTCGCAGCAGAAGCCAGTGGACCTACTCATGATAAAGTGCATCCTCGCATTGGCATCACTGCTAAATGGATTTGGGGTATTTATGCCGGAATGACGGGAACGCTGATTATTTTATTAATAGGTGGTGGCATGAGTATATTCGACAGTGTATGTCATGCTTTTGCTACGACCAGCACTGGTGGGTTCTCTACCAAACAGGCCAGCATTGAATATTACCATTCACCTTACATAGACTATGTAATTTCCATTTTCATGTTCCTTTCAGGTATTAACTTCACGTTGCTGCTGTTGATGTTTAATGGGAAGATTAAGAAGTTCCTACATGATGCGGAACTGAAGTTCTACTTTATTTGTGTTTCATTCTTCACTCTATTCATTGCTATCTGGCTCCATCAGACTTCTTCTATGGGAGTAGAGGAGGCATTCCGAAAATCGCTTTTCCAAGTGGTTTCATTGCAAACTTCTACGGGATTCGTCACAGCTGACTATATGCTCTGGCCTTCTATCCTCTGGGGCTGTCTCATCATTGTGATGATTATCGGAGCTTGTGCCGGCAGTACAACAGGAGGTATCAAGTGTATTCGTATGGTTATCCTGTTTCAAGTAGTGAAAAATGAATTCAAACATATTCTTCACCCTAACGCCATACTCCCGGTGCGGGTAAATAAGCAAGTTATTTCTCCTTCCATTCAGTCTACTGTATTGGCTTTCACCTTTTTGTATGTGGTCATTGTTATCATCAGTGTACTTGTCATGATGGGCTTAGGAGTCGGTTTTCTGGAATCAATAGGAACCGTAATCTCAAGCATAGGTAATATGGGACCAGGCCTCGGCACATGTGGTCCGGCTTTCTCATGGAGTGCATTGCCTGATGCTGCCAAATGGCTGCTTTCTTTCTTAATGCTCTTGGGACGCTTGGAATTGTTTACAGTATTATTGCTTTTCACTTCCGATTTCTGGAAAAAGAATTAAGAATTCAATAAAGGTAGTCTCTTTAATGCAAAAGCTACAATAAGGCATACATTATCAGGCTATTACAAAGAGTACTTATCTATTCATATATTCTCAACGATACTCACTGTAATGAGAAAAAATACTCATCGCAATGAGAAAAAGTTCTCATTACAGTGAGAATTCTTTCTCATTACGGTGAGTATTCTATCGTATTTCTACGCCGTTATCACATCAGACCTTTCTAAGTAAAATCTTTCTTACAACAGGCTTATTTATTTCATAAATCTTATTGATAAGAACATCCATTTCCTGTTGGCGAGCATCACGGACAGCTTCAAACATCATCTTTGAATACATATCACGACGTCCCTTCAACCAAACGTTTTTATCCAAGTTTTCATCCATCACCTCGATCGCTTTTCTGTCGTCAGCATACAACAATCCCTTTTGCTGGAAAAAGCCGAATTCACACCACGCATATTCTCTGAATGTTCTTTCAATTTCCCAACGATATTCATTCAAGTGCATCACCGTCAATGCTTGTTGGTATTGGGGAGTTTTGGATTCAGCAGCAAGATTAATGCCCTTTGCCAGTTCATCTCCACTCCAGGTTCCAATTTCTTCATCGTCTATCAACAACTTATAATTGCCTTTCAGTCCTGTTACTTTCAACGTTTCACGGTTCATCTCTTCCATAAAAGGAACAACTTTCAGCACTTCTGCCTGGCTCTTTTTCTGTCCCCAACCACGGGCAATAGTATCTAAAGGATAAGGAAGAGCTTCTGCCAAATAGTCAAAACTCAAATCTTTTCCGTTCTTCTTTATATTTGAAACGGTACAATTTTCCGACTTAACGGCTTGTTTTTTATTAGCATTAATCTCCATATCCGCTACTTCTTTACCTACAAATCCCTGGGCTTTCAGGAAAAGATAGGCCATTACCATGTGTCCGTCGTTATCGGGATGAATACGGTCACTGCCACAAAGGGTAAAGGTAGGATCTTTCTGCTGATATTGCTGATTAATAGCTGTCATAGGAGCATTTAAATCGGTAAATTCCCAATTATTCTTAGCTGCCGATTCTTTCTGATATTCAACAAGTCGTTTGATGGTTTCATTTTTTGTCTTGAACGGTGTATTCTCTTTGAGTTGTACGGTTTCATCATACGGAGAAGTCCCGACCATCACGATACGGGTATCAGGAAGATCTTTAAAACGTTTCTCCATCTGCTGGTAATTCTTTATACTTTCCTGATATTTCTGTTCACCGAATTCTTTGGGCTTATCACCGTTGTATTCAAAATATCCGGAATCATTCATACCAAAAGTAACCATCAACACGGAAGGTTTCATCACAAAAATATCTCCATCCAGGCGTTTGTTCATATCATAGGCCGTATCTCCACCAATACCACCGTTGAAAACACGGATAGGCATATCCGGAAAACGAGTCATATAATATAACCAGATGTATGAATGGTAATGACCACCATCCGTTATACTATTTCCCAGGAACACTGCTCTCTCACCCTCCTTAAAAGGTTTCACAGTTTGTGCAAACGCAGCAGTACATGTCATACAAGCCGCTGCAATCAATACAAAAAGTTTTTTCATGTCTTAATTTCTATTTTATAAATACTATAAGTTTATATACATTAATTCTATCACTCTTCATGCGTTTCGTCTATTTCAGGTTTATCATTCTGAAATAGGCAAATTCCGCCGGAACCTCTTTCGCTCCACAGTGAAGCAACCCCGGACGTTGCACCCTGTCCCAACGAATCAGGGATTCTCCTTTTAAGGGAGTGTCCAGTATGGGGTTCCAGATCTTTCCATCTTTACTTTTATAGAAGTTGAAAATACAGCCTTGTTCGACTTCTATCTTCAAATAGATGTCTTTATCAACAGCACCGGATTCATAAAGGATGGATTCGGAATTTTCTTTTATAAATTTCAACTGCAACTGTTTTCCTTTGACTCCCCAGGTTATCAGATTCTTATCGTCACCGTATAAAGTTAATCCCTGCAAACTCTCATTAGCGTGAATCACTTTTGTCTCGCAACTGTAATGAGAAGACTGCGGACGCAAGCATAATGCCGTCCCTCGCTGATTGTCTTTTTTCGGAGTTCCGGATAGGGATAGCTTTCCTTTTTTCAGTACTATGTTGATATCCGAATAAGGATAGTTCCAAGTCCAGTCTACTTTCAGTTTGTTTTCTGTAAAGTGATCTTCAAAATCGGTAAGAGGCTGCTGGATGGTAGTTTTAAAAGGCATGGGTTGTTTGGCAATAGCCAGTTTCCCCGTTGTAAAGCGCACCCAATGGTCTGCTGTCATCTCCATTTCCTGCAGAACAGGTTGGCGTCCGGCATAAAATCCTTCTCCTTTCAAATAAGCATGACACATATAAAACATTTTTCCGTCGGGAGTCTTTACGACTGTGCCATGACCACATGAGAGATAATCACCTTCACCACCATGCAAAACGGGATTTCCTGTATATTTTTCATAAGGTCCGCAGAAATTTTTAGAGCGTGCTACATATACATCATAGTTACTGGAAGGTCCACAGCAACCATGGGCTGAATATATAATATAATAGTAGTCCCCTTGTTTGAAGTGGTACTGGCCTTCCATGCCTATCTCTTCGTCATCCACCAATAAAGAGAATGGTTCACCTTTCAGGTGCAATCCGTCAGCAGAAAGTTTACAGCCTAATAGTTCTATCGGGCGTTTGTCCAGTCCATACGCTTTCCAACTGATATATAGCTGTCCGTTGTCATCATAGATAAATGCGTCAATAGCTTCTGTGCCATAGGTGATGATCGGACCATGATCGGTAAATTCGTGTAAAGGAGAATCCGATGTAGCTACTCCGATATAGGAAATTCCGGTACTCTTTTGACGTGCGGTGTAGTAACAATAGACTTTGCTATTGTGATAAAACAGTTCTGGCGCCCAAAACGAATTTGAAGTCCAGGAAGGCTGTTTAGAGAAGATATGTCCTGCCTGTTTCCAATTGACCATATCTTTGGAGGTAAATACCGGATAGAAAGGAGCCCACTCGGAAGAGGTACCTGTGGCATAATACGTATCATCTATCCGGATGATGGAAGGATCGGGCATGTCGCCCCGAATGACCGGATTCATAAAATAATGTTGTTCTTGCGCCACAAGTTGCAGCGCAAGACAAACACTAAACAGAAAGATTGTTATCTTCTTCATGAACGTTTTCTTTATTTTTTGAGAGGATCATATACGGCAACTGCCACGCGTGAATCGGCACAGCCATAATATAAGAACCATTTCTGATTGTAGAATACAAGTCCTTCTATAAATACGGTTCCGGCTGGATATTGTCCGCTCTTTTCAAAGTCTGATTCGGGAATATAGAAAGGTTTATCCAAGCGATCGATTAGTTTAGTAGGATTTTTGGCATCAAATAAGGCTTGTCCGGCGCAATAAGAGTTGGCTGTATACAGTGTGTCTCCTTCTGCGCCCGATTTATTTTTGCCGTTATAAAATAAAAGGATTCCTTTGTCAGTCAGGATGGCAGGAGGACCACATTCGGTCAGGTCACTGTCGAACTTACCTGCGCGGGGAGTCATCACTTTCAGGAATTCTCCATTTTCATCCAACATCGGTTCCCAGTTGACAAGGTCTGTGGAAGTGGCTACATTCACAAACTTTTCTCCCCAGTACATCCAGTATTTGCCGTCAATCTTGGCAATCACTTGTTTGCCGTCAATTAATTTGGTTACGATAGAGGCAGATTTGGAAAATTCATCTATGAATCTTCCGTTGTATGCTTTTGCGAAAGCCGGTCCATGTTTTTCCCACGTTTGAAGATCACGCGAGGTGGCCACTGCCAAACGTGCCTGTTTGCGGTTCCATTGTGTGTAATGCATTACGTAAAGCCCGTCTTCTGTTACAGCAACACGTGGGTCTTCGCAACCACCGGGATTTTCCAGTTCTTTCTGACTATCGTCTGCCGGATAAAATACAGGTACGGACATTCGTTTGAAGTGTAGTCCGTCGTCAGAAGAGGCATATCCCAAACGGGAGGTACGTGATCCGATACCGGTTGCCGAGTTATCTTCAGCCCGGTAGAGGACTACTACTTTTCCATTATAAACAGTGGCAGCCGGATTAAACGTATCACTCGCTTCCCATGCTACTGAATCCTGTCTCATCGGACAATAGAAAAAGGTTGTAGTGTCAGGAGAAATAATCGGATTAATACCTTCCGGACGCTGGAAATCTGCCCATGCCCAATCCGGGAATTCAGATGTCTGCTTCTTCCCGCCACAGGAAGTGACTAATGCGGCAGCCACCAGTAGATAAGCTATGTTTTGTAGTTTTCTTTTCATTTTCACGTTTGATATTATAAATAAGTACTTTTACAAAATAATCTTAGATGGTTAGGAAGCACGGATTACACGGATTTCACGGTTTTTAGAGTGATGAATATATAGAACAACAGCGTTAATCCGTGTAATCCGTGCCTAAATTTATGATATAAACTTATATGCCTCGTTAATTTGCTTTAAGGAAAAGAGGGAGGTGTCACTTTAGTTCCCCACTTCACGTCAGGCTTGGACGAGGTAGTGTATTCTATTGTAGCCCCATTATTCAGTTGGTCCCAATCGATCCATGTACTGTCATACGGTTTACCATTTAGCTTCATGGACTTGATATAAATATTCTTTTCCGAACCGCCTTTTATCACCATATCCCCTTTCTTCAAATGAACTTTCACGGATGAGAATATCGGAGTGTTCACCGTAAAGCCTCCCACTCCCGGTATTTCGGGATAAAGACCGATACAAGCGAACACATACCAGGCGCCCATCGTCCCTAAATCATCATTGCCCGGCAGACCATCAATTTTGCTTGAATACTGTTCATTCAATACACGGTTAATAATCTCCTGTGCTTTATAGGGAGTTCCAACCCAGTTGTATATCCAAGGAATGTGAAAACTCGGTTCATTGCCGGAAGCGAACCAGGCATCATTATAGCCGGCATCCAGACGAGTAAAGAATTCATCCAGGCGTTTTTCTGCCGCTGCTTTGCCTCCGATGATTTCTATCAGACCGGCAATGTCGTATGGCACCATCCAGAAATAATTCTTATAGGTCGATTCACGGAAATCTTCAGTCAGTGGTTTCCACGAACCATCCGGATTACGTGATTGCAGCCATCCGGTTTCCGGGTTATACAGATTCTTCCACGA
>OMDJ01001144.1_pt1 | contig 13512 bp, 9 predicted proteins | sample 1645211 | NCBI WGS metagenome assembly OMDJ01 (sample SAMEA103958142, study PRJEB25191) | human gut metagenome | biome: human-associated habitat [ENVO:00009003]; feature: intestine environment [ENVO:2100002]; material: feces | place: Germany | collected 2013/2015 | reverse complement strand
CCATTTCATCGATATGCCGTTTGATTTGAGCCATGTGCTCTTCATCACCACGGCCGACACGCCGGGCGAAGCCGTCGCGAGCTACCTGCGCATGGGCCGGCGGCTCGATTCGCTCGAACAGGCCGGAAAAATCGACTCCCATGCCGGCATCGCATCGTTCGTGGTGGACAGCGCCGAACAGCAGCGGCGGCTGGAGCAGTGGCGCCGGTTCTGGACTCCGCAGCGGCGGGAAGCGGTGCGCGCGGGGATTCGGGAGGCGGAAAAACGCTACGGTTTCGCCGACGGCGCGTTCGACGGCGCACTGAAGCTGGCCGAAAAGGAGTACGGCCCGCTCGACTACGCGTCCGCGGCGGCGCGCGAGGTATTCCGCGAGTGGATCGACGGGCAGGAGAAGTCCCCCATCTTCCTGAGCCACGTGACGCTGGCTGACAGCTGCAAGCACGAGGTATACGCGGCGTTCTCGGCGACGGACGACATCGTAGCCGCCGACCGGGCGTTCTACGCCGGGAAAATGGCGCGGAGCGTGAACCGCAACTTCTACCTGATACTCTCGATCTCGTCGATACTGGTCACCGCGGCGCTGTTCCTCTGCTACGGCCGGATCGAACTGACGCTCATGTCGCTGCTGCCGATGGCCGTCGGGTGGGTCATCATCCTCGGACTGATGGCCATGCTGGGCATCGAGTTCAACATCGTGACGATCATCCTCTCGACCTTCATATTCGGCATCGGCGACGACTTCAGCATCTTCATCATGGACGGCCTGCTGAGCGAATACAAAACCGGGCGCAGGATGCTCGACACGCACAAGACGGCCATCTTCTTCTCGGCCTTCACGGTCGTCGTGGGACTCGGAGCGCTGATCTTCGCGCGGCATCCGGCGCTCCATTCGCTGGCGCTGATCTCGCTCTTCGGCATCGTCGCCGTGGTGCTGGTATCCTACACCGTACAGCCCGTGCTGTTCCGGATGCTCGTCTCGTCGCAGACCGAAAAAGGCGGCGCGCCCTACACGCTGGGCAGCCTCATCAACACCCTCTACGCATTCGGACTGTTCGTGACGGGATGCCAGCTGCTGCAGGCGCTGATCTTCACGCTCTGGCCGCTGCCGATGGCGCGACGACGCAAGCAGCGCATCGTGCAATGGTCGATCCACCACATGACGCGGGGATTCCTGCGGGCGATGGTCACCACCAAAACCATCCGCCTGAACGACACGGGCGAGACGTTCGCCAAACCGGCGGTGGTGATCGCCAACCACCAGTCGTTCATCGACATCCTCGTACTGCTGAGCATCTGCCCCAAGGCGGTGATGGTGACCAACGGCTGGGTGTGGCGTTCGCCGGTCTTCGGGCGCATCGTCCGCTATCTGGGCTTCTACCACGCCGCAGACGGGTACGAACGCCTCGCTCCCGCGCTCGCGCAGAAGGTCGCAGAGGGTTACAGCGTCATCGTCTTCCCCGAAGGCACGCGCTCGGCCGACGGCAGGATCAAGCGTTTCCACAAGGGCGCCTTCTACCTCGCGGCGGAGTTAGGACTAGACATCCTGCCGATATGCCTCTACGGCAACGGCATGATCTCGTCCAAACGCCAGCCCATCTACATCAAGCACGGACTGGTCGTGAGCCGCATCCTGCCGCGCACGGCCTGCGGCGACCCCGCGGACTACTCCGCACAGGCCAAGTCCGCATGCCGCCAGATGCGCCGGGAGTACCGCAAACTCTACGAGACCTACAACCGGCCCTGCAACCCCTATTTCCGCGACATGCTCATCAAGAGCTACACCTACAAAGGCCCCGTGCTGGAGTGGTACATGCGGGTCAAGATACGGCTGGAGAAGTGCTACACGCTCTTCGACCGCATCGTGCCGCGCGAAGGGACCGTCGTGGACCTCGGCTGCGGATACGGACCGCTGAGCTACATGCTCGCCATGCTCTCGGACCGCCGCCGCATCGTGGGCGTGGATTACGACGCGGAGAAGATCGAAACGGCGCGGCACAGTTTCCTGCGGCGGCCCGAAACGGAGTTCGTCCACGCCGACCTGCGCACGGCGGAGCTGCCCGAAGCCGATGCGTTCCTGCTGCTCGACGTACTGCACTACATGCAGCCCGAAGAGCAGCGCGGACTGATCGCACGCTGTGCGGCGCGGCTCAAGGCGGGCGGGCGGATCATCATCCGCGACGGCGACGCGGGGAAGGCCGAACGGCACAAGACCACGGCCATGACCGAAGTGTGGTCCACGAAGATCGTCGGATTCAACAAGACAGACGGCGAACTGCACTTCACCTCGACGCCGGAACTGCAGCAGACGGCCCGCAGGCTGGGGCTGGAGATCCACGCGGCGCACACGGACGCGCACACGTCGAATACGGTTTACATACTGACCCGACCGGAATAAGATGCAGGAGGAGTTCGACATAATCGTCATCGGCAGCGGGCTGGGCGGACTGGAATGCGGCGTCATGCTGAGCCGCGAAGGGCTGGGCGTCTGCGTAGTCGAACAGGCGGCGGTCCCCGGCGGCTGCCTGCAGTCGTTCCGCCGCCGCGGCCATTTCATCGACACGGGGATGCACTACGTGGGCAGCATGCAGCAGGGCGGCATCATGCGCCGCTATTTCGACTATTTCGGCATCGGGGATTCGCTCGAAATACGGCCGCTCGACGAAGCGTTCGACATCGTATCGCCGGGCGGAGCCGGAGAGTTCGCCTACATGCACGGCTACGACGAGTTCCGGCGGCACCTGACCTCCCTCTTCCCGCGCGAGGCGGCGGGAATCGCCCGCTACTGCGACAAAATCAGGGAGATAGGAGACAGTATAGGCGTCGAAGTGCACCGTTCGGGACGGCTGTCGTCCGGCGGGGTGAAATACCTCGGCGCATCGGCGGCGGAGTTCATCGGCGAATGCGTCGCCGACCCGCTGCTGCGCAGCGTTCTGGCCGGGACCAACCCCCTCTACGGCGGCGTGCGGGAGCGTTCGCCGCTCTACCACCACGCCATGATAAACCATTCGAACATCGAAGGCGCCTGCCGTTTCGCCGGCGGGACGCAGCATATCGCCGACGCACTGGCGGCCAAAATCCGCGAGCACGGCGGCACGATCCTCGCCGGATGCCGGGCAAGCGCGCTGCACACCGAAGGCAGGCGCGTTACAGGCGTGGAGCTTGCCGACGGAAGGAGCCTGCGGGCGAAGAGCGTCATTTCGGCCATCCATCCCGCGGCGACGTTCGGCCTGATCGGGCCGACGCCGGTGCTCCGCCGCGCGTTCCGCGACCGGATGGCCGGCATGCCGGGCACGTACGGCCTTTTCTCGGTGTACCTGCTGCTCCGGCCGCAAAGTTTTCCCTATATCAACCGCAACCTCTATTATTACGCCGAGGGCGGGGACGTCTGGGACACGCTCTTCGACACGGAGGGCATGCGCCCGAAAATGGTGCTGTTCAGCGCGCAGCCGCCGTGCGCCGATCCGGCGTGGAGCGAGGTGGTGACGCTGATGGCCCCGATCGCCACCGACATCTGGTCGGCATGGAGCGGATCGGCGCCGGGCCGCCGTCCCGAAGCGTATACGGCCCTGAAAACGGCCGTCGCGCAGCATCTGACGGACTTCGTCTGCGAGCGGCTGCCCGGCCTGCGGGCGGCGGTCGAACAGACGTACGCGGCCACGCCCCTCACCTACCGCCATTACACCGGAATCCCCCACGGGGCAGCCTACGGCCTGCAGAAAGACTGCCGCAACGTCATGGCGACCTGCATCCCCGTACGGACGAAATTCGAGAACCTGCTGCTCACGGGACAGAACCTGACGGTTCACGGCGCGATCGGGGTGACGCTCTCGGCGGCGGCGACCTGCGCCGAGCTGCTGGGCACGGAATATCTGGCTAAAAAAATAGGCGACGCATGAAACGATTTCTCAAATACACGCTCATCACGCTCCTTGCGCTTCCGCTGCTGGCGGCGGCGTTCCTCTGGGGACTCTACCTCACGGCCGACATGGAGCCGCCCGCGATGACCGTAGACACGGCGGCTTACCGCGTCGCGGACCACGGCGGCTACACCTCGTGCCGCGGAAGTTTCCTGCGCCATAACAGATACGGTCTCTGGGAGCTTTACACGGCCGGGTCGCCCGAAGAGTCGGGAGCGGCGGCGGGAGCGCTCACGGCCGGGCTGATGCGCTATCAGGAGCAGGTTTTCGTGGACCAGATCCGCCAATTCATCCCTTCGGACGGCTACCTGAAGTTCCTGCGGGGCCTGATCGTGATCTTCAACCGCAATCTGGGACGGCACGTCCCCGAAGAGTACCGGCGCGAGATATACGCCCGGTCGCTCTACTGCTCGCACGACTTCGACGCCATAGGCACCCCTTACGAGCGTCAGCTCAACTACCATGCGGCGCACGACATCGGGCACGCCATGAGCCAGTACATGCTCGTCGGATGCAGTTCGTTCGCGGCATGGGGCGGCATGAGCGCCGACAGGGAGCTGGTGGTAGGCCGCAATTTCGACTTCTACATGGGCGACGACTTCGCCCGCCACAAAATCGTCACCTTCTGCCGTCCGCAGGCCGGGCACCCCTTCGTCAGCATCGGCTGGGCCGGGATGATCGGCGTACTGTCGGGCATGAACGACAAGGGGCTGACCGTGACGATCAACGCCGCCAAAGGTCCCGTCCCGCTCTCGGCGGCGACACCGATTTCGATCCTCGCGCGCGAAATCCTGCAGCACGCGGCCACGATCGGCGAAGCGCTCGAAATCGCCCGCCGCCGCGACACCTTCGTCAGCGAATCGCTGCTCGTCGCCTCGGCGCGCGACGGAAGGGCCGCGATCATCGAGAAAACGCCCCGCAAAACCGCCCTGTACGAAAGCGGCGGCGAATACCTCGTCTGCACGAACCATTACCAGTCGGCCGAACTGGCCGGCGACGAACACAACCTCGAAAACCTCGCCCGAACGGACAGCCCCTGCCGCTTCGCACGGCTGGAGGAGCTGACGGCGGCAAACGCGCCGCTCACACCTCAGGCGGCCGTGGCCATGCTGCGCGACCAGCGGGGCGAAGGCGGCACGGACATCGGCGTCGGAAACGACTGCTCGGTCAACCAGTCGATCGCCCACCACTCGGTGGTATTCCGGCCCTCGGCGTTGAAAATGTGGGTTTCGACCTCGCCGTGGCAGGGCGGCGCCTATATCTGCTACGATCTGGGAGCCGTCATGCGCGATCCCGATCCGGCCGGAGAGCTTTGCGACGCGGCGCAGGAGATAGCCGCCGACACGGCCTACCTCACGCATGACTATCCGCGCGTGGTGGCATACAGGCGGCTGGGCGGAGAAATCCGCAAAGCCATGCGGGAAGAGACCGCCGCCGACGCCGCGACGCTCGACCGTTTCGAACGGACCAATCCGCAGAATTTCCACACATGGAAACTGCTGGGAGAATACTACCGCTCGCAGGGCGACGACGTCCGGGCGGCGCAATGCTTCGACACGGCGCTGCAGAGCGGAATCCCGCGCGCCGACGAGCGGGAAGCGGTTGAAAGACTAAAATCGGAATGCAAGCCATGATAAGAAATCCGGAAATACAATTCGCATCGGCGGATGCGATCGCCGCGTTCCAGCAGGAACGCCTGCGCGAAGAGATCGCCTATCTGTACGAAAATTCACCCTACTACCGGCGAATGTTCGACCACTGCGGCGCGCGTCCGGGCGACATCCGCACGCAGGAGGACCTGCGGCGGCTGCCCGTGACCACCAAGACCGACCTGCAGCTCCACCCGCAGGATTTCATCTGCGTACCCCGCAGCCGCATCATCGACTACGTGACCACTTCGGGAACGCTCGGCGACCCGGTGACGTTCGCCCTCACGGAGGAGGACCTCGACCGGCTGGCCTACAACGAAGCCGAATCCTTCACCACGGCGGGATGCACGCCGGAGGACGTGCTGCAGCTGATGACCACCATCGACCGCCGCTTCATGGCGGGGCTGGCCTATTTTCTGGGCGCGCGGAAACTCCGGTGCGGCGTGATCCGCGTCGGGAACGGCATTCCCGAACTGCAGTGGGACACCATACGGCGCATCGGCCCCACGGGCTGCATCGTCGTGCCGTCGTTCCTGACAAAACTGGTCGCCTATGCCGAGGAGCACGGCATCGACTACCGCCGCTCGTCGCTGCGCCGTGCGATCTGCATCGGCGAAGCGCTGCGCGACACCGCCTTCGGCAACAACACGCTGGGGGCCAAGATTACCGAGCTGTGGCCCGAACTGGAACTGTTCTCGACCTACGCTTCGACCGAGATGCAGACCTCGATCACCGAGTGCGGGCACCACTGCGGCGGCCACGTGCCGGCCGACCTGATTCTGGTGGAGCTGCTCGACGAGCAGAACAACCCCGTCGCCGAAGGCGAGGAGGGAGAGGTCGTCATTACGACGCTCGGCGTGCGGGGCATGCCGCTGCTGCGCTTCCGCACGGGCGACATCTGCATCGGATACACGGAGCGGTGCGCCTGCGGACGCGGCACGATGCGGCTTTCGTCGGTCATCGGCCGAAAGGGGCAGATGATCAAGTTCAAGGGCACGACGCTCTATCCGCCCGCGCTGTACGACATACTGGAGAACATTCCGGGCGTGAGCAACTACATCATCGAGGTCTTCACGGGCAGTCTGGGCACCGACCAGATCGTGCTGCGCATCGGCAGCGCGCGCCGCGACGAAGCTTTCGAAAAGGAGATAAAGGACACGTTCCGCTCGAAAGTGCGCGTCGCCCCGGAGGTGGTTTTCGAACCCGTGGAGTACATTGCGAAAAAACAGATGCCCCAGATGAGCCGGAAACAAATTAAATTCGTAGATTTACGCGAACAAACCAAATAAAAAATCCGACAATGAAAAAGTTACTGGCCATGGCATTGTGCCTCGTCGCAGTCAGCGGCTACGCCCAGAAGGGAAAAGAGAAGATCGCAGCCGATTTCTATGGCGTGGATTACAGCTGCGTCGACGTCAAGGGCGCCGACGAGGAACCGGGCGCCTTCATCAAGGCGTTCGAGGCCATCAACAGGCTCTTCCTGAGCGAACCGAAGAAATACGACGTGGCCGGGTTCACCGGCATCGACATCCTCTCGACCGGCGTAGAGCAGGCCAACGAATCGCTCGGCGCACTGGCCGCAGAGCAGTTCACGCCCCGCAGCGCAGCAACCGACTGGCAGACGCAGCTGCCGCAGATCGTCGCCCGCTACGACAACGGTTCGGGCAACAAGGGGCTGGTGCTGGTCGCCACGACGCTCGACAAGGGCAACGGTCTGGGCTACTACACCGCAGTGCTGTTCGATCCCGCGACGCACGAGATAATCACCCAGATGGACATGGTCGGCAAGCCCGGCGGCTTCGGCCTGCGCAACTACTGGGCAGGTTCGGTTTACAACGCCCTCAAAAAACAGGGAAAATACCTGACCAAGTAGGACAGGTCCCGTCCTGAAACGATCCCTGCACGTCTCCGTGCAGGGATTTTTCATTGCCCGGCGGAACCGGAACCGCGCACGCCGTGCACGGCGGACCATTGGAATTCGATACGAAACAGCGGAAGAGTTCCGGTCGGGCCGGAAGTTTCACAACGAAAGATTATGCGGCGGTTTTTTGACCGCAACGCAATTTTTTCGTAACTTTATCCCCACACAACGAAAATGCGCTGTACGCGTGTGCACGCATTATCCTAAACGTAACCGACTCAAACCTATGAAAAAACTGCTGAAACCGCTCTTCACGGCCCTGTTCGCGGGCATGGTCTGCACCGGCGCCAAGGCCGCCGAACCGCAGGTCATCAACATCCGGACCAACGACCTTTCGATGGTCATGAGCGTCGCTCCGAACGGCGAAGTGCTGTTCCACCACTTCGGAGGACGCATCGACGACGCATCGCCCGCCGCAGGCATCAAAAGCTACCGCCGCACGGACCACGGCACCGACAACCTCGCCTACTCGACGATGGGCGGCCGCAACTTCCGCGAACCCGCGCTGCGCGTAACCCACGCCGACGGGGACATGAACACCGAACTGCGTTACGTGTCGCACGCCACGCGCACGCTGGCCGACAAGAACGTCAGCGAAACGGTCGTCAAACTCACCGACACCGATCAGGCGCTGGACGTCGAACTGGTCTATACGGCCTATGCCAAAGAGAACGTCATCACGACCCACACCGTGATCCGCAACCGCGAAAAGGGCGACGCCGTACTGCACGCCTTCTATTCGTCGTCGCTGCCCGTAAAGGCGCGCAGCTACCTGCTGACCCACCTCTACGGCTCATGGGCGCGAGAGAGCCAGACCGACCACACGCTGCTCACCCACGGCTCGAAGAGCATCGAGTCGCGCAAGCTGGTGCGCACGACGCACACCGAGAACCCGGCCTTCATGATCACGCTCGACAGCGAAGCCTTCGACGAGAACTACGGCGAGGTGATCGCCGGCGCACTGGCATGGAGCGGCAACTTCCGGCTCAACTTCGAGGTCGATGAATTCAACGTGCTCAATATCCTCGCGGGAGTCAACCCCTACGCTTCGGATTACACGCTCGCCAAGGGCGAATCGTTCACCACGCCCGAAATGGTCTACACCTACAGCTTCGAGGGCGCAGGCGGCGCGAGCCGCAACCTGCACGACTGGGCGCGCAACTACGGCGTATGGCACGGCCATACGTACGCCCCGACGCTGCTCAACAGCTGGGAGGGCGCCTACTTCACGTTCGACGCCAAGACCCTGACGGACATGATCGACGACGCGGCGGACATGGGACTGGAAATGTTCGTGCTGGACGACGGATGGTTCGGCAACAAATATCCGCGCAACGATGCGAACGCCGGACTCGGCGACTGGCAGGTCAATGTCAGGAAGCTCCCCGAAGGCATCGACTACATCGCTTCGCACGCACACCGCAAAGGGCTGAAATTCGGCATCTGGATCGAGCCGGAGATGGTCAACCCCAAGAGCGAACTGGCCGAGAAACATCCTGACTGGATCGTCAGGTCGGGCGACCGCGAAATGCCCCGGATGCGCAACCAGTGGCTGCTGGACCTGACCAACCCCAAGGTGCAGGACTTCGTATTCTCGGTATTCGACAACACGATGAAGCTCTCGCCCAACATCGACTACATCAAATGGGACGCCAACCGCCATGCGGAGAACGCCGGATCGGAATTCCTGCCCAAAGACAGGCAGTCGCACTTCTGGATCGACTATGTGCAGGGATTCTACAAGGTCATGGAGCGCATCCGCGCCAAATATCCCAACGTGCTGATCCAAGCCTGCGCTTCGGGCGGCGGCCGCGTGGAGTACGGCGCCATGAAGTATTTCAACGAGGTGTGGACCAGCGACAACACCGAAGCGCTTTCGCGCGCCCGCATCCAGTACGGCACCAGCCTGTTCTATCCGGCGACGGTCATGGGTTCGCACGTCTCGGCCACGCCCAACCACCAGACCAGCAACATCACGCCGATCAAATTCCGCTTCGACATGGCCTGCGCGGGCCGTCTGGGCATGGAGTTGCAGCCCAAGCAGATGAACGCCGAGGAGAAGGCCTTCGCGCGCAAAGCCATCGAGAGCTACAAGGGATACCGCGACATCGTCATGGAGGGCGACCTCTACCGCATCGGCACGCCTTACGACGATACGGGCTACTACGGGGTGATGTACGTGTCGAAAGACAAGAAAAAGGCCGTGCTGTTCACCTACTGCACCCTCTACCAGAGCCGCACGCTGGTTCCGAAGTTCCGGCTTTACGGACTCGACGCGCAGACCCGCTACAAGATCAGGGAACAGAACGTCGACAAGAAACGGTTCTGGTTCGACGGCGGCACCTTCACCGGCGAATACCTCAACCATGCGGGCATCAATCCCAATCTGAACAAAATTTACGACAGCGCCGTATTCGTGCTCGAAGCCGAATAGCGCTCCCCGAAGGGGAGAAGCGCCTGCTCCGGAAAGCCTGCGGCCCTGTTATGGCCGCAGGCTTTTTCGTCGCCCGGCAAAGGGCCGGAGAAGCGGACGGCACAAGCGGGAAAAGACGGCGGGGACGGGACCGGACGGCGAAAGCGAAACCGGACGGCAGAAGCGGAAGCGGATGGCAGAAGCGGAAGCGGATGGTGGGGACAAAAACAGACACGGAAACGGGACCGAACAGCAGAAGCAGGAACAGACGGCAAGAACAGCAACAAACGCACAAGCCGAACCGGAAAGGGCGGAGAAAACACCCCTTCTGCGGCCGCCGGCGTACGATTCCGTAAAAATGGTATGACGAACCGTAATCGGGGTAGCCGGCAATAACGTGAAATCGGATATCTTTGCAATGTGGAATTACGGGCGGACCGGAAAAAGCGGTGCGGACCCGAAAAAACGGCATACGCTATGACGAAGGAACAGAAGGAGCAGACGATCGGACTGCTGTTCGCCGAGAAGTGTTCGTGCGTCGTCCGCAACGGGGACGAGGTGCGGATTTTCCGCGAACGGGGCGTGAAGGACCTCTACAGGCTGCTGCGCGAGGAGCCGCAGCTGCTCGACGGGGCTTTCGTGGCCGACAAGGTGGTCGGCAAAGGCGCGGCGGCGCTGATGATTCTGGGCGGCGTGGAGGAGCTTTTCGCCGACGTGGTGAGCCGTGCGGCCCTCGACCTGCTCGCCGCCGCGGGAAAAGCGGTCGCCTACACGGTCGCCGTGCCCCATATCATCAACCGTGCAGGCGACGGGATATGTCCCGTGGAGCAGCTCTGCGCCGAGGCGCAGACGGCCGAGGAGTGTCTGCCGCTGATCGAAGGATTCATCCGCAAAATGCAGGAGCGAAACGAATAGATAGGGTTCGCCACTGCCCGGCACGGGGATTTTCCGCTGGCGCAGCGACGGGATCGACGCCGGAACCCGATGCCCCGGACGACGCTCTTCGGGAGTGTGAACCTCGATTTTTAAAAACCGCACGAAAAGCACTGTTTTTGAATATGAACAAACAAAAGACAAAATGGAAACAACGGCAGTAAAACTCTATTCGCTCGATTACCGCGATGCGAAAACCTACCTCGCGGCGGCACTCTTCGTCGCAGGCAACATCGTCCTGCCCCAAATCTGCCACTCGGTGCCGCAGGGCGGCCTGCGGTGGCTGCCGATCTACTTCTTCACGCTCGTCGGAGCCTACAAATACGGCTGGCGCGTGGGCCTGCTGACCGCCGTGCTGTCGCCGCTGGTCAACTCCGCGCTGTTCGGAATGCCCGCCGCCGCGGCATTGCCGGCAATTCTGCTCAAGTCCGTACTGCTGGCCGCAGCCGCCGGATTCGCCGCACGGCGGTTCGGGCGCGCTACGCTGCCGCTGCTGGCGGGCGTGGTGCTCTTCTACCAGACGGCGGGTGCGCTGGGCGAATGGGCCTTTACGGGTTCGGCGGCGGCCGCCGTGCAGGATTTCCGCATCGGGATTCCCGGCATGCTCGCGCAGGCGGCGGGCGGTTACCTGATTATCAACTATCTGTTACGCAAATAAATTCAAACGACATGATCAATAGAATGTATGTGATCACACTGCTGTCGGTCCTGCCTTTCACGGCATGCGGATCGGCTCAGGGCGGCGAAAAGGCCGAAGCCCCCGAAGTATACTTCATCCGCGAGATTACGCCGCAGAACATGGTGCGCATCTACGAAGCACTGGAACGTCCCGCGACGGGTAAGGTCGCCGTCAAGCTCTCGACGGGCGAACCGGGCGGGCACAATTACCTCAAGCCGGAGCTGATAAAGGATATCGTGACCAAAGTCGGCGGCACGATCGTCGAGTGCAACACCGCCTACGGCGGCGGACGCGCACGCACGCAGGATCACCTGAAGGCCGCTGCCGACCACGGTTTCACGGCCATCGCCCCGGTGGACATCATGGACGCCGACGGAGAGGTGAGCCTGCCGGTGAAAGGAGGAAAACACCTGAAAGAGAACTTCGTCGGCTCGCACTACCCCCGCTACGACTTCACGGTGGTGCTGTCGCACTTCAAGGGGCATGCGATGGGCGGCTTCGGCGGTGCGGTCAAGAACATCTCGATCGGCATCGCGTCGTCGGCCGGGAAAGCGTGGATACACTCGGCGGGCAAGACCAAAAACGCCGCCGAAATGTGGAGCAACCTCCCGGCGCAGGACGATTTTCTGGAGTCGATGGCCGAGTCGGCCAAGTCGGTCGCCGACCACTGCGGCGACAAGATTCTCTACATCAGCGTGATGAACAACCTCTCGGTGGACTGCGACTGCGACGCGCATCCCGAAGAGCCGAAGATGGGCGACATCGGCATCCTCGCCTCGCTCGACCCCGTAGCGCTGGACAAGGCGTGCGTCGACATGGTGTACGCATCGCCCGATCCGGGGAAATCGCACCTGATCGAGCGCATGGAGTCGCGCCACGGCATTCACACGCTCGAACACGCCGAAGCCATAGGGCTGGGTTCGCAGCAGTACCGACTCGTGGAACTGAAATAGCATGGAGTACAGGACACTGGGCCGCACGGGACTGCGCGTCAGCGCCGTGGCGCTGGGGTGCGAGGGATTTATGAACCGGCCGGAGGAAGAGGTGCGGGCAGACTTCGACTTCGCAATCGAAAACGGGATCAACTTCCTCGACCTCTACGCTTCGAACCCCGAACTGCGCAGCAGCATCGGTGCGGCACTGGCCGGGCGGCGCGAAGGGTTCGTCATACAGGGGCACCTCTGCTCGGTGTGGGAAGAGGGGCAGTATCTCCGCACGCGCGATCCGGAGAAGGCGCAGGCCGCATTCGACGACCTGCTCGCGCGGCTGGGGACGGATTACGTCGATATAGGCATGATCCACTACGTCGATGCCGAGGACGACCTGCGGAAGGTATTGGACGGGCCGATCCTGCAACTGGCACTGCGGCTCCGGTCGGAGGGGCGCCTGCGCCATATCGGCATCAGCAGCCACAACCCCGCCGTGGCGCGGCAGGCCGCGGAAACCGGGCTGATCGACGTGCTGATGTTCTCGCTCAATCCCTGTTACGACCTGCTGCCGCCGAGCGACGACGTGGACACGCTCTGGGCCGACGAAAGCTATGCGCAGGAGCTGCACAACATCGACCCCGAACGTCAGCGGCTCTACGAATTCTGCGAACGCGAAGGCGTGGCGATCGACGTGATGAAGGCGTACGGCGGCGGAGACCTGCTGAGCGGGACCAACTCGCCGTTCGGGAAGCCGATGACACCGGTGCAGTGCATCGAATACGCCCTGACGCGCCCCGGCGTGGCCGCCGTGATGGCCGGATGCCGCAGCCGGGCCGAAATCGAGGCGGCGCTCGCATGGTGTACGGCAACAGCCGCCGAACGCGACTACACGCAGGCGCTGACCGGACTCGGCCGGTTCTCGTGGGAAGGACACTGCATGTACTGCGGCCACTGCGCCCCCTGCACGGCCGGGATCGACATCGCAAGCGTGAACAAATACTACAACCTGACGCTGACGCAGGACGAAGTGCCCGAAACCGTGCGCGAACATTACAGCCTGCTGGCGCACCA
>OMDJ01001107.1_pt1 | contig 13862 bp, 14 predicted proteins | sample 1645211 | NCBI WGS metagenome assembly OMDJ01 (sample SAMEA103958142, study PRJEB25191) | human gut metagenome | biome: human-associated habitat [ENVO:00009003]; feature: intestine environment [ENVO:2100002]; material: feces | place: Germany | collected 2013/2015 | reverse complement strand
CGCCCAAGTTCTGCCCGGAGTGCGGCGACCCCTTTGACGACAGCGACCTGACCTGACAAATACAGAGCAATGAAAGGAGCATACCATGATGGGATTCTTTTCCAACCTGTTCGCAAAACAGAACTGTGCCGTCTGCGGCAAGGAGTGCGGCACCCTGCACCGCTCCAAGCTCCGGGATGGGCAGTTTCTCTGCGACGACTGTGGCAACAAGTGCTCCAAATATATCCGGCTCAGTGAGCTGACGCTGGACGAAGCAAAGGAGCACATGGAGTACATGGCCCGGATGAAGCGGGTATTCGACGAGGTGTTCGACAAGACCGAGTTCCGGGTCAACGCATACCCCTCCACCCCAACGCAAATGGGGCTGGTGTTCTGCGATGAGCTTGGAATGCTGTACATCGACGACCGCACCGGCGGCCGGGGCAAGATGCCGGAGCTGATCCGCTACGACCAAATCGCCAGCTATGAGGAGTATCTGGACGAGACCCCCGCCAAGGAGCCGGGCCAGAAACCCACCCTCAACGGCGGCGGCCTGAAGCTGAAGCTGGTGCAGCCCCGCAGCATCACCGAGGCCCAGACCCAGCGGGGCATGCATCCTCACCCCTACATCAAGCAGGAGCTGGTCATCTGCTTCAGCAAGCGGGACCGGCGGGAGATCGGCTATGCCCACATCGCACGGCAGCATCTGGACCACATCTTCGGGGTCCACGACAAGGAGACCAGCATGTTCGGCCGCCGGATGTCCAAGGCCGAGGAACGGGAGCTGAAGGGCCAGATGGGCATGATCGGTGCCATGGGTGCTGTGGCATCCGTCGCCATGAAGGGCGGGCAGCTCTCTGAGCAGGAAAAAGCCCGCTTTGTGGAGAACATCAATCTGGCAAACGACGCCCAGACCGGCGGCATGGCATTGTACAGCCGCCGTGCTGACGAAGCCTTTGCAAAAGTGCAGTGACCCCAAAAGGAGGAACGGATATGAGAAAGATCCAGCGCAGAGATTTCCTCAAGGCCATGGGCCTTGCCACCGCCGCCCTCGGGCTGACCGCCTGCGGCAGCTCCGGTGCCGCCAGCGCATCCAGCGTTTCCAGCGCACCGGCTTCCAGCAGCAGTGCCCCGTCCGCTTCGGCACAACCGGAAGCAGCAGAGGACAAAGCCGTCCCCGCAGGGCCCCCTGTGACCCAGTTCCAGACCGGGGAACTGAAGATCGGCGACTATACCTTTAAGGCAGAATACATCCCCTTTGATGTCCGCCGGGAACTGGACGGAGCGCATCACTGCATCCATGCGGACAGCTACCGGGGCAATTACTTCTTCAGCTTCTACAACGAGGACGATGAAGAGCAGTCTGCCAAGATCTTCGAGTATGCCATCAAGGACGACCGGCTGACCCCGGTGGCAGAGTACAACATTGACGGCAGCAACGCCCTCAGCATCGACCGCAATGGCATCCTGTACGCCATGGACCACTTTGATGTCTACTGCTACGATCTGAACAGCAGCGACCCGGAGGAGCCCAGCGACGCACTGGACTACTCGGGCAGCTGCTATTCCTCCAAGGACCGGGATCTGACCGTGATCTACTGGACCAACTCCGCGCCGGTGCTGGTGCAGGACGGCGAGTACACCGAACTGATACTGGAAGGGAATAACGAGATCGGCCCCTTCTGCAGCATGCCCTCCCTGAACCTCAGCGGGGACGAGCTGCTGACGGTGGGCGAGCTGGAATCCAGCGGCGATGATTACTTTGCTGCCTTTGATCTGGACGGCAATGAGCTGGCCCGCAGCTCGCAGCCGGTGGGCAGCTTTGACGCCGTGATGATGAAGCGCCCCAACGGCTATCTGCTGGACACGGGCTATATGTGGGAGCTGTACGCGCCGGACGGCACTTTTTTGGAAAAGTCCCTTCCCGTGGGCGAGCGCGAGACCCTGTGCCAGCTGTGCGGCGACTTCTGCACCTTTGATGTCTTCCTGCCGCTGGAGGAAAACGCTTTCCTGGCAGTGGGTCACTACGGCAAAGCCACCGAGCCGGATGAGCCGGTGGTGTTCCGCATCACCACGGACTTCTGAGCCGACCGCTTCGGCGGGGAGACCAACACAAAAACAGTGGGGCCGGGGAAGAGCCCCCGGCCCCCTTTGAAACAACAGGAGGAAACGCTATGGCAGGAATGCTGGAATACAAGTGCCCCTGCTGCGATGGCGCCATCCAGTTTGACAGCGCCACCCAGAAGATGAAATGCCCCTACTGCGACACCGAGTTCGACGTGGATACCCTCAAGGGCTATGATGAGGAGCTGAAGGACGAAAAGCCCAGCGAGATGGAGTGGACCACCCCCGGCGGCAGCTGGGCAGAAGGAGAGACTGCCGGTCTGCATACTTACAGCTGCAAGAGCTGCGGCGGCGAGATCGTGGGCGACGACACCATGGCCGCGTCCGCCTGCCCCTTCTGCGGCAACCCCATCGTCCTCACCGGACAGTTTGCCGGGACGCTGCGGCCAGACCTCATCATCCCCTTCAAGCTGGACAAAAAGGCCGCCAAGGCAAAGCTGCAGGAACATCTCAAGGGAAAGACCCTGCTGCCCCGGGTGTTCCGCAGCCAGAACCACATCGACGAGATCAAGGGCGTGTATGTACCCTTCTGGCTCTTCGACAGCGACGCCGACGCTCAGCTGCGGTTCACCGCCACCCGGACCCGCTGCTGGTCGGACAGTAAATACGACTATACCGAGACCAACTACTACTCCGTCCGGCGGGACGGCACACTGGGTTTTGATGCAGTGCCGGTGGACGGCTCGTCCAAGATCGAGGACGACCTGATGGAGTCCATCGAGCCTTTCGCCATGCAGGACGCCATCCCGTTCCAGACGGCCTATCTGGCGGGCTATGTGGCGGACAAATACGACGTGAACGCCGAGGAGAGCATCGAGCGGGCCAACAAGCGCATCCGCCGCTCCACCGAGGAGACGTTCCAGCAGACCGTTACCGGCTACGATTCGGTCAAGGTGGAAAGCAGCAGTATCCAGCTGCACGGCGGCAAGGCAAAGTACGCGCTGTTCCCGGTCTGGCTGCTGAGCACCAGCTGGCGGGGCGAAAACTACCTGTTTGCCATGAATGGTCAGACCGGCAGATTCGTGGGTGACCTGCCCGTGGACAAGGGCGCTGCCCGCAAGTGGATGCTGGGTCTTACGGCCGCCCTTTCCGCCGCGTCCTACGGCGTGATGTGGCTGCTGTGGCTGGCACGGATCCTGTAAAGGAGGGACGAACGATGAAAAAGACTTCCAACCGACTGCACTCCCTCTTTGCGGCGCTGGCAGCACTGATGCTTGCGGTGATCCTGACCGTCCCGGCGTTTGCGGTGGAGGGCGGCTTTGCCGACCTGTACTACCGCATGTTCGACGACGCTGAGGTGCTGACCGAGGACGAGGACAACGAGCTGGAGGACGCACTGGAAGAGCTGAGCCTGCGCCAGAGCTTCGATGTGACCATTGCCACCATCGAGTCGATGGAAAGCGTTGGTGCCGACAGCATGGAGCAGTTTGCCGATGATCTGTATGACTACTGCCAGTACGGCTACGGCCCCGATATGGACGGCGTGCTGCTGCTGGTGAGCGTGGGCGACCGCAAGTGGCACATCTCCACCTGCGGCTACGGCATCACCGCCTTTACGGACGCCGGCATCCAGTACCTTGGCGAGCAGATGACCCCCTTCATGGCCGATGGAGATTACGCCGGTGCCTTCCGCACCTTTGTCCAATGGTCGGATACTTACATCGATGCTGCCCGGGCGGGCCACCCCTACGATGTGAATAACCTGCCCCGGGAACCGCTGTCTCTCATGTACCTGTTCCTTGCGCTGGGCATCGGCCTGGTGCTGGCATGGGTCGTTGTCAGCGTAATGAAAAGCCAGCTGCGCAGCGTGGCGTTCCAGGAGAACGCCGCCAGCTATGTGCGGGAGGGCAGCATGAACCTGACCAACAGCCGGGAGCTGTTCCTGTACCGGGATGTGCAGCGCACGAAGCATGTGGAGGCAAAGGACTCCGACAGCTCCGGCGGCAGTTCCACCCATACCTCTTCCAGCGGCACCACCCACGGCGGTGGAGGCGGCTCGTTCTGAAAGGAGTATGTTTATGAACCCTTATCTCTCGGAAAAAGCCCGGGGCGAGATCCCCCGTTTCCTCAAATGGCTGCGGAACGCGGGGCTTGCCTTCTGCGTGTTCTGCTCTTTTGGCGGGTTGTATACCCTTTGCCTGAGTTTGCAAGATAAGGACTATTCCCACATCGGAGGCTATGTGTTCTGGATCGTGGTGGGCGCTGTGCCCCTGGCGCTGTTTGCCCGCGGGGAGGCCCGCCGCTACCATGCAAGGACCATCGCCCGCCGGGTGGAGAGCTACTCCGGGGTAGAAGTACCCCTGCGGTGGCTGTGCAACAGCGTTGGTATGGACACAAAGGACATTGCATGGTATTTTGAAAACGGCTATTTTGCAAACCTTAGTCTGGATCTGAACCAGAAGATCGTCCGCAGGCGGACCGTGCCCCGCCATGACCCGAACCGGAGCTGAACCCTTTACGGCTGAAACAGAAAGGAGTATTTTCATGGGACTTTTTGATAAGATGAAGCAGGCCACGGCTGCCACCGGCGGCAACCAGACCGTCACCTTTACCTTTCAGGCTCTGCCGGAAAGCCTTGCCCAGATGCAGGCGCTGCCGGAAGCAAGCCTTGACACCCCCTTCAAGACTGCGGCCCTCACTGTCTGTGCGCTGTGCGCCTACGGTGCCGACAAGAACATCGGAAAGGAAATGCTCAACTGGCTGCGCGGCCCCCGTCCGCTGAACGGGCAGGATATCTCCTTTTTGAATGACCGCTTCCGGGACGGCAAGAGCTACATCCCCTTCTCCTACTTTGTGGGCGCGTCGCCGGAAAACGGCTATACCCCCCGCCAGCCCTTCACGCTTCTGGTGGGCAGTGACCACACCTCCAACACCGAGGAGGGCTACTGCAAACTGTTCATCCCCTGCGGCGGTGCCGACGACCCCCGCCCCATCAAGCTGCGCCGCAAGGGCAACGGGCAGTGGTTTCTGTGGGAGCAGTATCTGATGACCGGTATCCGCATCCCGACATCGGCCGACCCGTGGGCATAAAACAAAGGAGCTGACATGAAAGCCATGAAAACTTTTGCAGCACTGCTTGCACTGGCTTTCAGTCTGGCAGGGTGCGGTGCGGTGGACGGCAACCCCATCCGCTCCGGCGCGTCCGCCCCGGACAGCGTCCCCCGGCAGGACGCTGTGACCGTGGCGCAGCTGCGGCAGCAGGCAGAGCAGAACGGCAGCCTTGCCGTGGTGCTCTATCTGGGCAGTGTCCCGGAGCGCACCGCCGATGTGGACGCTGCGCTGGACAGCCTGCAGGAACAGCCGTGGCAGTTTGTTACGGACATCCCGGCAGACCGCTGGGTCACTGCGCCGGGCGGCGGGCGGGAGCTGTACTGCATCTTTGCCGTCCGCAGCCGGGACACCCTGTTCCTCTACGAAAAGCAGGACCCCCAGTACCCGCACCAGACGGGCCGGGAACTCTACTGCGGGCGGGACGGCCAGCCTGTGCTTCTGCTGTGCAACGGCACCCCGGACGTCCCCGACATCACGGCGGTGGTCTACTGCACCACCGGCCGCACGCTGGACTGGTCGCCCCAGTTTTCCGCCGGGACCGGCAGCCAGGAGCCGGTGGAGGGCGTGGACGTTTTTTCCAACCACCCGGCGTCCGACGCTGCCCTCTGAGGTGCGCCCCGGCAGGGCATGAGAAAGGAGAACTTATGAAACGACTGAAACTTCTGGCAGCCCTGCTGGCGCTGACCATCGGTCTGGCGGGCTGCGGCAAAGGCAGCAGAGCGTCCAGCTCCAAGCCCGAAAAAATGCTGGACGGAGACAACATGATCGCATCGCCCTCCGCCAAACAGGAGTACACCGAGCCGGAGGACGTGACCTACATGCGCCTTCTGGCAGGGGAGGACGAATACCGCGCCTGTGTGCTGTATCTGGGCGGCTCCTACGAGGTGACCACCGATGTGCAGAAGGTGCTGGACAGCCAGACCGATCTGCGGGATCTGTGGGACTTCGTCTACGACATCCCGCAGGATCACTGGGTCGTGGCACCGGATGGCGGGTGCGATTTGTACTGCATCTTCCCGCAGGACCCGGATGCCACCCTGTTCGTCTACGAGACGAGCCTGACAGACGATGCCGAAAACCCGCTCCAGCGCGGCAAGCAGCTTTATTACAGCGAGGACGGCCAGCCCATCCTGCTGCTGTGCAACATCAGCGATATCGCCCCCAACACCGAGGTGGAGCTGTACCCCAGTACCGGCGAAGAGCTGGTATTCAGCCCCTTCCTTTCCGGCGAGAACGGCCATGTGGTGCAGGCAGACGGCGTATGCGACTTTACCATCTACCCGGAAGGGGACGACTGGGAGACCACTACCAGTCCGTGGTCGCTGGAGGGCAACTGGCTGGAGATCTACCGCGACACCGACGAGGGCGTTTTTGACACTGACCCCGCAGACGCCGACCGGATGTGCTTTTTGCCCACCGACGCCGACACTGAGGGCAGCCAGCTGCCCTTCACCGCCAGCTACATCACCCCCTACCCGGAGCTGAACGTGGAGGAAGCCGACCTGTTCTATCAGGAGGGCACCCCGGAGGTGCCCTTCCAGACCAATCAGGAGTGGTACGCTACCTTTACCGGAGAGGACGGCTCCCGCTACGCCGTCACGCTGGAGGACGAGGACACCCTTGCCCTGAAGTTCTATCTGGACGGCGAAGAGAGCTACATGAGCCTTGTCAATACTGTCTACTTTGCGCGGCAGGAGGCCATGGGCTGACCGGCACACACAAACACCGGGAGGAATGCACCATGAAACAGACCAAAAAGATCACCATCCTCCACTCCAATGATCTGCACGGAGACTTTCTGGCAGAGCAGGTGGACGAAAAACTGGTGGGCGGCGTCTCCATGCTGTCCGGCTACATCGAAAAGGTGAGGGCAGAGGAGCCCAACACCATCTACGCCATTGCAGGTGATATGTTCCGGGGCTCGGTCATTGATTCCGAATACAAGGGGCTTTCCACCATCGAGATCATGAACGCCCTTGCCCCGGACATCGTCACCATCGGCAACCACGAGGTGGATTACGGCATCGCCCACCTGCTATTCATCGAAAAATGCGCCCGGTTCCCCATCATCAACGCCAACCTCTACATCAAAAACACCCCCACCCGGCTGTTTACCCCCTACAAGATCCTGCGGGTGGACGGGATGAACATCCTGTTCATCGGCATCATCACCCAGGACGTCATCAACCAGACCAAGTCCGAATCGCTGGTGGGGTCCTTTGTGGACACCGCCGCAGCTGCCGCCGAGGTGGGCAAGATCTGCAACGCCCACAACAGCATCGACATTGATTTTACCGTGCTGCTGACCCACATCGGCTTTGAGGAGGACAAGCACCTGGCCCGCCAGCTGGACCCGGCCTGGGGGGTGGACCTGATCATCGGCGGGCACAGCCACACCCTGCCAGAGCACGCGGTGGAGGAAAACGGCGTGGTCATTGCGCAGGCGGGCACCGGCACCGACCAGATCGGGCGCTTTGACATCATTGTGGACACGGACAACAACTGCATCGATTCCTACACATGGCACACGGTGCCCATCACCGCCGAGACCTGCCCCCGCAACCCCGCCATGGAGCAGGTGCTGCACCGCTTCACCAGTCAGGTGGACGAAAAGTACAGCCACATCGTGGCGCGCTTCCGCCGGGAGCTGACCCACCCGGAGCGCACCCGGGAGACCGAGCTGGGCAACCTGTTTGCGGACATCTTCACCCGCAGCCTTGGCATCGATATTATGCTCATCGGCTCCGGCAGCGTCCGGGCCGAAAAGCTGGGCCCCATTGTCACCTACGGCGACCTCATCGAGGGCTTCCCCTACGACGACGGCGTGTTCATGTTCAAGGTGACAGGCCAGCAGCTGCGCCAGATGCTCCATTACATGCTGCGGGAGGAGGCCTACACCGGCCACACCGAGTTCTACCAGCTGCCCTCCACCCTGCGGCTGCGCTACGACCGCGCCAAGGGCGATTTTGATTACTTTACCTACTGCGGCAAGGAGGTGGGCAAGGAGATCGGCGATGACGCCCTGTTCACCGTGGGGCTGCAGAACTACCACTTCAAAAACATCGAGAGCTTTTTCAACATCTCCTACGATACCATCTGCAAGCTCCAGAAGCCCCGCAGCGTGGCAACCTCCTGTCAGGATATCCTGATGGAGTATTTCCGGGAGCACGAGATGCTGGACGCCGCCGTGGACGGCAGAATGACCATTCTGCCCTCTACCGCGCAGACCGGCTGACCCCCGCAGGGTCAAAAACATGGTTTCGCCCCGCAAAATCTGCGGGGAACACTTTGCAAACAGAAATGAGCACCCCATGAAACAACGATTCTCAAAACGAACACGCCTTGTCAGTGCCCTTCAGCGCCTTTGCGGCAGAGGGGTGACGGGGGGGTATATCATCACCTCAATAGTATTGTATCGTTCTTACAGAAAGAACGGTACAACATCATCGTTCGGGTGATTTTGTGCTGATTTATGCCTTTTCCCGGTCGAGTTATAGAAAAACGATAACTCGTCTGGGCGATTTCATGCGCTATCCGATCACAGTTGCTGTTTGTGGAGGTAACTGTGATTTTTTATTGGGGTAACACATCAAAAAAGCCTGTCTGCTGCCGTAGACCAGACCGCCTTTGAACAGGCACAATCATTCCGCTTTACCATCCATAATCGTGCCGGTGTGCTATACTGCGCCAGCTTCCCGCTATGGGAGGCTGGCGTTTTTGCACTTTTAAGGGCAAGGTGTCGTGCGCCACCACGATCCTTTTTGTCCGAATGCTCACATTCCGTAAAATAACTGGAGGATTATTGATAATGAAATCGACCTATGCGAAAAATTCGAATTTGGCATCTTTCACTGCCCTTGTTCTTTACTTGGTGTAAGCGATGGCAGGGCTATAAGCGATGAATACCGAACTCAAACCGTTCGATTTTGTTCTTATCAGCCACACGTGCTATTGACTTTGCTTAATTGGTCTACGTAGATGTTTCCGTCAACTGCTGCGTCAGGAATTTTTATCTAAAGATCACCTTAATATGAGGTGCAGAAGATCGTACAGTATTGCGTACGCAAAAGTACCTCATGATGCAAAGAATACGCGGCTGCGTAATGGTAAGGAATATATTTATAGCAGTTTGCGTTTTTGATGCACAAGCAACATTCGCAAACTGCATATCGCAAATATGCCGTTTTGATAGGCACTGTTTTTAAAAATTGCGATAATAAAAAGTATCCTCCATATGAAAAATGGAGGGCCACGGGCAAAATCTGGCGTTATTCCATTATATTTATCGCTTTTCCGCCCCTCATGGACACCTGATGGGAAAATATCCGGTTCATCTCCCTGCGCTTTCGAGTCAGGTCGGAGTGCACATAACGCTGCAAGGTGATGTTGGCGTTGGCGTGTCCTAACAATTCGCTGAGTGTTTTCACGTCGCACCCCGCCTGCAGACAGGCGGTAGCAAAAGTATGACGCAGCGCGTGCGGATGTACCTGCCGGACAGTTGCCTGTTTCAGATATGATTTGATGCTTTTTCGGTAGCAGCGGGGTTCGGTGGGCTTGGACTCGTTGCCGGACAGAAACCATGTAGCATTGCTAACACATCCGCGCAGCTTTTTCAGCATAATAAGCAGCTGCTTTGGGATTGGAATTTCCCGGTGGGAGGTGCGGGTTTTAGGCGTTTGGATGACCACCTTTGTATGCCCATTTTCACAGGAAATTCGGCAGACCGTCCGGTTGATTTTCAGCGTTCCGAGTTTCAGGTCGAAATCGCCCCACTGTAAGCCGCAGATCTCGCCAATACGCAGCCCCAATTCCAGCCCTAATAATAAGCCGATTTTGCGGGGCGTAGGGTTCTCCTGTACATACTGATAAAGCCGCTGTTGCTCCGCCGGGGAGAGGGGCACAGAAATTTTGTCGATAGCTTTTGGCAGTGCTACTTCCAGCTCCATCGGACGGATCAGGCGTAAATGCGCGGCATATTTGCAGATGCGGCGCAGCATCGAGAGGCATTCCCGGGCAGAGGATTTCCCCAGTGGCTTGTGTGCAGCATCCATAGGCGTGATGATCTGCTGCATGGCCTGTTCCAGAAAGCTTTCCTCAAGGGACGCAACGGGCACTTTGCTCAAAACAGGAAGAAGATACTTGTGCAGGGTGTACGAATAATGCGCATAGGTGGATTCTTTTATACTGTTCCGCAGGGAGTGCAGCCATACTTCAGCCAGTGCTTCAAAGGTCAGGTCGGTTCTTTTCAGATTGTAGAACCCCGCCTCGGCTTTCTTTTGGACCAGCACACGTTTGACCTCTGCGTAGACCGTGCCATAGACGTAGCCCCACTGGATTTTGCCTTCGGATGTACGCGCTTTGATATAGCGGCCTTCCCACCGGCCATCCTTGCGTTTGCGTATATTTTCTCCCCGTCGTGCCATTTTTGTTTCCTCCTGCGTCTTGGACACCCATCTGACCACTTATTTTGTTCACATGCGTTTTCATCTGGATTTTTCATGCGATACTGGGCAATGTGCAAAAAAACTTCCACTTTCACGAAGCTTTTTCGAAGGCCATGTGGGACACATTTATATAATTTTCTATTGAATCCCAGATATAACCATGATAAAATAATAAGAGAATTCAAACAACGATGTCGAAAGATCGGTATCCTCCATTTTTCATGTTGAGGATACCCCTTTATTGCGGGAAGGGGTGAACAAGGTGGCATTGCGCCTGTTTGAGCACAACGAGAAAGCGTATCGTGCGGCAGTCCGGATGATGGAACAGTATGGCAAGGCCGCCATTGTTCATCCCACCGGCACCGGAAAGAGCTATATTGCGTTCAAGCTGATCGAGGAAAACCCGGGCAAGGTCGTGATCTGGCTTTCTCCCAGTGAATATATCTTCAAGACCCAGCTGGAAAGCCTGAAAAGGAACGACCCGGATTTTCCGTTGGCAAACGTTCACTTTTATACCTACGCCAAACTGATGTGTTGCACGCAGGCACAGCTGGACGAAATAGCAGCGCAGGAGCCTGCCTATATTATACTCGATGAATTCCACCGTGCCGGTGCGGAATGTTGGGGCGAAAGCACGGTGGCTTTATTAAAGTTATGCCCGGATGCAAAGCTTCTGGGGCTGACGGCAACAAACATCCGATATCTGGATAATAACCGCGATATGGCTGAAGAACTTTTCGATAGCCGTGTTGCGAGCAACATGACCCTTGGCGAAGCAGTCGTCAGGGGTATTTTGCCTGCCCCGAAATATGTGACCACGGTCTACCAGTACTAGAAAGCACTTGCAAAGTATCAGGTGCGGGTAGATAACCTGCGAACACCGGGCATTCAGGATGTGAATCAGAAATATCTGGACGCCCTGCGCCGCGCTTTGGAACAAGCAGACGGTCTGGACAAGGTCTTTGCCCATCATATCACGAATAAGGATGGCAAGTACATCGTGTTCTGCGCCAACAAGGAGCATATGGACGAGATGGTGTCCCATGTGCCGGAGTGGTTCGCGGGAGTGAACCCGGATGTGGTGGTATACGAAGCCTATTCCGATGACCCGAACACGGATAAGGCCTTTGCGGACTTCAAAACGGACACCGGTGACCGGCTGAAGCTGCTGTTCTGTATCGATATGCTCAACGAGGGCGTCCATGTGGAGGGTATTTCGGGGGTCATTCTATTCCGACCAACGATTTCGCCCATCATCTACAAGCAGCAGATCGGACGCGCCCTGACCGCTGGAGATACCGCAGCCCCGCTGATTCTGGATGTGGTCAACAACTTTGAGGGCTTGACCAGCATTTCCGGTCTGCAAAGCGAGATGCAGGAGGCAGTTCACCGGCTCTATGCCAACGGCGAGGGCGATAAGATCGCGACCGAGCGGTTCGAGGTCATCGAACAGGTGCACGACTGCCGGGTACTGTTCGAACAGCTGCAGGCAAGCCTCTCTTCCGGTTGGGAGCACTACTTCTCTGAGGCGAGCATCTACTATGCGAACACGGTGACCTGAATGTCCCGAAACTGTATACCACGCCTGGGGGTCTGAGCCTAGGGGTGTGGCTGATCACCCAGCGCCGTGTGCGTGAAGGGCAGATCCAGGGCAATCTGACCCAGCAGCAGATCGCACGGCTGGACAGCATCGGGATGGTCTGGGGCAACCGGAAGGAAATTGCATGGCAGCACGGGTTCGAGGCTGCAAAGAAATACCATGACACCTACGGAGATCTGCTGGTGGCTGGAAAGTATGTGGACCCGGAGGGCTATCCCTTGGGCCAATGGATCCTCAAGACCCGGCAGCAGAAGTTGAATGGCTGCTTGAAGGAAGAACGCATCGCACAGATGGATGAGATCGGTATGGTGTGGAGCATCTTCGACGCCAAGTGGGAAAAGGCCTATGCCCTGGCTGTGGCCTATTACGAGGAAAACGGGAACCTGAATATCCCACGTTCCTATGTGACAGCGGCGGGTGAACGGCTGGGGCAATGGGGCGCAAGCCAGCAATGGGCGTACCCGAAAGGAAAGCTGACGGAGGAACGGATTGCAAAGCTGGATGAAATCGGGATGAGGTGGGAGAAAAGTAATTCCAAGCGCCCATCTGAGCAGGCAGCGCAAGCCGAAACAGTTACAGCAAAAGCGGGTTGAAGCAAGGAATCTATAAACATACGCGAATTTATGTGAGGAGAAAAAATGGCTACGAATACTGTCGGAATCGATAAGGAAGTTGAAGTTGACCGCAAGGAAAATCTGCGCGACCATCGCCTGTACTGGATCGGGCGTCGGACGCAGGACGTGATCTTGTCATCGCTGGCACTGGTGGTGCTGTCGCCGGTCATGCTGGCTACGGCTATCGCAATTGTGGTGGATGACCCGTCTGCAGGCCCTGTCTTTAGTCAGGAGCGCATTGGTCGCAACGGCAAGCCCTTCAAGTTCTATAAGTTCCGCTCCATGTGCCCCAACGCAGAGGCAAAGCTGGACGATCTGCTGGATCAGAACGAGATGGACGGTCCTGTGTTCAAAATCAAGGACGACCCCCGCATTACCCGTGTGGGCAAGTTTATTCGTAAGACCAGCATCGATGAGCTGCCGCAGCTATGGAACATTCTGAAGGGCGATATGAGCATTGTCGGTCCCCGCCCGGCACTTCCCCGCGAGGTGGAGCAGTACGGCGACTATGAAAAGCAGCGCCTGTATGTGACCCCCGGCCTGAGCTGCTACTGGCAGATCGCCCCGCACCGCAACGACCTCTCCTTTGAGGAGTGGATGGATCTTGATGTGAAGTATGTCAAGGAGCGCAGCTTCTGGGTGGATTGGAAAATTATTTTTAAGACCTTTAAGGTGTGCCTGCTGGGGCGTGGGGAGTAAAAAATTGGACGCGTCTTTCAAGATAATTACATAGACACAAACTGATTTTAGAGGATGTCTGCAATAAGGATTGGAGGAGTAGATTATAGGATTGCCGTTGCAGGTACTGGGGCTAGAGATATAATACGCGGCTGTCATAATAGGGACAAGGGGACGGCAGAGAACGAAAGGCTCCGCGACCCGAAGTTCATATTTTCTTACCCGAAGAATGAACGACTGATCTTTTTGGGTGGCAGAAATGCCGCACAGGAAGAAATCTCGACCGTGAGGGTGGGGTGACAGCCAGCGGACGGGCGAGCGAGCCTATCCGCTCTTTGTGTTGGCCGAGATATTGATGAAGAAATTGAGTGG
>OMDJ01001096.1_pt1 | contig 13990 bp, 15 predicted proteins | sample 1645211 | NCBI WGS metagenome assembly OMDJ01 (sample SAMEA103958142, study PRJEB25191) | human gut metagenome | biome: human-associated habitat [ENVO:00009003]; feature: intestine environment [ENVO:2100002]; material: feces | place: Germany | collected 2013/2015 | reverse complement strand
GGCGACGGCTTCACGCTCGAGGCGGTCAACCAGACCATCAGCGGCTGCGGCGTGCGCGCCGTGGCCGCAGAGACGGACGAGCAGGGCGTGGTGCGTGTGACCTTCCCGCAGGTGGCGGGCGAGCCGGAGGACTTTGCGCGCATCCGCGACATCATTCTGGAGATCATGCCGTGCCATCTGCAGGTGGACTTTTACTTCCGGTTCCTGACATGGGAGGAGTGCGAGGCCGCCGCGTGGACATGGCAGGGCATCGAGGACGCGGGGCACACCTGGGAGAGCTTTGAAAAGGCGGTGCCGACGGTATGACGGAGCAGGAGGTCTCGGTCCGCCTGACGGAGAACGACGAGCGCCTGTACGCCTGCGCGAAGCGTCTGGAGGCGGTGGAACGCAGACAGGACGCTCTGGATAAACTGGTAACGGCGGTGGAGGTGCTCGCTGTGCGGCAGGAGAGCGTGGAGGGCAATGTGAAGGAGATCCGAAACGCGGTGCAGAGCATCACGGAAAAGCCGGGGAAGCGCTGGGAGGCGCTGGCCGACCGTGTGCTCTACCTGCTGCTCGGCGCGGTATTCTCCCTGCTGGCACAGGGGGCGGCGGCATGAGAAGAAAGTGGACATTTTCCAAGCTGCTGCTCCTGCTCGAGAGCGCGGTGGTGCTCTACACCACCTATGAGGGCTTCGCGCTGGCGCGGCTGGCGGTGGGGTACGGCTATCTCGGAACGCTGCCGTGGGTGGCGGCGATGGTGAGCGCCGCCTGGGGGGCCTACGGCGCATCGGCGGGCTTTTATTACAACAAGGCAAAGGCGGAGAACACCACGGGCGGCATCGTGTTTGAGTCTGCCTGCGGCAGACAGGCGCGCAGCGGACAGGACTGCGACGGATGGGAGGAGAACGGATGAAGGAGCTGGCGCTCAAGCGGCTGACAAATCTTTTTACGGTCAAGAGCATCGTGACGATCACGCTGACGATCACGTTCTGCGTGCTGGAGTGCTGCGGGTCGCTCTCGCAGGACTATATGACGATCTACACGGCGGTGATCGGGTTTTATTTCGGCACGCAGAGTAAGAAGGACGAGGATGTATAACAGTCGGGAGATCGGCGAGCTGCGCGCCGATGTGGCGGTGAACTGCCGCACGCTGATCGAGCGCGCGGCGGCGCGGGGACTGCCGGTGCTGGTGGTGCAGACCGTGCGCGACGCGGAATACCAGCGCTACCTCGTCTCGATGGGCTACGCGGCCAGGACGGCGACGGTGCCGACCTTCCACGCAAAGGGCGTAGGGCTGGCGTTCGATATTTGCAAGAATGTGAAGGAACACGAGTACGACGACCCAGCGTTTTTCACCGCGATGGGAAGACTCGGCAAGGAGATGGGCTTCACCTGGGGCGGCGACTGGCGGAGTTTTCCCGACCGGCCCCATTTTCAATGGGACGGGGGCGGAAAATACACCTCGTCGATGGTGCGCGCGGGGCGGTATCCGCCGCCGATGCTGCGCTTTGAAGAGGAGGAAACGATGACGCAGGAGCAGTTCAACACGCTGATGGAGGGTTACTGGCGCTCGCTCGCGCAGCGCGAGCCGGCGGACTGGAGCGCGGAGGCGCGCGAGTGGGCCGAGAAAAACGGACTGATCGTGGGCGACGGAAACGGCAACAAGCAGTACCGCTCGTTCGTCACGCGCGAGCAGCTGGCGGTGTTTCTCAAGCGCTTGCGGGAGCTGGAGAAATGAGAAAGGGAGGAGGCAAGCCGAGCGGCTTGCCTCCTCCCTCTTTTTTCCTTTTTGATTCAGTCCTTGATCATGTGGACATTGAGATGGTCGTAGGTCATCTCGACGCCGTGGGCGGCAAAGGTCTCGCGGACCTTTTCGTTCATGCCGTAATAGACCGTCCAGTAGTCGGCGGCGGAGACCCAGAGCCTGACGAGGTAGGAGATGCTGCTCGCGCCGTATTCGCTGAGGACGACCGTGGGCGCGGGCTCGTCCGTCACCTGCGGGAAGGCGGCGACAGCCTCCAAGATCGCGGTGCGGACGGTCTCGGTCGGCGCGTCGTAGGAGGCGGTGTAGGTCAGGTCGACGCGGCGGCGGCCGAGAGCATTGTAGTTGACGATCTTGGCGGTGACGATCTGGCTGTTGGGAACGAAGATCTCCTTATTATCCACGGTGGTGAAGGTGGTGTAGGCGAGGTCGACGGCGCGGACGGCACCCTCGATACCGTCGCAGGAGACGTAGTCGCCAACGGTGAAGGGCTTGGAGATGAGCAGCATGACGCCGCCGGCGACGTTGGAGAGCGTATTTTGCAGCGAGAGCGACACGGCGAGACCGGCAACGCTCAGCAGGGCGACGAACGAGGTGATCTCCACACCGATCGAGCCGAGAACGGCGAGCGCGAGGAGAATGTAGAGCACGGCGCGCAGCGTCGAGCGCAGATAGGTGCGGAAGGGCGCGAGACGCTCGGAGCGGTCAAACGCGCGGTCGCACAGGCGCAGGATGACGCGGATGAGCAGCATACCGAGCGCCAGCAGCAAAAGGACGGTCGCGGTGAGGTTGAGCGCCTTGTCCAGCGCGGGGATGCCGAAATCAAAAAGCTCCATAAAGGGTACCTCCTTGGTATGATACGGAAATTTGCGGCAGAAGCTATGGGCATGATAACAGCTTTTTTACGCCGGCGCAACACCCGCGTGCCGGGAAAAGCAATGGAAAAGGGTGTAAAAATGCTGTTAAAAAGTTCACAAGTGCAAGTTTTCCTGCAAAAAGAAAAGGGGAGTGCAGCGAAGAACGTCGAAAGCAATTCGCGAATACGACAAAAATGGCAAAAAATTTTTGGCTACTTTTTTTTGATTTTCTTTGCTTTTTTCATTGATTAAATGGACGCTTTCCTCTATAATCTACAATGAAGCCTGTATGAGCACCTGTCGGCTGATTTTGAAAGGTTTCATGCAAACAGGGGCCCATTGGCAATAAGATACCGTAACCAATAAAAACAGGGAGGGTTTTATCTTGAATAAGGTCATGTCACTGCACGATGCCGTTGCAAAGTACGTTGAAAACGGCGACGTACTCGCCACCGGCGGCTTCACCACCAACCGCAAGCCCTATGCGGCGGTCTCCGAGATCCTGCGCCAGGGTCAGAAGGACTTCATCGTCTACGCCGGCCCCGGCGGCGGCGAGGTCGATATGCTCATCGGCGAGGGCCGCGTGGCGGCGTACATCAACTGCTATACCGCTAACTCCGGCTACACCAACGTTTCCCGCCGCTTCCGCGCCGCCATTGAAAAGGGCCAGCTGACCTACGAGGATTACTCGCAGGACGTGCTGATGCTCATGCTGCACGCCTCTTCCCTCGGCCTTCCGTTCCTGCCGGTGCGCCTGATGCAGGGCAGCGGCCTGATGAAGTACTGGGGCATCAGCGAGGAAAAGCGCAAGACCATGCCCAAGATGGAAGACCTCAAGTGCGTTGAGATCGAAAATCCCATGGTCCCCGGCCAGAAGGTCGTCGCCGTTCCCGTTCCCAGGATCGACACCGCGCTCATTCACGTCCAGCAGGCCAGCCCCGACGGCACCTGCATCATCTGCGGCGATGAGTTCCACGACATCGACATCGCGGTCGCCGCGCGCAAGACCATCGTCACCTGCGAGGAGATCGTCTCCAACGAGTACATCCGCCGCGATCCCACCAAGACCCGCATCTTCGGCGAGTGCGTGCAGGCCGTCGTGAAGGCGCCCTACGGCGCATGGCCCGCCCAGTGCTATGACTATTATGACGATGACGACGCCGCCCTGAAGGAGTACGACAAGGCCTCCAAGTATCAGGACAAGGCCGACGCCGTCGAGCAGCTCGCCAAGGCTGCCGCCAAGGCCGTCAAGGCGCTCGAGAAGGCGCCTGCCGACGAGAAGCTCAAGCTGGCCGCCGAGGCTGCCGAGAAGGCTGCCAAGGCCGCTGCCGCGGGCGAGCTGATCCCCGAGACCTTCGAGGATTATCTGAACAAGTGGGTCTACGGCTGCAAGGACCAGGCCGAGCTGCTCGACAAGATCGGCGGCAGCCGCCTGATGCGCCTGAAGAACGAGCCGCACCTCGGCTATTCCACGACGCACTAAGTTAGGAGGGGTATTGAAATGTCTGATTATACGAAGTATACCAAGCAGGAGATGCAGGCTTACGCCATCGCCAAGAGCATCAAGGAAAACCAGATCGTCATCGTCGGCACCGGCCTGCCGCTCATCGGCGCCTCCCTCGCCAAGCGCGCGATCTGCCCGAGCTGCCACCCCATCGTCGAGTCCGGCCTGATGGACTGCGACCCCGTTGAGGTCCCCCGCTCCGTCGGCGACAACCGCTTCATGGCGCACTGCGCCGTGCAGTGGCCCAACATCCGCTTCGTCGGCTTTGAGGCCAACGAGTGGCTGCACGACGAGGATCGTCTGGTCGCCTTCATCGGCGGCGCGCAGATCGACCCCTACGGCAATGTGAACTCCACCTGCATTTTCGGCAAGGGCGATTATCTCCAGCCCACCACGCGCTTCACCGGCTCCGGCGGCGCGAACGGCATCGCCACCTACTGCAACACCATCATCATGATGCAGCACCAGAAGCGCCGCTTCATCGACCACGTCGACTACATCACCTCCTGCGGCTGGATGGACGGCCCCGGCGGCCGTGAGCGCGCGGGCCTGCCCGGCAACCGCGGTCCTCAGATGGTCGTTACCGACCTCGGCATCATGAAGTTCGACGACGAGACCAAGCGTATGTACTGCGCCTATATGTTCCCCGGCGTTACGCCCGAGATCATTCAGGAGAATACCGGCTTTGAGATCGACTGCTCCCGTGCGGAGACCTTCGAGGCGCCTCCCGCCGAGATCATCCGTCTCATCCGCGAGGAGATCGACCCCGGTCAGGCCTTCATCAAGGTCCCCAAGGAAAAGTAAGTCCGTTATCATTAAATAAGAAGGAGAACAAAACATGAGCGAATATTCTATGCCCTCTTATTTCCAGACTATGCCCGTCATCGGCAAGGAAGTGGCCCACTTCAGCGAGGAGAACGCGGCGCAGATCCAGGAAGTAGAGCAGGAGATCCATGAGATCCGCGAGGCCGCGCTGGAAGCCGGCAAGAGCACCGAGGCTCTCAACGAATCCGGCCAGTGGACCGCGATGCAGCGCATCGAGGAGCTGGTGGACGAGGGGACCTGGTGCCCGCTCAACAGCCTCTACAACCCGCAGGACAACGATAACGGCAGCGTCGGTATCGTCAAGGGCCTCGGCCGCATCAACGGCAAGTGGGCCGTCATCATCGCCAGCGACAACAAGAAGCTCGCCGGCGCATGGGTCCCCGGTCAGGCGGACGCCCTGCTGCGCGGCAGCGACACGGCCAAGCGCCTGCGCATTCCTCTGGTCTACGTCCTCAACTGCTCCGGCGTGAAGCTCGACGAGCAGGAGAAGGTCTATCCCAACCGCCGCGGCGGCGGCACCCCGTTCTATCGCAACAGCGAGTTGAACCAGATGGGTATTCCCGTCATCGTCGGCATCTACGGCACCAACCCCGCCGGCGGCGGCTATCACTCCATCAGCCCCACCATCCTCATCGCGCATGAGGACGCCAATATGGCAGTCGGCGGCGCCGGCATCGTCGGCGGCATGAACCCCAAGGGCTACGTCGATAAGGAAGCGGCGGAAGCGCTCATTCAGGCCCAGAAGAACCTCAAGACCGATATTCCGGGCACCGTCTCCATCCACTACGATGAGACCGGCTTCTTCCGTGAGGTCTACTGCGACGAGGAAGGCGTGCTCGGCGGCATTCGCAAGTACATTGATATGCTGCCCGCCTACGATCCCGAGTTCTTCCGCGTGGACGATCCCAAGGAGCCTCTGTTCGACGCGAACGATCTGTACTCCATCGTGCCCTTCAACCAGAAGCGCAGCTACGATATGTACGACGTCATGGCCCGCCTGCTTGACGGCTCCGAGTTCATGGAGTTCAAGCACGGCTACGGCCCCGAGATGATCACCGGCCTTGCCAAGATCGACGGTCTGCTCGTCGGCGTTGTCGCCAACGCGCAGGGTATGCTGATGAACTACCCTGAGTACAAGATGGCCACCTACGGCTCCGCGATGGGCGTCGGCGGCAAGCTGTACCGTCAGGGCCTCATCAAGATGAACGAGTTCGTCACCCTCTGCGCCCGTGACCGTATCCCGATGCTGTGGATCCAGGATACCACCGGCATCGACGTCGGCAACGACGCCGAGCGCGCGGAGCTCCTCGGCCTCGGCCAGAGCCTCATCTATTCCATCCAGTCCAGCGACCTGCCCATGATGGAGATCACCCTCCGCAAGGGCACCGCCGCGGCGCACTATGTCCTCGGCGGCCCGCAGGGCAACGACACCAACGCCTTCTCCATCGGCACCGCCACCACCGAGATCTACGTCATGCACGGTGAGACCGCCGCGGCCGCGATGTACGCCCGCCGTCTGGTCAAGGACGAGAAGGCCGGCAAGGACCTCCAGCCCACCATCGACAAGATGAACGAGCTGATCCAGGATTATGCCAAGAAGTCCAGCCCGAAGTTCTGCGCCAAGGCCGGCCTGACGGACGAGATCGTCGACATGAACGATATGCGTCCCTACATTCAGGCCTTTGCGAACGCCTGCTATCAGAATCCCGAGAGCATCTGCCCGTTCCATCAGATGCTGCTCCCGCGCGTGATCCGCGACTACGACAACCTGAACCAGAAGGCGTAAGATTTTTTGAAGCGATCGATCCCCGCGCGGGGAGGTATGGAGTTTTAAGCGATTATGAGCATTTACACCATGGGCATCGACGTGGGGTCCACCGCGTCGAAATGCGTGATCATGAAGGACGGTCAGGAGATCGTCGCCAAGTCCCTCGTCCCTGTCGGCACCGGCACGTCCGGCCCCGCCCGCGCCATCGCGGAGGTGCTGGATAACGCCAAAATGACGCGCGAGCAGATGGATTTCGTTCTCGCCACCGGCTACGGACGCAATTCGCTCGACGGCCTTGCCGATCTGCAGATGAGCGAGCTGAGCTGTCACGCCAAGGGCGCGACCTATCTCTTCCCCGATGTGCACACGGTCGTGGACATCGGCGGGCAGGACGTGAAGGTCATCGAGATCGAGAACGGCATGATGAAGAATTTCGTCATGAACGACAAGTGCGCCGCCGGTACGGGGCGCTTCCTCGACGTCATGGCCCGCGTGCTGGAGGTCAGGGTCGAGGACCTCGGCGACCTCGGCGACAAGTCCACCAAGGAGATCGGCATCAGCTCGACCTGCACGGTCTTCGCCGAGAGCGAGGTCATCTCGCAGCTCGCCGTCGGGACCGACAAGTGCGACATCATCGCCGGCATCCACCGCTCGGTGGCGGGGCGCGTGAGCGGCCTGTGCAACCGCGTGGGCGTGCGTGACCGCGTGGTGATGACCGGCGGCGTGGCGCAGAACCACGGCATCGTCAAGGCGTTGGAAAACCAGCTCGGGCACGAGATATCCACCTCTCCGCTCACGCAGTACAACGGCGCCCTCGGCGCAGCGCTCTTCGCCTATCAGAAAGCACTCAAAAAGCAGCACTGAGCTGCACCATTCTTTACAAGAATAATTTAGGAGGAATCAAAAATGGCTAAACAGGTCAGTCCCGGCGTCCTCGCGCTGCGCAAGGTCGTCGACGACGTGTACGCCGACGCCCGCGAGGCAAAGAAGCAGGGCAAGCTCGTCGGCTGGTCCAGCTCCAAGTTCCCCTGCGAGCTGGCTGAGGCCTTTGACCTCAACGTGATGTATCCCGAGAACCAGGCTGCCGGCATTGCCGCCCAGCGCGACGGCGAGATCATGTGCCAGGCCGCCGAGGATCTCGGCTTCGACAACGACATCTGCGGCTACGCCCGCATCTCCCTCGCTTACGCCGCCGGCAAGCGCGCCAGCCGTAAGTTCGACCCCGAGACGCTCGAATTCATCATCGACCCCAAGAGCGGCAAGCCCCTCAAGGACGAGAACGGCAACGTCGTCATCGATCCCGAGACCGGCAAGCCCAAGAAGGACCCCAAGACCCAGGTGCCCTACACCGTTCTGGACGATATCCATGAGATCGAGGCGCTGCCCGAGACCACCGAGAAGGAGATCGCCTACAAGAACTTCCGCCGCGAGGCCATCAAGCCCTACAAGCAGATGCGCATCCCCCAGCCCGACTTCGTGCTGTGCTGCAACAACATCTGCAACTGCATGACCAAGTGGTACGAGAACATCGCCCGTATGTGCAACATTCCGCTCATCATGGTTGATATCCCCTACAATAACACCGTCGAAGTCAGCGACTCCGCCGTGAAGTACGTCCGCGCCCAGTTCGACAACGCCATCCATCAGCTCGAGGAGCTGATCGGCAAGAAGTTCGACGAGGCCAAGTTCGAGGCGGCCTGCAAGCACGCGAACCGCACCGCCCAGAACTGGCTGAAGGTCTGCGACTACCTGCAGTACAAGCCCGCCCCGATGAGCGGCTTCGACCTGTTCAACCACATGGCCGACGTCGTCACCGCCCGCGGCAAGGAAGCCGCCGCCGACGCCTTCGATCTGCTCGCGCAGGATCTGGAGCAGAACATCAAGGAAGGCACCTCCACGCTGCCCTTCCCCGAGAAGTACCGCGTCATGTTCGAGGGCATCCCCTGCTGGCCGAAGCTCCCGAACCTGTTCAAGCCCCTCAAGGAGAACGGCGTGAACGTCACCGCCGTCGTGTACGCGCCCGCCTTCGGCTTCGTCTACAACAACATGGACGAGATGGCCCGCGCCTACTACAAGGCGCCCAACTCCGTCTGCATCGAGCAGGGCGTTGCGTGGCGTGAGGGCATCTGCCGCGACAACAAGGTCGACGGCGTGCTCGTCCACTACAACCGCTCCTGCAAGCCGTGGAGCGGCTATATGGCCGAGATGCAGCGCCGCTTCACCAAGGACCTCGGTGTGCCGTGCGCCGGCTTCGACGGCGACCAGGCCGACCCGCGCAACTTCAACGAAGCGCAGTACGCCACCCGCGTGCAGGGCCTTGTCGAAGCCATGGAAGCCAACAAGAAAGACTAAGGAGGGCGTGAAAAAATGAGTATCGAAGCTATCGTGAAGGAATTTTCCGCCGTCGCCGCGAACCCCAAGGGCCAGCTCAAGGCCTATAAGGATGCCGGCAAGAAGTGCATCGGTGTGATGCCCTACTACGCCCCCGAGGAGCTGGTCTACGCCGCCGGCATGATGCCGTTCGGTATGTGGGGCAGCAACAGCAAGACCATTCAGCGCGCCAAGGAATACTGCGCGACCTTCTACTGCACCATCGCCCAGCTCGACCTCGAGATGCTGCTCGACGGCACGATGGACCTGCTCGACGGCGTCATCACCCCGACCATCTGTGATACGCTGCGTCCCATGAGCCAGAACATCCGCGTCGCCATGAGCGAGAAGCTGCCCTGCATCTTCCTCGCCCATCCCCAGAACCGCTTCGCCGACTTCGGCAAGCAGTTCTGCATGGATCAGTATGACCATGTCAAGGGCGAGCTGGAGAAGATCGCCGGCCACGAGATCAAGAGCGAGGACATTGCCAAGGCCATCAAGGTCTACAACAAGTCCCGCGCCGCCCGCCGCGAGTTCGTCAAGCTCGCCAGCGACCACTGCGACGTCATCGACCCCATCATGCGCTCCGCCGTCCTCAAGGCCGCGTGGTTCATGGATAAGGCCGAGTACACCGAGAAGCTCAACGCCCTCAACGCCGAGCTCAAGGCGCTGCCCGCGGCGAAGTGGAACGGCGTGAAGGTCGTCACCTCCGGCATCATCTGCGACAATCCCGTCCTGCTCAAGGTCTTCAAGGACAACAACGTTGCCATCGCCGCCGACGACGTCGCGCACGAGTCCCGTGCGTTCCGCACCGACGCGAGCGAGGAGGGCGATCCCATGATGGCCCTCGTCGAGCAGTTCACCAACACCGACTACGACGTGCTGCTCTACGATCCGCAGTCCAGCAAGAACCGCCGCGGCGAGTTCGTGGCGAACCTCGTCAAGGAGTCCGGCGCGCAGGGCTTGGTGCTCTTCATGCAGCAGTTCTGCGACCCCGAGGAGATGGAGTTCCCGTACCTCAAGCGCGCGCTCGACGCTGCCGGCGTCCCCTTCATCAAGCTCGGCGTGGACCAGCAGATGCGCGACTTCGGTCAGGCCGCGACCGCCATTCAGGCGTTCGCCGACGTTCTGTCCGTTCAGTAAGGTATCCCGACGGCGGCGGGGAGAGAGGGAGAAGCTCTCCCCGCGCCGCGCCGGCTGTTCAGACGGCGTAAAAATTGCAGGACCGCTGTTGCAAAGCTCAACGGCGATTTGCTATAATCCACTCTAACGAAAGGGATAAGAAGAATCTATGTACAGCCCGCTTTTCGTCACCCTCATGGGTATCGGCACCGTGTTCTTCGGTCTGGTCTGCATCATCGTCCTCACGACGATCATGGGGGCCGTCCTCAAGAGCAATGCCAAGCGCGCCCGCTGCGGCTCCCAAGGCTGCGGCTCCCGCCGCTCCTGCGGTCAACACCGCCAAGGAGCAGGAGATCCTTGCAGCCGTCATCGCGGCGGTCACCGAGGACCTCGGCCCCAGCGCCTCCCGTATGCAGATCACCAGCATCAACAAAATTTGATTATTTTAGGAGAGAAAACATCATGACTAAGCAGTACACTGTCACCGTTAACGGCACCGCCTACGAAGTTACCGTCGAGTCCGTCTCCGGCGGCCGCATGGCCTCCGCCCCCGTGGCCCGCGCTGCCGCTCCCGTCGCCGCTCCCGCTCCTGCCGCGGCTCCCGCTGCCCCCAAGGCCGCTCCCGCCGCTTCCGGCTCCGGTGAGACCGTTTCCAGCCCGATGCCCGGCACCATCCTCGACGTGAAGGTCGCGGCCGGTCAGGCGGTCAAGTCCGGCGACATCCTCTTCATCCTCGAGGCCATGAAGATGGAGAACGAGATCTTTGCTCCCTGCGACGGCACCGTTTCCTCCGTCGCGGTTTCCAAGGGCGCTGCCGTCAACCCCGGCGACGTTCTGTGCGTCATCGGCTGAGACATTTCCGCACACCCCTGAAATAAACTGTGAAAGGAAACCAGAAATAAATGCCTGCTATTATCAATTTCCTGCAGCAGACCGGCTTCTATATGTTTGGTCAGGACGGTAACGGGAAATGCCTCATCATGATCGCCATTTCCTTTATCCTCATGTATCTGGCCATTGTGAAGGGCTTTGAGCCGCTGCTGCTCCTGCCCATTTCCTTCGGTATGCTGTGTACCAACCTGCCCGGCGCGGATATGTTCCATGAGATCCTGTTTGCCGGCGGTCACGTCCATTGGGACCTTTTCGGCGGCACGCCCGTCACGGCCTCCTTCATTGCGGAGATGAGCGAGTCCGGCGTTTCGGACGCTGTGCTTGCTCCGTACTTCCAGCAGCTGCTCGCCAGCGCGCAGGAAGCCTTCGGAGCGGATACGATCCAGCAGGTCGCCAGTGAGGTCATGGCTGCTGCCGGCGGCACCATCAGCGAGTTCACCGCGCAGGCACAGGCGGTCGCACAGGCCGAACAGGCTGCCGCGGTGTACGGCATGGAGCTTGCCGGCCCGACGGTCAACCTCGGTCTGCTCGACGTCCTCTACCTCGGCGTCAAGCTCGGCATCTATCCCTGCTTGATCTTCATGGGCGTCGGCTCCATGACCGACTTCGGTCCCCTGATCGCCAACCCCAAGTCCCTGCTGCTCGGTGCGGCTGCCCAGCTCGGTATCTTCATGACCTATGTGGGCACCCAGCTCCTCGGCTTCACCTCGCAGGAATCCTCCTCCATTGGTATCATCGGCGGCGCGGACGGCCCGACGGCGATCTTCGTCACGACCCGTCTCGCTCCCCATCTGCTCGGCCCCATCGCCGTTGCGGCGTATTCCTACATGGCGCTCGTTCCGGTCATTCAGCCGCCCATCATGAAGGCGCTGACCACCAAGGAAGAGCGCAAGATCGTGATGAAGCCGCTGCGTCAGGTCAGCAAGAAGGAGAAGATCATCTTCCCCATCATGATCACCGTGTTCGTGGCGCTGCTCGTTCCCTCCGCCGCTCCTCTGATCGCCTGCCTCATGCTCGGCAACCTCTTCAAGGAGTCCGGTGTGGTTGAGCGTCTGACCAAGACCGCCGGCAACGAGCTGATGAACATCGTCACCATCTTCCTCGGCTTCACCGTCGGCGCGACGGCGACGGCCACCACCTTCCTGTCCCTCCAGACCATTGAGATCATGTGCATGGGCGTCGTGGCGTTCGGCTTCGGCACTGCGGGCGGCGTTCTGCTTGCCAAGCTCATGAACCTGTTCCTGAAGGAGAAGATCAACCCGCTGATCGGTTCCGCCGGCGTTTCCGCCGTCCCGATGGCGGCGCGTGTCTCCCAGGTCGTGGGCCAGAAGGAGAATCCCGCGAACTTCCTGCTGATGCACGCTATGGGCCCGAATGTGGCCGGCGTCATCGGCTCCGCGATCGCCGCGGGCGTCCTCATGGCGCTCTTCGGCTAAGAGAACAAAAGAAAGAAAAAGAGGGCTTTGCCCTCTTTTTCTTTTGCACATTGTGTTTTGGAAAAGGGTATGCTATAATTTCTCCAACATTTGAAATAGGAGGTCCGTTCCGATGAAATACAGGGAAATGACGGCTGAACAGCGCAAGGCCGAATTTGAAAAGGTGTCCGCTGAATTTGAAGCGTGGAAGGCCAAGGGCCTGAAGCTCAACATGGCGCGCGGGCGTCCGGGCAAGGAGCAGCTCGATCTGGTGTCCGATATTCTCTCGGTGATGACCGATCCTGCGGACTGCGTGGACGGCGACGTGAATGTGCGCAACTACGGCCAGCTCTCCGGCCTGCCGAGCGCCAAGGCGCTCTTTGCCGAGATCCTCGGCTGCAAGCCGGAGCAGGTGTTCGTCGGCGGCAACGCCAGCCTGCAGCTCATGTACGACACCATCGCCAAGGCGTACACCAACGGCCTGCTGCACAGCGAAAAGCCGTGGTGCCGCGAGGAGCATATCAAGTGGCTCTGCCCCGCACCGGGCTATGACCGCCACTTCAAGGTCACGGAGAGCTTCGGCTTCGAGCTCATCACCATTCCCATGACCGAGACCGGCCCGAATATGGATCTGGTCGAGCAGCTCGTCAAGGACCCGGCGGTCAAGGGGATGTGGAACGTGCCGAAGTATTCCAATCCCGACGGCATCATCTACTCCGACGAGACCATCGAGCGCATCGCCAGGCTGAAGCCTGCGGCTCCCGACTTCCTGCTCATGTGGGACAACGCCTACTGCATCCACGAGTTCGAGGGCGAGTTCGTGCCCTTCCCGGACATCCTGAGCCTGTGCGAGAAGTACGGCAACGCCGACATGGTGTTTGAGTTTGCCTCCACCAGCAAGATCACGCTGCCCGGCGCGGGCGTGGCGTGTTTCGCGTGCAGCGAGGCGAACATGGAGTACATGGAGAAGCTCATCAACGTCCAGATCATCAGCTACGATAAGATCAATCAGCTGCGTCATGTAAAGTACCTCAAGGACAAGGCGCACACGCTGGAGCTGATGAAGAAGCACGCAGCCATCATGGGGCCGAAGTTCAAGGCGGTGACCGAGACGCTCGCGCGCGAGGTCGGTCCGCTCGGTTTGGCCACCTGGCACGACCCCAAGGGCGGCTACTTCGTGTCCGTCAATACGCTGCCGGGCCTTGCCAAGCGCACGCTGGCGCTGTGTAAGGAGGCGGGCGTCATTATGACGAGCGCGGGCGCGACCTTCCCCTACGGCGTCGACCCGAAGGACAGCAATATCCGCGTCGCTCCGTCCCTCCCGCCGGTGGAGGAGCTGCAGCAGGCGATGGAGGTCTTCTGCTGCTGCCTGAAGCTCGCCGCGCTCGAGCAGCTGAAGTAAGGACAAAAAGGAAAGAGACGGAGCGCCGCTCCGTCTCTCAGCCTGTCGAGGAACCCGGTCTGCACTCAGGAGCAGACTGGGTCTCGAACATA
>OMDJ01001091.1_pt1 | contig 14012 bp, 8 predicted proteins | sample 1645211 | NCBI WGS metagenome assembly OMDJ01 (sample SAMEA103958142, study PRJEB25191) | human gut metagenome | biome: human-associated habitat [ENVO:00009003]; feature: intestine environment [ENVO:2100002]; material: feces | place: Germany | collected 2013/2015 | reverse complement strand
TTCCTGTTTACGGATTCTGTACCCGGCTTTTCAGGCAAATGAAGTGTCACGGGGAAAGGTGGTGTGAAGGCAGTATCGGCAGCATTGGGGATGGTGCTTCTTTTTATTGCGCTTTTAATTATATTGTTTTTTATGGGAGGAAAAAATGAATCGCATTTACAAAGTCATTTGGAGTCGAGTGAAGAACAGCTATGTGGTGGTTTCGGAAATCGCGGGGACAGCGAAAAAAAGTGGGGGGGGTGAGAGTCTCTAAAAACGCGCTGGCAGCGGCATTGACAGCTTTTCTGCTGACCTCTTCCGTCGCGGGGGCTGTTGATAATGTAATAGTAGGGAATACGGAAGCGCCCAATGCGGTAACTGATACGACTGACTCTACTGTTGTCGGAATAGAAAATAAAGTCAGCAAGGAAAAGGATGACGTGATTGTCGGCAAGAAAAACACCATTAAAGACAGCGAAGACGTTCGAGTTGTCGGCAAAGGAAACACGGTGACAAACAGTGACCGGCAAAATGTATTCGGTGATAATAACAGCATCACGAATCGGGATGCCGGTACTGTTTCCGGATACCATGGTATAGCACGTAACGGCACTTCAGACTTGGTCATCGGCATGGGGAACAAAATTGAAGGCAACGACACCTACATGACAGGGCATGAGAGCCTGACTGTCATCGGGAATAATAACGAAACGGTCAATCCCACCTCGGGTATTGTGATCGGGGATAACCAAACCTTTGGAACGATTAAGGAATCTGTTATTATCGGTTCCATGACACCGGAAGAAAAGGCTTCCGGCAAAAGAGAGCAGGGCGGCGGAAGTGTCGTCGTAGGGTATAATGCGCAAAGCGGCGTCGGATTGAATGTGGCAGTGGGACACAGCGCGCTGGCTCTGGGCTATGAAGGAACCGTGACAGGGCACAATTCTGTCATTGAAGGCAATGACAACTCTTTTTCGAATGTCTGGTCTTCTATTTATGGGGTGAATAACAAGATCACCTCGGACGGTAACACCTCAAATGGCTTAGCGGGCAGCATCATCGGTACCTGGAACAAGCTGGATAACGCGGACAATTCGATGATATTCGGTTCTGGGAATATCCTTTCCCATGCTACAGTAGATATGTCAAGCGGACTGGAAGGAAATTTTGGGCAGGGCTCTATGACAGAATTGCTTTTCCGCAGCGGGTATCAGGAAGGGTATTCGGATCAGGCGGCAAAAGTAATGGGGGACTTTGCGAATACCAGCGGATCTGTTCTTATCGCAGGGAATGGAAACCGTTCTGATTATGCCCGGCGTTCCCAGATCGTCGGAACGGGAAATATACTGAACGGCACGGCAAACGGTACCAGTGCCAACAATACAATGGCGGGATTCCAAAATACAGGAACCAACGTGAACCGTGTGGCTGTAGTGGGAACCGGAAATAAGATATCCGATGGAACATCGGATGTTGTGATTGGCGATTATCATGAAATGTCCGGCGGAACAAATAATGTCATTCTTGGTGCCATGGCAACAAAGGAAGACGTCGTGAGCAAGACTTATACGCCCAGTTTGGGGAGCTCTTCCGGTACGCCGGGCGGGTATACAGGGATACCGATTCCATACAATGTGAGAGCCACCGTTCCAACTAAAACGCATACTGCCAATATCAGCAATGCTGTCATGCTGGGCTACAATACGGACGTGCAGAAAAGCGGCGGCGTGGCTCTCGGCAGCGAATCTGTTTCTTCTGTGGATGCCGGTGTATACGGTTATAGTCCTGACACAAATCAAAATATCCAAAACGATACGGAAATAGCAAAATTAACCGGAAAAACGGCAAGACTGGCACAGTTGAACGGAGATTTGCCCGGCCTCTCCTCTGCTTACACGGCGAAAAAAGCGGACTATGAAGGAAAAGTCAATGATTTCCTGGAGAAGAGCGCCGCATATACACAAGCCTACCAGACCTATCACAGCTATGAGCATTCCGGCGATCAATACGATTTGGCGCGCAAAAAGAAAATGGACGATGCCAAAATAGTTATGGATACGGCGCAGACGGCTATGAATTCCGCTAAGGCCGATTATACGGATGCGGAAACGAAATATAATTCTGCTCTTGGCGAGAGAAATCTGATTATAGGGACTTGGAAAGCGACGGCCGCCGCTGTTTCCGTAGGCGATGTTTCAAGAGGAATTACCCGCCAGATCACAGGTGTAGCAGCCGGTACACAGGACACTGATGCCGTCAACGTGGCGCAGCTGAAAACGGTGAATACGAAGTATGATACTAAGCTTAGCCGGGGATTTATCATCAAGAAGGGCGGAGAAGCAGTTGGTGAAACGATTTCTCTTAATGGAGATACGGCGCCGGAAATTACCTTTGACGTAGCGGAAGCCAATAAAGGCCTGACTGTAGACCGTGATGGGAAAACCATTAAATATGGCATTGACGGTTCGAAAATTGACCTCAACGGAAATGATACGATTCCCGGTTGGACACTGGAAGTCGGAGTTAAACCCGGTATTCCGACGAATACAGGCAGTGCGGAGGGCAATAAGAAAGTTATAAAGCCGAATGATACAGTAACGCTTCGTGCTGATAATGGAATCAGATTGAAGCAGGAAAACGGCGTTGTGGATATCGGCTTAAAATACATGGCTGTGGATACTAAGTGGACAAATATCAATGATGCTGCAGCAACCAATGGCGGTATGGCGATCGGCGCGAACAGTAATGCGGATGGAGAAACATCAGTAGCCTTGGGATGGGGTTCGAATATATCGGCATCAAATTATGCTGCCGCGTTGTCTCCCTTTTCTTCTGTTGTGAATTCGGAGTATGGCCTGGCCATGGGCACAAAGGCAGCAGTTAAAACATCACCGTACGGGATGGCGATGGGCGCTCTTTCCTCTGTGGATGATTCAGAATATGGTGCGGCCATAGGTGCTAATTCCACCATAGTTAATTCAAACTATGGTGTGGTTATAGGAACCTCGGCAACTGTAAAAGATGCTGATAATGCCGTGGCGATAGGCGTATCAAGCAGTGCAGCGGTAAAAAATGGCGTAGCCATTGGAGCTTTTTCTAAGGCGGATACAGCAGCGGGGGTGAGCGGCTATGACCCCTCTACCAAGGCGGCTTCTACCGATACGTCTGCCGCCTGGAGATCGACTGTCAGTGCCGCTTCTGTGGGGGACAAGACGAAAGGCTATACCCGCCAGATTACAAACGTGGCGGCTGGCACGCAGGACACCGATGCTGTCAACGTGGCGCAGCTGAAAGCCTTGGAAAATAAGACGGCGGCAGAAGCCGCTAAACATACCACCGTGACAGCAGGAGACTATGTGACCGTCACGGAGACAGACAATAGCGGACAAAAGAACTATACCGTGACCGGACCTAAGATGGGATCTGCAGACGGGACAGTGAAGATTACGGATAAAGTGGAAAACGGCAAGAAAGTCGGATATAATCTGTCTGTCGATACAAGCAAACTGGGAATCAAGGACATGCATGTCAAAGAAGGGACAGCGACATACCAGGCTGATGGAACAGGAAGTATAGAACTGACCCATCAGGATGGACAGAAAGCGACCGTTACAGGACTCAAAGACACCAGACTGAAAGAGGGAACCGGAGCGCTGACCTTAAGCGGGAACACATTGTCCATGAAAATCGAAGACACCAGCGGGAAGAAAGTAACAGGCAGCGTAGACCTGTCAGCCATCGCGGGACAGATTGATACCAATACCACCTATACCATGAGCGGCAAACAAAACGCGGATAATACCACCACCATTACGTTAAAGGGCAGTGACGGAAAAGAAAACAAAGTCACCGTAGCCACGAAAGACACAAGAAACACCGTGAAAGCCGGTGAAAATGTGACACTTGCCACAGCTGCCAATACGTTTGGCGGAACGGAATACACGGTCAACGTGAAGGCCGACGGAAAAGTGGAAAACGGAAACACAAAGATTGTCAGCGGAAATACGGTGTACCACGAAACCCATGTGAAGAATGACGGCAACTATGTGAAGAAAGAGAACAGTGCCGGAGACAACCTGACCATACTGGACAAACAGGTCGGCAAGAACACAACCAACATTACCAACCTGGGAAATACTATCAACAATCTGAACGGAAAGTTGGGCACCCTGGACAACCGGATTAGTAAAGTGGGAGCAGGGGCGGCAGCACTGGCAGCCCTCCATCCGCTGGACTTCGACCCCCATGACAAGTGGGACATCGCGGCAGGCTTCGGCAATTACCGCAACGCCAGCGCTGCGGCGGTAGGCCTCTTCTATCGGCCGAACGAAAGAACGATGATGAGTCTCGGCTGGACCATGGGTGATGACAGGAACATGCTCAATGCAGGGATTTCTGTGAAGCTGGGACGCGGTGACGTTTATACCCGTTACTCCAAAGTGGAAATGGCGAATCGTATTGAAGCGCAGAATAAGAGGATCAATGATATGGAATCCGAATTGGAAGAATTAAAGGCACAGATAGCAGCTCTCGCTGCCAAGAAATAAGCAACTTTTAGTAAGAAAGGAGCAGGCACTGCTGATGGTGCCTGCTCCTTTTTCGTTTTCTGGTAAAAGTGAAACTCATGGCAGGGTGTCCGCCAGAATTGTGTGAAAAATCTGTACTCATGGTGGAAAAAGCGGTAAGGAGATAAAAGCTATCAGCTGTTAGCTGTCAGCTATAAGCTGTGAGTTAAAAGCCGAAGCATATGATTTCCGTTAGGTGTCATACGAAACAACAGCAAGGGATTTGCTGTTGTAGTGAGGGAAGCGTTAATCGTCATCCGAAGCGAATGTGAAGGATCTGTGCTCGTGGTGAGGGAATCGGTAAGAAGATAAAAGTTATCAGCTGTGAGCTGTTAGCCGTTAGCTGCGAAATGTTAGCTGCGAGCTGTGAGCTGTCAGCTAAAAGTGCTGAATGACACCAAACGGTAAGACGTCATCCAGGGTGGCAGCGAAGAATCTGCTGCGCAAATGAAGGAAAAGGAAACCATACTGCGTAGCACATACTGCAATTATATGTATTATAGATATATAGTAAGATACTTTTTAAGGCATTTGTATGGGAACCGTAGATTTCAGGTTTGAAGCAATTAAGAAATAAAAAGACTGAAATTTGTCAAAATCTAATAATTGTGGTACACTGGAGTTGCTAAAAAGGCAGTCCTTCTTTTTTAGCGCGGAGATTCAGAAAACAGGCAGAGGAAACACGGTCACTCGAGCGAGATTTTCTGATTCCTGCTGAGCTAAGGACGCAAAGTTTTTTCTCAAAGGAGGAAGAATCATGAAAAAGATTCTCGCAATCGCAGCAGTAGCTGCACTCACCGCAGGCGTATCCGCATACGCTGCAAATCCATTCTCTGATGTATCCACCGATGACTGGGCCTACCAGGCTGTATCCGATCTTTCCGATCAGGGCGTTGTAGAAGGCTATCCGGACGGCACATTCAAAGGCGAAAGAAACATGACCCGTTATGAACTGGCTCAGGTCATTGCCCGTCTGATGGCCCGTGAAGACCAGCTGAATGCAGAACAGAAAGCAACCCTGGACAAACTGGCAGGGGAATACGCTGATGAACTGGCTAACCTCGGCGTCCGCGTAAGCAACCTGGAAAAGAAAGTCGGCAACATTTCCTGGTCCGGCGATGCCCGCATGCAGTACCAGCATAACCTTGATGGAGATAAAGATCATACGGATGCTTGGAAAGGCCGTCTGCGCATCAATGCGGACGCCCAGGTCAATGACCAGGTTGTTGTTTCAGGCCGTTTCGTATCTAAAATGGATTTCAAAGACAGTGGGGATGCTAAGACTATCATGGACCGCATCCATGCGCGCTGGACACCGAATGACGCTTTCTACATGGATCTTGGCCGCCAGGGTGTGGCATTGGACCAGACCGGCGTGTTCTGGGATGAAGATGGAAGGTTTGATGGCGTCGTAGCAGGTTATGATAATGGCAAATTCGGCGCTGAATTCGGTTATGGCCGTTTCCAGGACGCTGAGCGCAGCATGGATCACTATTCTTGGGAAAACAGCGCGTCCATTGAGTCTTGGTATGGCAAGCTGACAGGACACTTTGGTGAATCCTCCGCGGTTTCTGCTTTCTATCTCAAAAATGCACAGGGGCTTGATGGAAATAGTGTAGATCCTGATATAAAGGGAGCGCATATCCACGCCTGGGGCGCCGGTGCGACCATTGGACTGGGGGATTCCGGCCTGAAGGTTGACGGTGATTTCATCCAGACAAGAGGCGATCATGACCTTGGACATGCTAATCTGTGGACAGCCGGCCTGAATTATGGCGAAGTGGATCTGAATAAACCGGGCAGCTTTACTCTCGGTGTCCACTATGTAAGAGCTGACGCAGGCGCTTATCTCCTCGGCAATTCCGCTCTGGATATGACGGATCAGCTGGATTATGGCTGGGACAATGACGCAGGTGTGAAGTTCTGGACAGCTCGTGCAGGCGTTGCTGTACAGAAGAATGTAGAACTGGACGCTTACTACAACTTCGGCGCGAAAGCATATGATAACGATGATGCAAAAGATCCGGCGAATACATGGGGCGTTGAACTGAACTACGCTTTCTAATTCGTGATTGTAAGCTAACAATAGAAGACCTCTTCGGGGGTCTTTTATTTTGCGAAAAAACAGCTGTTGGAAGAGAATTCCCTGCTTTCTCACAAAGTGTTCTTACCCCGCGCAGAATGACGATTGGAGGAAAGGACGTCATAATGAGAGAAACGGTAAGAAGATAAAAGCTATCAGCTGTGAGCTGTCAGCTGGCAGAAAAGTGCTGAATGACGGGATACGGTAAGGCGTCATTCAAAGCGCCAGCGAAGGATCTGCTACAGTGTTGAGGAAAGGGATTCTGACGGAAAAAATAGGGATTGGGTAAGCCTCCTTATTTATAAGGAGGTGGCCGGCGAAGCCGGACGGAGGATACTGGCTTGGGGGAACGACGCAAAAGAATAGAATGAAGATTCTTTTTCTGCCCCCCGTTCTGAGTGATAACGGACGGTAAAACGTCATCCTAAACGAATGTGAAGGATCTGCTGTCGTAGTGAGGAAAGCCGGTAAGACGTTATTCAAGGTAATAGATTCTTCACTCTGTGTCACCATCCCGTTTCCCGTCCTTCCCACAAGGTGTTCTTGCCTCCGTTCAGAATGACGTTAAACAGACGGCACAGCTGGGATTCTAACCACTTTCAGGCCTGCCGATAAAGTAGCACCCATGGTAAGGCGTCATAATGAGGAGAGCGTTAAGCGTCATCCTGAACGAATGTGAAGGATCTGTTACCGTAGTGAGGAAAGCCGGTAAGAAGATAAAAGCTATCAGCTGTGAGCTGTCAGCTGGCAGCTAAAAGTGCTGAATGACGGCGGACGGCAAGGCGTCACTCAGAGCGCCAGCGAAGAGTCTATACCCGTGGTGAGGAAAACGGAACGTGTGGTCTTGTAATGGCAGAAAGAATAGAAGCTGATGCCTGATATTTGATGCATTAAACATATTCCATTATGGTATATGTCATCTTTTCTTATACAATATATTCCTATATGCGTCGTTGGATGTTTTTTACACAGGCCGACTGTGTTACAATAGGTACACAGGTAATGAGAGAGGTTCGTATGTTTGACGAAAAGTTATTGAATAAGGCGGAAGCGCTCTACATCCGGTGCCGGCTTGATGAAGCGTTTCCTTTATTTATGGAGCTTGCCGGGGCAGGCTGCGGCCGGGCGATGTACTTCCTCGGTGAGTATTACAATCACGGTCTCGGCTCGATTAAAGACAGGAATGAAACGGAAGCCCGCTACTGGCACGGGAAAGGCGCGGCGGTCGGCGAACTATTGTCCCAGTTGAATCTGGCGTACATGGAGGATCCCCGCTCTGAGGAGAGGGCGGTGCTTTGCCGCGGGTATTTTCCGTCTGTCGTGAAGGCGGCGGAAGCGGGGGATATCGTGGCTGCTGATGAGCTGGGCGATATGTATCTGTACGGGTTCGGTGTGGAAAAGAGCGGGAAGCAGGCTGTCTTCTGGCTGGAGAAAGGCGTAGAAAAAGGGTATTGGCGTTCTCTCAATGCTCTCGGCGATATGTACCGCCTGGGGGAAGAAGTGGAAGAAGATGGGAAAAAAGCGCTTTCCCTGTACAGGAAGGCGGAAGAAATGCATTCCAGGGAGGCGCTCACATCGATCGGCTTTATGTACTATGCGGGGCAGGGTGTGGATTTTGATGAAGGGAAAGCTTTTTCCTATTTCCGGAAAGCGGCAGGAGCAGGGGACTTGGACGCTCTCTTCATGATGGGCCGCTGCTACATGGAAGGCGGCGCGGTAGAGAAGGATGACAGGAAAGCGGCAGACTGCTTTAAGGAAACGGCTGACCGCGGCTATCCCATGGGCATGTGGGCGCTGGGACAAAGTTACCTTCACGGCATCGGTGTACAGCGGGACGAAAAAAAGGCGGTCGCCCTCTATCAGAAGGCGGCAGGCATGAATCTGGCGGCAGCGTATTCCGCTCTTGCCCAGTGCTATCGCTACGGAGCGGGCGTGGCTGAAGATAAAGCGGCCGCTGTGGAGATGTACAAGCAGGCATTTGCCCTGGGCCAGGGTCTTGCGGCGGATGAGATCGGAACGATGTACCTTGTGGGAAATGAAATCCTTCCGAATGTGGCAGAAGCGTTCCGCTGGTATGAAAAAGGGGCTGAAATGGAAGAGGCGGCCAGCTGGTACCATTTGGGAATCTGCTATGCCGAGGGTCTCGGTACGGAAATCAATCGGGACAAGGCGCTGGAGTACCTTTACCGGGCGTATGCCGCAGAGTATCCCGGCGCGCTGGAATATATCACGGATAATATGCAGATCCGGCTGCAGTAAGGAAACTGCTCTTCTTCGGAGGAGCGGTTTTATCATGGCGGAAAGACGCAGATGAACGGGGCAGAAAAAATCCTTTCGGCGCAGGGGGAAGCTGATTGCTGTCATTATCCGACAAAATATTTCTATACAGGGAAAGAAAAGATACTTTTGTTGGCAGAAAAGCGGTAAAATAATATAAATCAGAGTATAAAATATAGGGGATATATATGGAAGATGTTTTCTGGGGGCTTATGATTCCCCTTCTTGGTACGACACTGGGTGCGGCGTGTGTTTTTTTCATGCGGGGACGGCTGCACCGATCGGTTCAGCGCGGCCTTACGGGATTTGCCGCGGGCGTCATGGTGGCGGCTTCATTTTTCAGTCTGCTCCTTCCGGCACTGGAGCAGTCGGCGCCTATGGGGCGGTGGGCGTTCCTTCCCGCGGTGATCGGTTTCGGTGTGGGTGTGGCGTTTCTTCTGTTTCTGGATCACATTATTCCTCATCTGCACATGAATGCGGAAACGGCGGAAGGGCCGAGGAGCCATCTCAAGAAGACGACGATGCTCATTTTGGCGGTGACGCTCCATAATATTCCTGAGGGAATGGCGGTAGGCGTGGTATATGCGGGGGTTCTTGCCGGCAGCAGCGGTCTGACAACGTCAGGGGCGATGGCTCTTTCAGCAGGGATCGCCATCCAGAACTTCCCGGAGGGCGCTATCATTTCCATGCCGCTCAAAGCGTCGGGCATGGGGAGCTGGAAATCTTTTTTTGGAGGCTTCCTTTCGGGCGTTGTGGAACCGGTCGGCGCGGTTCTGACGATTCTGCTTACGAGCCTTGTCGTCCCGCTTCTTCCCTGCTTTCTCAGCTTTGCCGCAGGCGCCATGATTTACGTCGTCGTGGAAGAGCTCATTCCTGAAATGTCGGCAGGGGAACATTCCGATATAGGCGTGGTTTCCTTTGCTGTCGGTTTCATGGTCATGATGGCTCTCGACGTGGCGCTGGGGTAATCTTATTTTCTTTTTTCATGGCGAATTTTCCGCTTTTGAATGTGATATAATTAATTGTAAATATTTTTAGAAAAATACCGAAACGCGTTTTTGTTTTTCGGCATTTCTTTTGTTTGAAGAAGGACGGGGTACCGTGGAAAAGCAGGTCATGATCCGCTGCAAGTCGATCCAGCGGGACGAACGGGGAAAGGCGGAGGAAGTGGTACTGGAAACGCCGGGCGTGTACGGTGAAGATGAGGACTGCCGGTACCTGACCTACGAGGAAACGTCTCTTTCCGGCATGGAGGGAACGACGACGACGATCCGTATGTACGGTGACCATGTCACGCTTTCACGGCAGGGGAGTTTTCTCCAGGAAACGGAATACCGTCCGGGCACTGTGGCAAAGTCGGAGTATATAACGCCGGCAGGACCTGTGGAAATCACTGTTTCTTCGAAAGAAATCACCGATACGGTGAGCGGGGGAAAGGGGCGGCTCCGCCTGGTTTATGACATTGAAATGAAAGGGCTTTTCAGCCATCTGAACGAAATTATTATTGATGTGCGGGAGGAATCGGAAACTTCATGGAAGTCAGAGAAGAACTGAAAGAAATTATTGAAAGGGCAAGGGCGGCGGCCGAGGCGGCAGGCGAACTTCCCCGTGGGGAGTATGCTCCTGTGCAGCGCCTGGAAATACCGAAAGCGAAGGAATTCGGCGATTATTCCACGAATGCGGCCATGCAGTGGGCAAGGACGGCACATAAAGAGCCCCGCGCCATTGCGGAAAGTATCGTAAAATATATTGACGCGCCTCTTGTTTCCAAAATGGAAATCGCGGGAGCGGGATTTATCAATTTCTTTCTGGCAGCAGACACAGTGTATGCCGAGTTAAGAAATATCCTTTCCGCCGGCGCTTCTTACGGAGATCTTCCGAAAGATAAAAAAGACAAAATCCTTGTGGAATATGTGTCCGCCAATCCCACAGGACCGCTCCATATCGGGCACGCCCGCGGCGCGGCTTATGGTTCTGCTCTGGTGAACCTGCTCCGCGCGGCGGGGTATGATGTGTATGCCGAGTATTATGTGAATGACGCGGGCAGCCAGATTGCCCACCTGGCGGAATCGGTCAATGCCCGTTACCTCCAGCTTCTCGGAAAAGACGCAGATGTGCCGGAGGACGGTTACCACGGATATGACATCGTGGAAACCGCCAAGTCCCTCATTGACCGTGAAGGCGATGCGTATCTGTCCATGGATGAAGAGGCGCGCCTGAAGGTGTTCAAAACGGTGGCGCTTAATGAAAAACTGTCTATCCTGAAAAAGGATCTGGCCGATTTCCATGTCACTTTTGACAACTGGTTCTCTGAAAAATCGCTTTACCCCAAGCAGGTGGACGACGCTCTCGCTGCGCTGAAAAAGGACGGATATCTGTATGAGAAAGACGGCGCCTGGTGGCTTGCCACGACGAAGAACGGTGATGACAAAGACAGGGTCGTTATCCGCGCGAACGGCGAACCGACCTATTTCTGTTCCGACATCGCCTATGTGCCGAACAAGGAAAAACGGGGCTACAATAAGCTGATTGATATCTGGGGCGCAGACCACCACGGATATATTATCCGTATCCATTCTGCCATGAAGTTCCTTGGCTACGATCCGGAAGATTTTGAAATCATGCTTCTCCAGATGGTGACACTTCTCCGTGACGGACAGCCGGTGAAAATGTCCAAGCGCACAGGACAGGCGGTCACGCTCCGTGAGCTGATGGACGAAGTGGGAAGCGATGCGGCGCGGTATTTCTTCTGCAGCCGCACACTGGACAGCCAGATGGACTTCGATATTGACCTGGCGAAAAAGCAGTCCAGCGACAATCCTGTTTACTATATCCAGTATGCCAATGCCCGTATCCACAGCCTTTTTGCCCAGGCAAAAGAAGCGGGCGTAAAGTGGGGCGACTGGGAAAAGACAGACTTTACGAAACTGACGGAAGAATGTGAACTGGACCTTGTCAAGAAAATGGAAAACTACCATATGCTCATTGACGGCGCAGCGAAGGAACGAGCACCCCAGCGGATAGCGAAATATGCTTATGAGCTGGCAGGGCTTTTCCATCATTTTTACCGTGAATGCCGCATTCTGGGCGTTGAAGAAGGCGTGACACAGGCAAGGCTCGGCCTCATCACCGCCGTACAGCACGTGCTTGTCCACGCGCTTTCTATTCTCGGTGTTTCCGCACCGGAGCGCATGTAAAGGAGGAACCATGACAAAGTATATTTTCGTGACCGGCGGCGTCGTTTCATCTTTGGGGAAAGGCATCACCGCCGCTTCCCTGGGCCGTCTTCTGAAAAACAGAGGGTACAAAGTTACCATTCAGAAATTTGACCCTTATATCAATATCGATCCCGGTACCATGAGTCCTTACCAGCACGGCGAGGTCTTTGTCACTGATGACGGCGCGGAAACGGATCTTGATCTGGGACACTACGAACGTTTCATTGATGAAAATTTGTCCAAAGCCTCCAACGTGACAACAGGCAAAATCTACCAGTCGGTGATCAATAAAGAAAGAAAAGGTGAGTATTTGGGGTCCACCATACAGGTTATCCCCCATATCACCAATGAAATTAAAGACCGTGTTCTCCGTGTCGGCAAAAATGACAATGCGGATATCGTTATCACCGAAATCGGCGGTACTGTGGGAGATATCGAATCCCTGCCTTTCCTGGAAGCCATCCGCCAGGTCAAGAAAGACGTGCCCAACAGAAATGATGTCATCTATGTCCATGTCACCCTTGTGCCTTACATTGCGGCGGCGGGCGAACTGAAAACGAAACCAACCCAGCACAGTGTCAAGGAACTGCGATCCATCGGTATCCAGCCGGATATCATCGTGTGCCGCACCGTGGAAAAACTGTCGGATGAAATGAAAAAGAAAATCGGCATGTTCTGCGATGTGGAACCGGAAGCCGTCATCAATAACCTGACGGCGGACAGCATTTATGAAGTGCCTCTTCTTATGGAACAGGAAGGTCTCGACCATATCGCTCTGAAAAAATTGGGACTTGAAGATCGTCCGGTGGATATGGAAGACTGGAAAGCCATGGTAGAACGCATGACCACGGCAAAAAAGGAAGTGCAGATCGCCCTTGTCGGTAAATATGTCCGGCTCCATGACGCTTACCTTTCCGTAGCGGAAGCGCTGTCCCATGCGGGATACGCCATGGGGGCCAAGGTGAACATCCGCTGGATCAATTCCGAAATCCTTGAAGAAGAAAAGCCGGATCTGGATGAAGTATTTGCCGGTGTTGACGGTATCGTCGTCCCCGGCGGCTTCGGCTACCGCGGTGTGGAGGGGAAAATCGACGCTATTCGTTATGCCCGTGAAAATAAAATTCCCTTCCTTGGGCTCTGCCTCGGCATGCAGTGCGCCGTCATCGAATTTGCCAGAAACGTGTGCCACATGGAACAAGCCAACTCTTCCGAATTTATTCCCGACGGGAAATATCCCGTCATTGACCTCATGCCCGATCAGGAAGACGTCACGGAAAAAGGCGGTACCATGCGCCTCGGCATCTATCCGTGCAAGCTGAAAGAAGGAACAAGGGCGAGAACTTTGTATGAAAATCAGGAAATCGTCTACGAACGCCACCGCCACAGATACGAAGTGTCCAACGAATTCCGTCCGCAGATGGAAGCGGCGGGTCTTGTCATTTCCGGCACCAGCCCCGATGACCGTCTCGTGGAAATTATCGAATTAAAAGACCATCCCTACTTTGCCGCCACCCAGGCCCATCCGGAATTCAAGAGCCGCCCGAACCGGCCCCACCCCCTCTTCAACGGTTTTATGGAAGCTGCCGTGAAACAAAGCGGTGAATAAAATATGAAAAGAAAACGCTCCCTGCAGGGCGTTTTTTTGATGGAGAAATGTGAAATGAAAGGATTAATAAAAACAGATTCGGGGATTGACATTTTGTATTTTGTTAAAATTTATACAGAAAAAGAGTTTCAAAAATATTTATTATAAAATGCAAAGTTAAAATTAAATATAAGGTGTGATATAATTATATATATAATTATGATTAAGTTGGTTATTATTTAAGGGAGGTTTTTTCATGAAGAAGCTGACTGCTCTCCTGCTCGCCATCGCAATGATGGTGACCT
>OMDJ01001090.1_pt1 | contig 14017 bp, 8 predicted proteins | sample 1645211 | NCBI WGS metagenome assembly OMDJ01 (sample SAMEA103958142, study PRJEB25191) | human gut metagenome | biome: human-associated habitat [ENVO:00009003]; feature: intestine environment [ENVO:2100002]; material: feces | place: Germany | collected 2013/2015 | reverse complement strand
GTTGAAGTAGTCCTTGCGGTAGCCGAGGAAGCCGACCTGCGTCAGGAAGCTGAAGTGCTCGTTGATCTTCACGCTCAGTCCCGGTGTAATACCTGCCTGAAAGCCCTCGTGATCGCAGCAGGCGAAGCCTACGCCGCCGTCGAGGAAGAGCGACAGAATCCCCTTGTTATAATATTTGTAACGGGCATAGGGCGACGCCGTGAAGACGTTGGCGCTGCCGCCGTCCTTTACTTTCAGGTACTCGTAACCGAGCGCCATGCCCACCGACCATCTCTTGTTGAAATCGTAGCCCGCTTCGGGAGCGATCGAGAACGAATCGGTTGTGACGCCTTCCGTTTTGTCGTGCCAGTAACCCAGCTTGCCGCCGATCCACAAACCTTTCTCCTGCGCCGAAGCTTTGTCGGCTGCCGTAAAGCTTGCAGCTGCTGCAAGCAGTACGATAATGATTTTCTTCATCTTTGTTGCGTTTTTAGTTTGACTGAAAAATGGAGCTGTTTTTCTGTTCCGAAAGCAAAGAAACAGCGCGGATTTCTTACGTGCAAATAAATTCAACGAACCGGATGTTTCTAAAAATCAACGCATAGAATTTATAAATTGAGCGATCGGCCCTATGCCGGCGAAAGTGCGGAAAAGGGGACCGCGGGGTAAAAAATCAGGCTGCAAGGGATCTCTTGCAGCCTGATTCGGAGGATGAGTTGTGTGCGGCTTACCGGTGCGAGCGTTTGGCGACGAAGAGCGCCAGAATGAACGATACGGCCGACGCGGCGATCCAGAAGACGATCGCCGAGTCGAAATTGTAGCTTGTCACGCCGTCCAGCTCCGTTTTGCCGGAGTTGATGAGCCAGCCGCTGACGATGTCCTGCAGGCCGGCGCCGACGTAGCTCGCCATGCCGACGATTCCCAGTGCGGCGCCCGTCGCTTCGCGCGGTACGATGTCGATGGCCATCAGGCCGCCCAGAAAACAGATCAGCACGCCGATCGCCACGCCGAACAAAATCATGCTGAGGATATTGACGACCAGCCCGTCGCCGGAGTAGAGGAACAGGCAGAGCGCGACGGTGTTCAGCACGCCGAAGCCGAAGGCCAGCACGTTGCGCCGCCCGTGGAAGAAGGCGTCGGAGAGCCAGCCCGAAAAGACCGTGCCCACGATGCCGCAGAGCGCATTGACCGAAATGACCTGCGTGGCCGCGGCCAGCGTATAGCCTTTGATCTCCTGCAGGAAAAGCACGCCCCAGCCGTTGATCGCATAGCGGCTGATATACATGAACGCGCTGGAGAGCGCCAGCACCCAGACCAGCGGATTGCGGATCACGGAGCGCTGCAGGTCGGAAGTTTTGCCGTGGTCGCGGGGCGTGCCGGGAGTCTCTTCGCCGGTCAGCTCCTCGATCGGGGGCAGCCCCTTCGATTCGGGGGTGTCGTGCATCAGCAGTACGATCGTCAGTACGCCGAGCACGCCGGCGACCGACGAGCCTACGAATCCCCATTGCCAGCCGAAGAAGCCGACGACCGCGCCGACGAACAGGAACGACAGGAATTCGCCGAGGTTGTGGCTGGCGCTGAAGAATCCGTAGTAGGTGCCCCGCTTGCTGAGCGGGTACCACCGCGAGAGGGCGATGATGGCCGGGGGCGCGCCCATCGACTGGCTCCAGCCGTTGACGCCCCACATGACGGCGAAGGCGACGAACAGCACCATGTTGCCGACGATGCCGCCTCCGTTGGCGAAGCCGAGGAGGCCGACCAGCAGGTTGGCGACCGCTGATACCGCAAGACCCGCGGCCATGAAGCGTTTGATGTTGCTGTGGTCGGAGAGAAATCCGTTGACGAATTTGCCGATGGCGTAGGCGAACAGCAGCGCCGAACCGATGACGCCCAGCTGCGTGGCGTCCAGCGCCCCGCTTTCGAGGATGGGCTTTTTCACCACGTTGAGACTCGTGCGGCAGACGTAATAGAGACTGTAGCCGACGGTGCCGGCGATGAAGCTCTGCCAGCGGAGTTTTTTGTAGAGACGCATCATGGCGTCGTCGTCCTTCGGCAGGCGCGGCGCCGGTGCGCTTTTTCTGAAAAATGAGAGTATTGACATAAGCAGGTTGGTTGCGTTATCAGGTTAATCGGAATGTTACCGCTTCGTGAATTCCAGTTCGACCTGCACGGGGAAGTGGTCCGACGGAGTCCGGGCCCGGAATTTCCGCTCCCCGCCGTCCGGGTTTTCCGAACGGTAGGTGTCGGTCAGGATTCCGTAGCGGAGCACCCGGAAGCCCGGCGTTACGAAGAGGTAGTCGATGCGGCGGAAGGTCTTGATGTCGGGGTCGAACCAGTTTTCGGTGCCCGTTTCGGCATAGCGGATTTCGGCCGTGTCGTAGGTGTCGGACAGGATGCCGGAGTCGCGCAGGATCGCATAGCTCCGGCTCGTCTCGCCCACGTTGAAGTCGCCCGTGAGGATGACCCGCTCGCCGCGGCACAACTCTTCGATCTTCGCCAGTATCAGGCGGCAGCTCTCGGCCTGAGCCTGTTCGCCGCGGTGGTCGGTGTGGGTGGTGAAGAACCAGAACCGCTGACGGCTCTGTCTGTCATAGAACCGGCCCCATGTGCAGATGCGGACGTATTTGGCGTCCCAGCCCTTGCCGGGCTTCGAGGGGTCTTCGGAGAGCCAGAAATGGCCCGAATCGAGCAGTCGGAAGCGGCCGCGCTTGTAGAAGATCGCGGAGTATTCGCCGCCCGCGGCCCCGTCGTCGCGTCCGACGCCGACGTAATCGTAGCCGGGCAGCGCCGCGAGCATACCCTGCAGCTGGCTGTGGAAGACCTCCTGCGCTCCGAAGATGTCGAAGTCGTGGAACCGGATCAGCGACGAGATCACCGGGAGACGCCGCTCCCAGCCGTTGCCCTCGGCCGTGTCCTTGGCGTTGAGCTGGCGGATGTTGTAGGTCGCGGCCGAGAAACTCTGCGCCGCGGCGTTGACGGCCGTCACGCATGCGACGGCCATGCAGATCAGTAATTTGTTCATGTCGCTCGGTTATTTGCGCCGTCCCTGCGCTTCGAGGTAGCGGATCAGCAGTTCGGGCCGGTCGGTCTGGATGATCGAAGCGCCCATGTCCAGCAGGCGGCCGTACACCTCGTCCGGCGATTCGGTGAAGGCCTTGTCGTCGCTCAGACCGCCGCAGAGCGAGTCCCAGAGCGAATTGACCCACAGTTTCGAACCGCCTGCGACGACCTGCCGCATGCAGGCTTCGACTTGGGGCGTATAGTCGTCCCAGCACACTTCGTAAGCCAGCGGGACGACGCCCTTCGAGGCATATTCCTCGAAAAGCTCCCTGCCCTGCGGCTTGAGGATGTCGATGATCGGCATGTACATCATGTTGTGTCCGTATTCCGCGAATTTTGCAGAGACGGTCTCCACCGGACGTTTGCCTTTGATGAGCACCTGATCCGTGACGCCCAGCTCCTCGGTGATGGCGAGCGCGAGGTCGTAATATTCGTAGCCTTGGTCGATATTCACCGCGATGCGGTCCTTGCAGACGGCGAGCGCTTCGCGCAGGGTCGGCATTTTGAGCGAGGTCTTCACGCCGTGGCCGGTTTTCAGCACGCAGCGCCGGATCGAGTCGTAGGTGATGTCGCAGACGCGGCCGCGGCCGTTGGTCGTGCGGTCGATCGTCTTGTCGTGGCACAGGACCAGCACGCTGTCCTTGGTGAGCTTGAGGTCCAGTTCCATGATGTCTACCCCCATGCCGATCACCGATTCGATCGCCGGGATGGAGTTTTCGGGCCAGTTGCGCCAGTCTCCGCGGTGCGAGACCACCACGACGTACCGTGAGGAGGGGTTGTGGAGTTCCGCGCGGACGAACCGGGCTTTGTCCGTCGTTTCGGCCGCCGGCTGCGAACAGGCGTACAGACCGGCTGTTGCGCAGAGGATGAGTAGGTAACGTTTCATTTCGTTCGGTTTAAAAAGGGAGAACCGGAAAGTTCCGGTTCTCCTGAAGAGTTATTTTTCCAGTACGGGATAGCTCTCCGATGCCGTCCACTTGCGCAGGACGACGTCGGGCTTGCCCGGCAGCGTTTCCGCCGGAGTGTCGTTGAAGAGCGCCGCGCCGGCGTTGAGCGCTGCGGCGAAGTTTGCGCACGACTCGCCGCTCGAAGGTACGGTGACGGCGCCCGACTTCATCTCGTCGAGCGAGAGCAGGGCGAAAGTCGTCTTTTTCCAGACCGTTCCGGCCGCCTTGTCGCTGCCGACGGCGGAGTTCGCCGCAGACTTGGACGGACATGCCGAGTTGCCGTAGATGTTCTGCAGGTTGCCTTTCTTGCTGTAACCCACCACCGATGCGTAGGAGCTGTTGGCTGTGATCTTTTCCACGGTCGAGTAGCAGTTGATGACGAAGCTGTCGTCGCTGACGATGCCGGCGATGCCGCCGACGTCGTTGTGTTTCGCTTCGAGTCTGTCCACTCGGCTGTAGCAGTTGATGACATAGCGGCCCAGCCCGTCGCCGCCTTTGGCGATCTGTCCGACGGGTCTTTCGGGGCGTCGGTCTTCATCGTGCCGCCGAGGTTGGCGCAGTTGACCAGCGTACCCTTGTTCTGGCCTGCGATGCCGCCGATGGTCTTGGCGCCTTCGCCGCCCGTGATGTCGCCCTTGAAGGTCGCCCCGTCGATGACGCCGGCGTTTATGCCGACGATGCCGCCCGCGATCTCGAATTCGGTCGAAAGCGCGCCTTCGACGGCCAGATCGCGGATCGTGCCCTTGTTGGCGCCGAATACGCCGCAGGATTTGCCCGGAGCGACGAGCTTCACGTTGAGGAGCTTATGCCCCGCACCGTCGAATTCGCCCTCGAAATAGATCGTGTTGTCGGCCGCAAAGCCGATCGGCGTGAGGTTCTTGTTGTCGAAGTCGATGTCGGCCGTGAGGCGGTAGTAGGCCGACGATGTGTAGACGGCGTCTTCGGCCTGCTGGTTGATCGACGCGGCGACCGTGTTCCAGTCGCTCACGGAGTTGAGCTGCCACGGGTCCGCGGCCGTTCCGGAACCCTCGACCACGTCGGGTGCGGGTTTCTCGTAGTCGGTGTCGAACTGAATCGTCAGGGGGCAGTGGTCCGAAGGGTAGATGTTGCCGTAAACGGTGTTGTCCACCTTGTAGGATTTTAGCTCCACGTCGCCGCGCGAGTAGATGTAGTCGATGCGCGCCGTGGCCTGCGTGAGGTCGGCTGTGATTTTGTGGCCGTTGAACGTGCCGACGGGACCGCTGATGAAATCCGATTCCACCGTGAGGAACGAGTCGTTCCAATGGGTGCGGAGCGTCTTCGACGAGGCGTCGTCCATGGCGGCGTTCATGTCGCCGACCAGAATCGAGGGGATGCCGTCGGGGTTGTACATCTTTTCGCGCTCGATCAGCAGTTTGGCGCCCTCGGCGCGCGCCGTGGCGCCCAGCGGGGCGTGGGTGACCATCATGAAGAACTGCTTGTTATACAGTTTGTCGGTCACCATGGCGCAGGCGGCGATGCGGTGATAGCCCAGCTCGTCCCAGCCGTAGCTCATTTCGTCGGGCGTGGGCGAAATCCAGAAGAAGTGCTTGTCGGTCAGCTCGAAACGTTCGGGGTTGTAGGCGATGCCCAGCGCTTCGCCGCTGACGCCGTCCTGCGAGTCGCGGCCCACGAACCACCATTCGTATTTGCCGCCCTGCTGCCCGACGAGTGTCGGCAGCTCGTTCTGGATCGTTCCGTTGGCCTCTTGGAAGCCGAAGATGTCCCATTTGTTTTTGACGATCGACTGCGCCAGCACCGTGCGGCGGTTGGTCCACAGGTAGTCGCCCGTGCCCTTGCCCGAAATCCAGAGGTTGTAGCTGCCGAGCGTGAGCGTCTGCTCGGTGATGTCGGGTTCGCGGGAGGGCGTGTCGTCCTCGTAGTACTTGTCGTTGAGTACCGTTTTGAAATCGTCGGCGCATCCGGCTGTCAGGGTGCAGAGCGCCGCGAACATCGCGAGAATTATTGTTTTTTTCATGTTCAGGTTCCTTATATTTCCCGGAAGGCGGGGCGGCCCTGCGGACCGCCGTCCCTCCGGAATTCTACATTCGGTTATTTCTGGTAGTTGCTGTGACGTGCGTTCTGTCCGTACTGTGACCACGCCGAAGCTGCGGGCGAGGTGACGCCGGGCAGCGCTACGGAGTAAACCTTGAGCGCACCTGCCGCCGAGTCCTTGCCGAGGAAGTAGGAGTAGCCCCATTCGGAGATCGTCGGCGAGCCGTCCACCGAGTCGGCCAGATGCTCCTTGTAGCGGAGTTCGCCCTCGGCACTCAGCACGACGTAATCGCCCGTTTTGGTGCAGAGGTGGATCTGGCCGAGATTATCGACGGCCGGGATGCTGTTGCTTGCCGCGTCGAGCGTGTACGACCAGCGGGTCGAACCGTTCGAGGTGTTCAGCGCGTAGACCACCGAGGGGGTGGCCTTGTCGGCGACGATGTAGAGCGTCGTGCCGTCGGCGCTGAGCGATGCGCCCGTCTGCTGGAATCCGTCGGGCAGGTTCACGCTCCATTTCGGGGTTTTCTTCGACGATGCGGTGAGGTTCGTGCAGTCGAAGCTCGCGAGGTTCCAAGTGCCCGATCCTTCGGCGATGCCGGGAAGGTAGACGCAGTTGTCGGCATCGACACAGGGCTGGCAGCGGCCGGCCGAGAGAATCTTGTTGGGAGCGAACGTGTCGGAGGTCGGAACCGGCGACCAGACGAACGATGCGTCGGGAACCATGATGCCGTAGCCGTACTGGGCTGTGTTGGTGAAGATCACCACGCCGTTCTTGAGCGCGATCGTGCCGGAGGTGCCGCCGCCGTTGGCCGGGGTGGCCGTTGCGGTGTTCTTGCCGGTGGCCTTCTCGAATCCGCGGATCGCGCCGTTGGTGCCGCGGCTGCCGACGATGACCATGCTCGGACTGATGCAGGGCGTCGAGAAGGCGATGCGCGCCGTTCATGCCGAAGAGCTCGGCGGCCGCGATTTCAACGCCATCAGCGACGGCCAGCGCCAGAGAGTGGTTCTTCCAGAGCACCGAACCCGTCGCGCCGTCGAACGCATAGACGAGCGATGCCGACGAGGAGCCGCCGTAACCGTGCGCCACCCAGTAAACCGTGCCGTCGGTGTCCACCGAAGGATAGGAGATTTCGCTCTTGAGGTATACGCCGTCTTTTGCCATGGCGTCGTATTCCCATACCTTGGCGCCGTCGGTGTTGAGCGCGACCATTTTGCCGTCGCCCGATACCGAATAGATATAGCCCATGTCGCTCGCTGCCACGACGCTCGCCGCGCAGAGCGCATCGGCGGAGGCTACCGCAGTGGACCAGAGCAGCGTAAAGGCGTTGACGTCGCCTGCGCGGACGTTGATGGCCTTGGAGGTGCTGTTCGAGCCGCCGCGATCGTCGGTCACGGTCAGCTGGACGTTGAACATGCCCATTTGTTCGAACGTGTAGGTCGCGTTGATGTCCGTCGAGGTCGTGCCGTCGGGGAAGAGCCATTCGCGCGATACGATTTCGCCGTCGGAATCGGTCGATTTGTCCGTAAAGGTCACGGTCGTGCCGATGCTGATCATCTGGGGCGAGTAGCTGAAGTCGGCCGTCGGCAGCACGTTGTCCGCAAGGACGGTGATCGTTCTGGTCGTCGTGGCGCGGTTGCCGTCGGCGCCCCATGCCGTGAGGGTGACCGTGTAGTCGCCCGGACGGTTGTAGACGATCGGGTCGGGAGCGGCCTCCTCGGACCAGTTGCCCTCTCCGGCGAAGCCGAAGTGCCAGAAGTATTCGGAAACGGTCGTCCCTTCCGCTGTGGTCGTATTGGTGAAGGTGACCGGAGTGATGCCCGCGATGATCTCCTCTCCGCCGAACGTGAAGCCGGGGGTGATGACCGAGTTGTAGGCCTTGTCCATCTCGCTGCTGTCCGAACATGCGACCGATGCGGAGAGCAACACGATACTCAGATATGATAGTATTCTTTTCATTGAAATTGATTTTTTGAAATTTTAAGGTTTAGCGTTTCCCTTTGCCTCTCAGGTATTCGTCCATCAGGGCGGGGTAGTCGCACTGGATCATGCGCAGGCCTGCGGCGACGAAGCCGTCCATCGTGACGGTATTGCCGTTGCGGAAGGCCGCGCCCTCGTCGTCGAGCAGGTTCGAGACCGAAAGCCCTTTGGCATTGAGCGACGAAATCCATGCGTTGTTGACATAGCCCGTCGAGGTCTGGATCATGTAGACGGGGGCGAATGCCGACATGGCGGCCAGCGCCGAGGCGTTGTTGGCGTGCGGGGCGATGATTCCCGGCTGCTCCTGACGGGCCAGCCAAGCGGCCCTGTCGCTGTTGGTTCCGACATAGAACTGCACCCGGTCCAGACAGCCGCAGCGTTTGACGACCTCGTAGACCTTGGCGATGTCCACGTCGTCGCTGCCGCATTTGTCGAGGTTGAACCAGACCTTGCCGCGCAGCTCCGTGAGGACTTCCTCCAGCGTCGGAATCTGTTCGCCGGTCACCTTGCCGTCGGTGGTTTTCAGCCGGAATTTCCGCAGCTCCTCGCGCGTGAAGTTGATGACGTAACCTTCGTCGCCGGCATAGGAGCTGTAGTCGGTGAACCGCTTGAGGTAGTTGTCGTGCAGACAGATGACCTGCCCGTCCTTGGTGATCTGGACGTCGGTTTCGATGAAGTCCACGCATCCCAGTTCGACGCACTTGCGGAACGCCGCCATGGAGTTGGGGGCCAGATCGTAGCCGTTGTTGAAGTTGCCGCGGTGGGCCATGATCCACATTTTGCCGGTGTCGAAATTCAGGCACGAGCGGCTCAGGGAGGGGCCTTCGACCGTGACGGTCTGCGTCAGGGTCTGCGTCGTGCCGTCCGTGTAGGAGATGGCGGCGCTGGCCCTGTACTGTCCGTCGGCTTCATACCGGTGTTCCACCCGCTGCGTCGGGTCGGTCACGCGCTGCGCCGCGCTGCCGTCGCCGAAATTCCAGACGACGGCCGACACGCCGGGGATGCGGCTGAGCGCGAAGGCGACCTGCTCCATACGGGCCGGATGGTCGTTGCTGACGACGATTGCGGCCTCCGTATCGGCGACGGCGACCGTGGCCGAGAGTTCGGTCATCGGGCCATGCAGCCGGGTGACGGTCGCCCTGACCGTGTAGGTGCCGGCCGTCCGGTAGGTGTGTTCGGCCGATTCGCCTGCGCCCGAAGTCGCGGTCGCGCCGTCGCCGAACATCCACAATACGCTGCGGACGTTATCCGGACTGCCTTCGAGCGAGAAGACGACTGCGGCGTCCCTGACCGGAACTGCGGGCGTCCAGACGATGGTCTGAGTCCCGTTTTCCGGTCCGGGGGCCTCCGTGCCGCCGTCGGAGCAGGCAGCGAACTGCCCGGTTCCGATCGCCCAGAGGATCAATATGATTCTGTTTGTGAATCGCATGACGTCGTCGGTTTATTTTACGCCGTAGCCCGGATTCTGGTAAAGTCCCTCGGTGTTGAGGATGCGTTCGTTGTAGGGGATCGGAAGCAGCAGGTCTTTCAGCCCGAAGTTGGGGTTGATCGCGTTGAAATGTTCGATCATCTCCTGCTTGGAGTACATGCGCAGCAGGTCCTGCCAGCGGAGTCCCTCTTGGATGAACTCGTTGCGGCGCTCGTCGTAGATGCCCTGACGCAGGTCGGTGCCCGACCAGTCGCCCAGTCCGGCGCGTTTGCGGACCATGTTCAGGAAACTCTTGGCCGTCGGCTCCGTGCCCTGCCAGTAGTAGGCTTCGGCCAGCATCAGCGCCACGTCGGCGTAACGCATGACGATCCAGTTGTTGCCGCCGTAGCCGTTCGCACCGCACTCCAGATCGGCGTACTTCATGGTGTGGTAGTAGGTTACGCCCGCAACGGTCGTCTCGCGCAGGTAGTTCTTGCGCACGTCCTCCTTGGCGAAGGCGTCGTAGACGCTCTTGGTGGTCATGTTCTGCATCAGGCCCACCTTGTTCGAGGTGATGCCGGTTTTGCTGGGACCGAAGAGGTAGTTCCAAGTGGAGCCGAGGTCGGCGTTGTTCTGGATGTAGTTGATCTGGAAAATGTTCTCGGCGCAGGACTTCTGCGTGGAGAGGTCCCAGATCGCGTTGTAGGGGATGTCGGACAGTTCGCCGAACGACCGCAGGTTCCATGCGGCGGTGAGCTTTTCGATGGCCGAAGTGAGCGACGCCGACTTCTCGGAGGCGAAATCCTCGTCGCAGGCGTATTGCAGTTTTGCCTTGCCGTAGAGCGTCCATGCGGCGGCCTTGCTTGCACGGCCGCACTCCGATGCGGGCTGCATGTCGGCCAGCGGGCTGCCGAGCACGTAGTCGAGGTCGGCGAAGACCGCCTTGTAGACCTCGCTCTTCGGACGGCGGTAGTTGTTGGCCTGCACCTCGTCCTTGGTCTTGAGCTCGGTCAGGATCAGGGGCACGTCGCCCCACTCGGTCACCAGATGGAAATAGGTCAGCGCGCGCAGGAAGCGGATTTCGGCTTCGTAGGTGTTGCGCGCGTCGCCGTTGGAATAGCTCACGTCGTCCAGATGCGCGAGCAGCGTGTTGGCCCGCGAAATGGTCTTGAAGAGCTGCGTGTAGCGGTTGTATACATAGGAGTTCTCCTCGGTAAGCGTATAGTTGTAGAACTGGTAGGGAATGCCGCTGTTGGCGCCGCTGTCCGTCACGGCCGTGTCATGCGAGCGGACGTCGGTGAAGTAGTGGTTGTTCGTGTAGTAGTAGCTCTGCGTGAGCGACGCATAGACGCCGTTGAGCGAGGTGACGATGTCGGCTTCGGACTTGTAGAAGTTGCCGACCGTCGTGGAGTTGGGGTCGTATTCGTCGAGGAATCCGCAGGACGCCGTCGAGACCGAGGCGGCGAGCAGGATGAACATATGTTTGATCTTCATATTCGTACAAGATTTAGAAAGTTAAGTTTAAACCGACCGAATAGATGCGCGAGAGGGGGTAGCATCCCCAGTCGAAGCCCGGCATCATGTTGCTGCTTTTATACGACACCTCAGGGTTGTAACCGCGGTAGGGGGTTATGGTGAAGAGGTTGTCGCCGCTGACGTAGACGCGGCACGAGGTGATGTGCAGCTTGCTGGTCCAGCGTTTGGGCAGCGTGTAGCCAAGCGTGATGTTCGCGCAGCGGAAGAACGAAGCGTCCTCTACGTAATACGAAGAGAGTTTGAGCGAGGTGTTGGTCGTCGAGATGCGCGACGCGATGGGCACGTTGTTGCGGCCCGGCTGTGCGTCCGAGATGTAGCGGTCGGCGACGATCGAATACTGGTTGCCCGATCCCTCCATGTTGTAGAGGTAGTAGTCTTGGAAGTTGATGACCTCGCCGCCGTACGAATAGGCGAAGCTGGCGCTGAAATCGAGTCCGTTCCATGACAGGCTGGTCGAGAAGCCGCCCGTGAAGTCGGGGTAGGCGTCGCCGATGATCGTCTTGTCGTCGGTGGTGATGACGCCGTCGCCGTTGGCGTCCTTCCAAATGGCATTGCCGTAGGAGAGGTTGTCGAGGGCGTACGAAGCCACGGCCGGACCCTTGAGCTGGTAGCCTTCGGGGAATTTGTTGCCGTTCTTGATGTAGACGTCGCGGTCGAGCAGGGCGTTGGCATAGTCGGCCTTCGACATGATGCCTACGGCCTGATAGCCGTAGAACGAGCCGATGGGCTTGCCCTCTTTGGTGATGTGGGAGCCTACCGAGCGTTCGGTGGTGGAGATGATGTCGTCCAGACCGCCCATGCTGACGACCTTGTTGCGGTTGGTGCTGAAGTTCCAGTTTACCTTGCCGGTCAGCAGGCGCGCGTCGAGCTGGACGTCGAAACCGCGGTTGCGGATCTTGGCGCCGCTCATGTTGGTCGTCGTCGAGGTCGCGCCTGAGATCGAGGAGATCGGATATTTGTAGAGGATGTCCGTCGAAATGGAGTTGTACCAGTTGCCGATCACGTTCAGGCGGCCGTTGAAGAAGCCCAGATCGATACCGACGTTGGTCTGGCGGGTGGTTTCCCAGCCCAGCGCGGCGTCGGTGAAGGAGCCTTCGTAAGTCGTCGATACGGGAGTCTGGCCGAAGGCGTAGCTGCCCGACGAGATGCCGGCGAGGCTGGCGTAGTTGCCGATGTCGTTGTTGCCGCTCTTACCCCAGCTGGCGCGCAGACGGATCGAAGCCACGTCCTTGAGCGCATCCTTGAGGAAGGGTTCGTTCGAGAGCGTCCAGCCGGCCGATACCGAGGGGAAGTAGCCCCAGCGGCTGTCGATGCCGAAACGCGAGGAACCGTCGGCGCGGAACGAGCCGGTCAGTGTGTAGCGGTCGTCGAACGAGTAGTTGACGCGGGTCAGGAACGACATCATGGCCCATGCGGCCTTGCGGGTGCTGTAGAGCGAGATGTCCGAAGCGTTCGAACCGTGGCCCGTAACCTCGTGGATGCGGTCGTCGGCGAAGCCTGTGGCTTCGACGCCCAGACGGTCGTAGGTCTTCTTCTGGAGGGTGTAGCCGGCCAGCGCGTCGATGTGGTGGCGGCCGATCTTCTTCTTATAGCTGAGCGTGAACTCGCCCAGACGGTCCACGTCGTAGGTCGAGGTCGTGCGGGCGATGTTCGACGAGCGCAGCTCCTCGCTGTAGGCGGGGGCGGCGTCGCGGCCGATGCTCATCGGGCGGTAATAGAAATAGCGGTAGTTGTACCACTGCTGGCCGAGCCGGGCCGAGAGCTTGAGGTCGGGGAGAAACTCGTAAACCAGATTGAGATTGAGGTTGTGGCGCGACATCTTCTCGTTGATGTCCAGCTCGTTGGCGATCGCCAGCGGGTTTTCGGGGAAGTTCATGCCCCAGTCCGTCTTCATGCGGATCATGGCGCTGCGGGCGTAATCGCCGTTTTCCTCGTAGGCCGGCAGGTTGGGCAGGTACATCAGCGCGCTCTGGATCACGCCGTCGTTGATCATGCGGCCCTCGGCCTGTACGACGGTGTTCTTGGCGTCGTACATCGAGTAGCTGATGCTCGCCGTCAGGCGCTTGGTGATCTGGGCGTCGAGGTTGATGCGGGCGTTGATGCGGTTGTGGTTCGACGGTGCGATGATGCCGTCCTGATCCATGTAACCGACGCTGGCCATGTATTTGATGGCCTTCGTGCCGCCGATGACCGATACGTTGTGGCGCATGATGCCGGCGTTGGAGAAGAGTTCGTCCTGCCAGTCGGTGTCGTACTGCGGCGTTACGGGGGTGCGGGTCGTGAAGTCGTAGAACATCGGGTGGATACCCACTTCGGCCAGCGAGAAGCCTTTGGCGGCGCGGATCGTGTTATCGTCGTAGGGACTCCACGACACGCCGGCGGCCGTGGCGCGCAGGCGGTAGGAGTTGTTGCGGGCGTCGATCAGCAGGTCGCGGAACTGCGTCGAGTTCAGCAGGTCCACCTTGTGGTCGAGCTGCTGGATGCCGTACGAGAAGTCGTAGCTGACTTTGGCGGCTTCGCCGTCCTTGCCGCGCTTGGTGGTGATGAGCACGACGCCCGACGCGCCGCGCGAACCGTAAATTGCGGCCGAAGCGGCGTCCTTCAGGATGTCGATGCTTTCGATGTCGTTGGGGTTGATGAATACGTCCTCCGAAGCGGGATAGCCGTCGATGACGTAAAGGGGTGCGCTGCTCGCCGAGAGCGAGTTGACGCCGCGCACACGGATGGTTACGCCGTCGCCCGGCGCGCCGCTGGTCTGGTGGACCTCGACGCCGGCGACCTTGCCGACTAACGACTGGCCCACGGTGGGCGTCGTGGCGGAGAGTTCGCTGGCCTTGACGCTGGCGATCGAACCCGTAAAGTCGCTCTTGCGCATCGGAGTGTAGCCGACGACCAGCACTTCGGAGATCTGCTTGCTGTCCTCGGTCAGCGTGATGTCGAACGACGTCTGGCTGCCGACCTTTATCTGCTGCGTGTTGTAGCCGAGGAAGGAGACGGAGAGCGTCTGGCCCGGCGTGGCCTCGACCGAGAAGTCGCCCTCAAGACCGGTGACGTTGCCCCGGTTGGTCTCCAAGACGATTACGCTGGCGCCGATGA
>OMDJ01001076.1_pt1 | contig 14127 bp, 7 predicted proteins | sample 1645211 | NCBI WGS metagenome assembly OMDJ01 (sample SAMEA103958142, study PRJEB25191) | human gut metagenome | biome: human-associated habitat [ENVO:00009003]; feature: intestine environment [ENVO:2100002]; material: feces | place: Germany | collected 2013/2015 | reverse complement strand
CATTGCCGAAGATCGCGATTGCCGAATCCTTGTCGAACGAGGCGGAAAATACGCTGGGACCGTCCCATACGCCGGATGAAACCGCCGAATAGGTCATCTTTTGCATGTCGATCGCAAACTCGCTCCGTTCCGCCCCGGAGACGAAAGCGACGACCGATCCCTGAAGCGTGTAAGCGCCTTCCGCATCGCCATAGACGGCGTGTCCGAATCCGTCGAGCGTGAGTTCCGGTCCGCTGCCGCTTCCGGGCCTGTAAGTCCCCGCCTCTTTGCCGCGCAGGGTGAAGACGGGGGTTCCGGTCTCCGGATCGTACGAATAGCGGAACAATGCGGCGGTCTCGTCGGAAACCGTCGCCTCCGAATTTTCACCGATGCTCGCCCCCTTCTCGAATTCCAGATCGACCGGCCGGGCGCTCCGGGTCCCACGCTCGACATAGTACCAGCTTTTCGCACCGGCCCTGTTCAGTTCGATCAGGTAACGGGAGCCGTACGAATCGCTCGCCGCACTGACGAATTCGAAGTCGGCGGTACTCGTGAAATAGTATTTGACATTGTCGGGCTTGTCGTCTATCAGGTCGTTGATATACACGAACGCGTCGCCGCCTTCGAACCAGCTGCCGCCGGCTCCGAAATCCATTTCTCCGTAGCCGTCGTCACTGAACTCTGCGAGATATTCGAAGCGGTTTTTCGCTTCGTCGAATTCGTAGCAGCCGTCGAAATCGAAGCGGTTGGCATCCGTCGATTTTACGAAATACGAGGTATTCGTCTTCAGTTCCATCGAGAATTCCGACGAGTTGCCCCGGATAACCTGTGTTTTGGAAGCCGTAAGCTGGAAACCTTTGTATGTTCCGACGAACGGCTTGCCGACGTAGTCGGTTTTCTCGACGGCGGACGTTTCGATCAGAATCGGCTCGTCCGGCATGACGCAGGACCAACATTCGCCCATATCCGGATCGTCGGTCTGATACGTGTACTCGATATTGTTTCCCGTGGTCTGTCCCGTGATCTTCACCTGACCGTCATAACCCAGGTCCGCGCTCCACATGAATTTGACTATGCCGTACATACATTCGTCGAATACCGGGGGAACCGCCTCCCAGTCGTCGCAACAGTTGAGCATCCGGAGACTGGTGTGTTCACCCTGTTTGAGCGAGATGAGGTGTCTTTCCAGATCGGTCGCCACCGTGAGCGTCACCTCCTCGGCCGGCATCGTGAAACGGTATTTCCAGGTGACGGTCCCACTGGAGACCAGTTCGCAGGGAGTGTCGTTGAACAGACAGGCCGAAACGGCGAACATGCCGTTCGTCACGACGATTTCGACGTCCACGACTTCGCCCGCTACGGCCGTTTTGGCGACGGCGACGGTATATTCTTGCGAAACGGGGGCGTTGATCGGGTACTCTTCGGGCTTGAACTCCTGGATAATGACTCCTAACGTGACGTCCCGTTCGGGCATGACGAATTCGAACGTACCGCCCCGGGTGTCGCCGGCAACCTGCTCGCAGGCCACGCCGTTCGCGGAGACGAACTTCAGGTAATGGTTTTCGCTGGTGACTTCGACCTCGACGGACACCGTCTCTCCGGCTCCGGCGGCTGTCGGAGCCTTGATTTTGTAATACGCCGCCATTTCGTTCTGGGATACGGAAATGGCGTACGGCTTTTCATTCACTTCGGAGTCGCTGTCGTCACACCCTCCCCCGACGAGCAGGGCGCACAAGGCGAAAAGGCCGGACAAGGCTTTGAAATACGAGTTTTTCATGGGCGTAGGTTTTTAAGATGGCAATCGGGTTGGAAAAAATCCGTTCCGCGGCCGAATCATTCGCATCGCTTCATGCAGGGCATCATGCCGTTCCGGTTATCCGACCGGTCACGGCACAAGGCGATCCGAAAAACGGTTCCGGTCGCAGAACGGATTTCGCGGAGAGGACGGATGCGGTGAGTTACAGCATCCGCTTCATTTCCGGCGAAGAGCCGGCACGGGACGTCCGGGCATCGCGCACGTCGTCCGGAATCGTCGTCCGGGAATATACGCTGGTTTCGGCCGGCTCGGTTCGGGCGGTCATCGTCAGGGTGTTCCCGTCATTCGTCAGTTCGAAATCGTAACCGCTGCCCCAGCTCTCGCCGTCGTCGTACACTCCGGTCAGCCGGGTTCCGTCGATCGAATAACGCCCGGTGTATCTGGTGTAGTTCGATGTTTCGACCTTCTGGTAAAGTCCGAACGTCGATGCCGAAGTGAATTCGACGTACACCTCGAATCCTTCGGGAGCACTCTCCGACCAGGAAGTGAGGCGCCATTCGCCTACGATTTCCGACTGAATGTTGGGGGCGTCGTCGTCATCCGAGCAGCTTGCGGCGAAGATGCCGAGCAGGGAGAAAACGAGCAGATGATAAAGATGTTTTTTCATTGCAAGCACTGTTTTTATAACCAACCTCCGTTTGCTGCGCCGGCCGAACGGGCGATGACGGCGAATTCCTTGGTGACGACCATGCCGCCCATCACCACGCCCGTTCCGGGTTTCGTGCCGCCGGCTATCGCCGAAACCTTGATTTTGGCCGATCCGGGTTTCGTGCATTTGATCATCAGTTTTCCATTATACATTTTGGGAGCCGCCTTGATGCCGAGCTTTTCCATATCCTTGGCCGACATCTGGATATCGGTGTAGGTGAGGTCTTCGGCCCCCTGTCCGAAATGCTGCGTCAGCGGAATGAGCTGCACCTCGCCCACTGCGACCCGCAGACAGGGCGTTCCCTCGATCTGCATGAGCAACTGATAGGCGTCGGTAATGCCGGTGCCCATTTTGCCGCGGTAAATCGACACGTCGGCGATCGTGGCCTTCGAGCCTTCGCCCAGCCGGGAGTCGATTTCATTGACCGAGGTGAGCAGCATGGTCTTGAATTCGTCGAGAGAGAATTTCTTCCCCTTCTCCAGGGCATAGGAGAGGCCGAGACGCCCGAGACGTGCGGGCAGGCCATCGAGGTTCCCTGCATGTAGCCGTAATCCGCTCCGTTGCTCGTTTCGGAGCAGAGCGTCGAGAGTACGCCGGCCTTCTCGCCGCCGCTCAGACCGCTCGTTTCGCCGCCGGGGGCCGCGATATTGCAGCCGGGACCGTAGTTGGTGTAGTTGGCCGGCAGGTAGTCGGGCGAGAACGAGGTGACGGAGATATAATCACGATAACCCGCCGGATAGCCGGACATGGCCGTCGATTCGTTGCCGGCGGAAAAAACGATCAGTCCGCCGTCGAGGGCCTCGCAGTTCTTCTGGGCGGCGAAGTACTGGAGCGCCTCGTAGTCCATCGGCGATCCCTTGATGAACATGTTGTCCGACGTGTATATTCCCGCCTTGACGCCCCACGAGCACTGGAGGATGGAGGCGCCGTGATCCGCGGCGTATTTTATGGCGCGGCTCGACACGAGGGCATCGCCCGTCTGGTCGCCCGAGAAGATCTGGCACGACATCAGACGCACGCCGTCTCCGTTGCCCGTACCTCCGGCCACGCCGCAGACGCCGATGCCGTTGTTATTGACGGCGGCCACCGTGCCCGCTACGTGCGTTCCGTGGCCCGAATCGCCCTTCCGGTCCCATGAAACGGGACCGTCGGCAGCGAAGTTCCATCCGTGAATGTCCTGGCTGTTGTATTCGGGCGAAGGGTTCGGATTGGTCCACATGTTGGCCGCCAGATCCGGATGGGTGTATTTCACCCCTTCGTCCACGATGGCGACGATGACTTCGGGATTGCCTGCCGTGAGCTTCCATGCGTCGGCCACATGGATGTCGGCTCCGGCCACCGATGTCGTGGCGACGGCCTGGTCGGCATTGTTGATGTAATGCCACTGCCAGAAAAGATTCGGGTCGTTGAAATCCGCCGTGACCAGGGCGCGGGTCCGGTCGCCCGCCGTCGCGTGGAACGGATAGGTCTTGCAGTCGGAAGCCCGGTAGAGACGGGTGCGGAACTGCACTTTCGAGATTTCGGCGACACCCGCGAGTCTTTCGGCCGCCTTGTCGAGGTCCTCCTCCGCTGCGAACCGGAGCACATACCATCTGTGAAGCCCTGCCGCACGGGTGCGGGCCTCGTGTTCGCCGGCTTCGGGGAAGACGCGCTCCAGCGAGGTGACGTGCAGGTCGGTCAGGATTTCATCGACGGATGCGATGCCCGAACGGGTCAGCGCCGAACGGGTCCCGGCCGCATTCAGTGCGTACTGTTCGAGACCGGAAACGGCTTCTTCGCCGAATTTTACGATGAGCGAACCGGCCACGGCATCGTCCGACGTATTGCAGATTTTGCCCGAAGTCTCGATTTCGGGAGCGGAATCCCCGCGGTTCGGTATCTCCTGCATGGGGTCCGTCGAGCAGGCGGCCAGCAGCAGGGAGGCGAAAATCAGGAGTTTCGTTTTGTTATGCATATATCATGCTGATTTTTGAGTCCGGCAGGTTGTTTCTGGCTTGGAAAAAAGGGAGAGGCCGGCACTTGCCGGACGACCGGCCTCTCCCGATCCGATATTACTTGAGCGTGACTTCGGCAGCGGCCGTTTTCCGGAACCGGAGTTCCGACCCCGAACCGTCCGCGCGCCGCACGGCATCGCTGAATCCGACCGCAGCCCTTACGGCTTTCGCTTCGGGAGCCGATGCGGGCAGGAATCCTTTCGCACAGTCGGTCGGCACGGTTTTGACGGAGCCGCGTCCTGCGGAAACGGAGAATTCGGGCCGTTCGACGCAATTCCGCGGCTGCCGGAGCTCTGCGGCCATCCGACGCAGTTCTGCGATCCGCTCTGCGGCCAGTTCGGGAATGCCGCCCATATCCTTGGCGGGATCGACGAGCAGCATGTCCGTAAGGATCGAATAGGGGGTCGTCGTACTCAACGTATATAGATAACGGAACGTGGCCCCCTGCTCGACATAGTTCGGGGTGGGCACGAAATAGATGTAACCGTCGGCCACGGCGCCTCCGATGAACGGATAATTGACCGCATAGAGGGCTTCGGGGTTCTCCTCCGAGACGCAGCCGGAGATGATGTCCTCGCCGTTGATGACACCGATCGGGTCCTGCGAAAGCATCGGAGAGATGGCGCCGGTTATGCCTGCGAGCGGAGCCGAGGCCGGAACGTAAACCGCCGGAATCTGGCCGCCTTCGTCGAACGTGAGACCGGTAAGCCCCGTAATGGTCAGCAGATCGACCGAACTGTCTTCCGTCGGATCGTCTTCGATGGTCACCGTGCCGATCTTCCGGCGCATCTGCTTCTCGTCCATGACGTTGATGGCATAATAGTTCCATTCGGTCGAAATCAGGTACTCCTTCGAGGGCTGCTCGTCCTGCGGCAGGAAGTCCGAGTAGAGGAACTCGCTCTCCAGGCCCGGGTTGTATTTGCCGGTGGTCCGGATGGACGCCGTGAAGAGTTCGCTGACATACCCGTTGCTGGCCAGTCCGGCGAACGTGTACTCCGTGTCGCCGTTCAGCCCCGTGAGCATGATGCTGTAATGTCCGCCGTTGATGGCATCGAGCTGCTCTTTGGTGAAATCCTTGCCCATCTGCTGGAGGAAAGCCGTCATGTCCAGTCCCTGGATGGCGTCCGTCTTGAAGACTCCGTACTTGACGGATTCGATCTCCTCGCCGTAGGCCCAGAATTTCGCCGCATTGTCCGTCGTAATGCCCTGTCCCGCGAATTCGTTCGTGGCTTCGAGCCCGATGCTGAGGATGACGGAAACCTCGTCGCCCTTGGCGACATATCCGAACGGAATGGAGGCATAGCCCTGCATTTTCAGGTTCTGCGACGCCGTTTCGCCGCCCTCCGGATTCGCCTCCTCGTCCGAACCGTAGATACAGCCTACGAGCGTGTATTTGCCCGTGCCGCCTTCCAGATCCTGCACGGAAATCGTTCCCGAAGCGGTGATCGTCCTGATGAGTTCCGCGGCGATCTTGCCGTCGGCCATCTCCTGTGCCTTGAGGCTCGCCTCGCCGTCGCTCAGACTGCCCGTGAAGATCGCATAGCGGAACTCCCGGGTGTCCTCGGAGAGGGTGGCGCCGATTTCGACGACTCCGTCCGCGGGTTCGCCTTTGGTGAGGGTCACCGAGTAGTCGTAAACCCTGGCTCCGGGAAGCATGATCCGCTGCAAGCCGTTGGCGTTGGCGTAGAAGAATTTACCGGCATATTCGCCTTCGCTCGGTTCGAGCACGATACCCTGCGCCGGGAAGGTAATCACGCCGTTCTTGAGCGTGCCATATTGTCCGGCCGACTCGTCCATGGCGAAATTCTCCGGCGTCTGCGATGCGATGTACCACTCGCCCATCTCGGCAAAGAGGGTCAGGCCGGTTGACTGGTAGGGAAAATAGACCTTGTTCGGGTCCGAAGCATCGACATAGGTCCAGACTCCGCGGTTCTCGTGACTTACCTGTCCTCCGGCGAAGATGTTCATCAGCTCCGGCGTGTAGGCCTTCATGCGGTAATAGCCCTTCTTGTCCGAACGCTCGTAGATTTCGAGTTCGATTTCGGGGTTCGGATTGGCATTGGGATTGTCTATCGAAGCGAAGTTGCCCAGAATGTCGTCGCGGTAGCGGCCTTTGGTCGCGCCGGTCTTTTCGTCGGTGACCAGCTCCCATTTGGCCAGCACGAGCGATATCGAGAGGGTCACCTTGTCGGGACCGTAAACCGAGGCGTAGCGCGGATCCTCGATGTCGATGTCGCAGGTGTAAGTCGTGCCCATTTGGGCATTGGGGAAGCTGACCGTAAAGGTCGTCTCCTCCTCGCCGGCATCGAACACGATCGGCTCGACGACGAAAATATCCTCGACGTTGGCCTTCACGACGACCGGAACGACGATCGGATCCACGGTATTGCGCCGTTTGACCGTATAGGTCGCCTCGGTCTGGGCGCCCGGTTCGAACTCCAGATCGGTCCGCGCAGACTGCTTCTTCGGGAAATAGACACCGTAGCAGTCGGGATCCTCCGCGGTTCCCCGGGTATAGTTCACATCGTCCTTGCAACCGGCCAGAACGAAGAGAGCCAGCAGGAACGGTAATATATGCTTGAATGTCTTCACGGTAATTTGCTTTTAAATTTGACAGCTCGGTCGCAGATGGTCATCAGCCGTTCCACGGCTTGACCGTCTGCGAAGGATCGGGATTGTTCTGCGTGGCGATGACGGGATTGTTCTGCGTCTCGCCGCGCGTGATCACGAAGTTCCAGTAGGGCGCGCGCCCTTCCGTGTTCAGCCGGTACGAATTGGGAGAGTTGGTTCCCACATAGCCCCGTCGGGTGGACATGTCGAGCCGCTTCATGTCGAACATGACGATGCCTTCGCCCCAGAACTCGATGCGCTTCTGGAGCATCAGCTCGTTGATGAACCCTTCGAGCGTTCCCGACTTGCTCGTGCAGTCGTAGGTCGCGCCGTTCATCATGCGGTAGGAGGTCATGAACTCGTTGAGCAGGCGGATGCCGCCGGCCAGGTCGCCGGCCTGCGCCGTGGCCTCGGCCTCGACGCGCATGCAGCAATGGTCGGCCGCGCCGCCCACCTTGTAGTCGGCATAGGCGCCCTGCGCCGGGCGGAACTTGATGTTGGCGAAGTCGGCCAGCGACTCCTTGAAGTAGGTGTCGGCGTCGGGACGGCAGCTCTTGTAGGCGTAGGAGCTGCGGTCGGGGTCGAGCCACGAGTGGCGGCGGAAGTCGCGCGAGTCGATGCTGTAATAGAGGTTCCGGTTGATGCCGCGGCCGGCGTGGTAGGGAGCCCAGTCGTTTTCGCAGCTCATGTGCACGGTGAAGCAGAAGAGGTTGGCGACGCTCTCGCTCGGCAGGGCGAGGCCCCAGATCCAGGCATCGTTCGACGTGGCGCTGTTGAAGCCGTTCGTGGGGTCTTCCCACTGCTCCTGCGTCAGGGGCGTGCAGCCGCTGGCGGTGATGGCCTGCCGGGCGTACTCGGCCGCCTGCGCATAAGCGGCATTGTCCTCCTTCGCCGTGCCCCGCTCGAGCCAGGCCCGGGCCTTCAGTCCGTAAACCAGCGCCAGGCTGATCGTGTACTTGTCGGGGGCCGTAAAGCCGCTCAACAGCTCTTCGGCCTTGTCCAGGTCGGGGAAGATCACCTTGTCGTAGATGTCATCGACCTTGGCGCGGGGGTTGTTCTTGGCCTCGGCCTCGGTGGTCTCGGGCAGTACGACGGGCACGCCCAGCCCGAGAACCTCGGGCGCTTCGGTGTAGTTGTTCTCCTTGAACTCGTACAGACGCACCAGATCGAGGTAGAACATGGCCCGATAGGCGTAGGCGAAGCCCAGATAGGACTTCTGCGTGGCGTCGAGCGAGGAGAAGTCCGAGGCGTCGATCTGCTTGATGACGTTGTTGGCCGCCATGATCCACGCATAGTAGTTGTTCCACGTGAGCGCGCCCACGGCATAGTCGGCCCCGAGCGCTTCGTTGGTTCCCCACTGTGCGAACCAGTCGTAGCCGATATTGCCGCCGATGGCGATGTCGCCCGTCATGGATTCCGTGGCGATATGGATGGCCGGCAGGGCGAAATCCCAGGCTTGGCCATCCTGTGCGTAACCCGCGGAACCGGCCTGTACGAGCGAGGCCGGAATACCCTCGATCAGCGTTTCGAGGGTCACCTGATCCTCGGTGGCTATTTCATAGGGGTCGGCTTCTTTGATGCAGCTGCTTGCCAGCAAAGCCGCCGCCAGCGTCGCGAGCGTTATGTTTGTCGCTTTTTTCATAGTATATCGTTTGTCGTAAAGTGATTGAGGCCGATTAGAATTGGATGTTGATGCCGCCCGAAATCGTCCTTACGGGCGAATAGGTGGCCTGGCTCGTCGATCCCGAATAGGAGTAGCGGGGATCGAATCCCTGACGCTTGGACCAGTACCAGACATTCTCGCAGGCCAGGTAAACGCGCACCTTCTCGATTCCGACCTTCTTGGTGAATTTCGCCGGCAGCGTGTAGCCGAAGTTGATGTTTTGCAGGTTCAGATAAGAGGCATCCATGAGGAAACGATCCGACATGTTGTTCTGATCCTTGTCTTCATACTGCAAACGCGGGATGTCCGACGACGCATTGTCCGCCGACCATGCCTTGAGGATGTCCTTGTGCCAGTTCATGCCCGTCGATTTGTTGGCCGGCGAGTACATGGCCGCCGCATAGCCCGAGTCGTAGGCCAGACCGCCGATTTGGTAGGTGAAGGCCACGCTCAGGTCGAAGCCCCAGAAATTGACGCTCGTGCCGAAACCGCCGTAGAGGTCGGGAATGGGGTCGCCGCAGAGGTAGTCCGACGCCTTGGCGAACTCGGTGGTCGTGACGCGCTTGCCCGTGGGGTTACCCTTGTCGTCGGTTTCGTCCATGTACCACATCGAAAGACCCTCGTCCGAAACACCGGCATATTTCCTCATGTAGAAAGTGTACATCGGCAGCCCTTCTCCGAAGAAAGTGGAGCCGCTCACATAACCGGAGTAGCCATCGACCTGCTTGGTCCGCCGTTCGGGCGGCAGCATGGTGATCTTGTTGCGCAGGTGCGTCATGTTGAGGTTGATGTCCCAGACGAGGTTTTCGCGGCGGATCGGCGTAAAGTTCAGCTCGATCTCGATACCGCTGTTGCGCATGTCGCCCACGTTGGCGTAGTAGGAGGAGTAGCCCTTCGAAGGCGGCACGGGGAATGCCAGCAGCATGTCGGTCGTCTTGCGGAGGAAATACTCGACGCCGCCGGAAACCGTACCGCGCAGGAAGCTGAATTCCACGCCGGCGTTGAAGTTGGAGTTGGTCTCCCAGGTGATGTTCTCGGAACCCTTGTCTTTGAAGACGGTCGATACCTCGCCGTTGGCGTTGTTGATCGAGTAGGTGTCCGTATAGCGGAAGTCGCCGATGTTGTCGTTGCCCTGCGAGCCGATCGAGGCCTTCAGCTTGAGGTTGTCGAGCCATTCGTAGGTGCTCTCCATGAAATTTTCCTTCGAAATGATCCACGCGCCGCCCAGCGACCAGAAGTTGCCCCAGCGGTGGTCGGGATGGAAACGCGACGAGGCGTCGCGGCGGTAGGAGGCCGAGAAGAAGTACTTGTTCTCGTAGTCGTACATGACGCGGGCGAAGTAACCCTCGTTGTTGTACTCGGTGCGGTAGGAATTGGCCGCCTGCTTGTCGATGATCGCCCCGGCCAGTTCGTCGTTGTCCTGCGTCAGCATGTTGCTCTTGGAAGCCGACAACAAGTAAATGCGGTTCTGGTAGGACTCGTGGCCCAGCATCACGTTGATGTTGTGCGGGCCGATTTGCTTGGTGTAGTTGAGAATCTGCTGCAAGTTGAGGTCGAAATTCCGCTGATGGCCTTTCGAAACCGATCCCTTTTCGCTGGCGAACTGTCCGAACCAGGGATTCAGAACGCTCGTGGAGCGGGTTTCGTCGAGCGAAACGCCGGCGTTGAACGTGAACTTGAAGTCCTTGAGGAACGTGACGTCGAAGTAGGCCGTGCCGTTGAAGGCGTTGCCTTCGCTCTCCTGCTTGTTGAGGCGCGACTCGGAGAGGGCGTTGCTGTTGGTGAAGAGCGAGCGTTCCATGCCGGCGTTGTCGCCGTTGCCGTAGTCGTAGAGCTTGATGCCGTCCTCGTTGTACATGACATTACCCTCGCCGTCGCGGATGTAGAGCGGGTAGATCGGGCCGACGGTCGTCGTGTAGGCGAAGACGTTGCCCGACGAGTTGCTGGCGCCGCTGTCGTCGATCTGGTTGTAGCGGAAATGCGTGTAGTTGGCGTTGGCGCCGAACTTGAGCCACTTCTTGGCCTGGTAGTCCACGCGCAGACGGGTCGTATAACGGTCCATGTCCGAATTGTAGGCGATACCTTCGTTGTTCAGGTAGCCGAACGATCCGTAGATCGAGGCGTTCCCGGTCTGGCCGGAGATCGAAGCGTTGTACTCCTGACGCAGGGACGAGCGGAAAGCCGCATCGGTCCAGTCGTCGGGACGGACGTAGTACTCCTTGCCCTCATAGACGAGACGGCGGCCGAGAGTCGCAGCGGGATTGACCTTGCCGTTGATGCCGATGAACTCCTGCCCGGAGGGAACCGTATAGACCATATAGCCCAGACCTCCGCCGCTCGCGGACGACGTAAGGGTCTCATTGGCGCGCAGATGCGCCTCGCCGGCACCCATATCCGAATCCATGTAGTAGTTTTTCAGCGCGCTGTAATGCAGTTCGTAGAATTGCGCCGGGTTGGTGATGTACTCGTAATCCTTGACGGCGCGCGAATTGACGCCCCATTTGGCGTCCACCGTGACCACGGCTTCGCGCGACCTGGCCTTCTTGGTAGTGACCATCACCACGCCGTTGGCGCCGCGGGCGCCGTACAGGGCGTTCGAGGCGGCGTCCTTCAGCACGGTCATCGACTCGATGTCGTTCGGGTTGAGGTTGTTCAGGTCGCCCGAATAGGGCATACCGTCCACGATCCACAGCGGGTCGTTGCCGGCGTTGAGCGAGCTGAAGCCGCGGATGCGGATCGTCGGGCTCTCTCCCGGCTGTCCCGAGGTGTTGGCGATCTGCACGCCGGCGACCTTTCCGGCCAATGTCTGCGCCACGTTGGACTGCTGCGACTTGGCGATGTCGTCCGACTTGATGACGGCGGCCGAACCGGTGAAGGCCTCTTTCTTGGCCGTACCGAACGCCATCACGATCACGTCGTCGATGGCCTGCGTGTCCTCTTTCAGCACGACGTCGATCCGGGTTTGCGACCCCACCCTGATCGTGTGGGACTGATAACCCATGAACGACACGACCAGCACATTGTCCGGTGCGGCCTCGATCGAAAAAACGCCGTCCGCACCGGAGGTCGTACCCCTCGTAGTGCCTTCGACCACAATGGTGGCGCCGACGATGCCGGCCCCCGCATGATCTTTGACCGAACCCGTAATCTCCCGTTCCTGCGCATGGGCGGACAGGAACAGGCCGAGAACAGCCATCCATGATAGAAAGATTTTTTTGGTCATAAATGCGCCATTTTAACGCTGGTAAAAAAAATTGATTGTAGAAAATTCGTTGTCTTCGTGTCCCGGCGCGGAGCCGAAACATATCCCCCTCCCCTTCCGGGAGTCCGGAGGGGGGGGGAAATGTCATCCGCCAGTCCGGTCACCGAACCGGCCGGACCGCAGACTATTCGTAGAAATCGTCTGCAAGATCGTTCGTCTTCGAACCCGAATACTTGGCAGCCTTGCCCCGGAATTCGATGGTCAGGGTGTTTTCGGTTCCGGACTTATCGTCGCTCCAGGAATCGAACGCGCCGTAATCCAATATGACGAGCGAAACCTGCCAGGTCTTGTCCGCGTTGCGTATGGCGGTAACCTTGGCCATATCGGGACACAATTTCGTAGTCATGCCCCATTGCGTATAGGTGTCCCCGTAACCGATGGAGCCGCGGGCCAGGTAGTCCATGGAGGTATCGTAATAGAAATTCCAGTGGGATTTCGTATTGTCGAAATCGGTCAGGTCGCACTCCTTGCCGGCATCAACTATCGCAGCAGGCAGGATCAGTTGCGGATTGGCCCACTTGTCCTCGACGGACGAACCTTCCGCCCCCGTACAGAAGTAAAAGAAATAGGCATCGAACGTCGCGCCGCCGTATTCTTCGCCTCCGTTCCAGCGATAGCCTTTTTCCAGCCGAACCTCCATCCGGTCCAGGGTCTTGTCGGTCCATCCTTCGGGTTCTTTGTTATCCTTGGTACGGATCTGAATGCTCGGCTCGAACGGTTTGACGGGCTTCAGCTTGTCTTCATCCATCGCGTCGGCCGTCGCAGCCGTCGGCACGCCGTAGTATTCGGCTTCGACCCCGATGCCGTTTTTCAGCGTCAGGCTTACCCGCAGATAGATCTCCTTGCCGCCGGCGGGATTGGGACGGGTCTCGATCGTACCGGTCAGTCCGGCATCCTCGCCGTAGTAGGTCTGATAGGTCTTGTGGTCGTAGAGCCGGAACCAGTAATCGGAGGTCTGCGCCGCGACGTCGATCACGCCGTCAAACTTGGCAGCCAGCACCCGCACATACGCAGCCCAATGACCTTTGGCGAGATCGGCCGGGGCTGCGGCCGTTTCGGCATCGCCCAAAGCGAATACGTAGCTGCCGACCTGCGGCTCCTGCGAGAAGAGCGCGGCGATCGGGGCCTCGGCTGCGGCCGCAGCCTCGCCGCCGGATGCCGGCTCCGTCACCTTGATCGTATTGGTGGCCGCATAGCCTCCGGCGAACGTGCCTTCGTAGGCGGCACGCAGGCGTTTCCCGTCTTTCGAAGCGTCGAGCGCGACGACGAGCCCTTCGATCGTGCCGAATTTGTCCGTCAGGTACTTCGCCGTCAGCGTTCCGGTCGTCCCGGCGTCCGTCGTGAATTCGCCGCAGCGAATCCGCACCTTCGCGGGATCGGCCGTCGCGAGGTCTATTTCCGCCGTTCCGAACAGCTCCTCGGCGAGCAGAATCTCCACGCCCGCAGCCCCCTCCTCGGGAGCGGTCAGGCCCTCTTGCTCGTAGAGGCAGAAGCGGCGGTTGCCTTCGCGGACGTTGCGCCACTCGACGACGCTTCCGACGGCGGCGATCCGATTGTCGATCTCGTATTGGTTCGTCAGTTCGACGTCACGCTCCTCCGTACAGGTATTCTGGTAACGGGCGAGCAGCGTCTTGCCGCTCTTCAATTCGACGCAGGTGTAAAGATTGAGCCGGGTCTCCGTCACCAGATCGACGGAAAGCTCCACGCTCGCGACGTCGTTCATCGTCGTCTTTTTCACCGAAATATCCTTGTATTCGATTTCGAACGGATCGGCGGCCGTGTTCACGCTGCCCTCGGGATTGTCCACCTTCACGCGCAGATAATCGTCGGCCTGTTCCATCTGTTCGGCATTGATAAGCCCCTCGGTCGGCGAGAGGTAAAAGGTGTGGCTGCCGTCTTCTTCAACGACATAGATCGCCGACTTGATGCCGACGAGGTCGCCTCCGTCGTACTGGAGTTGGTCGGTCAGTTTTACGGGCGGCTTCTTTCCGGGATCGTCGTCGGGATCGTCGTCATCGCATGCGCCCAGCATGGTTGCCGATGCGAGCATCGCGCACGCCAGCGCGCGCAGTCTGTAATGGGTCGAGTTTTTCATAGCGATTGTTTTTAATAGCGCGGGGTTCGGGAAAACCCCGCGCTATCCGGTTTCACTTT
>OMDJ01001023.1_pt1 | contig 14686 bp, 9 predicted proteins | sample 1645211 | NCBI WGS metagenome assembly OMDJ01 (sample SAMEA103958142, study PRJEB25191) | human gut metagenome | biome: human-associated habitat [ENVO:00009003]; feature: intestine environment [ENVO:2100002]; material: feces | place: Germany | collected 2013/2015 | reverse complement strand
CCGCGGTGAGGACGCTGTAGCGTCCGCCGACGTTGTCGGGCACGACGAACTCCTCGTAGCCCTCGGCGTCCGCGAGGGACTTGAGAGCGCCCTTGTGCGCGTCGGTGGTGGCGTAGATGCGCTGCGCCGCGCCCGCCTTGCCGTACTTTTGCTCAAGCCTTTCGCGGAAGAAGCGGAAGGCGACGGCGGGCTCGGTGGTCGTGCCGGACTTGGAAATGACGTTGACGGAGAAGTCATCGTCGCCGATGAGCTCCATCACCTCGCGCAGCGCGGCGGAGGACAGACCGTTGCCGATGAAGTAGACGTTGGGGGTGTCCTTTTTCTTCAGGTTGTAGTTGGGCGAGCACAGACACTCGATCACGCCGCGCGCGCCGAGGTAGCTGCCGCCGATGCCGATGACGACAAGGGCCTTGGAGTCGCCTTGGATCTTTTTCGCGGCGGCGAGAATGCGCGCATATTCCGCGCGGTCGTACTGCGCGGGCAGGCGGACCCAGCCGATGAAATCGTCGCCCTTGCCGCCGCCGTTGAGGAGCTCGCGCTGCGCGCGCTCGAGACGGGGGCAGAGGACTTCTTCATAGGGATAGGAAAGGAAGGGCTTTGCGTGGGAAACGTTGATGGAAAGCATGATAGAATTCCTCCTTATAAAATTCAGAGCGTCAGCCGGCGGGGCGGTCGACCTTCATCACGCCGCTGATCTGATGGAGGCGGCGCATGACGGCGGAGAGCTGCTCGCTGTCGGCGACGAAGATCTCGAGATGGATGAGGGCGAAGCCGTCCGCGGTGGTCTTGGCGTTGAGGCCCGCGACGCGGGTCTGCGTGGACGAGAGGACGGCGGAGACATCGAGCACGAGGTCGATGCGGTCCTTGGCGTAGATGTCGAGCGAGGTCTGGTAGGACTGCTTGACGTCCTTGCCCCAGCTGACCTTGACCCAGCGGCCGGCCTCCTCGGGACGGCGACGCTCGGGCGCGGCGTTGGGACAGTCGGCGCGGTGGACGGACACGCCGTAGCCGCGGGTGATGAAGCCGACGATGTCATCGCCCGGAACGGGCGTGCAGCACTTGGAGAACTTGACGAGGCAGTTGGAAAGCCCCTGCACCACGATGCCGTCCTCACTCTTTTCACGCATGGGAACGGCGGGACGGGTCTTGCTCGCCGGGGATGGGCACGGTGGCGTCGCGCTCGGCCTGCTGCTGCTTGTTGAGCGCCTTGAGCTCGTCGCGGATGCGGTTGACGGCCTTCTGCGCCGAGAAGCCGCCGTAGCCGATGGCGGCATACATATCGTCGAGGTTGCCGAAGCCGGTCTTTTTGAGCAGCGTGGGGCGCAGCTCGTCCCCGGTGACGGTGGCGACGGAGATGCCGTAATGCTTGAGCTCGGATTCAAAGGCGGCGCGGCCGTTGACGATGTTCTCCTCGCGCTTTTCCTTCTTGAACCACTGGCGGATCTTGCCGCGCGCCTCGTTGGACTTGGCGATCTGCAGCCAGTCGCGGCTGGGGCCGCGGGCGGATTTGCTCGTGAGGATCTCGACCACGTCGCCGTTTTTGAGCTGGTAGTCGAGCGGGACGATGCGCCCGTTGACCTTGGCGCCGACCATGGAGTTGCCGACGGCGGAGTGGACGGAGTAGGCGAAGTCGATGGGCGTCGCGCCGGTGGGGAGGTTCGTCACGTCGCCGCGCGGGGTAAAGACGAATACCTCGTCGGCGAACATATCGACCTTGAGGGTGTGGATAAATTCCTCGGCGTCCGTATTCTCCTGATTTTCGAGGAGACGGCGCACCCACTCATAATTCTGCTCGTTGGCGCTGCCGGAGATGCCCTGCTTGTACTTCCAATGGGCGGCGATGCCGTATTCGGCGATGTCGTGCATCTCCTGCGTGCGGATCTGCACCTCGAACATCACGCCGTCGGGGCCCATGACTGTGGTGTGGAGCGACTGATAGCCGTTGGGCTTGGGCGTGCCGATATAGTCCTTGAAGCGGCCGAGCACGGGCCGGTAAAGGTCGTGGATGACGCCGAGAACGTTGTAGCAGTCCGCGACGGTATCGACGATGACGCGGAAGGCGAAGAGGTCGAACACCTCGTCCATGGTCTTGCTCTGGGCATACATCTTGCGGTAGATGCTGTAGGGGTGCTTCATGCGGCCGTAGACGCGGCGGAAGGGAATATGGTCCTCGGTGAGCTTGCCCTCGATCTGCTTCTGGATGCGCTCCATGAACGAGCCGTATTCCTTGGACTTCTCCTCGAGGGAGTGGGTGATCTCGTTGAAGGCGGTGGGGTCGAGGTATTTGAGGGAAAGGTCCTCCAGCTCCCACTTCATGCGCTGCATACCGAGCCGGTGGGCGATGGGGGCGTAGATCTCCATCGTCTCGAGCGACTTCTGACGCTGCTTGTCGGTGGACTGATACTCCATCGTGCGCATATTGTGCGTGCGGTCGGCGATCTTGATGAGGATGACGCGGATGTCCTTGGCCATGGCCATGAGCATCTTGCGCAGATTTTCCATCTGCTCCTCTTCCTTGCTCGTGTAGTGGACGCGCGTGAGCTTGGAAACGCCCTCGACCAGATCGGCGACGGTGGGGGAGAAGCGCTTGGCGATGTCGTCGTAGGTCGCGTCGGTGTCCTCGATGCAGTCGTGCAGGAGGGCGGCGATGATGGATTCGCTGTCAAGATGCAGTTCCTCGGCCACGATCTGCGCAACGGCGATGGGGTGGGTGACGAAGGGCGAGCCGTCCTTGCGCTTCTGGGCGCCGTGGTGCGCGGCGGCGTAGCGGAAGGCGGCGTCGATCTGGGCGAAGTCTGCGCCGGGGTTGTAGGCGCGGATGGTCTCGACCAGATGATCGTATTGCTTCTGCACCACCTCGGGGATGGGCTGGGGGGTCTGCTCAATGGGAGCCTGCTCGATCGTTTTTACGTCGCTCATGCGCTGCTGCCTCCTTTCGTTCCGTCCAGTCCCTCGCGCAGGGCGCAGAGATAGGGGCTGGCATCAAGATCCACACGCTTGCCGCCGGTGAGACGGAGCGTGATGTATTTGTCGTGGCGCTCGACGGTCACGAGCCCGCGCTCGGCAAAAACCGCGAGGCACATGACCGTGCGCGGAAAGCTCTCCGCGCCAAGGGCCTCGGCGGAGAGCCGCCGCAGGAAGGGCAGCTCCGGAGAGGTGAGCGTGCCGTCCACCTCGCGCTCGAGCGCACGCCAGACGCGCACGAACTGCTCGCGCGAGGGCAGGAGCTTCGCGGCCTCCTTCGCGCTCACGCCGCCGCCGCGGATCAGCGTGCGGCACAGCTCAAGCTGCTCGGCCTCGCGGGCGCCGGGGTCGTGCGCGCTGCGCAGATCGACGAGCTGGAGCTGCAGGGAGCGGCTGCCGCGGAATTCATTGATCTGAAGGTAGAAGGCGGCGTCCACGCGCTCGCCGACGGTCAGGCCGCATTCCGCGGGGGTGACGGAGAAGAAGATGCCGTCGAAGCTCGTGTGGCCCTTCTGGAGCCGGAGCTTGAGATGCTTATTCTGTCCTACGCTCTGCATGGACTCCAGCCGCGCGCCGCGCAGGCAGAAAACGGGGCGGTTGTTGCCCGCGCCGTAGGGCTCGAGACGGGAAAGCTCCTCGACCTCCTGAAGCGTGATGAGGCTCGGGCGGGTGAGGGCGGCGTCGATCTCCAGCGAGGAGACGGGGGCCGAGTCGCCGCAGTGGGTGCGGACGTATTGATTGATGCGCTTGCGGAAGGCGGGGATATTCTCCTCCTTGATGGTGAAGCCCGCGGCGAGCTCGTGCCCGCCGAAGCCGACGAGCAGGTCGCTGCACGCCTCGAGCGCGGCAAAGAGGTTGAAGCCGCCATAGCTGCGGCAGGAGCCCTTGCCCATGCCGCCGGCGAGGTGGATCATGAAGCTGGGACAGGAGAATTTTTCGGAAAGACGCGAGGCGACGATGCCGACCACGCCCTGATGCCATTCCTCGCTCGAGAGCACGAGCGCGTTGCGCTCGGTGGGGGCGAGGGTGTCCATCTGCTCGATGGCGCAGCGGAAGATATCCTGCTCGACGCTCTGGCGCTCGCGGTTGAGGTCGCACAGCTCGCGGGCGAGCCGCTCGGCCTTGGCGGGGTCCTGCGTGAGCAGGAGCTCGGCGGCCAGCTCCGCGCGGCCCATGCGCCCGGCGGCGTTGATGCGGGGAGCGAGGACAAAGCCGATCTGCACGGAGGAGACCGGACGTCCGGTCAGGCCGGCCTCGCGCAGCAGCGCGTGAAGGCCCGTGAAGTCGCTGCGGTCGATGCCCTCAAGACCGCATTGGACGATGGTGCGGTTCTCGCCCTCCATGCGCATGACGTCGGCAATGGTGCCGATGGCGGCAAGGGTGCAGTAGCGGGAGAAGAGCGCGTTTTCGCGCTCGGCGCCGCCGAGGGCGAGGACCAGCTCGAGCGCGACGCCGACGCCAGCAAGATGCTTGAACGGAAAGCCGCAGTCCGGGCGGTGGGGGTCGACCACGGCGCAGGCGGCGGGCAGCTCGTCCTTACATTCGTGGTGGTCGGTGATGACGAGATCGACGCCGAGCGTGGCGGCAAAGGTGGTCTCCTCCACGCCGGTGATGCCGCAGTCCACGGTGACGATGAGCGTGACGCCCTGCTCGGCAAGCGCGCGGATCGCATCGCAGCCGAGGCCGTAGCCCTCCTCAATGCGGCGGGGAATGTGCATGAGCACCGCCGCGCCGCGGGAGCGGAGATAATCGGTCAGAAGGCAGGTGGAGGTGATGCCGTCCACGTCGTAATCGCCGAACACGGCGATGGTCTCGCCGCCGGTAAGCGCGCGGTCGATGCGCGCCACGGCCTTGTCCATGTCGCGCATGAGGAAGGGGGAGTAGACCAGCGAGCGTTCGCGGTCGAGATGCGCGGCGGCCTGCTCGGGCGTGACGACGCCGCGCGAGGCCAGTACGGTCGATACCAGATAGGGATAGCCTGCGTCCATCAGCGCTTCGACCGCGGCGTCATCCGTTTCCGGGATGAGCCAGCGTTCGTATTTCATGCAGTGACCTCCGATCTGTACGGCAAAAGTGCCGCGGATACTAATTCAATCTAATATTATAGCAAAGATGCGCGGAAAGGTAAAGAGAAAATATAAGGCGCGTCCTGCCGCATTTTTTGATTTTTTACGAGAAAGCTATTGACAAACGGACCTTCTCCCTGTTATACTGTCCCTTGTCCTGTCGGGCAGAATATGGCGGCATAGCTCAGTTGGCCAGAGCATTCGGTTCATACCCGAAGTGTCCCCGGTTCGAATCCAGGTGCCGCTACCAAAGAGCACGGGATGCGAGAGCATCCCGTGCGTTATATGGCCCGTTGGTCAAGTGGTTAAGACACGGCCCTTTCACGGCTGTAACATGGGTTCGAATCCCGTACGGGTCACCATTTGCGGGCTTAGCTCAGCTGGTTAGAGCGCATGCTTCACACGCATGAGGTCACTGGTTCGAGTCCAGTAGTCCGCACCAAAATGAATGACCCTACCCAATTCGAACAAGTCGATGAGACTTGTAGATTGGGTAGGGTTGTTTTATACTCTAAAAGCCTTGGTATGGCAGGAGTTTCATGAGTTGTCACGCTGAATCAAATATGAGACATGAAAATGCAAACTGTCTAAAAGTGTAGTAGAAAACGAAAAAATCAGGCGATTCGAACACGGATGTCTCATTTAACAGTTGCACAGAAGTTCTCTTCCATCTGGTATGGCGTCAGATTTTTCAATGTACGATGAGGTCGTTTGTTATTATAAAACTCAATATAGGAAGCAATGCTGGCTTGAAATGCTCTATCGGAAGGATGGTCCTTTCGGTAGAGCTCTTCTTTTTTCAGCGAAGCGAAAAATGATTCTGCGACCGCATTGTCATACGGCTTGCCGGGTTGCGAAAAAGATTGCTCCGTATTGTGTTCATGCAGGATCTGTTGAAAACGATGAGAGGTATATTGTGCGCCTCGGTCGCTATGAAAAATAAGACCAGACGATGGATGGCGTTCCTCATACGCCATTTTGAATGTTGCGGTGATAAGTTGCGTACTGTTCCTTTTTGAAATTTTATGTGCGATTACTTTGCGCGAGAAAAGGTCGATAATTACGCAAATATAAAAATAGTGCTCTCCCAGTTTAAAACAAGTAACATCGCTGACCCATCTCTGATTCGGTTGTTGAGCATTGAATTGCTGCCGCAGAATGTTCTTCTTTCGTTCTGGCTCACGCAGTTTCAGATATTCCTGCTTCGCCGTTGTCCGAACACTGCTTAAGCCCATCTCATGCATGAGCCGTGAAACATATTCCGCACTGACCTGATGCCCACGCTGAACGAGAATTGTCCGAATTTTCTCTGCACCCAACACCTGTCTATATTCGTCAAACACATCACGGATGAGCTGGCAGTATTCTTGACGGCGTTTATCAAACCAGGCGTTTCCACGCTTGCTGCGTAACATATGGTTGTAAAATGTACCGCGGTCAACATCCAGTGCTTCGCATATTGTGTGAACTTCATATTTCCCGTAAAACGGCTCCAAAGCGTACAGACGATCTTTTAACGGAGCAGACGCCAGACAATCAACGGCTTTCAGAATCATAATGACATTTTGCAGCTTTTCTACTTTTCGTTGGAGTAATGCGTATTCTTGATAGGAAAATTTCAATGGCTTGCCCGCACTGTCTGTCGGAAAGGAGTTGAGCCAGCGGTACAGGGTGCTACGAGGGATATTGAGTTCATCGGAGAGTGTGGCGATGCTTTCGCCCTGCTGATAGCGTGAGATGATGGATAGCTTTTCTTCATTTGAATATTTCATGGTGATGCCCTCCTTTACCAATCAAGGATAGCATGAAAAGTGAATTAAGAATAATTCTATAATCACTTGTGGTGCGAATTAGTTTTAATCAGCTTATCTTACGAATTAAATAGTGGTCAGAGAACATGTCAATAAATACAAGTTGGTACATTTTAAATGATTTTGTATAATATGGACAAACAGAAAGAATGGGGGTATACTCAAATAAAGTAGACGATCATATACATAAGATTTTTCGATTAAGAAACTCGATGATTGAAAATATGCTCGTGGTATATCCTAGGGAATGATTTACTAAGGTGGGTAGATAAGAATGAAGCTATCTAAACTGAAATTGTGGAATTATAGGTGCTTTGGCTCAGAAGAGCAGGTCATCTTAATTGATCAACTAACGACATTTATTGGAAATAACAGTGCGGGGAAAACTGCTGCACTGTCAGCCCTTAATTGTATGTTTTCTGAAAACAGTAATGATCGTATTCTACACAGAAGTGATTTTCATCTGCCCAAAGATATACTTCCAGATGAAATGGAACAGCAAAGTCTTTATATAGAAGCAGTATTTGAATTTGAAGAATTGCAGTCAGGAAGCAATGGTGGAGAATATGCTATACCTATCTTTTTTCAACACTTTGTTGTTGATAATCCAGGTAGGCTGCCGTATCTACGGATCCGTCTTGAGGCCACATGGGAAAAAAGCAATACTATTGACGGCTCGATTGATAGCAAGATAAGTTATATTACTTGTCCGGAGTTTGCTGAAATTGAAGAGGGCAATCGAACAAATGCGTCTCGACGGGATCTGGACAAGATTCGAGTGATTTATGTCCCAGCAGTCAGAGATCCTTCTAAGCAGCTGAAAAATGCATCTGGTACGATGATGTATCAGATCATGAGCAGCATCAACTGGAGTGAGGAGACAAAAGGAAACGTTAAAGCCAAAATTAAGGAATTAAATGAACAATTTGAAGAAGAAAAAGGCGTTTCCATGTTTGGCACGTCGCTGGGAAAGCAGTGGAAAACCTATGATTCTGATGAGCGATATTCGACAGCCAGCTTAAGATTCAACAGCGCTGATATTGAAACATCTATCAGAAAAACAGAGGTTGTTTTTGAACCGACAGAAACGGGAAAAGAGTATACGATAGACCAGATGGGAGATGGTCTGCGATCTTTGTTTTATATATCTTTGGTTGACAGCATATTGGATGTTGAAGGTCAAATGGTGAGAGAAATAGAGATAGATCCAGAACATACCTCTTTCAATAGAAAACCACCCATTTTGACGATTGTAGCCATTGAAGAGCCTGAAAATCACATCGCTCCACATCTGCTGGGGAAATTGGTGGGGAATTTGAAAGATATTGCAGGCAAAAACAATGCGCAAGCAATTATGACATCCCATTCTCCTGCGATTGTTAAGCGGATTGATCCAGAGAATCTCAGATACTTTAGATTAGACAGGGAGTTGCTGGCATCAAAAGTAAGATGCATTACTCTGCCGGATGAAGAACGTATGCAGGATCAATATAAATATATCAAGGAAGCGGTGAGAGCCTATCCTGAACTGTACTTTGCAAAGCTTGTTATTTTAGGAGAAGGAGATAGTGAAGAAATTATCCTGCCGAAGTATTGGGAAGCCATACATGGGAACACAGATGTTAGTGGAATATCGATAGTTCCACTTGGAGGTCGGCATGTCAACCACTTCTGGAGATTGCTGAATGACTTGGAAATCCCATATATTACATTGCTCGATTTGGATCGGGAACGAGATGGTGGTGGTTGGGGACGTATCCAATATGTGCTTAAGCAGCTCATTGCAAATGGATACGACAGAAATGTACTACTCAACACCACTGATAGCGGGATTCTAACTGATGCCGAGTTCGAAGGAATGGCGGGCTGGAATGTATCTGCTATAACAGCAATGCAGACTTGGATAGCATGGCTTGAAAAATATAATGTTTTCTTTTCCGCACCGTTGGATATCGATTTTATGATGCTGGAACAGATGGGAGATACGTATAAGGCAACTTTGGATACGAGAGAAGGACCTTGTATTGATATTGCCCAGAGTGGAAAGAAAGAACGTATTACAAAAATTGAAAATGATGGTGAAATACACTCGGAGTATGAAACTCGAATCTTAAAAGACATAAAAAACACACTAAAAGAAGAAGGCGGTGATGGACATACCTACTCGCCCGAACAGCAAAAACTCATGGTATGGTACACATATTTCTTCTTGAACAGAGGAAAACCGTCTACACATATTGCAGCACTATCTCAATTAAGTGACGAGGAGTTAAAAGAAAATGTACCGCCGGTTTTGCAACGTTTAATTGAAACTGCTGATCACATTCTAAAAGGTGATAAGAATGAAAATTGTGCATCCTGATAAATGGTTGCCTTGCGACGGGATCTCGTTAGAGGAAGCTGCGGATACAGCCGTTCGCTGCAGTGACAGACATGTACTGGTTGTTGCGGGGCCAGGCGCAGGAAAAACGGAATTGTTGGCGCAAAAAGCAGCATTTCTATTTCAGACAAATCAGTGCAGAGAGCCTCAAAAGATACTTGCTATCAGTTTCAAGACGGATGCTGCACAGAATTTGAAAGAACGCGTGGAAAAGCGATGTGGCACAGATATAAAAGGTAGATTTGTATCAATGACATACGATGCATTTGCCAAAAATATTCTTGACCACTTTCTATATGCACTGCCTGATGAACTTCGCCCGGCCACCGATTATCTGGTGAATGATCCCGATATAATTGATGCAGCGTTTCATTGTGCGGGATTCAAAAACCCTAATGGCTTCACGCAGTCTAGGCTGAAAACTGAATATGATGATATTCTGTCACGAATTAGTCTTCCTTTAACAGGAGATGGATTAGGGCATAAAGTGTGGCCACTATTGTTAAAGGGATTCAACGGAAATAAAGCGACTTTGACATTTAAGATGATCATGATGCTTGCCATGTATATTATTGAAACGAACCCGTATATTAAGCAAGCCTTACAGATGACGTATTCATTTGTGTTCCTTGATGAATTTCAGGACACAACGGCAATTCAGTATGCGTTTGTAAAGGAGTGTTTTTGGAATTCTGGTACCAAGGTAACATCTGTGGGAGATAACAAGCAGAGAATCATGGTATGGGCCGGGGCAGTAAAAACGATATTTAATGACTTTTATAGAGAACTGAATCCGAAATGTATACGCTTGATAATGAATCATCGTTCTGCACCCAGATTAGTTGCATTGCAAAAGGCAATGTATGAATCTTTAAAAGAAAAGGCAACAGAAGTATGTGCTTCTGGCAACTGGGCCGAGGATGATGGGAACATTGCACTTTTTATTGCAGACAATGAACAACTGGAGGCTGCTGCTGTATCGAAGGATATACTATTGAAAATCTCAAATGGTGTAGAACCACACGATATTTGTATTCTCTGCAAGCAAAAGCCGCAGGACTACGCTTCGGCGATTATTGAGGAGTTGGAGAAACACGGTGTACGGGCGCGCATTGAAACTGGCTATCAGGATCTTATCAAAGAACCAATAGTAGATTTGTTTATCAAATTCATGATATGCGCTGACAGCAGAAAACACCCAAATGAATGGACTTTTATAGAAGAGTTACTGGTTGAGCTTTGGGGAATTAGCGGGATGCGGGAAAATGATACTTTTGATGAAATGCAGAGGAAACTGTCTGCTGTAGTGAACGTTGTTAAGAAGAATATTCAGCAAAAGCTTGATACAGAGCAATGGCACAGTACTTTGAATAGTATTATTGATTTTTTTGGCATTGGAAATATAAAGGCGAAATTCCCGGCGTATAAACAAGGTACTTACTTTATGAATGTAATCAACCAATTTGAAAGTCTCTTTTTTGAGGAATATGTAGCCGCACACGGAGTATGGAACTTAGCGATTGAAAACTTTCGCGGAGATCATTCCGTTCCTATCATGACAATTCATAAAAGTAAGGGATTAGAATACAATGCTGTATATTTTATTGGATTAGAGGATTCCGCTTTTTGGAATTTTAGAAATCAACCAGATGAGGATAGATGTACATTTTTTGTGGCGCTATCACGTGCAAAGGCGTCTGTTACATTTACATTTTGCAAAAAACGAACTGGCATGAAGTGCCCTATGCAAAGACACAACGCGATTAACGAATTTTTTGATTTATTACAAAGGCCTGGAATTGCAGAGGTAAAGCGTTTCCAAAACCGCTAACTGATTTCACGCACTTGAAATTACAAAAGCGCTGCGAGACAATGATTTGTGCCTACATCTTTTTTGTCAACACATGGCAGAAATGACCGGAAATCGAAAGATTTCCGGTCGTTTTCTATGCACATTTTAGACTGGATTTTCTGCTATATTCGCGTGTTTTCGCCGCTTTTCCAACAAATATGTAATTTTTCAGAAACAACCTTTTATCAAGTCCGAAACAAGTTTGAAACGACTTTCTGACAGGTTTTGAGCAAAAAATAGAGCAAACTGTTGCACTTTTGTTGCACCTGTGTTGCACCTATTTGATATGGCAATATTGGACAATGTTTTATTGACATTTTGCTGTTTTTGGTATAAAATGCATATATTATCAAAGAGAGTTATTTCAATGGGGCACACAATTTTTCATTGCTTCGTAGTTCCAAAACAGCTGCATGATAGGCATAAGGAGTTTAATGATCGTCAATGGAGCGAATCAAGCAGATGCGGCTGCAAAATAAAAGCATTTGCAAATTTATGACATAAGGAGGGTCCCACTATGTTGATGGAACAGGAAGCTCCCCTGCTTTTTCATACCGTATTTGCCGGGGCGGTCATACTGACTGTGGCGTATCTGCTGCATTGGCGGGGCCATTCTCCGCAAAAAAAGCCGCTCGAGCTGATCCTTTATTTTGTCCTTTTACAGATCCCGGCCTACATCTTGGTCTTCTACGCTATGATGTGTCCCGGTTCCGGAGAGAGGACCTTCGCTTTCGCAATGGGAGGTTTTTGCTGGCTGATCGGAATTCTGGTTCTCATGCAGGGGATTCGCGATCTGTTGGATCACAACACAAATAAAAAGGATCCGCCCAAATGAACAGCGATATGGAGAGGAGTACCTCAAAAAGGTACTCCTCATTTTTTACCGTATCAATCTTCATCGGGCCATTCGCTCTCCGGCACGGGCCGGTCGGGCAGCTCGCCTATCCGATGGAATGCTGCTGAGCAGAGAGGTATACATAAAGCCAAAGGGCGCGTTCTTTTGAACGCGCCCTTGCTGTTTAGCCGGATAGCTCCCGGATCTCATCCTGAATGAGGCGGCCCGCCGCGGCGGCAAGCTGGTCGATGCGCCGGATGCGCGCGAGGTCGCGGCCATAGATGGCGTTCGCCGCCGGAACGCTGGTGTTCTCGCCCATGAACACCGCGGCGACGCGGATGCCCTGCGCGCGCAGGGCGCGGACCTCGGCGGCGGTGTCGTCGATGCCGGGCTGACCGTCGTAATCGCGGCTGAGCGGAATTTTGCCGCTCGGGAGAATTTTATGGCTGTCGTTCGGGCTGGCATCGGTGAGCAGGATCAGCAGGTGCTTGTCCGCGGGAGCCGATTTCATCAGCTCGCCCATGCCGCGCAGAGCCAGACCGTCGCGGTTCCAGCCTGCGGCAAAGTAGTCGAACACGCGATGCTCGCCGTTTTTGTCCCCGAAATCCTTCAAAACGCGCAGCACCGTGTAGCCGCGCAGGCTGCAGAAGCTGGTCACGCGCACGGGAATGCCGCAGGAGACAAGGCTTTTGGCGAGAAGATAGCCCTGAATGGCGATGCTCTCCTGACAGTGCAGGCGTGAGGCCGAGGCGTCGAGCATCAGGTCGACGGTGAAGCCCGCGCGGCTCTCCTCATCCTTGCGGAGAAAGACACGGCTGTCGTGCAGCACCGGTGCGCGCCAGACGCGCGTACCGTCCAGCCGCCCCTCGCGGGCGAGGATGTCCTCGGGCTGCTGATGGATGAGCATACAGTTGCGGATCTGCTCCGTCAGGCGCAGGAGAGCATTCTGATGCAGCGCACTGTCGCGGACGTAGGCGGCGCGGTTGCGCTTGGCCTGCTCGGCGGCCTGCTCGAAAAGGCGCTGCGTGTCGGCGCGCATGGGCTGGCCCGGCACGCGCTCGCCGCGGGTGAACCAGAGATGGCAGCCGAGGTGATCGCCGGTGCAGCAGCGCTGCTCGATGCGCGCGAGCGCCTGCGGGGAATAGAGGCTGCGGCCGAAGCAGCGCTCAATGTAGTCGTGATCCTCCGCTTCGCGCTCGTTCGAGCGAAGCTGGGCGCGCAGCGCGTTGGACGCGCGCACCATGCCGTTCTCGCCGGCGACCGCGGAGCGGCCGACGGTCAGCTCGTCGGTGCGGACGATCTCGACCGGCAGGAGCTTGGTGAGCAGCGGCGCCCAGCGGTCGCTGAAATGAAGGCGGAACGGTGATTTTTTATGGGGTGTGCCGTCAAATTGCAGGTATTTCTCAAACGCCGCGCGGACGGCGGCCTCCAGATCGTCCGCGTCGAGCGTGCCCGGGCAGGCGAGGGCCTCGGAGAGTCCCTTTTCCCACGGGGCGAGCAGCGGCGGCTTCTGCCCAAGGACAGATCTCCAGCGGGCGGACTGGAGCGAATAGACGAGCTGGTTCTTGTCCATCCACTCCTGTCGCGAGAGCTGATATTCCGAGGCAAAAAATTCTGCGGCGTGGGCGCGGCGCAGCTCCGTGAGCACGGGGCGGACGGGAAGCTCCTTTTCATAGACGGCGTTTTCCAGCGCGAGCCACGCGAGGTCGTCGAACGCGGAGCGCCGCGTGTCGTCCGCCCAAAGGGCGAAGAGACGGCGCGGCATCTCGTCGCCCAGCCACTTGCGGACCAGACCGATGACGCAGTTCATGTAGAAGTCCGGCGTGCCGTCGGCCTTGAGGGCGAGGAACTGTGGCTCAAATTGATAGTCGCCGCAGGCGGTCCAGACCAGATTGATGGCGCGGCGCTGGTTGGCGCTGTAGCTGTCGGTTTCCATATCAGTCGGTGAACAGGCGGCTGCGGTCGAGCTTCGCGGGGATGCGCGCGGCGATAACGTCGCGGATGAGGCTCTGCTCGTAGGCGTCGAAGGCCTTGTTGGTGATGCCCATGTCGAGCGCCGTACCGGCACTCACGCCGCGGCGGATCAGGCGCAGCGCGTCCAGAAGCCCGCGCAGGTCGAGCGCCTTGGAGGAGATCTCCGCGCTCCCGCACTTCTTTTGCAGGTCGAGAAAGAGCTGCACGAGCTGTCCGCGGTACTTTTTTTCCAGCGTGGGAAACTCCTCGCCGAGCAGACGGTCCAGACCGTCCTCCGCGATGGGCGGCATCTGAATGACGACAAAGCGCGAGGTGAGCGCTTCATTCAGCTCGCGCGTGCCGGCGTAGCCGTAGTTCATCGTGCCGATGAAGCGCGCGGCGGGGGCGACCGTTACGCGGTCGTAGCCGGGGACGTCGATGGCGCGGCGGAAGTCCAGCGCGGCGTGCAGCACGGCAAGAGCCTCATTTTTGGCCATGTTGATCTCGTCGAGCACGCCGAAGCCCCCGTGCTTCGCACAGAGGTAGACGGGGCCGGGGCGGAAGGTCACCTGTCCGTTTTCAAAGGTGTCCATGCCGATGAGCCCGGCGGCGTCCATGCTGACGTGAAAGGAAACGTCCCACGCGGGGCGGCCGAAGGCCTGCGCCAGATTTTCGGCCAGCACGTTCTTGCCGGTCGCCTTGCTGCCGGCGAGCAGCAGGTTCTCGCCGCACAGCAGCGCGGCGATGGCGGCCTCCCAGACCTCTTTCCCATAATAATGATAGCGCGGCTGCGGGATGCGGCCCTGCAGCGCCGGCTCGGCGGGG
>OMDJ01001006.1_pt1 | contig 14893 bp, 14 predicted proteins | sample 1645211 | NCBI WGS metagenome assembly OMDJ01 (sample SAMEA103958142, study PRJEB25191) | human gut metagenome | biome: human-associated habitat [ENVO:00009003]; feature: intestine environment [ENVO:2100002]; material: feces | place: Germany | collected 2013/2015 | reverse complement strand
TAAAGGCATCTAACATCATGGCTAAAGACATTTGTACGGGTGCTTTATTCACGATTGCGATGACATTATAGTTATATGAAATTTGTAGATCTGTATTTTTATATAGATAATTTAAAATCTGTTCATCATTACTATCTTTTTTAAGATCTACTACAATACGAAGTCCAGTACGATCACTTTCATCACGGACATCTAAAATACCATCAATTTTCTTATTTAAACGAATCTCATCAATTTTCTTAACAAGATTGGATTTAATAACTTCATAAGGAATCTCATGAATAATAATTTGTTTAATTGTTCGCGTAGGTACTACTTCTACTTTTGAACGAATCAAAACACGTCCACGACCTGTCTGAAAAGCTTGTTTGATACCATCAAGTCCCATCACAATTCCACCAGTTGGAAAGTCTGGACCTTTCACAAACTGCATCAATTCTTCTAATGAACAATCTGGATGCGAAATACGATAAATACTTGCTTGAATGACTTCATTCAAATTGTGTGGAGGAATATTTGTGGCGTATCCTGCCGCAATACCTGTAATTCCATTGACTAATAAATTTGGAAAACGTGCAGGAAGTACGGTTGGTTCCATTTTTTCATCTGAAAAGTTGGGTGCCCATTCCACTGTATCTTTATCAATATCTTGTAGTAAAAAATCACTAATTCTAGCTAAGCGCGCCTCTGTATAACGCATTGCAGCAGCTGGATCATCATCGATAGATCCATTATTTCCTTGCATATCAATTAAAGGATTGGTAATTTTCCAATTTTGTGACATACGAACCATCGCATCATAAACAGAACTATCTCCATGAGGGTGATAATTACCAATTACATTACCTACTGTTTTTGCGGATTTATGGTATGGCTTATTGTATGTATTTCCATCTTCATACATCGCATATAAAATACGTCTTTGAACTGGCTTTAGTCCATCTCTAGCATCAGGTAAAGCACGTTCTTGAATTATATATTTTGAATATCTGGCAAAACGATCCGCCATGATATCTTCTAAAGAATTCTTTAAAACATTATGTTTTACTTCTTTTTCTTTCACGCACTTACCTCCCTATAATCATCTTCTAATGTGAATACAACATTGTCTTCGATCCAATTACGACGAAGTTCTGCCTTATCTCCCATTAGTTCAGTCACTCTTTTTTCGGCCATCATCGCATTTTCAATGGTCACACAAAGAAGAGTTCTAGATTCTGGATTCATTGTCGTATCCCAAAGCTGAGTAGCATTCATTTCACCAAGACCTTTATATCGTGTAATGGTATAGCCATTTTTTAATTCCGCTTTTTTCTCATCCAACTCTTCATTTGTATATAAATAATATTCTTTTCCACTCTTGGCAATACGATATAGTGGTGGAAGTGCAATATATAACATTTCATGCGTTATCAATTCACGCATATAGCGATAGAAGAATGTCAATAATAAGTTTTGAATATGTGCTCCATCATCATCCGCATCGGTCATAATAATAACTTTATAGTAGTTTGAATCTTCAGCCGTAAAATTAGCACCTACACCAGCCCCTAAGGCATGAATGATCGTATTCAATTCTTCATTTTTTTCAATGGCTTCAAGACTTGCCTTTTCTGTATTTAAAACCTTACCACGCAAAGGTAAAATTGCTTGATATTTTGAATCACGACCCTGTTTTGCAGAACCACCCGCAGAATCACCTTCGACTAGATATAATTCTTTTCTTCTTGCATCTTTACTTTGAGCCGATGCTAACTTTCCAGATAGAACTCTTTCTGAACGATTTTTCCCTTTTCCATTACGAATATCAGCACGCGCTTTTCTTGCAGCATTTCGAGCTTGTGCAGCCTTGATGATTTTACGAACTAGAGCATTGGCAATCTCTTTATTTTCTTCTAAGAAATAACGAAGATTTTCGGATACAACCGTTTCGGTTGCAGGTTTAGCTTCTGGACTTCCCAATTTTTCTTTGGTCTGTCCTTCAAATTGTAAATAATCTTCTGGAATGGTTAAATTAATGACTAATGTTAATCCTTCCCTAACATCATTTCCATCAAAACCTTTATCTTTTTCTTTTAAGAAACCATTTTTACGTGCATATTCATTAAATACTTTCGTAAAAGCTTGTTTAGCACCCGTTTCATGAGAACCCCCATCACGAGTACGAACCATATTCGTAAATGAGAAAATGTTTTCTTGATACTCATCTGTATATTGGAAACATCCTTCAACGACGATTTGATTACTTTCCCCTCTAAAGCTAATTGAATCATGCATTGGTGTATGATCTTGATTTACTTCGTCAATAAATGCTTTTAATCCATCTTCATATTGATAGATAACTTCTTTTTCTTCTTTGCGCTTATCACGAACAATCATTTTTAATCCTTTTAATAAAAAGGCATCTTCTTGAGCTCTTTCACAAATGGTAGAATATGAAAAATGAACCGTCTTAAAGATAGTCGGGTCCGGTTTAAAGGTTACTGTACTTCCAGTACGATTGGTTTTTCCTACTTTTTCAAGTTTTCCAATCTTACTTCCCCCATCTTCAAATGTCATGCTCCAAATATCTTTTCCATCATGTACTGTAACTTTACACCATGTACATAGAGCATTTACAACACTTGCACCTACACCATGTAATCCTCCAGCACTTGTATATCCTCCATGACTTGTAAATTTACCACCTGCATGTAAAATAGTAAAAATAACTTGAAGTGTACTTACTCCTGATTTATGTTTTCCAACAGGCATTCCGCGCCCGTGATCTTCAACTGTTACACTACCATCTTTTTCTAGGGTAATCGCAATTTCATTTCCATAGCCATTTAAAGCCTCGTCAATCGCATTATCAACAATTTCCCATACAAGATGATGCAAACCTTTTGAATCCGTAGATCCAATATACATACCTGGACGCTTTCTTACGGCATCCAAGCCTTCTAAAATAACGATACTACTTTCATCATATTGTTGTTTTGGCATACTATCCCTACTTTCCAACGTAATCTTTATTATATCAACAAATCAAAAAAAGTGCACATAAATTCCGTCAATTCGATTTGATTATACACACTATATATACACTATTCATGTCAAATTAAAAAGGTGTTCTTCACACCTTATGCTTAAACTTATATTTACCTTTTCCATGCCCTGTAACAGGTTCAATGATTCCTGTTTCTAATAATTTAGATATTAGCTTAGATACAGCTGAATGCTTTAATCCAACTAAATCCATCACATCACTTCTACCAAATACTCGATTATACCCATACTCATCAAACAGAATTTCAATATGATGAACTGTTCGTTTACTAAACTTTAAACTTCCAATGTCCACTTTTTTGTAGTCAATATCCACTTTTTTGGTTTCAATGTCCACCTTTTCGGTTTCAATGTCCACTTTTTCTGAAAAATATCCACTTATATGCATTGTACGATTACGAAGTTCATTCTTTTCATCCAACAACAAATTTCTAAGAAATAATTCTAAATATTCTGTTGTTTCATGAATGTTTTTTTTGTAGATTCGTATAATTTGCTCGAACAAGTGCATTTCTAAAATACCAAGCATTTTCCGCAAAAATATCATTTGTCACATTAAATCCAAGTGTACGCAAATATTTTATGAAAAAGACAGCCGTTGTCCTTGTGTTCCCTTCTTCAAACACATGAATTTGCCAAAGTCTTGAAATAAACAAGGCAAGATGATGAATAATTTCATCCATCATTAAATTTTTGTAACTAAATTCCTTTTCTTGAGAAAAATCATATTCTAAAGTGGCTTTTAATTGTGAAGCACTTCCATATACAACTGTAGCACCATCCAACACCCATTCCTTCTTTGTGATATTATATGTTCTCATTTTACCTGCATGGTTATACATACCTTTGAAAAGTTTCTTGTGGATAGAAAGATATTCTAAAGGCGAAAATGAAAATGCTGTCTCTGATAATATTTGAGCAATACGCGAAGCTACTTTATCAGCCTCCTCAGTACGATCATCGTCAGAAGTACTTGCAGGGCTTTCTTCATAATAAGTATCAATCAAGTTTTGCGCTTCCTTCAATGTGATCTTACCTTCAATATTCTTGATTGCAGTATCAATTAAATAGCTAGATGGCTTTAGACCATCTACGGCCTGAAGACCAATTGCCGTGCTCCAAACATATCCTCGATTCACAGTATCTAACTCTGATTCTTTAATATATTCTTTAAATGGATCTCTTTCCATTTCAACGCATCCTTTCTAATTCACACCATATATTTTAACATATTTTAAAATTGAAAATCCTTTATATTTCTCCTGTCTGTACTAGATCAGTATATATTTAATATCCGCATTATTTATGTCAAATAATTATTTTTTCATCCAATTCTCGACTAAGTAGATCAAAACTGCTAAAATAAGTTTCGAGGTGGAAGAAATGAAAACTATTCTATGTATTTTATTAGGTTACTTATTAGGATCTTTACCCTTCGCATTGATTATTGGTAAAGTTTTCTATCATACAGACATACGCCAATATGGCTCAGGCAATTTAGGCGGAACAAACGCCGGAAGAGTTCTAGGTAAGAAAGCCGGCATTTCTGTTATTGTATTTGATGTTTTAAAAGTAGTACTTGCGATTGCGATTGCGACACAAGTATCTAAAGTTGCAGGGATCTGGACAGGGCTTGCATGCTGCATCGGACATTGTTATCCTATTTTCGCAAAATTCCATGGAGGCAAAGCCGTCAGTACAATGTTTGGCTTCTTATTTTCTACAAGCATTTTCTTATTTCAAGATGCAAGCTACTTACTTGTACCATTTGGCATGTTTATAATTATCCTATACTTATTTAAATATGTATCTCTAGCAAGTATGTGTGCAGCCATTTCAAGCAGTTTATACATTACAGCCTTAATGCTAGGATTCAATGTTGAAAGCATTTCTGTTATTATCGCAAGCTGGCTTATGACTGTACTCGTTATTTATAGACATCGTACAAATATTGAAAAAATCAAAAAGGGTATAGAAAATACAATCTCGTGGTTATAGAAAGTTTTTTAATAAACTTTCTTTTTTTTATGTCTTTTTCACATTGGACCCGTATCATAGATAATATGAACTATTTATACTATGAACATAAATCAAGCCAAGTTTGCACCGTAAAAGAAGATGAAAGAATGTATCATGCTTGTTTAAGCACACATAATTACTTAAATGAAATGTGTCTTATGAATGGATCTAGCCTAAAAGGAAGGCAAGAAGCCTTTATCTATCAAATGAAGACCAAAAAATTCATTCCCGTTGTTGTGAATATTTCAAAACATGAAGTATACTTTCCGACCAAATCAAAAAAAGCACATGACTGTATATGGATCAATTATGCCAATATCCAAAATGTCATGTACTATCATTCCTATTGTAGAATTTCTTTTAAGGATGGTACCTTCTTAGATTGTGACCATCCCAAAAGAATTCGCAATTCAATGCACCTTATATTTCGCTTTTTAAATAAAAATACACCGTTTTAACCGGTGTATTAGTGACATCCTCCGCCACATGATGAACAATCATGTGAGCAACTTGATTGTTGCATTTGTTCTTCATGACGAAGTGTATTTACACCAAGTCCCTCAATGCATACTGTGGCATTATCTGCTAAATTCGATACTTCTACAATTGTACATGCAGGGAATGGTTCATCTACAAAGTTTTTAAATGTATTCAAGAATGCATCTTTATCCTCGATATTCTTTAAATACACTGTGAACTTCACAACATGATGTAGTTGTAAACCATAGTTTGATAAAACATCAATTACTTTATTGATAGCTGTAATTGTTTGTTCCTGAATTGTTTCTCCAAGGCCTGTTTGACCACTTAAATAAAAGAAGTCTCCCAATTGAACCATATTTGAAACACATGGTGTCCCTTCTTGTTTTCCTGCTGATTTTAAAAATATATTCATAGTTAAAATTCCTTTCTTCTTCTATGATATAGAATCTATATCATCTTCTAAAGTATTTTGCACTAAAATTTCTCTAGGCTTACTACCTCTTGAAGGACCAATGATACCATTTGCCTCTAAAACATCCATTAATCTTGCTGCTCTAGAGTATCCTACTGAAAACTTTCTTTGAATCAAAGACGTGCTCGCCTTTCTTGATGCGATCACAAAACGTTTCACTTCCTCATATAAAGGATCTGCCGTAACATTTTGTGCCTCATTACCTTGATTCTGTAGATCTTTTAATTGAATAAAGGCATCATCATATTTTGGCATTGCCTGTGATTTCACAAATGCACAAATATTATTGACTTCTTCATCCTTAATAAAGACACCCTGAATACGTCTAGGACTTGTTTCTCCATTTGGTAAATACAACATATCACCATTTCCAAGTAACCGCTCTGCTCCAGCTTGGTCCAAAATTGTTCTTGAATCCACAGCTTGTGATACCGCAAAGGCAATACGACTTGGAATATTTGCCTTAATTACACCCGTAATAACATCTACGCTTGGTCTTTGTGTGGCAACAATCAAATGAATTCCTGCAGCACGTGCAAGCTGCGTAATTCTTTGAATGCTCGCTTCTACTTCTTTAGCTGCCACCAACATCAAATCAGCAAGCTCATCAATAATAATGACAATACGAGGTAAAACCTTTAAGTGTTCATCATTATGCGTTAAAACATATTCATTGTATGCCGTAATATTACGAACACCTAATTCACCAAATAAATCATAACGACGATCCATCATTTCTACAATGACCTTCAACGCCTTATTGGCAAGATCTCCATCTGTAATTACTGGAGATAATAAATGCGGTACATCATTATAGGGTGTAAACTCTACTTTTTTAGGATCAATCAATACCAATTTCACTTCATCCGGTTTTGTACGCATTAATATCGAAGAAATAATCGCGTTTACACAGACCGATTTACCACTACCTGTAGCTCCTGCAATCAATAAGTGCGGCATACGATTTAATTCACCATAGACATTATTTCCCATTAAATCTTTTCCTAAACAGAAAAGTAACTTTTTATCTTTCATCGAATCCGGAATTGTACGCATCAAATCCTTCATCTGAACACTTGTCTTTTCAACATTTGGAATCTCAATTCCAACACTTGCCTTACCAGGAATTGGAGCTTCAATACGAATATCTTTAGCTGCAAGACCCATCTTGATGTCATTTTGTAAGTTACTGATTTTATTAACACGAACACCAAGTTCTGGTTTGATTTCAAACTTTGTTACACTCGGCCCAATATGAATCTGAACAAGATTGGCTTCGACACCAAATTCATGTAGGATTTCAATCAGTTTTTCCCCTTTTTCCTTAGCTGTAATTGTATTCGCATTGGATCTTGATTTTCTTTCCATATCCTCTAAAACATTCAATTTTGGAAGCTTATAGTTCTTAAAATCCGAATTTTCATCCCGAATATAATGCTTAGGCTCCGTTTTTTCTACAACCCCTTCATTAACGACAGGCACTTCATTTTTTTCAACAACTTTTTCTTTTGGCTCATCATCCACATCCACCATAAAGCTAGGCTTTCTAGGCTCAAGATCTCCAATAATCAAAGGTTCATCTTCCTTTGTTTCTTCAACGACAGGATCTGGTTGTACAGGTTTTACTGGATCGGCATTGATGATTTGAAAACTCGATTCATTTGTATCTTCGTCTTCAAATATGAAATTCTTACGATCAATCGATACCGGAGTTTCCTTGACTGGTTCACTTTTCAAAACCTTTTTAGGCTTTCTTTCATATCCCACAATCTTTTCATAACCAAACATCAATATCGCAAGCACAAAAAATAATAGTACCATGACATAGGTTCCAGAATAATCGAATAATATTACCGGCATTTTCCATAACATATTCTAAGCCATAACTACCTGGGTGTGGTTTAAACTCCATAATCGAAGAAATCAAACTTAAGCCAAGTGCCAAAAATAAGATTCCAAACATATAACGCTTACGAATCACAGGCTGTTCCTTATGGAAAATAAGAACTGCACACAAGGTAGCATTCAAAATAAATAATCCATTTGTCAAAGCTCCAAATAAGAATTCAAAGAAATGTTTTAAAAAAGCGCCTACAATGCCAAATTCTAAAACGGCAATAATACTAATACATATCATACAAATAAGGAAACACAAACGAAATAAGTTTGAGTGCAACCAAGACGTTTGTGTTTTCTTCTTCGTAGATTTTTTTCGTGTTGTTTTTTTTCTGGCTTTTGCCATACTTACCCCACTTTCTACTTATTTAAGTTAATTTCTAAAATAACCGGTAAAATCATCGGTCTTTTTGCGGTTTGTTTATAAAGATATTTAGAAACTTTATCACGAATCAAATTTCGTGTCTCCAAATTATCATACGTTTTATTTTCAACCGCCTCATTGATTGTGTCTTCCATAATTTTGGCAACATCCCCAGTGATATATTCGGCATCGCGCAAATAGATCAATCCACGACTCTGTACATCTGGACCATTGATGATCTTTTTCGTTTTCGCATTAATACCAATCGCCAAAATCATAACACCATCCGTACTTAATGTTTCACGATCTTTCAAGACAACACCAGCCATATCCCAGTTTTCTTTTCCATCGATCATTGTTTCATGAAGTTCTAATTCCATAGCACAAGAAACCAATTTACGATTTTCAAAAGTAGCAACCTGACCATTATCTAAAATAATGATACGACTTGGATCATATCCCATTTCAACCGCAATCTGTGAATTCATATGCAACAGACGATATTCCCCTTTGATTGGAATATAGTATTTTGGTTTTGTAAGGAAGATCATCATCTTCAAATCTTCTTTACTAGGGTGCATACTCAAAACATTCTTGTCTAGAACAATGATTTCACCCTCTTTTTTATACATATCGTTTTCCATGCTCTTGAATTCATTTTCAACACCAGGAACAACTGGACTTGCGACCACGATCACATCATCCTGATCAAATACAATCGACTCTAATTCATTATTGGCAATATTGTTGATTGTTTTAAACAAAGACTTACCTTGTCCAGAAATGATGACTACAACATCTTTCATGGAATTATCAAAATCAGCTGGATCAATACCTAAAGATGGATCGACTTCATAGCCAATTTCCTTTAAACGATCCACTAAATCACGTAATTCCTTCGTATAGAAAACCATCTTACGATGATTTGCCACACAACAATCAATGATTTCCTGAATGCGATACACACTTTGTGTATATACACTGACAAAAACACGTTTATTTTCATGTGTTTCTAACACCTGTAAAAGCTTTGGCGAAATACGATGACTTGGAGAAGTATGGCCACTTCTTTCAGCCCCCTTACTTTCCTGCAACAATACCAATACACCTTCATTACCAAGTTCCGATATTGTTGTAAAATCAGCTCTATAAGCATCTTCTAAATCATCATAATCCTCAATGAACTCACCTGAATATACGATATATCCTTGTTCAGTACCAATCGCAAGACCAAACGTTCCAGGATATGCATGGGTAATTGGGAAAAAGACAACTCTTCTTTTTCCAATGCGCTTCTTTTCGTTACGCTTAACACCATGAACACGCACGCCCGTAATGTGTTCCTGTCGAATCATTTTTTGTACTTCTTTTACAGCTAGAGGCGCCGTATACACATCACAAGGAACTTGTTTTAATAAATATGGTAAAGCTCCCATAACATCATCGTGTCCATGCGTAATAAAAATACCTGCAACACGATTTTTATTTTCCACTAAATATGTAAAATCTTGAATAATAAATTCAATACCTAACGATTCTTTGTTGTCTGGAAATTTGATTCCAGCTTCAATTACGTAGATGGATTGATCCACCTCCACACAGAATAAGTTCTTTCCATCCTCATCTAAACCACCAAGGGCGAAGATACGAATTTTTTCTGTCAATGAAGGCATTTTTTCTTCTTTCATATTATCTCCTTTTAAATAGTATTATTTTTCTAAATTATATCACACAGCTACGCCATCTAAAGAGAAAGTTTTCGCATCTAAGATCTTAACTTCAACAAAATCTCCTGCTTGAAGATTTTCTCCTTTAAAGTTCACTAGTTTTTGCGTATCTGTATATCCTGAATACACATTTTCATCTTTCTTACTAGGACCATCCACAAGTACTGTCACTGTACGACCAATATAAGCTTTGTTCTTTTCTAAAGCCAAATCATTCCATGTTTTATTTAATGTAGCCAAACGTTTTCTCTTTGTCTCCATATCAATCGAATCATGCATACGACTGGCTGGTGTACCAGGTCTTGCAGAGAAAATAAACGTAAAGGCATTATCATATTTACAATAACGAACGACATCTAATGTATGTTCAAATTGTTCATCTGTTTCATTTGGGAAACCAACAATGATATCTGTTGAAACAGCAACATTTGGAATTGTATTGATGATCTTATCATATAAAGCCAAATAAGATTCTTTTGTATAACGACGACCCATTAATTTAAGTACATCATCATCTCCAGATTGTAAAGGCAAGTGAATAAACGGCATGATATTATCATACTTTGCGATAATATCAATCATTTGTTCAGAGAAATCCCAAGGATGACTCGTTGTAAAACGAACACGAGGAATTCCAATCTTAGCCACTTCCTCTAATAAAGTCGCAAAATCTTGCTCATTATCCATATCTTTACCATATGCATTTACATTTTGCCCAAGCAATGTAATTTCTTTATATCCCTCATCTTTCAATTCTTGAACTTCTTTTAAGATTTCAGACATCTTTCTAGAACGCTGTTTTCCACGAGTATAAGGAACAATACAATATGTACAGAATTTGTCACAACCATACATAATATTGACCCAAGCCTTGAATGTTCCAAAACGATGTACCGGTAGATTTTCGTAAACTTCTCCTTCTTTCGAATAGATTTTTACGACCTTTTTACCTTCAAACATACAACTATAAAGCATACTTGGAAGTTCTTGAATATTGTGTGTTCCAAACAACAAGCGTACCTGAGGATATTTTGTAAGTAAAGTTTCAACCAAGCCTTCTTCTTGCGCCATACAACCACATACGCCAATGATCAAATCTTTATTTTCGCGATATAAACGCTTAAAGTTACCAATCTCACCTAAGACTTTCTCTTCGGCATTTTGACGAATCGCACACGTATTGATGATAATGACATCACTACCTTCAGCCGTTTCATTTGGTGTAAATCCTAGCTCATCTAAAATTCCAGCCAATGTTTCGCTATCACGTTCATTAGCTTGACAACCATATGTTGAAATAAAATATGTTTTTCCTCTTCCCATCATACGAGCTGCTTCAGGAATCGTAAAAGTATCAATACGATCAATTGTATTTGTAGTTCGTTTTTGTGCTTCTTTTAAATCGGGTAAAACCCACCCTGGTTTTTGTTTCATATATTCTCCTTTCGAAAAAAAATGCCAAGCATTAAGCTTGGCAAATCTTTTTAATTTGAATTACTGGTTGATTGCTCCAACTGGGCAAGTTCCTACGCATGAACCGCAGTCGATGCAAGTTCCTTCGTCACAAACTGATTTTCCTTCATCATCTAATGAAAGAGCTCCAACAGGACATCCTCCTACACAAGCACCACATCCGATGCAAGCATCTTTATCGATATTTACTGCCATTGTCATTTCCTCCTTGTTTAATAATTTATACTCAAATTATACTATATCCTAGAAGTGAATCAAGGCAGTTTAGTAAGTGCAGGCTTACCATAATTCATTTACCAAACTAAAAAATTGAAGTCGGGACTAAAGCCCGACATTTTTATTTTGCGTATTCCTGAGCACGTGTCTCACGAATAACATTTACTTTGATTTGACCTGGATATGTCAATTCAGATTCAATCTTATCACGAATATCACGAGCTAATTTTACACAAGTCAAGTCATCAACGTGTTCTGGATTTACAAGTACACGAATTTCACGACCCGCCTGAATCGCAAACGCATTGGCAACACCATCAAATCCATTCGCAATCTTTTCTAAGTTTTCAAGACGGTTGATGTAAGCTTGAGCACTTTCTTTACGAGCTCCAGGTCTTGCAGCACTAATTGTATCTGCCGCAATAACCAAATGGCTTGTTAAGAATTTTGGCTCTACATCCCCATGGTGAGAGTGAATCGCATTCAATACAATTTCTTTTTCACCATGCTTTTTACAGAATTTGTATCCCAATTCAACATGAGATCCATCTTGTTGCTCAATATTCAATGCCTTACCAATATCATGCAATAGACCTGCACGTTTGGCAATTTGTTGATTCAATCCAAGTTCAGCTGCCATGCATCCCGCAATATAGGCAACTTCCATAGAATGCTGTAATGCATTTTGTCCATAAGAATAACGATACTTCAATGTACCAATCAATTTAACGATTTCACGATCAATTCGACCAATACCCAATTTGAAGATAGCATCTTCTCCAGCCTTCATGATTTCTTGATCAATTTCATTCTGGTATTTCTTTACAACATCCTCAATACGTCCTGGCTGAATTCTTCCATCACGAATCAAGTGTTCTAACGCAAGTCGAGCCACTTCACGACGCACTGGATTAAAACATGTGATCGTAATTAAATCTGGTGTATCATCAATGTTCAATTCAACACCAGTAGCTTGTTCAAAACAACGAATATTACGACCTTCACGGCCAATAATACGTCCCTTCATTTCTTCACCAGGTAAAGACACTACACTGACTGTTTTTTCCTGAGTTTCTTGTTGAGACATACGCTCAATAGCTAAAGCAATGATATTTTGCGCTTTTTCATTGGCTGTTGCCTTTGCCTCATCCTCTTTATCTTTGATATATGCGATTGTTTCATGTTCCATTTTCTTCTCTACAATCGCAAACAATTCTTCTCTGGCTGCCTGGCTTGACATTTTGGCAACACTTTCTAAAACAACAACTTGTTTATCAATTTCTTCTTGTAATTTCTTTTCTTTTTCGTCTAATGATGTCAGTTTGTCAGCAACACTCTTCATCTTTTCATTAATCTGACGCTCTTTTTGATTTAACGCTTCATCACGAAAATTCAAGTTATCTTCTCTACGCAACAACTTGTTCTCTAATTCCATTGATTCTTGTTTACGTTCTTTAATTTCTTTTTCAGCTTCAACACGCAAATCATAAGCCTGTGTCTTTCCGTCTAGCACAGCTTGTTTCACGCGAGAGTCTGCTTCATTTTGAGCTTCTTTTAAAATTTGTTCTGCTTTTTGCTGATTCTTATTTAAACCTGCTTTGGAAATTCCGACCATACAGCCAGATCCAATCGCAAGACCTGCGACACCAGACAAAACGATCCATAGTACATCCATACTATTTCCTCCTTTTCGTCCTTTGTTCTAGGTAAAACCAAAAATATTATACACGAAAACAGGCATAAAGTCTATCGTGTCAAATTCTAAAATAAAAGATGTTTGTCTAAACAAACACCTTAGAAAATGGCACGAACCATAAAGAAAACTAAAACAATTATACCAAGTACAATACGATCCAAACACTTTGAAATCATGCTTTTTAATATAAGACATTAAGAAGCGAATCACAAAAATAGAAACGACAAATGCCACAATCATTCCAAACGCAAGAATAAAGAATTCCAACAAACTAAATGAGAATCCAAATTTCACTAATTTTAATAGACTCGCACCAAACATAACAGGAATCGCTAAAAAGAAAGTAAATTCAGCCGCTACAGCACGACTTACACCAATCATCAAACCACCAATGATCGTTGCTCCAGATCTTGAAGTTCCTGGTAAAATAGCGGCTACAACTTGAAATAAGCCAATAATGAGCGCATCTTTATAAGATAAGGCAGCAAGGGAATTTACACTTGGACGCATATCTTTATTACGATTTTCTACATAGATAAACGCAACACCCACTAAAATCAACATAACCGCTACCACAAATCCATTATATAAATGTGCATCGATCCAATCATCTAATAATAAACCAATAACAGCTGCTGGAATTGTAGCCACCAAAATTTTTGACCATAAGATCCAAATAGATTTAACCGGAACATATTTTCCTTCTTTATTTTTTCTAAAAGGAAATATTTTATTCCAATACAATAAAACAACTGCTAAAATTGCACCTAATTGAATCACAACAAGAAACATACTCCAGAATGATTCCGATACATTCATTGGCATAATTTCTTCCAACAAAATCATATGACCTGTTGAACTCACAGGAAGCCATTCCGTAATTCCTTCAACAATGCCATACAATATAGATTTTAAAATCTCAATCATATTTTCCTCCATACTACAGAAAAAGCCAGGATTTACCTGGCTAATTTACTACTTTTCAACGATTTGTTTGCCGTTGTATTCGCCACAAGAGCACATCTTGTGAGCAAGTTTATATTCACCACAATTTGGACAACGAGTCAACGCTGGTTTCACCAATTTGTAATGTGTTCTACGTTTTGCTTTACGTGTTTTTGAATTTCTTCTCTGTTGAACTGCCATGCTTGCACCTCCTAGTCATCATCCAGTTTGAAATCATTTAATTTTTCCCATCGTGGATCAATTTTTGGCTCTTCTCTATCTTGATCCGATAAAAGCTGCCAACCATCTCCCTTTGGATATTGATCACGAGGTAAACGAGTGATACTCATTGGAGCCTCATATAATATCGCTTGGAAAATCTCTGGGTTAATATCGATTGTATCTTTTTTCACCACGATAATTTCCTGATCCTCTGCATCCTCTACAGGAACAAAAGAATACGTTTGTTGCGACTCCGTCTCAAATGGAACATCAATATCTTCATTTGGATCTAAAAACTTATGACCACACTCATTGCAAATTCCAACCCATGC
>OMDJ01001005.1_pt1 | contig 14901 bp, 10 predicted proteins | sample 1645211 | NCBI WGS metagenome assembly OMDJ01 (sample SAMEA103958142, study PRJEB25191) | human gut metagenome | biome: human-associated habitat [ENVO:00009003]; feature: intestine environment [ENVO:2100002]; material: feces | place: Germany | collected 2013/2015 | reverse complement strand
TTTGAGCAAGGAAGAAATCGAAAAGATGAAGGCTGAAGCTGAAGCTAATGCTGAAGCAGATAAGAAAGAACGTGAAAAGATCGACAAGCTGAACCAGGCTGACAGCGTAATCTTCTCTACTGAAAATCAGTTGAAAGAATTAGGTGATAAGTTGCCTGCTGATAAGAAAGCTCCGATTGAAGCTGCTTTGCAGAAATTGAAAGATGCTCACAAGGCACAGGATTTGGCTGCTATTGATACTGCTATGGCAGAAATCAATACTGCTTTCCAGGCTGCAAGTGCTGAAATGTATGCACAGAGCGGTGCGCAAGGTGGAGCACAGGCTGGTCCTGATATGAATGGTGGTGCTGGCCAGCAAGATAACAGCAAGCACGGAGATAACGTTCAGGATGCTGACTTCGAGGAAGTGAAATAAAATCGCTGAATAAGACGATTGAAATAATAGAAAAGGGGTTGAAAGTCATAGACTTTCAACCCCTTTTTATTTTTGAATGACTATTATTCTATATCGGAAAGTTCAAAAAAAAGTCCGTACGTCTTTTTTTTAGGGCGATTTGTCGAATAAATTTTCTGGTAATGAAAATGTAGCTTATCTTTGGTATAACCAAATAACATGTAATGGGTATGAGAACAATTTATCTTCTATTATTTCCCTTGTTTTTGTTTTTTATAGTATCCTGTACTGAAGATGAAGTAGATCCTAACTTCTCGATAGAGAATGTCGGAGATGTCGTGATGGGTTCGGCTAAAGGTTCGCAGGTAACAATCAGTTTTACGAGTACCCGTGAATGGAAGGCGAGTACAGTTGCGGATTGGTTTACAATCGCTCCGGTTTCGGGAGAAGCGGGTACGTGCAATATTACGCTTACTGCTATCAGTGAGAATATAACAGGAAATGTACGTACAGCAACACTTACATTAACTTCTGGGACATTGACGCAAGACATTACCATAGAGCAGGAATCGGCAGAATTTGTGAATCTCGAGCAGAATATATATAATGTGTCTGTTGAAGGTGGAGAATTGGATATTAGATTCTCTACGAATATAGCTGAAGATGAATTGTTGATTTATGGTTCTTTGGGTACTGGCACTTGGCTGACACAGGAGACAAAAACTCGTGCATCCTCTTCCTACATGCTTAACCTGACTGTATTGCCTAATACTGATGGTGTTTCCCGTACTGCCTATATCTACTTTGTGAAAGTAACTGATATGGAATCAATCGTAGTAGAGATGGTTACTATCATACAAAGGGGGGAAGTGGCTAGTGAATCTACTGATTATTCGTCAGATAAAAAAGTACGTGTTCTGCAAACAGCAAAGTTGGGAAAAGGTCTTCCTATTGTGCTTATGGGCGATGGATTTATAGATACTGAAATTAACGATGGAACTTATGATGCGGTTATGGACAAAGCTTTTGAGAATCTCTTTACGGAAGAACCCATCAAGTCACTTCGAGATTATTTTAATGTATATGCAGTAACTGCGGTTTCGAAACACAATATTTTTGGTACAGGATATGAAACAGCACTTGGTTGTGAACTGGCGGGTGGAAACAGTACGGGGATTTCCGGTGAAGATAATGCTGTACAACGTTATGTGCAATGCGTGGATAATATAGATATGAGTGAAACATTGGCTGTTGTAATTCTAAATTCTCCTGCGTATGCAGGAACTACTTATTTTGGTTATACTAATCAGACGAAAGTGGTTGAGTTTGCTATTGCTTATTGCCCGGTGATATACGATTTGCAAAGTGAAAGTTTCAGGCAGGTACTTGTACACGAGGCTGTTGGACATGGTTTTGCCAAATTGGAAGATGAGTATGCTTATCAGGAAAATGGGACTATTTCTTCTAAAGAAATAAAAAATATACAGTATCTGCAGACATTAGGATGGGCGCAGAATGTTGATTTTACATCCGATCCATCTCAGGTACTTTGGTCTGCTTTCTTGAATGATAATCGGTATGTGTCAGAAAAACTGGGAGTATTTGAAGGGGCATGTACTTATATAAAAGGGGCGTATCGTCCTTCAGAAGAGAGTATGATGAATAGTAATACCGAGGGGTTTAATGCTCCTTCCCGTAAAGCGATATATGATAAAATAATGGAAAGAAGTTTGGGTAAACAAATGTCTTATGAGGAGTTTGCCGTATTTGATTTGCAGAATAAATCACAAACGCGCAGTGCTAAACCAACTGTAGGACCAAGTAAGCCATTCACGCGTCCTCACTTTGTAAATAGAATGTTAGATAAGTAAAGCAGATGAGGCTGAACTTCAAGTTTAGTTTTGAGTTCAGCCTCATCTGGACTTTATATGTAACGTATTTATTTTGAATCAGAACTTTATTGCAGTATACAGCCTGTACAAAAACATTAAAGCTGTTGTATTGGGTGTACTTTACTTTTGTATTCCATTCTGGCTTAGATACAAATTACGTTAAGTACAGTATTTCTCTAATCTTTTCCCGATTGCCCACAATCCAGACGAGATCTCCTAATTGGAAAGTTGTGTCTTTATCCAAGGTAATCAGTTCGTCATTTCGTTCAATGGCTACAACAATACTGTCATGCTTCTCTCCTAAATGAGACTGCGCGATGGTCTGATTTAAAAAGCGGAACTCTTCGTCTACCGTGAAAGAGTGGAGAGTTATCTTTTTATCCACTGCATCCATATCTGATGTGTTTTTTACATCTTCTATTCTATTTCTGAATTCCTGTAATTGTGTATCTGTACCAACTACTGTCAATTTATCTTGCGGATAGATGTGTTCAGAGCTTTTCGGTATATATATGTTCAGATCGCCACGAGTGATTGCGACGACATTTACTCCAAAATTTTGCCTGAATGAAAGTTCTCCTAAAGACTTGCCGATGTAATCGGAATAAGGCGATACTAGGATAGATGTCAAGTCAAGGTCTTTATCATTGAATTCGCTATTGAAACTTGTTTTTAGCGGGTGCCGTTTTTTAGCTACCTCTTCTCGTCGGTTAAGATTGGCAAGGAATCTTGTTTCCAATCGTGAATATTGCGTGAGGTCTTCCCTAAGAATAAGAATCAATGCTACTACGGCTATGGCAATAATCACACTTATTCCCCAGTTGAGTTTAAAGTAGCTGATGACTACACTAGTGATAAAGAAAAGAGCAACAGATACACGTCCCAGAACCAGGGAAACCAGGCGTCCGTGATTGTAATTCTCGTCTCTCCATAGCTTCAGGAATAATTCCGAAGAGTTGTATTTGTTGGAGATGAGCGCCCATAAAAAAGGAGTCATAAGCAGAAGAGTACCCAGACACATCACCAGTTTGATCCATATAGTGATAGAAGTAAACATTTCGCTGATGGCGGGATAAATGATTTGTATCGACAGCAGCCAAATAGCAGTGAGCAGTACGCTATAGATGACAACTCTCCCAATCATGTTTTTTAGTAATTTCTTCCAGTCACTATCGTGGTTCATGGTCTTCTTGCCGGAAGCATAACGGTCCAGGAATTCACGGGTCCGAGGGGAAAGTACTTTATAAAGCCATTCGGAAAACGGATTTGCCAACCGGATAAAATAGGGAGTGGTAAAGGTAGTGATAACGGATACCGCAACGATAATCGGGGGAACAAACGGGTCCAGCACCTTGAGCGAGGCTCCCAATCCCGCGATAATAAAAGCAAACTCTCCTATCTGGGCCAGACTGAACCCGGACTTGACGGAAACCTTCAGTGGTTCGCCGGATAGCAAGACCCCCAATGAAGAGAAAATCGATTTACCCACAAGAGTCACCAATGTAATGATAACCACCGGCCAGGCATACTGAAGCAGGACAGACGGATTGACCAGCATACCGACGGATACAAAGAAAATAGCTCCGAAAAGATCTTTCACCGGCTGTATGATGTGTTCTATATGTTCGGCCTCAACCGTCTCAGCAAGAATAGATCCCATAATGAAAGCACCCAGCGCAGCCGAAAAACCGGTACGGGTAGCCAGCACGACCATTGCCAGGCAAAGCCCGAGAGAGACAATCAACAGAGTTTCATTATTCATCAACCGCTTTGCTTTTTTCAGGAAGAACGGAAGGATGAATATACCGACCAGAAACCACAAAATCAGGAAAAAGGCAACTTTCAGGACACTCATCAAGAGTTCCTCACCCACAAACTCTTTGCTCACCGCCATAGTAGAAAGGATGACCATCATCAGGATAGCGATCAGGTCTTCGACCACCAAGGTTCCGAACACAATGCCTGTAAACCGTTGGCTGCGCAAACCAAGATCATCAAAGGCTTTAATAATAATCGTGGTAGACGACATGGACAACATTCCACCCAGAAACACAGAATTCATCGTACTCCACCCCAACAGATGCCCCACCATAAAACCGATCAGTAACATACTGATCACTTCGGTTGTTGCCGTAATAAACGCTGCCGATCCGACATTCATCAATTTTTTAAAGCTAAACTCGAGTCCGAGAGCAAAAAGCAAAAAGACAACTCCTATCTCAGCCCAGGTATTGATGTTCTCCATATCGCCAACAGTCGGGAAGATGCGGACATAAGGCCCGGCCAGCAATCCGGCAACGATATATCCCAGGACCAGGGGTTGCTTCAGCCATTTAAATAAAAGAGTAATGATACTTGCGGACATCAGTATTAAGGCAAGGTCAGCAATCAAGGTAGGTAAATGTGACATAGTATGGTATGTATATTTCGTTAGTACTTCATTCCGTTTTATGCTCGTTTATTGTACCCAAAGAACAATCGGTAGTCCGTTTGTGTTCCGTATATATGACATTTATTTTGAAAAAAAGCTGCGGGGGCATTGCACAAAACTGAACTTTTCGTGCAAAAAGTATCCATCCTATTCAATATTTCTCTATATTTGTCGCCGAATTGGTTCGGAATCCGTGGTCAACGGACGAAGATTAAAAGGGAATCGGGTGTAAATCCCGGACAGTCCCGCTGCTGTGAAACTCTGTATAGCATCTTATCAATCAGCCAATTTCGCACCACTGACAGAAAAAGCAAACTCTGTCGGGAAGGTCCCGGTAAGATGTAGAGTCAGTCAGAAGACCTGCCATTCGTGAATAAGAGCATTCTCTCCTCGTGGGTTAGGAAAGAAAGCATCGTTGTTAAGCCCCAAATCGTAGAAATACTGTGTTTTCATCGGGTGGACGTATGTCCGCAGGGTGGAAAAGCGCGAATATGTATATGCATTTAATTGAGAAATGAATATGATTAAAAGAATCTTAGTCGCCAACCGCGGTGAAATTGCCGTGAGGGTGATGCGCTCCTGTCGGGAGATGGAAATAACGAGCATTGCCGTTTTCTCGGAAGCGGACCGAACAGCGAAACATGTGCTTTACGCCGATGAAGCTTATTGCATCGGACCGGCAGCATCGAAAGAGAGTTATCTGAATATAGAAAAAATCATTGAAGTGGCAAAGTCATGCCACGCAGACGCCATTCACCCGGGATACGGGTTCTTATCGGAAAATGCAACCTTTGCCCGCCGTTGCCGGGAAGAAGGCATCACCTTTATCGGTCCTGACCCGGAAACAATGGAAGCCATGGGAGATAAAATCTCGGCACGCATCAAGATGATCGAAGCCGGGGTACCGGTAGTTCCGGGCACTCAAGACAACCTGAAAAGTGTTGAGGAAGCAGTAGAACTCTGCAACCAAATCGGCTATCCGGTAATGCTGAAAGCCTCGATGGGCGGTGGCGGAAAAGGAATGCGACTGATTCATCATGCAGACGAAGTGGCCGAAGCCTATACAACAGCCAAGAGCGAATCGCTTTCCTCGTTCGGAGACGACACGGTCTATCTGGAGAAGTTTGTGGAAGAACCCCATCACATCGAGTTCCAGATACTGGGCGACAAGCATGGCAACGTAATTCACTTGTGCGAACGTGAATGCTCGGTACAGCGCCGCAACCAAAAGATCGTAGAAGAGAGCCCTTCGGTTTTTATCACACCGGAACTGCGCCGGGACATGGGCGAAAAGGCAGTAGCCGCTGCCAAGGCCGTGAACTACATCGGCGCGGGAACCATTGAATTCCTGGTGGACAAGCACCGCAATTATTACTTTCTGGAAATGAACACCCGCCTGCAAGTGGAACATCCCATCACAGAAGAAGTAGTCGGCGTAGATCTGGTAAAAGAACAAATTAAGGTAGCCGACGGACAGGTGCTGCAACTGAGACAAGAGGACATCCAGCAACGGGGACACGCCATCGAATGCCGCATCTGTGCGGAAGATACGGAAATGAATTTCATGCCCAGCCCGGGTGTCATCAAGCAAATCACAGAACCCAACGGTATCGGAGTACGCATCGACAGCTATGTATACGAAGGATACGAGATTCCGATTTATTACGATCCGATGATCGGCAAACTGATCGTGTGGGCCACCACACGGGAATATGCCATCGAACGGATGCGCCGCGTGCTTCACGAATATAAGTTGACGGGCGTAAAGAACAACATCAGTTACCTGCGCGCCATCATGGATACACCCGACTTTGTGGAAGGACACTATGACACAGGCTTCATCGCCAAAAACGGTGAAGTGCTTCAGCAATGCATCACGCGCACCAGTGAGCGTGCGGAAAACATTGCGCTGATTGCCGCCTACATGGACTACCTGATGAACCTGGAAGAAAACAACAGCGGACTGGCAGCGGATAACCGCCCGATCAGCAAGTGGAAAGAATTTGGATTGCACAAAGGGGTATTAAGAATATAAAAGTATGGAAATACATATAGGAAATCGCGTGGCCGAAATAGAATTGGTCAGCAAGGAAGACAACAAAGTGGTTCTCACCATCGACGGAAAAACGTTCGAAGCGGACGTTGTCATGGCAGAGAACGGGAATTGCAACATCCTGATGGACGGACGCAGCTCCAACGCCCAACTGATTCGCAAAGAGAACGGAAAGAGCTACAAAGTGAATACACACTACAGCAGCTTCAATGTCGAGATTATAGACAGCCAGGCGAAATACCTGCGCATGCGCAAGAAAGGTGAAGAGGAGCAGAACGACCGTATCACTTCGCCCATGCCGGGCAAGGTGGTGAAAATCCCCGTCAGTGTGGGACAAGAGATGAAGGCCGGAGAAACGGTCATCGTCATCGAAGCCATGAAAATGCAGAGCAACTACAAGGTGACTTCGGACTGCCGGATTAAAGAGATTTTGGTGCAGGAGGGCGATAACATTGCCGGAGAGCAGACGCTGATAACGTTAGAATAAAATTAAAGCAAGAATAACAATGGAAGATATAAATAAAGCTTATGCCACGTTCGCCGAACGTGACCGCATCGCTTCTCTGGGTGGAGGCGCAGCAAAGATTGATATACAGCACGAAAGCGGAAAAATGACCGCCCGCGAACGCATCGACATGTTGCTGGATAAGGGTACATTTGTAGAACTGGACAAGCTGATGGTGCACCGTTGCACCAACTACGGCATGGACCGGAACAAGATTCCGGGAGACGGCGTCGTGTCGGGTTACGGAAAGATCGATGGACGGCAGTATTTGTCTATGCCTATGACTTCACCGTTTACGGCGGTTCGCTATCGGCATCGAATGCCAAGAAGATAGTCAAGGTGCAGCAACTGGCTTTAAAGAACGGTGCTCCGATCATTGCACTGAACGATTCGGGCGGTGCACGTATCCAGGAGGGAATCGAAAGCTTGTCGGGTTACGCTGACATCTTCTACCAGAATACGATGGCAAGCGGAGTGATTCCCCAGATCTCGGCCATTCTGGGTCCTTGTGCCGGAGGAGCCTGCTACTCTCCCGCACTGACGGATTTCATCTTTATGGTGAAAGAGAAAAGCCACATGTTCGTTACCGGGCCGGACGTCGTGAAAACGGTGATCCACGAAGAAGTCAGCAAAGAAGAGCTGGGCGGCGCCATGACACACAGCAGCAAGAGCGGTGTGACACACTTCATGGCCAACACCGAAGAAGAGCTGTTGATGTCGATCCGCGAGCTCCTCTCATTCCTCCCGCAAAACAACATGGACGAGGCACGCAAGCAGAATTGCACCGACGACGTCAACCGTGAAGACGCCTCACTGAACAGCATTGTCCCTTCCGACCCCAACGTACCGTATGACATGAAGGAGATCATCGAAAGAGTAGTCGATGGAGGCTATTTCTTTGAGGTGATGCAGAACTTTGCCAAGAACATTATTATCGGTTTTGCACGCATGGGCGGACGCTCGGTAGGCATCGTAGCTAACCAACCGGCTTATCTGGCCGGAGTGCTCGACATCGACGCCAGCGATAAAGCAAGCCGCTTCATCCGCTTCTGCGACTGCTTCAACATTCCGCTGATTACATTCGAAGACGTACCGGGTTTCCTGCCGGGGTACACCCAAGAGAACAACGGCATCATCCGCCACGGAGCCAAAATTGTGTATGCTTTTGCTGAAGCAACAGTACCCAAGCTGACCGTAATCACCCGGAAGGCTTACGGCGGTGCTTACATCGTAATGAACTCCAAACAGACGGGAGCAGACGTGAACTTTGCCTATCCGAGTGCAGAGATCGCTGTAATGGGTGCCGAAGGTGCGGTGAACATTCTGTTCCGCAAGGCAGACGCAGAGACGAAAGCCCAAGAGCTGAATGCCTACAAAGAGAAGTTTGCCACCCCCTATCAGGCTGCCGAACTGGGATTCATTGACGAAATCATCCTGCCGAAGCAGACCCGCAAACGCCTGATACAGGCATTGGAGATGACGGAGAACAAGATGCAGACCAATCCGCCCAAGAAGCACGGAAACATGCCACTTTAAACAGCTGGCGGATGGAGTAATCATAAGAGAGAGGAGGGTGAATACCAGTTTCAAACCTCCTCTCTCTCTTTTTAACCTGACTACTTTAAAAAAACGCTTTCACTTATCGCTGCCGCATCTCGTTTACAAATTCATCCGTTGTATACACCTTTTCCGCCAACAACGTGAAGTTGATAAACGCTGCCGTATCGGCATCCATCCCCGGAAGCTTGGCAGAAGCCGTAGCATCAAACACCACCGCTGCCTCAAATCCCCGTTCCTGCAACTCGCGCAAATGGGATTCTGCACAGAGATTGCCGGACATGCCGCACACCACTACTTTATTGACCCCGCGCTTACGGAGTTGCAGAATCAGATCATTGTTTTCCGGACCGTAAAGTTTGTGCGGAGCTGTAACGATGATATTCGTGCCTTCGTTGATATAAGGCTTGTAGAGATCCAGCCAGTCGGCACCCGAACCTTCAAATCCCTCACCGGTCAGTTGTCCCCGGCGCTCAAACATACCCGTGTCATGCATCAGTTTCTCGATAGGCCCCTCAAAAAGCCATTGGTGATCGTGTTTGTAATAATAGTGTGGAGAGATGAATACCAGCATACCTTTCGCTGCCGCTACCTCAAAGATGCGGCGGAGGTTCTCTACCGTACCGTTCTTCTGTATATTCTCTCCAAAAGCTCCCCAACCTAAACCGTTCTCACTCAGAAAATCGTTTTGTGGGTCTGTCATTACAATCGCTGTATGTTCGTCAATAACGAACGGGGTATTGATACCTTCCATAATCTTTTTCTGTTTTTAGATGTTTATATTCTTTTTCAACCCGGGTGCTGCCGTATCGGCAGCCTCCGTTTTTTTCGACTTTGCAAAGGTCGGTATTCGGTACAGTACGGGAAATGGCCATTCAACCGGATAATTTGGCAATTCTTCCCGATTACACAAAAGCATCTATTTTCATCCCGGAAAGGGACCGGTATAGGAAGGAAGCCGGAGCAGGAACACCTATTTATATATAAAACACTTATGTTATAAACCATTAGACAGTAACTCCCGAGAGTTCTTTTTTGTATTCGGGAATAATTGCCTATTCAATATGTGATATCGCTATTTCCCGTGAATTAAAAGCCGCCTATCTTTGCAACATCAGATTGAGACAACTAAAAGAAGACCCAAAACGTTATGAAAAAGAATTTATTAATTTTAGTCGCACTGCTGACATCGGCAACGATATCGGCACAGAACGGAGGAACCATTATGAAGAAGTATGAGAACCAACTACCGCAAGCCGGCAGAGGAAACGTGCATGTTGCCTACCAAGGCAAAGCCATCGACCAAATGATTTACGATTTTATGGAAGAACAGGGAATACCGGGCATGACACTTGCCATCGTACAGGCACCTTATATTCCGCGTGTAGCAGGCTACGGAGTGACGGACCTTGAAAAAGGAAACCTTGCCGCTGCCAAGACTCTTTGGCCCATCGGTCCCATCTCACAAGGATATGCAGCCGTGGCAGTGATGCAGCTCTACGAAAAAGGAAAACTAGACCTGAACGACCCGATCGGCAAGTACCTGAAAGATATACCCGAAAACTGGAAACCGATCAGTATCCTTCAGTTGATGCAACACAGTTCGGGCATTGCGGACTATCGTAATGAAAAGGGATTCGATGTATCGGCCGATTATCGCCCGGAACAACTGATCGAAACGGTAGCCGCCATTCCGCTCGCCTTCGAACCGGGGACAGACGTGAAACAGAGCGCCACAAACTTTCTGCTACTGACTTCTATCATCGAAAAGACCGGCAAGATGCCGTATCACGACTTTGTGAAAAAGTATCAGATCGACTACCTGGGACTGAAACAGACATTCTTCGGCGAAGACCTGGCGAAAGTAAAACAGGAGGACGTGACCCTCACCAACAACGTGCATCAGACATTCAAAAAAGATAAAGACTACATCAATCCCTCGGAAACGACTACCGGATATGTGGAAAAAGAGGGTCGCCTTGTCTCCGCACCGGCTGTCAGCCCGACGGCACTGAAAGGATTCTCCGACATCTGGGCATCAGCCGAGAATGTGAGCCACTGGGACATCGGACTGGCGGGAAGTGCATTGATCGAAAAGCCCGAAAACCGTGACATGGTGTACAAGCCAACCCGGCTGGCCAACGGCAAGGTAGTACCTGCCATGGCAGGATGGCAGTTCTATAACCACAACGGCCTGATGGACATCAAAGGCAACGTATCGGGCCATTCGGCTTTCCTGAGTCGATTTACGGACGCCTCGGAGCTAGTGTGCGTTACCCTACTGGCCAATAAAGAGGGGGTAGACCTGACAAATCTGGGACGCCGTATCGCAGCCGCTTTCGACAGTGATAAGATGGGTACGGGAGCCAACGACAACCTGCTCTATACTTATGAAAGCCAGTTCAGCGTGCCCGAAACCATGACGCGCATCGAGCAGACCCTCCACACGATGGGCGTTCCCGTCTTTGCCAAGTTCGATCACGGGAAAAACGCCGAAGAAGTGGGATTACAACTCCGCCCCAACCAGGTCATCGTTTTCGGTTCACCGAAAGTTGGCACAAAACTGATGCAGGACAACCCGAGTATCTCGATCGAACTGCCGCTGAAGATCTCCGTTTGGGAGGACAAGAACGGAAGCGTATGGGCCACGTTCCCACAGATGAGGACGATGGCGGCCGAATACGGGCTGGAAGCCGAACCGGTAATCGGAAAGATGCAAGAACTACTGGAGAAAATCGTAATTAAAGGGGCAAGCGTATACTAACTTCCTACTGTAGGGATAAACGCTTTTCCTGCAGAAAATTATTTATAAAATATTTGGAAGAAACACACGGGAAAAGTCACAAGCGGCTATAGAACAACGCAGCATGACTTCTCCCGTATTTTTTTACTGTACTCAGGCATGCAAAACAGGTTTCATTCTTTTGAGTAGGTTTGTTTATCCGAAAAGATAATATTTTTGTCTTCCGGGAACAATCGTTGAGAAATAAAACAACCGACATTTTGCGTTCAGTGAACATCTGATACGGAACAGGCGGACTGAAACGGACCTCCGGAGGGTATGTACCCCACCTGGAATCCGCATCAGTCCGCCTGTTCTACATTTATCTGTATATCCGTATTCTTAACTCGCTATTGCGAGAAACGGAATGACCGTCATTATCCTTTTTCTTTCAGGATCACATCGTGTGCACCACCCTCTACGATACTTGTGGATGAAACCAGCGTGATCTTGGCATTTTGTTGCAAATCGGGAATGGTAACAGCACCGCAACTGCACATCGTAGCCTTGATCTTACTCAGAGTGGCCGCCAGGTTGTCTTTCATCTTGCCGGCATAAGGCACGTAACTGTCTACACCTTCTTCAAACTTAAGCGATTCAGTTCCACCCATATCGTAACGTTGCCAGTTCTGGGCACGATTTGAACCTTCGCCCCAATACTCTTTCACGTAGTTGTTCTTGATGCAGAGCTTCTTGGTAGGCGATTCGTCAAAACGTGCGAAATAACGACCCATCATCAGGAAATCGGCTCCCATGGCAAGGGCAAGCACCATGTGATAGTCGTGCACCAATCCGCCATCACTACAAATAGGTACATAAATACCCGTCCGTGCCTGATATTCGTCGCGGGCACGAGCCACATCTTGCAGGGCAGTCGCCTGTCCACGTCCGATACCTTTCTGCTCACGGGTGATACAGATAGATCCACCTCCGATACCCACCTTCACAAAGTCGGCACCAGCCTCTGCCAGATAGAGGAAACCTTCTTTATCTACCACATTACCGGCACCTACCAGCACTTTATCTCCATATTGTTGCTTGATCCATTGCAGGGTCTCATACTGCCATTCCGAATAACCATCCGAAGAATCGATACAGAGCACATCTACTCCGGCTTCTACCAAGGCAGGGACACGCTCCTGATAGTCACGGGTATTGATACCGGCACCTACCAACAATTTCTTGTCGGGACTCGACACCTCGTTCGGATTCTCCTTGTGGCTGTCGTAGTCCTTGCGGAAAACAAAGTAAGCCAGACGTCCTTCTTTGTCGATAATAGGAAGTGTATTGAGTTTATGATCCCAGATAATCTGGTTGGCCTCGCTCAGTGTCAATCCCACTTCACCCACAATCAGCTTCTCAAAAGGAGTCATGAAGTCTTTGATCTTTTTATCCAGCGGGTCTCTGGAGATACGATAGTCACGGCTGGTTACCAATCCCAGAAGATGTCCGTTTGGCGAACCGTCATCCGTTATTCCGATAGTAGAGTGACCGGTCTGGCGCAACAGGCGGAGTACGTCTTCCAACGTATGTTCCGGCGTCAGATTCGAATCACTGGTCACAAAACCGGCTTTAAATTTCTTCACTTTCCGCACCATTTCCGCCTGACTGGCGATGGGTTGCGAACCGAAGATAAACGAGAGTCCTCCGTTACGCGCCAACTCGATGGCCAGTTCGGGACCGGAAACCGATTGCATGATTGCCGAAACGAAAGGGATGTTCAATTCGATTGCTGCTTGTGTGCCTGCCGCATGTTTCACCAGCGGGGTGCGCAAAGAGACATTGGAGGGTACACACTGTTTGGTGGTAAGACCGGGAATAAGTAGATATTCACCGAAAGTTCTTGAAACTTCTTCTACGTAAACTGCCATAAGATAAGTTATTTTTTGGCATGCAAAATTACATCTTTCTTTTTAATTATGTGACTGGGGAAGGGAGATTTTTTCAATAATCCTCTCAAAAGCTTGTTTTTAATCACATCAGGGCAATAAAGAGGAGACTCACTCCCTGAAAGCACGCCATGTAAACCACCTTCTTACAATATCACATCCTCCTGATGTCTGTCCATTCAACTACGGATATTATTGAACACAATCTTCATATCAACCTATTTTTAAAAGTTCCTTGAATCCTTCTACCGACTTATTCGGTTCAAACTCTATCACCCGATAGTCTGCCACAGCATTAAAAGGGTCCTCACCGATTATCTTTTCTACTTCTGCACGGCTCTGAGCACGGCAAAGAATAACTCCCCCCGTCCGGGGCACCTGCGGCCCGGAAGCAAGAAAGATTCCGGCAGCATAATACTTATCCAGATAGCAACAGTGTGCTTCCAGCAATTCGATCACCTTTTCGATAGGTGCTTTATAAGTCAATATTAATACGAACATGGCCCGATTTATTTTAGTTCTCCCGCAAAGGTAACACAAATCGGCCTACGTTAGGCTTTTCTTATAAATTTAATCTGAATCCGGAATATTTCTTTTAAATTAACAGGAAACAACACTACTTGGCAAACACTTTCATACCTCCGGTGTTATACATCAACATACAAAAAACAACCGCCTATGTCACAAGAAATGAAAGCATTCCCAGGAATGAAAGCTTCACAGAAACTCAACTTCAACCATTCCGAAGTTATTATCAACAGCGCACCGGACCGGAAGGTTATCTTGGAATCGACTCTGTTAGAGCAGTCATTCGTGGAAAAAGGATGTGGGGAAACCACTCCGCATGCTTGGAAAACAACATCGAAAGAGTCTCTGAAAAGACCCGTGTTTAACGAGATATGGTACACATAATGCCAGCTTGACCTGACAGAAACCTTATCCTGCCAATTCCGCCCTGTACTCCATCGGCGAAACCCCTTCGTGTCGCTTAAAATACCTACCCAGATACGACTGGTCGGGAAAATTCAGCCTGTCTGCTATCTCCTGAATACTGAGATCGGTCGATTGGAGGAGTACCTTTATTTCAAGTGCCGTAAAATCATCAATCACTTTTTTGGCCGAATGACCTGTCAGCGAACGACAGATGCTCGTCAGGTACTTAGTAGAAATACAGAGTTTGCCTGCATAGAAAACGACATCCCGTTGCGAACAGCAATATTCGTGCACCAGAGCAACGAACTTATGAAAAAGTTCGTTCGGACGACTACCGCCCTCAATCTCTTTATGGGTGAAAAGGCGGTGTACTTTGTCGTATACATCAAGCAGGAAACTTTGCAGGTGATTGCGCGCTATCTGGTTGCGGAAACGATGATCGGTATCGGCATAAATAGCAGACGT
>OMDJ01000996.1_pt1 | contig 14991 bp, 9 predicted proteins | sample 1645211 | NCBI WGS metagenome assembly OMDJ01 (sample SAMEA103958142, study PRJEB25191) | human gut metagenome | biome: human-associated habitat [ENVO:00009003]; feature: intestine environment [ENVO:2100002]; material: feces | place: Germany | collected 2013/2015 | reverse complement strand
TTCTTCGAACATTCGACTTCTCGATATTAGACAAGAACCTATCAAACCGGCATTATCGCCAAGTTTAGAAATCACAATCGTCGTATCCCGATTGACCAAATTGAGGGAATATTTTCGCACCGCCGTCTTAATCGGTTGCAAAATATAATCCCCGGTAAGAGACAAAGCCCCTCCTATAATTACTAACTCCGGGTTAAGGATATTAATCAAACCGGCAATATGTTTTCCCAAATTATTACCTATGTCTTCAATCAAATCGATGCACATCACATCGTCTTTTTCCGTTGCGGCAATCACATCTTTTAATGTAAGGGCATTCTTCTCTCTTATTCGGGAAGACAACAAAGATATTTCTCCGTTCGCCTCCCGCTCCATCAATTTCCTAATTAAAGCCGAACCGGAAGCCTCGGTTTCGAGACAGCCCTTTTTTCCACAATGGCACAATACTTCATTATCGTAACTAACGACATGACCGAACTCACCGGCGAAACCCGATTTCCCCGTATATATTCTGCCATCGACAATAATGCCTATCCCCAGTCCCCAGCTCACATTCACGAATATAATGTTTTTCTCGCCATGCACATTTCCTTGCAAGTACTCTCCATAGGTCATGGCACGAGTATCGTTCTCGATAGTCACATTATACCCCAGCTTTTCCCGAAGAACCTCCGCCAAAGGCCTCTCTTCGAAATTAAAAATACTATAACTATATCCCGAAGCAGGATTTACCCGCCCCGATATATTGATATTTATATTCAAAATTTTCTCGCTATTAATCGAGAGAGTTTTAATAAACTTCTGTATGATACCAGCTAATGCATCCAAGCTCTCTTTGGTATTGGCATTCTTAAACGGCACATCTAATTTCTTATCGATCAAGTCGCCTCTGAAATTCACAACGCCGATATGCAAGCTGGAATGCTTAATATCTACACCGATAAAATACCCCGACTCTGGATTCAATCCATATAAATTGGGATGCCTTCCCCCATTCGTTTCTAACTTCCCATAGACATTCAAGTAGCCATTACCGCACATCTCATCGATAAATTTCGTAACAGTAGGCACACTCAAATCCAATTCTTTGGACAGCTCTGTAATCGTAGAACAACCATTCTGAATATAATGAGTAATAATTCTCTTCTTTATAAGAGAATTTTTCGACCCTTTCTCAAACTCTTTCAACAATAAATGAGGCATAACGAGATTACTTTTTTCGACTTACATTGATAAAATAGGAATAAAAAACAAACCCGATCGAAATACTCCCGTCAAACTTATCTTTATTCCTGCTTGCGCTATCTTTCCGTAAAAATAATAAATTTGTTCAAAACAGAGAAATTAAATAAATATATTTATTAATATTTTTATCGACAAATTCATTACCGACCACCTTTATGATTACAAACAGACAGAAACCAACCGTAATCCTACACATCTACTCGCTATATCATCGCACAAAACAGAAAGTTATTTTTTAGATATGCCCTATCATCTCATAAATAAAAGAACGGAGAGCCGAATTCGACTCTCCGTTCCACCACGAATCTAAATTCTTACTTATTTATTCCTCAACTTTGAAAGCATCGATCTCACGGATACCGGGAAGACCATAGTTAGCTTTTTTAAGACCGTTAACATAAACAGTCATACCAATTCTCTCCGGATGGCCTTCAAGTTTAGCAGCATCTCTCAAACTCTTAGCGGCATCAGTATCATTTAATTTTACCAAAAGACATTTCGAACCATCTGTCTCTTCTGCATTATCTGCAATAAATACTTGGCTATAACCAGTAAATTCAGCAGCACCCGCCCATTCTATATCTCCGGCTTGTTTAGCTTCATCGAACGATTTATAAGAAGTCTTTGAAGGGTTATTTTTAATACAACCTACAACATACCCTTTAACCGCAAAAGTTTCGCCATTTGCAATTTCCAAAGCCTCGGCAACAGTTTTAGCTTTTGTCCAATCCACTTCGGGAGTAGGTTCAGGTTCTACACCTTCCTCGATGAAATGAGCTACCTGATTACGGCCAAAAGCAAAATCATCTATGCAATAAGTTGTAGATTTCGATTTACCCCCTTCGGCCGTATAATGGAACCCGATATAAACGATATCTCCTTTGCCTTCCAAGCTGATATCGCCGGAAGCCACCCATTTATAATCGCCATCGGCAGAAGTAGCAATCTTCACATCAAGTTTTTCCTTACTCGAAGCGGTAGATTTAGGCTCATTCAACACATAAATTTCCAATTTAGTAGATGCTTGCCAATATGCACCTTCACTATAAAAAGAGAAGATTTTTTTAGCCGCATCCTTTACATTCAGAGCCGGAGAAATCATCCACCAGTCATAAGCCCAACCGGCATTCTTATCTGTGCTATCGTGAGCGGTAGCCTGAATATATTTATCTACCGAGTTATCGGTCTTATTTGTAAAAATCTTGCTTTGCCATGTACGGTCATCGTCAGACGGGGAAATAATCTCGTGAGTCCAACCCGGGCACAACTCATTGATTGGAGTAAAGTCTGCTTCGATATTGTTGAACTGATAGATCGTATCTTTCACAACAACCGACGGAGTACTAGGGTTTCCTCCCTCACCTCCATCGCCACCCGTAGGCAAATCCTCGTCTTCACTGTTCGAACAAGCGGAGAATCCTGCAACTGTCATAGCTGCCATAAAAATCCATGCAAATTTTCTCATCTTTTTCATATTAAAATTTATTTGGGGTTAAAAATATTATTACGATTCATGCAAAAATAGATTGTTCCTCAGCATAACCAATTTCATTTGATTTTGCGCCCGACTCACCCTATTGAGGAAAATCGAATCCTTTGAGATCGGCAAACGGCGTATCCAGCGACCGTACGGTCAACTGCCAAGTTCCGTCATAGGCCTCGTTATCTTGGAACCACCCTACAATTGCAGTAATTTCTCCTTTATTGCCGCTATCGGGGGTAGGAATACGACGATCGGCAAACCGGGCATACTCACTGGTAGAAATATACACATCTACCGTATTGCCACTATCATCGGCAATCTCCCGGGAGCGAGGGAACCCGATATTATATTTTTTATTGTTATCGTAAGTCGCAGGAGCAAACGTAGGATTCAAAGCGTACTTCGCCAAAGCGGCCGTCACATTCTTTCCGTCCGACGGGAACGGAAGAATCTCATCGTTCAATTTCTTTCCATCGGAATCGTATCCTGTAAAATAGACATCTTTAATCTTTACGATTTTGAAATAACCATACTTGTCCATTTCGGTGATCTCTTTCAAAGTCTTTTCTTCCACAACTATTTTAGAAGGATCGGGAGTTCCTATCTTCTGGATATGTTTCATCGCCAGCGTATAAGGGATACGACCGGGCTCTTCACGAATCTTGTTGTCGTTGCGATATCCGCGTACTCCCAACTGGGGTGCTGCCGCATAACGTCCCAAAACCAGTCCGTTACAGCGAATAGCTACCACTTGTCCCAACGGCAACATACCCGAAAGACTGCCGGCATCGACCGAAACTTTCAAACAAGTATGGTCATCGTCCAGACTTTGTATAACGAAATATTTATATACGTTGCCCGCACGGTCATCGGTAATAATCCGACCTCTAACGATGATATCGTTGGGAGAATCGATCGTATCGATTGTAAACAGGCCCTCTTTCGTATCGAAATTTTCGATAAGGTCTTTAATAGTTACCGTCTGGGGCCAAGCCTCATCGCTGCCCTCGGGAACCGTAGCAAAATCTTCGGGAATGGCATCGAATTCTTTTTCACACGCCGTAAACAGCATAAGAGCTGCAAATACGACACCGATATATTTTAATTGTCTCATACTCTAAACGATTTATTAAAATTTGAAACCGACATTGATAAACATATTGAAGCCCCAAGCATAATAATATTTATTGGGGAATTTGTCCACCGATTGTATATCTTTGGTTACACTCTTGTTATCCCGGCTGACACGACCTTGTTGATAACCGCCGGTAATCATGCTGGTATTATTGAGAATATTATTGAAGCTAAGGTTGATATTCAACTGTTGCTTACGATTGTTGAGATAAATCAATTTACCTACCGAAGCATCGAGTAAGAACCCGCCTTTAAGTTTCTCCTGCGAACCGATCATCTCCTTCTGATTGTAGTACTTAACGATATCGGAACCTTTATTCCCGGTATAGTCTCTAACAAGAACCGGTTTACCGGTCTTTTGATCAAAACTCCAAACCATAGAAGTTTGACCATTCTTATCGATACCGATAATGCGATAACCGTTGTAGTTCTGCTCCAATCCTACTTCATTGGGATATTTTCCGCCATACATATTCATGTGCGTGAAACGCGACGGTGAGAAATCGAGGTAATTGTTATCGAAGTAAGAAAGCGTTATGTCGGCAAACCACATCTTCGGGTGAAAATAATCCAGCGTAATGCTTGCGGCCAACTGAGGACCGTTGCTCACATGAAGACCTTCGGTGTAAACTTTTTCGGTATAATCGGTCGAAGCAGCCCGCCCGTCGACTATAACCGGCAATTGTTCGGTAAAGAGATTCATACCGTTCTCGGCGCTCATCGTTCCCATACAATCGTTGGTATATTTGTAGCTGCCATACGTTCCTGCCGCCGATATGGTGAAGCTGCTGTTCAACTTCACGCTCACACCGGCCTCGACACCAAAGTGACGTTTATTCACACCCGACAATGTATGATTTACATACGTGCGGAACTCATCGTGATAATATCCCGTACTTTCTACGCCATCGCGGAATTCCGTGAAGAATCCTGTTACCCGACCTTTTACAATCGATGTATTCAATTGATAGGTCAAATCGGCCGAGAATACTTTCTCCGATTTCAAACCTCTGATACGAGTATCTTTAATACGAGGCGCTACATAGGCATAACCGGCCAACGGAGCCCGAGATTCCGCCAAAGCATTTAACGACAAACGATTATGTCCGTCTATCTTATATACGATACCGGCCTTGATACTGGGATCTATAAAATACATCTGTTTACCGAAGCCCTTAGACTTAGCTCCTATAACCTCGGCACGACCGTTTCTCATCAAACCTTCACGTTGGAAAGAGGTATAGGATAAACGTGCGGCATAATAGATATCGAACAAGGGTAATTTCCAATCGTTCTGTATAAATGCCGAAGCATTGATAACATGCATATTGTAATTATATCCGAACTTATCACCTTTATAAACAGCTCGGTTCGGATCGTCCAAATCATTCTGGATAATGTCCTGATTGTCGGTAAAGTCACGCTCGGCAAACTGGTCTATATCGATCCACTGATTAGCCCCTAACAAGTCATCGACGGTTTTGTAGTGCATTCCTTTCGCATACTTGGCTTCGATACCGGCCGTCAATTTGAGTTCGCTATTCAACTGATTGGTGTACAAAAAGTTCAAAGGTATTTCCATCAAGTTGTTGTGACGACGCTCCAAAATATACTTGGCACTTCCGTTGGGATTAATGGCATTGTTGGTATAGTTCGCGCTATACATCGCATTCCAATTAATCTGGGTAACGTTAGGATCGCCGGCTCTCCATAAATCGGCAATCTGATTGGCCAATCCCTTATTCACCTCTTTGTAATAGGCATTATAAATATCGTCGGGACCATCTACTGCCAACTGATAATATTGCCAGCTGGGCAAATTACGGTAATAATCGGGACGGGGATCGGGAGCGTTATAAAAAGCTATCGCCGAATTACTATATTGGCTGTAATGGAATCCTACACCGGCAGACAATTTGCTCTCATCGTCGATTTTCCAGTCCCAATTAAAAATTGCCGTAGGGTCATAGCTGTGGACAATGCGGGAATTACGCTTTTCTCCGTCTTGGTATCCCCAATAAGGATTGTAATAAATTCCCCGATAATCGTAAACCTCCTGTGAAACGGCAGCCGACTGTGCCCGTTTGGTCGGTGCACCGAACGTCGTCAAGGCAAATCGATGGTCGCCCAATACTTTCTCGGCAGCAAGGAAATAGCCGAAAGAGTTGTAAAAGGTTCCTTCCGTGCGTCCCTCGTCGGCCCAACGATAAACGACCGACCCAGTAAAAGCCCAACCATTGTCCATAATACCGGTCGAGTAGATAGCCTGTCCGCGCAATTTATAAGCACGATTCGTGTAAGCGGCATTTACATTCGTACCTGCTGCATAGTTGGTTGCCCGCGTGTTGATGTTCGTCGTTCCTCCCAAAGAACCGTAAGCATATCCCGGCATTTCAAGACCATTCACGGCATCTTTATTTCTCATGGCATTGTTCAATCCACCGAGACTCGAATAGTTGAAACGACCGCGTTCCAAATCATTAAAGTTAAGTCCGTTTATATAGGTAGAAGATTCCCGTTGTTCATATCCCCGCACATTAAAACGCATAGGGCTATATGAATAACTGGCTGCTTGCAAATAAACATCGTCGGCAGCGCCGGACAGATAGGATGCCGATTGAGATGCGGCACTGCCCTCGTCGTCTATCGCCGACTCGTCGAGCTCGAAAATATTATCTTCGAGAGCCTGTTGATTGAGTGTATTGTCTACTTTCTTAGGTTGCAAAGAAGCATTCAAGGTATTTACGCCGTCATTTACCACAAAGTCGACAGAATAAGCCTTATAATCAGCCGCCGTAAATACAACAACCACAGACCCTGCCCTAACTTTCTTCAACTCAAAATTTCCGTCAAAATCCGTAACAGCCGACACGTTCCGTATCGCAACTTTTACATTCGCAATAGGTTTGTTTGTTTCATAGTCAACGACAACGCCTCTTACTGATGCGGCCTGAACAAAAGCCGGTACGACAAGAAGCCATGTCATTAATAACCATAGTTTACGATTCATTACATCAAAAGGTTTAATTATAACTGTGTTTATGTTTACAACCCTATTCCCCCTTTTATCAAGGGGCAGAAAAGGAATTTGCAAATTAAAAGATTATTTTCCATTATACAAACTTCTACGTTGGGAATATTTATTACAATCGTGTTAAATTGTAACCCTATATAAAATGTTAATTATCGGACAAAATGCAAGAAATTTTGGGAAATAAGCTAACTTTCAAGTTATTAAACCTATCACTATGTTAAAAATACCTTTCTAAACGACAACTGCTAAATCATATCTCACCCATCGTCCTAATACATTATCTCCATCATAAACATTAGAGCTAATGATATAATATGATTCTTACGAACGTCGCACACGGAAAGATGTCTTTAAACGCATTTCTTCCTACCGATAGAGATTTATTCCTAAAAAAATTTCGCTTATTTGTCAAATTAGAGTTATCTTGCGCCACATTTTAATTTAAGTCGAAAATTTCAAAAACAAAATTCCACACGAACTATGAAAAAAATAGGATTCTTGCTATTAGCCGTATTCTTGACAGGAGTGACTGTTACACAAGCACAAAAGAAACAATACGCTATATATGCGGTAGCATTCTACAATCTTGAAAACCTGTTCGACACGATTAATCAGCCGAATACGAACGACGAAGAATTTACGCCTTCGGGGTCGTACCGTTGGGGCGGATTAAAATATCGGAATAAACTCAACAACCTCGCTTATGCAATTAGCAATTTTGCCACAGACAACAGCAGCCCGTTCAAATTAAAAAACGGACCTGCCGTTATCGGCGTATCGGAAATAGAAAACGAACAAGTATTGGAAGATTTGATTCATACCGGCGAATTATCCAAACGAAACTATGGAATCGTACATTACGACTCTCCCGATTTTAGAGGAATCGATGTGGGTCTTATATATGACAAAGACCAATTTACACTCGAATCGAGCCGTAGCGCACGACTTCATACCCCTCAATTCCCCGACCTACGGACTCGCGACCAATTAGTCGTTTCGGGAATATTGGCTGGCGAACGGGTACACTTTATTGTCAACCACTGGCCTTCAAGACTCGGCGGAGAAAAACAATCGAGCCCAAAACGGGAAGCCGCTGCCGCACTGACCAAACATTTGGCTGACTCTCTTTTAGCGGCCGACCCCGACTCGAAAGTCATCATTATGGGCGACCTCAACGACGACCCGTCGAACCGCAGTTGCAAAACCGTATTAGGGGCCAAAAAGAAACAACAAGAAGTTCAGGCTGGCGGATATTTCAATACCATGTGGGAAATGTTCGACAAAGGCATAGGCACGTTGGCTTATAACGGTTCTTGGAACTTATTCGACCAAATTATTATTTCGGGGAACCTGTTAGGAAAAGATCGCTCCACCTTGAAATATATCCGGTCGGAAGTATTCAACCGGGATTTCCTAAAACAAAAAGAAGGCAAGTACAAGGGTTATCCTTTGCGAACCCATGCTGCGGGAGTTTATCTGAATGGTTACAGCGACCACTTCCCCACTCTCATCTATTTAGCCAAAGAGATAAAATAAATAAAGCTCGAAACACAAAAAGAGGGGTGATATTGTTCTATCACCCCTCTTTTCATTTTCTCCGGAATTAAAATATAACACGACGAGTTATCCTATCTTCATTCGATGACAATACGATAACATAAATTCCTCTGGGATAATCGGCTGTCGACAAAACAATCTTCCCCCGACCATCTAAGTATTCACACCAAACCATACGACCAGAAATATCGACTAATTCGATCATTCGAAATTTTGTATCATTCACAGCAATCTCTAAATTTCTGCCATTTCGAATGATAACTATATCATCATCTCTATCCACCTCTTCAATTCCGCTATAACAAGGATCATTCACCGCATCCGACGTTTCATATTCGATGTTACCGTCAGGACCTTTGACATAAACCAATTTATCCTGAGTATCCAACCCACTCACATCGGTAGAACAACCCGGGCGCAGCAAATCACCGTCTTCTACTCCTATCCCTTCGATCCACAAGACCTTATCTCCCGTCCAAAATCGCTGCCGAAGTGTATTGGCGATCTCTACCGTATCGATTTTACTAATTGTCGAAGATACGGATTTCTGAGTAATCCAATCGAAATGAGTGATGGTCTCACCCTCCTTTACGCCGAAATCATAAATAAGATATTCCCTATCACACAAACTCTCGACAGGCATAAGGAGTTTATTAAAAGTTATATAAACCTGTTTCCCTGATTCTCGGATAAAAGCCAAATTTTTATCGGCTGTCTCCGAACAAGACTCAAAAGTGTAAAACTTTTTATACGCAATGTCATTGACAATGGTATCGGCTTGTATCAGATTTCGATAATAACTCTTTCCGAATAATTGCTGGGAATATCCCCACTCGACACCGTCTCGCACCAAAGGAATATATTCATAATGCGCAGCTTTTATATTCCCGACCACAGCGAACAAAAGAACTAACAACGTAATTTTTTTCATAACTATCACTTTTTCCTTTAAGGTAATGAAATAATTTATTTGTAAAAATAATATATATCATTGAATGAATCTATTTTTATTCAATCTTTTTACCGAGATTGCGATTTCTACAAAAACATAAAAATAGACTGTAACCCTACTCAACCAAATAAATTGGTTTCTGCTCTCATTTGCACTATCTTTGCGCAGGATGCGAAAATAGGCTACATTCGGCAAAGTCAAGCGAGCTTGCTTTTGCCCTCATTTGCACTATCTTTGCATCGAATTTTCAAAAGGGATTGCCCCATGACTCAGAAAGCGAAAACTTATATGCTACCCGTCGCAATGGCTACCGGAAGTTTGGCGGGATATTTACTCCCCGACCTTACAGCCCGATGGGCTACATTTCTGGCCCCTATCCTTATTTTCGCTATGCTGTTGGTTACCTACTGTAAAATTTCCCCGAACGATCTACATATAAAACCTCTACACGGTTGGCTTCTCGCTGTTCAGATTATCGGTGGATTAACCATATTCGGTGCGCTTTATTTTTGGGATCCTATCATAGCGGAAGGAACTTTCATCTGCCTTTTCTGCCCCACAGCGACAGCCGCTCCCGTCATTACTGGAATGCTCGGAGGAAATGTTCCGACACTAATTTCATACAGTCTAATCAGCAATATGGCTGTGGCCATTTTATCGCCGATTATTTTTTCGTTCATGGGAATACATGCCGACATCTCTTTCCTCGACTCTTTCCTAACTATATGCAGTAAAGTGTTACCACTGCTTATCCTACCCTTAGGAGTGGCAATCCTCTTACGACAATGCCTACCCAAAATCCACACGGTATTGAATAAGCGACAATCTCTATCGTTTTACATGTGGGCAGTTTCGCTTTTTCTTGTAGTAGGCAAAGCGGTCACATTCATCATCGGACAAGGGAGGGAAGCTATACCTCTCGAAATCGCCATCGCCCTCCTCTCTTTGATCGTTTGTATAGGACAATTCTATATAGGGCGAAAATTAGGTGGACGATACGGCGATAAAATTTCAGGAGCGCAAGGATTGGGACAGAAAAACACCGTGCTTGCCATTTGGCTGGCACTCACTTATTTGTCGCCTATCACATCGATAGGCCCGGCATCATATATCATCTGGCAGAACAGCATCAATAGCTATCAACTTTACTTGAAAGAAAAGCAGACAATGAAAGGCTCTTAGAAACTGTTTTCATTTTTTCAAATCGAATCTTTTCCGGTCGAACGACCTCAAAACTATTCCAAATTCAAACATAAAAAGCTAATTTTCCTCTTCCTCCTCATTCACCGCCGGAAGATTCTTTTTCGCTTTCACCCCCATGACTTTAAGTTTCTCTACACGTCCTATCAGATTTCCGTTGCCGGTTTTCAGTTTCTTCATGGCATCGGTATAGGCCATAGCCGTCGTATTCAACGATTTACCAATCTTCTCCATATCCTCGACAAAACCGGCGAACTTATCGTACAATTTTCCGCCCTCCTCGGCTATATCGATTGCATTGCGGGTCTGCTTGTCCCGTTGCCACAAATCGGCTACGAGTTTCAGTGCGGCAATCAAATTCGTCGGGCTCAACAAAAGCACTTTCTTTTCATAGGCATATTGCCACAAAGCGTGATCGGCCTGCATAGCAGCCAGATAGGCAGCCTCGTTGGGAATAAACATCATTACATGATCGCCTTTCCCGACATAATCTTGATAGCTCTTCCCGGCCAGCTCGTCTATATGTTTCCTCACCGATACCAAATGCTGCTTCAATGCCAATCGAGCTTCATCGGCATCTTCCGCATTGACGTAATTGACATAAGCCGTGAGGGATACTTTCGAGTCGATCACCATTTGATGATTTTCTCCACCGGGATAACGGATAATGACATCAGGACGCATCTTCCGCCCATCGGAGCCCTGTATGGTATGTCCCTCTTCGTCCCGCAAAGTTTCCTGTCTGAAATATTCCCGATCTTTTTCAAGTCCCGATTTTTCGAGAATACTTTCCAATATCATCTCCCCCCAGTCACCCTGTATTTTGGAATCTCCACGCAGAGCATGAGTCAGCTGTTTTGCCTCCGCACCTATGGATTCGCTTCTCTCTACCAGTTCTTTAATCTGTTCTTTCAACGAAAACCGCTCGCGAGCCTCATTATTATAAGTTTCTTCCACGGTCTTTTTAAATCCCTCCAAACGCTCTTTCAAGGGATTGAGTATTTCGGCGAGACGTTCGTGGTTCATCTCGGAAAAACTCTTCGATTTCTCCTGCAATATCTCGTTAGCCAGTACCTTGAACTCGTTGTTCATCTCTTGCCGGATACGTTGGACTTCCTGCTTTTGAACTTCCATATTTTCGGAAAGCATTTGATTACGAGCTTGTAAATCGCCTTTCTCACGATTGAGTTTCTCTCGCTCCCGATTAGCAAAATCGAGTTGTGCCTGTACCTCGGCCAACCGCGCCGTACAGCTTTTCACCTGCGCCTCCAACACACCGTTGCGTACCTTCAAGTCAGCCGCCTCGCTTTCGCGTACCGCCAGCGACTGCTGCCACCCTTTACGACTCGAATTATACACGACAAAAAATACCACGGTAGCAACCAAAGCCACCAATATACCAACCCCTACTGCTATCATAATGATCTAATCTATATTCAACACCTCAAAAAATCGTTGTGCAATCTGCTCGAACCCGTTATTACCCGGATGAGAAGCGATATCCTTATCGGTAGTTATCGTTTCATATCCTTGCCAAGTCAATGTTTTAGCCTCGGTATTATCGCTATAACTTTCCGTTTGCACAATGGCTTTGTATTTCTTTCCACCGACGTTAAAATCTATTTGTAACCGATTATCCGACAACACGGTATAACGAGTATAATTCAAGGACTGAGAGGTCGGTTCCACACGGGTGATAACCGTTCCTATCGAACTGCGATTACCGGCTTTGTTAATGCCGTCTATCGCTACGAGGGTCACGGCATATTGTTTACACGCATTTTTTACAGACTTGATGACACTATTCGATACATACCAGCCATAAATCCACACGATACGAGCCCGAGGCGCATAGGCTTTTATGGTTGCTATCAGCTCTTTTGCCCCTTGCTCGAAGGCTTCTCTTTTACTCGATGTATTTACATTATCGCCAATCTGTATAACGACCAAATCCAAATCTTCGCTCAACACGGGGCACAATCTATTATCCAACCAATCCATCTGTTGAGCCCGGTTTTCACAAGTCTCAAAATCGACTCCCGATAATTTCGTATCGGTATAGGCTGGATTGGCTTTTAAAAACTTTCTTTGGATAACGGCATGATAATCGCTCGTCGAGTCGGTTGCATTCATTCCGAAAGCGCCATTACCCAATAGCAAAGAATTCCCGATAAACAGAGCCTTATCAGGCATTTCAAATTTTCCATGATCGAAAATCAAGTCGGTCAGTTCCTCTCCAAAAAATTTGTCGCACGAGGCCATCGTTATCGACAAGATGATAAGGCATAAGTAAGAAGAGAAATATTTCATAAGCCTATACAAACAATTGTATTTGAACAATGTGACAACAAAGATATTAAATAACACGAACAGAGGCAAACGAAAAAATCATTCCCGCATAAATATTCTGCATCACACCTCTACAAACAGACGATAAATTTCACCATTCACACTTTTATAATTACTTTTGTACAAGTAACCGACAAAATTCCAACGCATGAAATTAGGAGATGTATGGTTCTCGGCCATTGCCGAAGCCGAAAACAGTGACCGCATGATTGTCGTTTCGGGACGTACCGAGATAGAACCGTTCGTTCAATCGGGCAAGTTCAAAGAACGTGTTGAAATCACATGGAAATACGAGGCCGATAGTAAAGGTATGCCCAATGAGACTACCGGAAAACTAATGGAAGAAGTGCAGACCGTATTGAAACAGGCTATGGAAAAAGATAAACTGGCCATTTTCACAGGAATCTATACCGGAGACGGCGAACGCACATGGGTATTTTACACCCGCAATATACCGGCATTCGGACGTATGCTCAACGAAACTCTCGCTCCGTTCGAAACGTTACCTCTCACCATCTATACCGAGAAAGACCCCGAATGGAACGAATATCGGGAAATGTGCGAGCTTCAAGATCAGGATAATGACGATGAAGACCTCGATGAATGAAAGCGATACAGCACTGAACGTCCATTCGCACAATGAAAAAAGCGCTCTTACATATAGGCATATTCATTCTGTTTTCGGCTCAAATAGCATGTTCACATGGAGAAGACGAACCGGAAGATATTACTACTATCTCTGTTAATGAACCGGGCTCCCTATCTGAAATCATCGCGCCGAGCCAACGAGGCAGTATTACTAAATTATCCGTAAAAGGATCTCTAAATTATAGCGATATTTCCTATATCCACCAAATGCCGGAATTACTTTACTTAGATGTAGGAAACGTCGTACTGCCCAACAACTACTTCCCGGATAATGCCATTTCCAGCCATGAAAAATTAGAGGCCGTGATTCTCCCTGTATCGCTCGATTCTATCGGGGCATCGGCATTTCGATGGTGCGAAAGGTTGCAAGCCGTCCGCCTGCCCAAAAAACTTAAATCCATCGGAGCGTATGCATTCGCCGGCTGTATCAATCTGTACGATATAGAATTACCCAACTCTTTGCTATATCTCGAAAAATATGCCTTTTCCGGTTGTAAAAGTTTATATACCTTGAAAATACCATCGAAATTACAACGTATATCCGACTATACTTTTTCCAAATGTATCAGCCTTACCGAAATAAAAATACCGGGAAGTATCCGGGAAATAGGGTATAAATCATTTTCGGGTTGCAGCGGACTCCGAGAAATTAGCATCCCCTCGACTGTCAAAACAGTAGGTATCGGAGCCTTTGAAAATTGTACCGAATTAAAGGATATATCCTTGCCAACGACTCTTACCGAAATCAATTACTACACATTCTCAGGCTGTACCAGTCTCACTACTCTTACTCTACACAGCAAGCTCACCGCTATCAACAACTATGCTTTCGCCGGATGCAAAAGCCTTACTGAAATACATTGTAAAAACAGCAACCCGCCTTTGATCGGAGAAAATACATTTCGAGACGTAAACCGCATCGGCTGTAAAATATTCGTCCCGTCGAAACGAGCGAAGAAAAGTTATAGTACAGCCCTCTATTGGAATGAATTTACCATTTATATAGAATGACACCTACTGTTCTTTATTCGAATCAATTATAATGAACAGAAATTATAATACTAAAAAACGTATTTTTATCAAATCAAGATTTTAATTTATAATTTTTTTCATTATACTTGCATTAAACAAAAAAACAATCTGCTCCATCAACCAACAGAACATACACTATTCATATTCTTGTAAAATCCTAAACGATAAAGCCATGAAAAATACATTACTTCGAACAGTCGTTATCTTCGTCGCTCTTTGCATTTATCCCAGTATCCACGCTTATGACTTTGAATATGACGGATTCTATTACGACATTACCTCCGATTCAACAGTAAGTGTCACTTACGAAGGATCCACCGAATATCAATACGAAGGCGACATTATAATCCCTGAAAA
>OMDJ01000981.1_pt1 | contig 15144 bp, 15 predicted proteins | sample 1645211 | NCBI WGS metagenome assembly OMDJ01 (sample SAMEA103958142, study PRJEB25191) | human gut metagenome | biome: human-associated habitat [ENVO:00009003]; feature: intestine environment [ENVO:2100002]; material: feces | place: Germany | collected 2013/2015 | reverse complement strand
CGTCTGACGCAGCTCTACCACGTCGCCAGGCACGACCTGTGCCGATGCCGTCAGACTGAACTCTGCCCCATCGACGCTCTGCGGCGTCACCTTCATGTCGCTCGGACGCCGAGCGCCCTGTACGACGCCGGTCGCTGTGGGAGCATCGGGATGACGAAACCAATGTTCTTCGCAGCCTTCAAATCCCTCTTCACTGAGCTTCATGACCAATGCGTTCGCCACGGATTTGGCGCAGGGCATCATGCGAACGAGGTTCTTTTTGGCCGCAGCGTATTGAATATCCTTTTGAAGCCCAGCAAGGATTTCCTTGGCTTGGGCAATCTGCTCAGGGGTAAGCTGAACTTCCGTGATCGGCAGCTGTTTGCTCTTTTTCTTCGACATGGATTCTTGAATCCGAATGAAATGATTATTTGGACCTCACTCTAAATCATTGTGCTCGAGCGCGCCCAACGAGCAGCACAAAAGCGCTGTTGCCCCGCTCACCGATCAGCCGACCTCGAAGATACAGAAAAGTTATTTTGGATCGCTCTCTTGACAAATTAAACTGATCACTTCATAATCTCTTTCCTCAGTGCCCGGGTGGCGAAATTGGTAGACGCACCAGCTTCAGGTGCTGGCGGCTTCACGGCCGTGAAGGTTCGAGTCCTTTCCCGGGCACCACAGAATTCAACGACAGCTGTCGTTAACGAGACCCGCTGCAAGTCGCAAGACTTCGGCGGGTTTTCTGTTTTTTGCCGCACCGAAACGAAAGAAACGGCGCCGACATTGAGCTCTGTTCGGCGCCGGTTCATGTCTCTGCAGCTCCTTGGCCGGTGCGCAGTGTGTGCTTGCCGGCTCAAAGGAGCTGCCCCGAAAAATTATTCAGCCTTCAGATGACTGCCCTTTTGCAGCACAAAGGTGAGCACCGCATAAAGCGATGCGCCAATGATCATTGCCGCAACAAGTCCGATGTTGGCACGCGCAAAAACGCTCGTTTCAGAACCCGCCGGCAGCAGGAAACTCACAGCATGGGCAATGTAGGGATCTGACGAAGTAATCGTGCCCAGACCAATCAGACTCGCGAAAATAAGCGCCCCGAAAGCGGTCCAGCGGACGGATTCACCGCCCTCACCCGGAGCAAGTGCGAGTTTGCAGTCCCAGCCGATGCGCTTCTGACGCAGCAAGTCGACCATTTCAATGGCGCCCCAGGTACCCATCACCACCGAGATCAGCGCGAGGAACGACTGGAAGGTCGACACGAAGCTGTCGGAGATAAAGAGCAGATAGTAAGCACCGAGCGCGATGATCACGCCGTTGAGAATCGTAGTGGCCAGACGCGTCATCGGCACGCCGAGGGCGAGCAGAGCAAGTCCAGAACTGTAGATGCCCGTCATGCCGGCTGAAATCAGCGAGATGATGACGATAAGCGAGAAAGGCACATAGAACCAGAAAGGCAGAATACCGGTCAAAGCGGCGAGCGGCTCATGGTTGGCTTTTTCAAGCAGGGCGGGATTGCCGACAGCGAGCATCACGCCGAGGATGAGGAGCACAGAAACAGGCACTGCAATGCCGGTGGTGGTCCAGAAAATGACGCCGCGCGCAGGGGTTTTGCGCGGGAGATAACGGGCATAGTCGCCGCCGTAATTCAGGAACCCGAGACCCACCATGGTCATCGAAAGAACGATGCCGCCGACAAAAGTGGCAAAGCTGCCGCTCGGCGCGGATGAAAGCGCCGAGAAATTGATATTCGGAATGAAAAAGAAGAGATAGACAATCGTGAAGATGCCCGTCAGCCAGGCAATTGCCTTCTCAATCTTGATGATGAGCTGATGGCCGTAAATGGCGCCGCTCATCGTGAGCAGGAGCACGACGGCGAAACACCCGAGCGTGCATCCGGCTACCGGCATGCCCTTGTCATTGAGGAGACCGGGGACGAGGTTGGCCACCAAATCGGCGAGCGTCGTCGTAGCCATCGAGAGCAGCGTCACCTTCCAGCCCATGTTGGCGAGGTAGCCAAAGAAGGTCGGGAGTTTATTGCCGTGATAACCGAACGCCAAGCGCGACTGCACAAGGGTCGGAAGCCCTGTGCGGACGCTGCCGACGGCAAGGATGCCCACCAAGGCGCAGGAGAGGAAGTAGCCGATGACGCCCGCGAGCATCGCCTGCCAGACCGAAAGGCCTAAGCCAAAAACGTAGATGCCGAGCGTAATGCCGAAGATGGAAATATTCCAGGAAAACCAAACGGGGAAAAGGTCAAATGGGCGGCCGTAGCGTTCATTGTCGGGCACCGGATTGACGCCGTTGGTTTCGATTTTGGATGCGTCAGACATGTTTTTTTGAAGTCCGAGGGTTGATGAAAAAAAGGTTCTGAATGGGTTGACGTTCAAATATCAAGCAAATGCCGGGCTCGCAGTTCGGCGGCTTGCGGTGCGGTAGCCGCACCCTCCTGAGCCGTTACCCAGCTCGCCACCGCATTTCCGAGCAGCACGGCCTCAGCGAGCGTGAAGCCGCTGGCCAAACCTGCAAGCACGCCGCCCGCATGCGCATCGCCGGAACCAATGGTGTCGACGACATGCACCGGGAACCCCTGCAAATGCGAAACTTTGCCCGCCTGCGCCGCATAGGCGCCGCGCGCACCGTCAGTGACAATCACTGATTGAGCTGTCAAAAGCGATAAAGCCGCCGCCGCTTCGCGGGGCGTTGCCGAAGGCGCCAGCGTCTTTGCTTCCTGAGCGTTCACCTTCAGAATGGTGTTGGCTGAAAGAATGGCCGAAAACATCTCTTCAGGAATGCTTCCCGAGCAAGGGCCCGGGTCAAAGAGAATCTGCGCATCGGGGCGCTTCTCTGCGAGGAGCGCTTCAATGAAACCGGCATTGCGGGCGTCCGCCTGATACCCCGAGAGGTATATGAGATCTGCGCACTGAAGGTCGATCTCGTCAAGCCACTCGGGCTTAAAGCATTTTTCCACGCCCGACATCGATACGAAAGTGCGTTCGCCGTCGGGCTCCACAAATGAGAGGCACCAGCCGTTGTCACCAATGCCGCGGAACTCGCGCACCGTGAAACCTCGTGCACGAAAAGTTTCCCGCACGCGGTCGGCAATCATGCCTTCGCCCACTGGAATCAGGGCGTCAAAATCAATGCCCAGTTTGGCAACGGCATCCGCTGCGTTGTAGGCGCAGCCGCCAACCACCTGCTGCCGACTTGAACCTTCGACATCTTCACCCGAAAGCGGCAGGCGGGGCACATGCACGATCACGTCGACGAAGGCGCTCCCGATGATGAGAATGCGTTTGCGGACGTCGAGCGCGTCAATGAGTTCAATGATGCTGCGCATTGCGGTCGCCTTTGTCCTTAAAGCGTGAAGACTGCACGAGTCTTCATGACGCCCTGAGCCAGTTCGCCGAAATGGAGGCCGTTCGTTTTTTCCAAAAATTCGACCGTCTCAGCCGCAATCCCGCCGATGCCGCAATGCGCGCCGCAAATTGCAGCGGCCATGCAGCCGATGGTATCGGTGTCCCCGCCCATATTGGCGGCGATTTCAGCAGCTTTCTTCGGGTTCTGTGCCCAGAAAGCCAGCGCGAGTGCAGCGGTCACGGACTCGCTCGTCATCGTGCCGGTGCCGATCACGTCGTAGATAAAGCGTGAAACCGCCTCGTCATCGTAAACCTCGCGGCGCTTGAGGACGAGTTCTTCAAACACTTCAAGGCGCGCCAGAATGCTTGCGGCCCAGGTTGGTTCTCCCTTGGCGGACGCTATCGGGAAAATGGTTTTCACATCGGCGAGCGTCTGCTCCCAGCTGCGGCCCGCCACGCCGCTGGCCACGGCCTGCGCCACCATTGCAGCGCCGGCAATCGTCACGTCGGTTGAATGCGTCACACGGCTCACTCGGGCAGCGGCCTCGGCGATTTTTTCATGTTCGCCGGCTTCGATCAGACAGCCTACGGGAGCGATGCGCATTGCCGCCCCGTTGGTGAGCGAAAGTTTGGTGACCGGAAGGGCGTCTTCCCCTTTGACCCACGCAAGGAGCGAAGCCTTGGATGACGGTCCGAGCAAATTAATCTCAAACCCGTTCATGGACTCAACCCAGGCAATCAGATCCTTGGCGAGCGTCTGTACCGGCGGCACCGTGCCCGCCGCTTCAATGGCATTGAGCACCACGAAGGCCTGCGCAGAATCATCGGTGTAGTGTCCGGCCTTGAAGTAGCAGGCCACGATGTTGTCGGCGGGACCGTCGAGAAATTCGGTGATGCGGCCGAAACGTTCGCGCACCTTGGCGCGCGGCCAGAGCTCGCCCGGGACGCCGAACGCGTCGCCGAGCACCATGCCGGCAAGCGCGCCGGCAATGCGGTCTTGAAGCTGGGACATAAAGACGGGAGAGGAAGTTGAAAACAGGACCATTGCCTAGGCTGCATACCGAACAAAATACCCAACACTAGGGTTATCGTTTAGGTGTTGCATCTTGGCGCGCCGGAGAATACCAAAATCGGTATAGATAATCCACTACACTTGGCGCGTGACCGGTATGTGCAAACAGCTCCGATGCTCTGCCCGCATGCTGCTCCGAGTCGTTTTTGTATTTCTCTTGGCCATGCAGATTCCCGTTCGCTTCCGCTACCGCATTGAACGTCGTCAGGCACGTTGGAACGTCGTGTTCCCGGAGCTCTCCTCGGCGAACTTCACTGCGGACTCGCCTGCGCAGGCCCGCACGGAAGCCCCCGAAAAGGCGCTGACGGCGCTCGCCCGCCTGCTGCTTAAGGGTTCTGAAGCCGTCCCCGTCTGCCAAAGGGCGCATGCGGGTGAAGGCGAAGCCGTGCTGCCGCTTTTTGCGCAGGGAAAGGCCCGCTTTATTGAACGGGCGTGGGCGCTTCAGGTTCAAGCCGCCGATGTTGCCCGCGCACTGGGCATTACGCGTCAGGAAGCCGCGAGACTCTTTGATCTCGCGCATCCCACAAAAATCGATGCGCTCTCCAAAGCGCTCGAAGTGCTGGGAGCTCAGCTCGATCTGTCGCTCTCGCTGCTGCCCCAAGGTCCTTCGCCGCTACTCAATGAAAAGCCCCGGCGCGGACGAACACCAAAGTCAGCCGCAGCTGCCGATGATGCCGCGAGCGCCTGAGGCAGATCAGCCGCAGCGGTCTTTAGAGGCTGGTGAAAGCGCTCTTAGTGAGGTTTCGAGACGGTTCGTCTTCGAGTCCTTCAATAAAGATATTGAGATTTTTATCAATCTTGACCACACCCGCCGCATTGTGTGCGGCATCGTTTTCAACCATCCCTTTGCCGACAATGTAGTGGATGCCGCGGCGCTCGGAATACCATCCTGAATGGTAGTGCCCGCTGAAGACTGCAAGCACCCGACGGCTTTGCTCCAGCACATCCACCACCTCGGCCGCATTGCGGATGAAATAGCCGTCCGGAATCTTGCCCGCGATTTTGCCGTGACTCGAATCCCAGAAATTCAAAAGCTGGTGAATGAAAACAATCACTGGTTCTGATCCCTCGGCGAGCACTTTGCGAAGCCACTCCACTTCGAAGTCCGGCACCATTGACACGCTCCATTTGAGGTTGCCGTCCGAATAGTGTTCTCCGGCCATCGTGTTGTAGCAGGCGTCCAGCACGATGTACTTGATGCCGCCCTTGGTAAACGCATAGTGCGTCAGGCCCTTCATTTCGTCTGAGTTTTCAGTGTGCGCCAGAAAATCCTCAAGCGAAATTTTGTCAAAGTCATGGTTGCCGGCAACATGGAAACGCGGCCCGGGAAACTGCCGGAATTCCGTTTCGACCTCGTCGAGCAGCCCCACCGTCTCCGCCCGACTGCCCGTCTTTGTGCAGTCTTTGAAGTCACCCAATTCAATCGCAAAGTCAGGGCGGCGCTTATTCATGAACGCAACGGCTTTGCGGAACTTCTCGAGCGACAAATCAAAGTACTCGTGGTGGGCAACACCTTCCTCATCCCAGAAATCGGGGGATTTGCGGCAGTGATGTACATCCGTCGCCCAGCCGAACGATGAGATAACTTCGGCATCAGACGGAAGCGTTTCGCCGGAACGAACGAAACCCCAAGGAGAAAGCATAAGCAGTCCCATGGAGGACTGCAGTAAGACGCGGCGCTGCATGTTCGGCCTCTTGGCAATTAAAACGCCGGAATTATCTGCCGGCGTGATGTCTGTACCGTGACGCCGCCATGAATAGTTCATGATTCCAATCGATGCGCTGCGGCGCTCTCGTCTTCAAAATGCAAAAAAGCGGCAGAAGAAGACTTTTCCGTCTTCTGCCGCCGCTTTTCGATCAAGCGCGTACAGATCAGCTTGCTCTTGCAGTTTTACTGCAGGCGGCTGAGTGTCTTACCCGATTCAATGGCTTCAATGAACGCCTCGGCGCCTAGATCGTCATAGCATTCGAACGGCTGATGAATCCAGGGACTGTCTTCGAAATAAACGCAGTGCCAATCGGGCTTAAGAACGGAGTGCGCCTTCCACCAAAGAACAGCCACGCGGATTTCCGTGATGGCCGGATAACGCTTCTTCAGGTGCGCCACCACTTCCTGAATCGTCTTGCCGGAATCGACCATATCGTCGACGAGCAGCACTTTCCCTTTCAGTTCGGCGAGTCCTGTCATGCAGTCAGCAATGTCGAGATTGCTTTGCACGGAGCCCTTGGCTTCGCGGTACGAGCTCGTTGCGAGAACCGCGAGAGGCTTGCCGTAGATACGGCTGAAGAAATCGCCGGGACGCATGCCGCCGCGAGAGAGGCAGATCAGGCAGTCAAACTGCCAGCCGCTCTTGGCGACCTTATAGACGAGCTCTTCGTTCAGACGGATGTACTCGTTCCAAGAGTAGGTGATATCGGACATGGGTGGTGTCGAAAAGAGGGAGAGTGAGAAAAACGGAAGGCGGCAGAACTCAAGGAGCCCGCCGCCTTCTGCGTCGAGAAATTGCGCGCTATTTTAGACGCACTGCATTAATCCGCAAAGGGATTGACGTGCAGAATTGTCTGCTCGCGATCCGGCCCCGTCGAAACGAGCGCAATCGGAGCACCGGCGACTTCAGAAAGACGCGAGAGATACTGACGGGCGGATTCCGGCAGTTCATCCCATTCCGTAAGACCGAAGGTGCTTTCTGTCCAGCCGGGGAACTCTTCGTAAATCGGTTCGCACTTGGCAACCGCATCGGCGCCGGAGGGCATAACCTTGAGTTCCTTGCCGTCCATCTTGTAGCCGACGCCAAGCTTGATCGTATCCAGACCATCAAGCACGTCGAGCTTCATCACAGCCAGACCGGTGATGCCGTTGATCTGCACCGCAGCGCCGTCGAACCAGCCGCAGCGGCGGGGACGCCCCGTCACGGCACCGAATTCATTGCCCTTGCGGCGCAGCAGCTCGCCCGTCTCATCAAGAAGTTCCGTCGGGAAGGGACCTTCGCCGACACGCGTGCAGTAGGCCTTGGTGATGCCAAGGACATAATTGAGCTTTTCCGGACCCACGCCGGCACCGGCGCAGGCGGAACCTGCAACCGTATTGGAGCTCGTCACGTATGGGTACGTACCGTGATCGATGTCGAGCATCGAGCCCTGAGCACCTTCAAAGAGGAATTGACGGCCTTCATCCATCTGTTCGTGGAGCGTTTCGGAAACGTCGCAGACCATGGGCTTCAAGCGTTCGGCATAAACGAGCGTATCGGCGATGACCTTTTCGGGATCGAGCGCTTCGGCGCCAAGGAACTGCGTCAGGATGAAGTTATGGAGCTTCATGACCGCGCGCACCTGTTCGGCAAAACGTTCAGGATGATAGAGGTCAGCGACGCGCACAGTGCGGCGGGCCACCTTGTCGTGCCGATCTTCTTCGCGCCCAGAGCCGCTTCACGAGCCTGGTCGAGCGCAATGTGGTACGGCATGATGAGCGGGCAGTTGCCCGAAACACGCAGACGCTTTTCAACATTGGGCACGCCTACAGCGTTGAGTTCGTCGACTTCGCGGAAGAAAGCTTCCGGAGAGAAGACAACGCCGTTGCCGATATAGCAGGTGCTCGTAGCATGCATGATGCCCGAGGGGATCAGACGCAGGATGGTCTTCTTGCCGTTAATGACGAGGGTATGCCCGGCATTATGGCCGCCGTTGAAGCGCACCACCCCGGAAGCCTGTTCCGTCAGCCAATCGACGATTTTGCCCTTGCCTTCGTCGCCCCACTGAGCGCCGATCACGACAACATTCTTGCCCATTTGAAATCCTTAATAAACCTAAATTGGAGGAAGTTCCCTTCGTGCTGTTCAATCTTCCGGGCCTTACGGAAGCGCTGGTCTGCAGCTCGGAGCTCGGGGGAGCGCAGGCGGCACGCTTGCGGCCGGCCGGGAAGCTTCTAAAGGAGGCTTTCTCGGGGAGGCTTGCGCGAAACCATTGCAGGCGCCGGCGATCTGCCGCTCGGTTCAAGGCAGCGTTTACCTTCCATCAACCGAGTGCGGACGCAACCGTGAAGATAGCACACGCCGCGTGCGCCTGCCGACGCCTCCCACATGAGAGCGGGAGGCGCGCGCAAAGGATGCAGACGGTCTTGCGCGCGGGCGAGCCGCCTAGGAGACTTTGCCGAGAAAGCTCCAGATAATGACAAGGCCGAGCGCCACCAGAACGGAGGCCGCCGCGCGTATGACTCTTGGATCGGCCTTCGTGAGCTCAGCGAGCATCGCGAGCCAGCGTTCAGGCGCTATCAGCGGACTGATGCCTTCGAATACAAGCACCCAGCCGAGTGAAAGCAGCAAAACTTCCCAGCCGTCCATGAGTTAGTTCTGCTCCCCGCCTTCTTTCTTCAAATAACTGAAGAAGTCGGCCGACGGATCGACCACCATGACGTCGGACTTCTGCGAGAAGCTTCGGCGATAAGCCTCGAGCGAGCGGTAGAAGCGAGCGAATTCCGGATCCTTGCCGAAAGCGTCGGCATAGATGCGCGCGGCTTCGCCGTCGCCCTCGCCCTTGGTCTTCTGCGCATCGCGATAAGCCTCAGCGAGAATCACTTCGCTCTGACGATCAGCACCGGCACGGATGCGCTCGGCCTGAGCCGCACCTTTGCTGCGCTCTTCACTGGCCACGCGCTTACGTTCAGCTTCCATACGGCTGTAGACCGATTCGGAAATTTCGGGCGTAAAGTCCACGCGCTTCATGCGTACGTCGACGATGTCGATGCCCAGCGCCTTGACGCGCGCCTGCAGGAGTTCGGAAATCTCCGCCATCGCTTTTTCACGTTCGCTCGAAGTGATTTGATTCACCGTGCGTTTATTAACGGCAATATTGAGCACGTCGCGCAGTAGCATCGCCAGACGATCGCTCGCAGCACGTTCGCTGCCCTGGAAGGACACCCAGTAGCGACGAGCGTCACCGATGCGCCACTTGACGAACGTGTCGATCATCAAGTTCTTCTTCTCGCTCGTCTGCACGAGATCGGCACCGGACGCGTCGAGCGTCAAGATGCGCTTATCGAGATATACGACATTCTGGAGCGGTGCAGGCAGCTTGAAGTGCAGCCCCGGCTCGGTCACGACGGTTTTGAGTTCGCCGAGTGCGAACAACATGGCGTATTCGCGTTCGCCTACGGTGTAAAGGCACGTCTGCGCAAGGCCCGCGGCCACAACAACGCCGACGGCAATGGAAGTAATGCTTTTCATCTGTTCTTCTCTTCAGTCGGTCATCTCAGCGCAGACGGCTGCGGATCATTTCACGCGGATCGATATCGGTGGAATAGGTCGCCGATCCAGCCGAATTGGTGCCGGCAGTATTGGGCGCCGAAGTGCTCGCAGCAGCTGCCGAACTTGCAGGCACGGCTGAATCTGCTTCGGACTTCGCCGCGGCCTGCGTGGACGCAACGATCTTGTCGAGCGGCAGATAGAGGAGGTTCGACCCAGACTTCTGATCTACGTAAACCTTGGTGACGTTTTGATAAATGTCACGCATGGCATCCACATAAATGCGGTCGCGCGTCACCTGCGGCGCCTTGGCATATTCGGTATAGACGGAAGTAAAGCGGTCAGCATCGCCTCGTGCGGTTTCCACGACGCGGGCTTTGTAGCCCTCAGCTTCTTCCTTCAGGCGCGAAGCCGTACCCTGCGCCTTCGGGATCACGGCGTTCATGTACGCCTCACCCAAATTAATCTGACGTTCACGGTCCTGGCCGGCTTTCACCGCGTCGTTGAACGCAGCCTGCACCTGCTGGGGCGGCTGAGCGTTCTGAATGGCGACGCTCATCACCTCAATACCGGTGGAGTAGCGATCCAGCATAGCCTGCATGGAATTGCGCACAGCCTCGGCAATTTCAGCCTTGGACTCGAAGAGAACGCTGTCCATTGCTTTTCGGCCGACCACTTCGCGCATGGCCGATTCGGCGGCCTGTGTAACGGAGGCGTCAGGCGCGCGCGTATTGAAGAGATAGTCCTTAGCGCCGGTTTCAGGCTTGATGCGGTATTGGACGTTGAACTGAACGTCAACGATGTTCTCGTCGTCAGTAAGCATCAGAGCCTCGCGCAGACGGTCTGTCGTGCCGCGCATGCCGATTTCCGCCGTACGGACGCTGCTCACGTCAACGAGCTCGACATCCTGAATCGGAGCCGGCAAATGCCAGTTGATGCCAGGCATGGTCGACTTGCTGTAGGCGCCGAATGTGGTGACGACGCCCGTCTGACCTTCGGGGACGATGTAAAAGCCGCTTACGCTCCAGCCAATAACGGCACAGACCGCGAGCACGGAAACTGAAAAGCTGCCGGCGCGTGCGCCTCGGCCGCCCCCGAAGAGACCGCCGCCGTTGCCGCCACGGCCATTACCGCCGTTGCGGGCACCGCTTTCACGGCGCTGCTGCTGACGCTGATCGTCTTCCTCAAATTGATTGCGGAGCCGGTCCAATTCGGCAAAAAGCCCCTGCCGCTTCTGGCCGCCGTGCGTACCGCCGTCATCGGGATAGTCGTCGCCCTTCTGTCGAGGCGCAGCATCATTGGGCTCATCGTCTCGCGAGAAATCATCGCGGCTCTTGAGCCGCGAACGGAGATCCTCCTGATTCGAGCGGCCTTGGCGCCCCATAATCTTGTTGGCCGCCTGCTGAAAATTCGACCACAAATTTTCAAGATCATCGTCCGAAAGAAGACCTTGCGAGCGGCGATCGCGCTGCTCATCGTCTTCACGGGCATCGCGGCTGGTGCGGCGCGAACCGTCAGCAGACGAATCCGCCGGATTCCGATCATCTTGCGCATTCGGATTCTGCCGGGCGTTTTGTTCTCCGCCGTCTTCTCCGACGCCGTCAGAGCGCTGTTCATTGTCTCCGCGGTCGTTCTTCTTCTCTTCGTCAGAGCTGCGGCCCCAGTGAGGGTCATTAAGCGACATCAATAACTCCGTTCTTGAAGAGATCTCCTTTTTAGGCCGAGCCGATCATTTCGCCCGTCCTCCTGTCCGTTGACCTCTTCTACGTCCAATTTAGACAAAGGTCTATGAAGTTTAACGAAGAAAACCGCTATCGCGCGTCTTTAGTCAATCAATATTGCCTTTCCACACACTTCCAGCATTCCAAATGCCCGTACAGATCTCTCCTGAGATCCTTCGGCGCGCCGCACCGTACTCTCATCCGTCCTTGATCTAAGCCATATAGACAGTGGTTTCCTCAGGTTTGCGAAGGGCCGGCAGGCCTATACAATTCGCCAAAACCTTTTTTCGTTCAGCAGCCGTTCCCTGCAGATTCCGCTGCCCCCGGCCGCAACCCACCTACACTCTCAATCCTCAGCCAAGGCTGCCATGAATCACCCTGCTCCCGCCAAACCCATGGTCACCGACGTCTTCGTGAAGGGCGCCGTCCAAGGTTGGAACATCTGCGTCACTTCCACCATTCCGAACGTCCTGATGGCTTTCGTGATCATCAAGATCCTTAACCATTCAGGGCTTCTCGCGCTCATCGGTCAGATCTTTTCGCCGATCATGGGTATTTTCGGCCTTCCCGGCGAAGCAGCCACCGTGCTGCTCGGCGGCTGGATGTCGATGGGCGGCGGCGTGGGCGTCGCCGTAGCACTCTTTGACAACGGCGTCCTCAACGGCACTCAGCTCGCTATCGTCTGCCCCGCCATCTTCCTGATGGGTTCTCAGATTCAATATCTGGGCCGCTGCCTCGGCGTCATCGGCATCAAGGGCAGTAAGATTCCGCTTATCATGGCGATCCCGGTGTTGACCGCCTTCGTCTCACTGTTCGTGATGCGCATCCTGATGCTCGGCAACTGACTGCCGACCTAAATCAGTCTGGTCTGCGCCGCACGGAATTCTTCACACACTTACGCGGAGCAGACCTCAAAAATGGCGCTTCTAGACGACTACATCAAAGACCTCGCCCCACTCGTGAATCTGGACTGCGGCACGTGCAATACGGCCGGCGTCACTCGCGCAGCGGAAATCATGAAGGGCTACTTTGAATCCATCGGCTTCACATGCGAACTCATAGACCTCGGCCCCAAAGCGGGTCGGGGTCTTCTTGCAAGAAATAAGCCGCATGCCGACCACTACGACGTCCTTCTGAACGGTCATCTCGACACCGTTTTTGCCGACGGCACTGCCGCCGCACGCCCCTTCTCCATTGACGGCGACTTTGCGCATGGCCCGGGCTGCGCGGACTGCAAGGGCGGCATTCTGGCAGCCTATTACGCCTGCAAAACGGCGCGTCCGAAGGACTTGGAGCGGCTTTCCATCTGCTGCGCCTTCAACCCTGACGAAGAAATCGGCTCCACGAGCTCCCACGAATGGCTCGCCTCCATCGGCGCAAGATCCAAGTGCGCGCTCATCGTAGAGTGCGCACGTGCGGGCGGCGAATTGGTGCGTTCGCGCAAGGGCGTGGCAGACCTCAAAGTCGTCTTTCGCGGCCGCTCTGCTCATGCCGGCAACAATCCTCAGGACGGCGCCAACGCCAATGTGGCTGCCATGCGCTTCAGCCTGGCGTGCTATGAGCTTGCTGACCCGTCCAAAGGCACGACAGTCAACCCCGGCATCATTGCCGGCGGCACCGCGACCAATGTCATTCCGGACAGCTGCGAGGTTCGCTTTGACCTGCGCTACTGTTTCGACAAGGACGGCTCTGACCTTGAAAACCAGATCTTTGAGCTGGCTGAACGTTCTTGGGCCCCCGGCGTATCGCAGACGGTTGAGCTTTTGGGCTTCACCCCGGCCATGCCGCTGTCGGACGACGCGAAGGCACTGACCGCAAAAATCACGGAAGCCGCGAAGATGACCGGTTTTGAAGCTAAGTTTGTTGACGCGGGCGGCGGCTCTGACGGCAACCGCATTGCCAAGGCGGGCATTCCGGTCATTGACGGCTGCGGTCCGGCCGGTGCGTGCTTCCATACAGAGCGTGAATACCTGCGACTGGACACGGTGGAAGAGCGCGTCAAGATGCTCACCAACTTCTTTAGCCTGCTCTGAGCACCGTCCTCCTATTTCACCGAATCGGATAAAGCCTTTCAAGAAAAACAGCCCGTACGACGCGTCACGGGCTGTTTTTTTCTAAAAAAGCGATTAAAGGAGACTTTCAAGCTCAGCAAGCTCTTCGGCCGGCGTTTTGCGCCGCGGCGCGGCTTCATCCGTCCGCTCAAGCTCCCAATCCTCGAGCTCACGAGGCTCATTGGGATGCTCTTCCCGCCAAGCCGCGGAGAATTCCGAGACCGCTTGGCGAAGTTCATCGAGTCCAGCTCCCGTCAGTGCCGACACGAACACTGCCTTAGGCCGGCCGTTCTGATCTCGGACGATCTCAGGCGCCTGTCCGGTGACGTCAATCTTGTTGTAGACCAAAATCACCGGTACATCATCGGCATGAATGTCGGCGAGAACCGAATTGACTTCGGCAATCTGCTCCTCCCGCACCGGAGAGGATGCATCGACCACATGCAAAATGAGATCAGCATGCACCGTTTCATCCAGGGTCGACTTGAAGGCCTCAATCAGCTGATGCGGCAGACCGCGGATAAAACCGACAGTGTCGGTCGCCACCACAGTTTCCTCATCGGAGAGCCAGAACTTTCTCGCCGTTGTATCCAGCGTGGCGAAAAGCTGATCGGCTGCGTACGTTTCTGCACGCGTGATCTTATTGAAAAGCGTCGACTTGCCGGCATTCGTATAGCCCGCGAGCGATACGGTGATCGAATCGCCGCGCGAACGGGCACGGCGCTGCGTGCCCCGCTGCCGAGCCAAGCGCTTGAGCTGATCTCTGAGCTGCTTCATGCGCGTGCCGATCATGCGCCGGTCAAGCTCAATTTGCTTTTCACCCGGACCGCCCGTCTTCCCTAAGCCGCCGCGCTGACGCTCCAAGTGAGTCCACCCGCGGACAAGACGTGTTGACAAGTGTTCGAGTCGAGCAAGTTCAACCTGCAGACGGCCTTCACGGCTCTTGGCGCGCTGGCGGAAAATGTCAAGAATAAGTTCCGTACGATCCAATACGGGAATCCCGATCAGACGCTCAATGTTGCGCTCCTGTGCCGCTGAAAGCGCGATATCGAAAACGACAACATCCACCTCCGCCTCTTTGGCGAGGATGCCGAGCTCTTCAATCTTTCCGGAGCCTAAAAATGTAGCCGGATCCGGCTTTTCACGCTTGGCCTGCATGAGCCCAACGGGCTCAAGTCCGTCAGAGGATACGAGCAGCCTCAATTCCTCGGCGGAATCCTGATAAAAAGCCCGGCCGACAGAAACAACGACTAGAAACGCACGCGAGGCTTTCTTCGCGTGCGTTTCATCCAGCTGAAATTTTGACAGATCAGTTCTCCGTTGCGTCGCCGGCAGGCTGAGCAGTCATCGAGACGGCGCGCGAAGGCACAACGGTGCTGATAGCGTGCTTGTAGACCATCTGCGTCAAGGTGTTGCGCAAAATAACGACGTACTGGTCGAAAGATTCGATCTGTCCCTGAAGCTTGATGCCGTTGACCAGATAGATCGAAACGGGAATATGTTCCTTCCTCAGCATGTTGAGGAACGGATCCTGCAGAAGCTGAACCTTATTGCTGGGCATGATTTTCTTTTTCTCCGACGCTGCAGCTTCGCACATGCAGGTCTTGCGTTGATTGTTGTTTTCTTCCGCTGCGCCGTGAGAGTCGTGTGCGTCCGTCTCTGCGCGTATAAATTGCGCGCGGCATATGTTGCGGGAACCAGCTCTCCGTCGGCCGTTTGAAATAAACC
>OMDJ01000976.1_pt1 | contig 15165 bp, 11 predicted proteins | sample 1645211 | NCBI WGS metagenome assembly OMDJ01 (sample SAMEA103958142, study PRJEB25191) | human gut metagenome | biome: human-associated habitat [ENVO:00009003]; feature: intestine environment [ENVO:2100002]; material: feces | place: Germany | collected 2013/2015 | reverse complement strand
GGCTTGAGTCGGAGCAATGGACATGTCTTCCTGAGCTCCTTTCTGGGGGAGCTTTCGGGCCGGAGGCTCAGCCTGCACAGCTTCAGCGTCGCCGCCGTAGGGCGGCGGGGCATCGAGTCCAGAGGCGGCAACTGCGGCTCCGGCAAGGAGCAGCGCGAGTGCGCCGGGGATGATGAGCTTATTCATGGTGAATCCTTTAGAGACGTTTCGATCCCATCAGGGAAAACGGCGAAACGACAGTCTTCTTGAAGCTATTGTGCCATTTTCTATGCGTAAAAACATAGTAGCGGACACTCGCAGCGCCGGCGGCAATAGTCCGCAACAGTTCTCTCTGAGTACCTGAGAACGCCCGGCATGGGAGAATGTTTATTTTCAACAGTCATTCTTCGTATTGCGCCTTGAGGCGACAACGCCATGTCCAAGCTCCTTCTGATCGACGGCTCCAATTATCTCTTTCGTGCGTACCACGCATTGCCCCCGCTCACCACATCGCGGGGTGAACCCTCGGGCGCTATCAAGGGCTTTCTCGGCATGCTCGCCAATGTTGCACGCCTCTCGAAAGCCGATCGGGCGGCAGTGATCTTTGATGCGCCGGGCAAAACTTTCCGCCACGAGATGTATCCGGCATATAAGGCCAATCGCCCGCCGATGCCGGAGGATCTCAGAACGCAGATTGAGCCGCTTCAGGGCATTGTCCGAGCACTCGGCTGGCCGCTTTTGATCGTTCCGGGCATTGAGGCCGACGATGTTATCGGGTCGCTTTCAGCCATGGCTGCCCGTGCAGGCGTGGACACGGTCGTTGCAACGGGCGACAAGGATATGGCGCAGCTTGTGGATGACCACGTGGTGCTCCTTAACACCATGAATTCCAAGTTTTACGACCGCGAAGGCGTGATTGAAAAATACGGCGTGCCGCCGGAATCAATGATTGCGTACCTTGCGCTCATGGGCGATAAGGTAGACAACGTCCCGGGCATCAAGAGCTGCGGTCCGAAGACTGCAGCCAAATGGATCAATGAAATCGGCGGCATAGATGCCATTCGTGCAGCAGCACCGACCATGAAGGGCAAGATTGGTGAAAATCTGCGCGCCGGGCTCCCCTTTATTGATGAAGCAGTCGCACTCGTTACGATTAAGCGCGACGCCGTGATTTCGGGCGCCGAGACGCTTGCGGATATCAAGGCCGTGCCGGCGGAGGAATCGGCGCTCGAAGCGTTTTGTGCCCGCTGGGAAATTTCCCGCCGTACGCTGGACCGGGCTCAGGCGCTGGCCGCTATGGGGCTGGCGCCGGCGGTGACGGTCGAGGGAGCGGCAGCCGCCAATGCGGCGGCACGTTCAGCGTCGCTCTTTGGTGTTCCCGATGCCCCGGTCAAGTCGGCCGCAGCGAAAGGGAATGTGCCGGCTGCAGCGCTCCTTGACCGCAGAAGTGAAAAACTCGAAGTTCCGCGTGAAGGTCCTGCGCCGGAAGATCTTGAAAACCCCGATGAAACGGTGTTCCGTGAAGTAGCCGGCACGGAGGATCTTGAAGCACTGGCTGACCGTCTTCAGGCGGCTGAAGGTGTCGATGAGCCCGCTGCGGTCACCTTGCTTTGGGACGGCGTGCCGCGGCACGCTGATTTGGGCGGCTTGGCTTTTGCCTTTACGCCGCTCGACGTTTGGGTCGTTCAGCCAACCATTGAACTTTCGTCAGCCAAGATCTTCGAAGCTGTGAAGCCTTGGTTTGAAAGTGATGCACCGAAGCTTTTCCATGATGCGAAGGCTGCCATCCATGTGCTCGCTGCTCAGCAGATAGCGGTGAATGGTCAGATCGATGACGCGATGCTGATGGATTACGTGCTCGAGGCCCATCTGTCGCATGACTTGGTGCGCATCGCCGCTCGTGAACTGCGCCGGCGCATTCCCACTCGCGACAAGGTGCCAAGCGCGTCGGGTGGCGTGAGACGCCGCCCGAAAATGCGGCGCGCTTCTTGGCGGAGTCCGCAGCTGCGCTGCGCGCAGCCGGATCCGTTCTCAAGGCGAGACTCATGGCTGACGAAAAGCTTCTGAGGGTCTACGAAGACATCGAACGGCCGCTTGTCGGCGTTTTAGCACGAATGGAATCGGCGGGCATCACGGTGGACGCCTCCCTTCTTGCGCAGGAATCCAAGGAGCTCGGCGTGGAGGTTGAGCGGCTCGTTGAGGAGGCGCACGCTGCCGCGGGCCATCCCTTTAATCTCTCTTCACCCAAGCAGCTCGCACAGATCCTTTTTGCCGAACAGGGGCTGCCGATCGTGAAGAAAACGGCTTCAGGAACACCGTCAACGGATGAAGAAGTGCTGAGCGAACTCGCGCTCAACTATCCGCTGCCGAAAATCATTCTGGAACATCGGCGTCTCACGAAGTTGAAGAGCACCTATCTGGATAAGCTCCCGACACTGATCGATCGCGACGGCCGCATTCACACCACCTTTGGTCAGGCTGTGGCGGTAACGGGACGGCTTTCTTCAATGGACCCCAATTTGCAGAACATTCCAACCCGTACGCCCGAAGGACGCCGCATCCGCACGGCCTTTACGGCGCGTCGAGGGTGGTCCGTCATTGACGCGGACTATTCGCAGGTGGAACTTCGCATCATGGCGCACCTCTCTCAGGATGCGGGATTGCTCTCGGCCTTTTCGCGCGGCGAAGATATTCACCGCTCAACGGCTGCGGAAGTATTCCACACGCCTTTGGATCAAGTGACGCCGGATCAGCGCCGCATGGCGAAAGTGATCAACTTTGGTCTGATATACGGTATGAGCGCGTTTGGCCTCGCGCAGCAGATGGGGCTGGATCGCCAAGTGGCGGCAGCTTATGTCGACGAGTACTTTCATAAGTTCCCCGGCGTGAAGCGCTATATGGAAAAGACTCGTGCTCAGGCGGCAGAAGACGGTTATGTGGAAACGGCTTTTGGCCGCCGTCTTTGGGTACCGGACATCACGGCGCCGCGCCCGATGGTGCGTGCTGCGGCAGAGCGAGCGGCCATCAATGCGCCTATGCAGGGTACAGCTGCCGATATCATCAAGCGTGCAATGATCGCTGTGGATGCATGGCTGCGGACAGAAAAACTGCAGGCGAAGCTTCTGCTGCAGGTCCATGACGAACTGATTGTCGAAGTACCAGCCGAAGAGGTTGAATTGGTAAAGCAAAAACTCCCAGAACTCATGGCCGGCGCGGCCAAATTGTCAGTGCCGCTCATCGCTGATGTGGGGGTAGGGGCAAGCTGGAACGACGCGCATTAAGGCGTCGATTCCCTGGCCGCAAAAAAACGCTCCGAGGATTGAGATCCGCGGAGCGTTTTTTTGATGGAGCCGCGCTTTTCTTTAGTCGCACTTGCCTGCGCGTTCCGGAAGCAGTTCAACGAGCTTCTCGCCCTTGTCGTTCCAAAGCACAATGCCCTCTCCGTCGGCCGCCGCCGTGATGTACTTGGCCGCTCCGAGAAGGCTGAGGAATTTCTTCTCGACTTCCATGAAGGCGGGACCGCACAAACGCATCGTCGTGGCGATTTGACCCAAATCGATCGTTTTGCCGTCCTGCTTCCAGCTGCCGAGCATGCGGTTGCAGCCAGCCTGCCCAGAGATGCGGCCGTCGGCGCCAAAGCGGATAGAGGGCGGCAGTTCACAGTCTTCGCTGGCGCCGTCAACCCACATGAAGGAACGATCCGCGAGTTGAGCGGGTTTTTCGCCTGAGAGCGGCTCAGCGCTGCTGCCGGTTGTGGCGGTGGAGGCGCAGCCGGCAGCAAGTGCAGCGCAGCAAAGTGCAGGAAGCAGTTTCTTCAGCATGGCAAAGTTTCCTCAATAAGGGTGGATGGCAGACATACCTACGTCTGACATCGGGTATTCATTTCGCACTGCCGCATCCTATCGCATCAGAAGATCGATTGAAGACTCTGCAACAGACGGCAAAGAATTTGCTTCCAGCGTCTCCCCAAAAAAGAAGATCCCGGGCTTCAAAGTGAAGACCGGGACCGTTTCGTTATTGAGCAGTGCGGCCGCATAAAGCTTCCGCACTGGCGCAGACGGCAGGATTAGGCTTCGCCTTCCTGATAGGGTTCCTTATTGAGGTCGCCTTCGAGGTTGGTGACAACCAGTGCGCTCGCCACGTCACCCACCACATTGATGGACGTACGGATCATGTCGAGAATACGGTCGATGCCGGCAATCAGTGCAACCGCTTCGAGCGGAATGCCGACCTGCGTAAAGACGATCGTCGTCATGATCAAACCCGCACCCGGGACGCCAGCCGTACCGACGGCCGCAAACACGCCCATCAGAACGATGGTGGCCTGATCGGTGATCGAGAGCGGGATACCGAAGACTTCAGCCGCAAAGACTGCGCAGACACCCATATATACCGCAGTACCGGTCATGTTGACGGTGTTGCCGAGCGGGATCGAGAAAGAGGCGATGGACTTCGAAGCACCGAGCTTGCGGGCGGCCTTTAAGTTGGCCGGCAGAGCAGCTGCGGACGAGCAAGTCGTGAAAGCAATGAGCCACGGCTCGAAGATGCCCTTGAGGAACTTCACCGGAGGCGTACGGCCTAGCAGTGCAACCATCGGCACCAGAACGATGAAGACCAGGCAGAACGTTGCGAGGAAGGAAGTGAGCACCAGCGAGAAGAGCGGCAGCAGCACGGAGAGACCGTGACGGGCAACCGTAAAGGCAATCAAGCCGAACACGCCGATCGGGGCGTAGAGCATGACCATGTTCGTCACGCGGATCATCACGTCGCCGACAAGCTCGAAGAAGGTGAGCACGGGTTTGCCGCGTTCACCCAGCGCAGAAAGGCCAAAGCCGAAGATCACCGCAAAGAAGATGATCTGCAGCATGCTGCCCTTAGACATGGCTTCCATCGGGTTGATCGGAACGATCTCCAGAAGCGTCGTCGTCAGGCTGGGCGCCGTGACCGCCTTGGCCACCAGCGAGTCGGTCGAAAGATCAAGACCAATGCCCGGACGGATCCAGTTGGCAAAGAGAATGCCGAAAAGGACGGACAACGCCGTGGTGATGGCGTACACGAGCAACACTTTGCCGGCAACGCGGCCGAGCTTAGAGGTGTCGGCAATACCGGCGCAGCCGGCAATAATCGTGGCGACGACCAGAGGCACCACCACCATGCGGATCAGGCGAATGAAAAGCTGCCCGAGGGGCTGGAGGTAGGTCTGCGCGAAGGCTGAGTCGACAAACGCGCCGACCACGACGCCCAACGCAAGGCCGATCATCATCTGCCACGCGAGCGAGATTTTAGGTTTGGATGCCATATTTTTTCTCCTGCGCCGGATTTTTTGGAAGAAAATGAGACGCTTCGAGTTTTCTGCTCCAGTGCAGGTCCTCCCGGACATCTTCACCGGCTTGGGCAGGGACGAGCACTCCATCCGCCTGCCTTCAATCGATTATAGGAAGTGAAATTGTTTGAAACATCGCCCTAAAACATACGTATTTATACTTAAAAAATCTTGTAAATAATGTCAATAAATCTCAACTTATTGATTTATCACATTATCCGACCGTGTCCCTTTACAGATTTTTTGAGTTGATGTTTGCGCTGGCGCAAATACGTTTTTTGATTCCGTATTTCTTCTATTTGCGGAAAACCCGCACTGCATGGGGAAATGTCTTAGACATCTGTTTATGAGAACAGGTGCAATACGTTGTATGCGGAATCAAGATTGAAGAATTTTGGAGTTCTTCAGAGCAAAAGCCAACAGCAAATGACGAGCTAAGTAAAATGCCCTACGTTTAAACCGTTGTTCTGGCAGCTTGAATGTGCATTCAGCCTGAAAATATGTTGTTTTCATTGTTAGATCCTGCAGATTCACCTGCCGTGTTTTGGGAGGGGTCTTTCGTTTCGAGGACGTTCGCTTTGTCTTTTGAATGCAGGATGAAAGACGCAATGCATGACGCTGATAGATTTGAGTCGCAAAGAAGCAAACGCACGAGGCCAACGGGCTGAAAATGAGAGCCTGACGGCCTTTGAAGAAGCATCCTTGGGCCGTTCGCGCATGTAAACGAATGGCGGTTATCTGGAAGAATGGTTAAACCAGAGCAGTCACATCAAATCCTTACGGAAGAAAGTCAGGTTTCGCAGGCTATGGAAGGTTTTCCAGCGGATCTGAGGCGGCTAAAATGAACCGTTTGAACCTCTGCAGTTTTTCCGGGCGGCGGCCAGTCTTCTGGAATGTTCTGCGGAAGGAGTTTTTCAATACCTCAAGCGCAGGTTCGTCATGTCCAATGCAGCAGCTCCAGAAGATGTCGAGAAGCTTTCCTTTGAAGACGCACTCGACGAGCTCGAACGCATTACAGCTGAGATGGCCTCCGGCAATGCCACGCTGGATCAGAGCGTCAAAAGTTATGAGCGCGGCGCGCAGCTCCTTAAACGCTGCCGGGCGGAACTCAATCGCGCTCGTCAGTCGATCGAGCGCATCCGTGTGGAGGACGGTGAGGTTAAGCGTCAAACGTCTGACGCTTCCCCCTCTGAAACATCCGTCCCTTCTGCCGATACCCTCAACGAGAACGATCTTCCCTTTTAACCGGGAAGCACCCTCACTGCGTCCTGCACAACCTTTTATAGAAGAAAGCCCTCATGTCGACGATCCCGACGACCTCAGCCGCCGAACTCGAGTTCCAACGATGGATGAAGGAGCGTGTCAGCCACTTTGAGTGGTTTGCCGAAAAAATGCTGCCGCAGACGGGCATCGGTGCCAAACGTCTTGTGGGGGCGATGCGGTATTCGCTCCTTGGCGGCGGCAAGCGCATTCGGCCGCTGCTTTGTTATGCCGCCGGTGCCGTATCAGGTGCGCCGGAGGAGGTGCTTGACCGCGCCGCGCTCGCGCTCGAGATGATTCACAGCTACAGTCTCGTGCACGACGACATGCCCTCCATGGACAACGACACGCTCCGCCGAGGCCGTGCCACGACGCATGTGCGCTACGGTGAAGCGATGGCGATGCTCGCGGGCGATGCGCTGCAGACAGAGGCCTTCACTGTGCTGTCGTCGCCCTCGGTGCCGCCCGAAGCTTCGCAGCGTCTCGTGCAGACCTTGGCCCGTGCCGCCGGCGTCTGGGGCATGTGCGGCGGTCAGGCGCTGATCGAAGCGATAGGACATGATATCGAGACGGCAGAAGATGTGAAAAACAATATGGAAAATATTAAAATCTATATGCGAGGCCATAATTTGTATGACATTTTTTATGGAAGATATAAAAAAGAAGAGAAAGATTTATTAAAGAAATATATTGAGATCGCACCAAGAGATGAATTTAGTGATATTCTTGATGCGGCGGATTCGTTTATCTATTTTCAGAGTAAGACAAAACAAAAAGATATTCAGAATGAAACAAAATAAAGAAAGTGCGAGATAAATAATATGACAAAGAAACACACAATATTAACAGCGATCAATTCGAAATACATTCATTCGAACCTTGCAGTTTACTGCCTTCGTGCCTACGCAAAGCCATATATCGATGAAGTCGAGATTGCAGAATATACGATCAATCAGCAGGTGGATGATATCCTGATGAGTCTGTATCAGAAACATCCAGATATCCTTTGTTTTTCCTGTTATATCTGGAATATTGAATACATAGAACGTGTGATCAGGGAAATCCATAAACTACTGCCGGATGTTCCAATCTGGCTTGGAGGACCAGAAGTTTCCTATGATTCCAGAGAAGTTTTAAGACGACTTCCACAGGTAACGGGTGTGATGAAAGGGGAAGGAGAAGTTACATTCCTTGAAGTGCTTGATCATTATCATGGAAAGAGAGATGATCTTAGCAAGATTCCTGGACTAACTTATAGAAATGAAGATGAGATCGTAGAAACACCATGGCGTCCAGTGATGGACTTAAGTAAAGTTCCATTTGTGTATGAACATATTGAAGATTTTGAACATAAGATCATCTACTATGAATCAAGCAGGGGCTGTCCATTTTCATGTAGTTATTGTTTATCTTCGATCGATAAATGCCTGCGCTTCCGAAATCTTTCTCTTGTCAAAAAGGAATTACAGTTTTTCTTAGATCATAAAGTGCCACAGGTCAAATTTGTCGATCGTACCTTTAACTGTCGACATGATCATGCAATGGAAATCTGGCGTTATATAAAGGAACATGATAACGGCATTACCAATTTCCATTTTGAAGTGGCAGCAGATGTCTTAAAGGATGATGAAATTGAATTGATCTCTGATATGCGTCCGGGACTGATTCAGTTAGAGATTGGTGTTCAGTCAACGAACATCGATACGATCACTGAGATTCACAGGAAAATGGATTTTAAGAAAGTTGTAGATATCGTAACAAGGATCAATGCTGGACATAATATACATCAACATTTGGATCTGATCGCAGGACTGCCCTATGAAGATCTTGAAAGTTTTAAACAGTCATTTCAGGATGTCTATGAAGTACGTCCAGAACAATTACAGTTAGGCTTTTTAAAAGTATTAAAAGGTTCTTATATGGAAAAACAAAAAGAGAACTATGGGCTTGTTTATAAAGATACACCGCCTTATGAAGTCCTTTATACAAAATGGCTGCCTTATGAAGATGTACTGGTTTTAAAGAAAGTGGAAGAAATGGTGGAAGTTTATTATAATAGCAGCCAGTTTTCGAACACCTTGCGGTTGTTGGAAAAAGAATTTGACACTGCATTTGCTTTATATGATACACTTGCCAGATTTTATGGGGAGAAAGGTTATGACAAGGTTAGCCACAGCCGGATTGCCCGATTTGAAATCTTATATGAATTTATACAAACCATTACAGCAGAAGAGAATCTTGTATTATATAAAGAGTTGTTAACGTATGACTTATATCTTCGTGAAAATGTAAAGAAACGTCCGGATTTTGCAGGAGATTATACATTACAAAAGGACGAGCTTCGTTATATCAACGAAGAGATTTTATTAAAAGATGAACGACTTGCATATTTTGGACAAAAGAATATGCGGAAATTTTCCCATATGGAACAATTCGATCATGCGGTAAATGAAGATTTTAAAGAAACAAAAACCATCCTATTGTTTGATTATCAGAATCGAGATCCATTGACAAACCAGGCGACAGTTTATCCGATTACAATGAATTTGATAAAAAATCAATAAAAATATAGTAAGAAAGAGGGTGCAGAAAATAAGATGATCGCAATATATTTAGCACCACTTTATCTGCTGTTAAATGTCTATTTTTTATTCCGAATATTGAAATGGTTAGAGACTTGTCATGTTTATTTTAAAAAGAAATGGATTAAAGCAGTTTTGGTCATGATCTATGTATTTCTTGCATTCAGTATTCTGATCGCATTTTTGTTTCCACATGGAACGATACGGCGAGCTATGAAACTGATCAGTAATTACTGGCTGGGTGTTTTGATGTATTTGGCGCTTACGATCCTTATTGCGGATCTGATCCGCCTGATCTTGATCTATTTTGTAAAAGCAGATCAGGAAAAGTTTCGGACACCAAAAGTTTTTAGGATTGTTGGAAGCATTTGTATGATCTTGATCTTATTGATCAGTTTTTACGGAGTGTGTAATGCAAGGAATATCAGGACAACAAGTTACCATGTAACGATACATAAAAAAGCAAGAAATCATAAAAAGCTAAAGATCATTTTACTTGCAGATCTTCATCTTGGATACAATATTGGATGTTCTCAGATGAAACAGATGGTAATGAAAGTAAATCAGCAAAGTCCAGATTTGATCGTGGTCGCAGGAGACATTTTTGATAATGAATATGATGCATTAGATGATCCAGATCAGTTGGTCAAGATATTTCGACAGCTAAAGAGTCAATACGGTGTTTATGCAGTTTATGGAAATCATGATATTGATGAAAAGATTCTTGCAGGATTTACATTTGGCAGCGGTCGGGAGAAAAAGGTCAGCGATCCAAGAATGGATGAATTTGTAAAAAGGGCAGGAATGAAGTTATTAAGAGATGAATCTGTTTGTATTGATCAAAGCTTCTATCTCTATGGAAGACCAGATGCTGAGAAAGTAGGCCGTGGGATCAGCAGACGTAAGACTCCAAAAGAACTGGTAAATGGAATGGATCTTAAAAAGCCTGTGATCGTACTGGATCATGAGCCAAGGCAGTTGGAAGAGTTAAATCAGGCAGGAGTAGACATTGATCTTTGCGGGCATACGCATGATGGACAGCTGTTCCCTGGGAATATTACAATTCATTTGTTTTGGAAGAATCCGTATGGATATCGTAAGGTTGGAAATGCGCATCAGATCGTAACTTCAGGTGTCGGTTTATTTGGCCCGAATATGAGGGTCGGAACGAAAGCGGAGATTGTGGTTGTGAATGTGGATTTTAGATGATCTGACAAAGATGTCAGTTATACTATAATAAACATAATGGAGGAAGACATTTTTATGAAATATCACGATGGAAAAGACAGATGCAGTTGGGCTAATCCAAAGAATCCGATATATATTGAGTATCACGATAAAGAATGGGGAGTGCCTGTCTATGACGACCATAAATTGTTTGAAATGCTGATCTTGGAATCGTTTCAGGCAGGATTATCGTGGGAGTGTGTGTTAAATAAACGAGAAGCGTTCAGAGAAGCGTTTGATGATTTTGATGTATATAAAGTGAGTGCATATGATGAGGAGAAACAAGCGCAATTAAAAGAAAATAAAGGAATTATAAGAAACCAAAGAAAAATATCTGCTGCCGTATCAAATGCGACTATTTTTATGAAAATCCAGGAACAATACGGAACCTTTTCTGAATATTTATGGAAGTTTACAGATCATAAGATCATCCATGAGACGGGAAAAACATCTTCAGAATTATCCGACCAGATTTCAAAGGATTTAAAGAAACGTGGAATGAAATTTGTCGGTACAACGATCATTTATTCCTATCTGCAGGCAGTGGGAGTGGTCGAGTCACATGAGGAAGGTTGTTTCCTGCATCATAAAGAATAAAAAATTTACAAGTACGTAACACTGCGTACTTGAATTTTTATACAAAAAGGAGTAAGGTAGAAATTACCAGATAAAATTGAGTATTAGAAAGATGATCATGTCATAACAATGTTCAAACAAAGGGAGGAAGCGATCATGAGACGTAAGATTATGACAGCATTTGTATGCGCGATTATGACAATCTCTGTAATACCGGTTTATGCAGATGATACACAGACCGATCAGGCAGTGACAACAGAAGTTTCTACCGAAACAGCAGCAACGGTGCAAGAAACAAAAAGAACGCAAAGTAAAGAACAACAGAAGAAAAAGACAACAAGCAAGAAACATACTAAGACAAAGAAGATAAAATCAAAGAAAAAGGAAGAAAACAAAGTCATTCCAATGCCAACACAAGTGATCAGTAAGAGTTCTTCGGATACGATCGAAGGAAGGATCAAGGATAAACAGGCGAAAGTGAAACGGTTGAAAAAACAAAAAGCAAAGATTGAGGAAGAGATTCGCCTGGAACAGCAAAAAGCACGATCTATAAATAAATTTTACAAAAAGTATACAGCAAATTCCAAGGCGGAGATTGCTTTATATGGTCAGGAGATCACTCCTTCTATGAAGATTTCTAAAAAAGATGAGCAGTTAAGAGAAGATTTATATGAGCTTGCAGATTTATTTGGAGATGAGAATCTGAGAACGATCGCAAGCAAATATGTCTTTGGAATCAATCATCCGGATTTTGAGACTTTGCTTGATATGAATGAAACGATTCAGCTTGATCAGTATTTAAAGAACGAACAGATACTTCCGATCAAACCAATGGAAGAAAAGGTTCAGACGATCAAGAAGCAGATCAAGAAGTTCAAAGGAGAGATCAAAAAAGAGGAACAGACAAGATATTTTAATCCAAATGATGTCAGTGCTCTAAGTCATATCACAGTTTCAGACGCCAAACATATTTTGGAAGGAACTGCTTTGTATAATGATGCGAAAGCTTATGTCAAGGCGGAAGAAAAATATCATGTGAATGCAGTCTTTTTGATGGGAATCGCTGCACATGAAAGTGCATGGGGCACGAGCCGCCGTGCGAGGGAAGATAATAATCTGACTGGATATGGTGTAACATCGGATCATGCAAAAGGAATTAACAAATCAACGAAAGAAGCAGGACTTTTAGCAACTGCAGAAACTTTACATGAAAAATACCTGACATCAGGTGGAAGTTACTATGTTGGAACTTCTGCGGCAGCAGTGAACAAACATTACTGTGTTGGCGGAGAATGGGCGGCAGCAGTTGTAAAGAATGCTTATTTATTAATGAATCGTTTATAATTTTCTATTTTTGTATTGATTTTATAGAATCACAATGCTATAATTTACAAGAAATCAAAAAGAAGAAAACGTTGATGAGAAGAGTACTTTGTGGAAAGCTTCCAGAGAGGGATACATTTGCTGAAAGTATCCTAAGCAGACAAACAAAGGAAGACCACCTCGGAGTGGCTGTAAACCAGCCCGGCTGACACCGTTAATCGTCGATTAAGTGATCTGTTTCTGGAGTTTATGATCAAAGGATATGAAACAGATAACCAGGGTGGAACCGCGATAACTCGTCCCATGGATTTTTATTAGTCCATGGGATTTTTTATTTCTGTTATAGATTTATTATAGAAGAAATCTATAGAGAATTGTGACAGGATAAATAAAACGTTATATATCAAGAAAGGATGAATAAGAAGATGAAGATTACATTAAAAGATGGATCTGTAAAAGAGTATGAAAACAATATGTCTGTCATTGATATTGCAAAAGATATCAGTGAAGGACTGGCAAGAGTTGCCTGTGCGGGTGAGGTTGATGGAGAAGTTGTTGACCTTAGAACTGTCATTGACAAAGACTGCGAATTAAATATCTTAACATTTGATTCTGATGAAGGAAAACACGCATTCCGTCATACAGCATCCCATATTTTAGCTCAGGCAGTAAAACGTTTATATCCAGAAACAAAACTTGCGATCGGACCTTCTATCGACAATGGTTTCTACTATGATATGGAGAAAGATACTCCATTTACACAGGAAGACCTTGAGAAGATTGAAAAAGAAATGAAGAAGATCGTCAAAGAAAATCTTGAAATCACAAGCTTTACAAAACCTAGAGATGAAGCGATTGCATTTATGAAAGAAAGAAACGAACCTTACAAAGTAGAATTGATTGAAGATCTTCCAGAAGATTCTGTGATCAGCTTCTATCAGCAGGGTGAATTTGTTGATCTTTGTGCAGGACCTCACTTAATGACTACAAAACCAGTGAAAGCATTCAAACTTACAAGTATTGCAGGTGCTTACTGGCGTGGAGATGAGCATAATCAGATGCTTACAAGAATCTATGGTACTGCATTTACAAAGAAAGCAGAATTAGATGCATACCTTACAATGATGGAAGAGGCTAGAAAGCGTGACCATCGTAAACTTGGAAAAGAACTTGGTCTGTTTATGATGAGAGAAGAAGGACCTGGATTCCCATTCTTCCTTCCAAAAGGTATGGTTCTTAAAAACACATTATTAGACTACTGGCGTGAAATTCATCAGAAAGCAGGATACGTTGAAATCTCAACACCTATCATGTTAAGTCGTCATTTATGGGAAACATCAGGACATTGGGATCATTACAAAGAAAATATGTATACAACTGTTATTGATGATCAGGATTTTGCAATCAAACCTATGAACTGCCCAGGTGGAGTTCTTGTTTATGATTCTGAACCACGTTCATATAGAGATCTTCCATTAAGAATGGGAGAATTAGGTTTAGTACATCGTCATGAAAAATCTGGTCAGTTACATGGATTAATGCGTGTTCGTTGTTTTACACAGGATGATGCACATATCTTTATGACACCAGATCAGATCAAAGATGAGATCAAAGGTGTTGCAGGATTGATCGATCAGGTTTACAATTTATTTGGATTTAAGTATCATGTAGAACTTTCTACTCGTCCAGATGACAGCATGGGAAGTGACGAAGATTGGGAACTTGCAACAGATTCTCTTCGTGCAGCTTTAGATGATCTTGGACTTGATTATGTGGTAAATGAAGGAGACGGAGCATTCTACGGACCTAAGATTGATTTCCACTTAGAGGATTCTATCGGAAGAACATGGCAGTGTGGAACGATCCAGCTTGACTTCCAGCTCCCATTACGTTTTGACCTTCACTACACAGGAGCAGATGGAGAGAAACATCGTCCAATCATGATCCACCGTGTTGCATTTGGATCTATCGAGCGTTTTATCGGTATCTTGATTGAGCATTTTGCAGGTGCTTTCCCTACATGGTTAGCTCCAGTACAGGTTGAAGTGATTCCTATCTCTGATAAGCATTTAGATTATGCTAATAAAGTACTTGATACATTAAAGGCAGCAGGAATCCGTGCAGACATCGATACAAGAGCTGAGAAAATGGGATACAAGATCCGTGAAGCGCAGCTTCAGAAGATTCCATATATGTTAGTTGTTGGTGGAAAAGAAGAAGAAAACGAAGCTGTATCAGTAAGAAGCCGATTCAAAGGTGATGAAGGACAGATGAAGTTAGATGACTTCTTAGATGCAATCAAAGAAGAGATTGCTAATAGAGAAAACCGTAAGGTTGAAAAAGAAGATTAATTGTCAAATGAAAAGGAGGCACCACATTTGTGGAATGCCTCCTTCCTTTATATCATATCCGTTCTAATAATTCATCAGGTTTCATAGCAGGTACTTTACTTTCGATAAAATCCTTGATATTACGAGTTACAATAAAATCTACTTTCATTCGCTGTGCGCATACCATTTGAATCGCATCTTCATAATCAGAAGTTTTCATATTCGCCGCTTTTCTTATATCAGAAGACTTTAGATCAGCAATATGAAAAATCATAAACAGCTGTTCAATAATTTGCTGAGTTTTTTCTGGTGTTAATTCTTTTCTCAAAATATAAACAATATTTGGAATAGATAATGCTGAAATATATCCATCAATTTTTTCTACTTCACATAACTTCCAGATTTTTGAAGAGCTTTCTACAAAATCAGTTCTGTCACATAATACATCAAGGATTACATTTGTATCAATCAATATTTTCATATTTTTCTGCAATCCTTTCTGCGCGGATATCCTTTTCGTTATAATCTTTTTTTAGAATTCCAGTTAAAGAATCAGTCAAGAAAG
>OMDJ01000970.1_pt1 | contig 15226 bp, 12 predicted proteins | sample 1645211 | NCBI WGS metagenome assembly OMDJ01 (sample SAMEA103958142, study PRJEB25191) | human gut metagenome | biome: human-associated habitat [ENVO:00009003]; feature: intestine environment [ENVO:2100002]; material: feces | place: Germany | collected 2013/2015 | reverse complement strand
CAGTTCCGGAACGATCCGTCGGGAAACATTCGGCCGCCGTTGCCGACACGTTGCAGCTCGATTATCCGGATCCGTTCCTGAAAGCCGCGGCCGTCCCGGAGCCAATGTTGCAGCCGTCGGTCCGACAACCTCCGTCCGAGCGGAAACGTCCCCGCCGCGAACGGATACAAGCCGTGCATTTAGGATCAGTATCCGTCGTCGGACGGCAGCTACATATTCTGACTCTCGGAGGCCGTCAGTACGAACTGCAGCGTGGAGATACGGCCGGCGGATTCCGGGTCCGCAGTTACGATGCCGATTCGCTCTACCTCGAAAAAAAAGGATTTATCTACGGTGTGAAACGATGCGAATGAATGATCCGATACTTCCGTCGCTTCTGGATACTTATCCGGTCGCTCTGCTTCTCTCCGGGTTCCGTTTTCTGCGATCGTATGGGGTGGAGACGGGTTGCCATAACGGGACGGGACCGTTTCGGCGGGCCATGAAGGTCGGATTGTACGGTTCGGTGCTTCCGACGGTCGTGGCCGTATCGCTCGTAATGTTGGCGACTCTGTCAGGGCTGCTGATGTTGTGGGAACGGGAGCGGATCGCTTTCCTTCGGGAACAGCGGTTCAAGCAGGCCCGGGCCGATGTCGAATCGGCCTATACGCTTTACCGTCTGCATCCGGGCGACGGGAAGCTGACGGCCGTGGAAGGGTATCGCCTTTCCGATTCTCTGCCGCACTCTCGTGTCCGTATCCGCCGGGAGTCATGGGGGCTTTACGAGGCGGTGCATGTCGCAGTGGAGGACTCGCTCGTCGTGGCATGTCGTCTCATGGGGGTCAGGCCGGATCCGGAGCAGACGCTTTATTATGCAGACAACCGGATAGCAGTGACGCTCGCCGGGAGGACCGAGTTGCAGGGCGTGTTGCATTTACCGCAAAACGGTGCGGTGTACGGCCGTATGGGAGCCGATTTCTTCCGCGGCCGAGAGATTCCCCGTGCGGCGTTCCGGCGTTCCGGAGCGGAACTGCCGCATCCGGATGTTGCTGTGATAAACCGGCTCGATTCGCTCTTTACTGCCGGAAAACGTTTACCGCAGACCGGAGTACCCGATAGTCTCGCAGTGCCATTCCATATCGGTGAGACGGTTTCTCTCCGGGTAGGGGATGCCGATGTCGGCGGTTGCATCCTGATGGGGCGTATCGTCCTTCATGCCGGAGAGTTGCGTATTGATTCCACGTGCCGCATGGAACACCTCGTTGTCATTGCGCGGAAAATCGTTGTCGGTCGGGGAACCCGTATCGCAGCTCAGCTCTTCGCCCGCGATACGGTCGTCGTGGAGCCGCGGGCCGTGCTCGAGTATCCTTCGGGAATATGGTGCGGACAGTATACCGAATTGCAAGAACAGTCAGAAGTGAATGGCTATGTCGTGGTCCGCGATACAGTACGGCGGAATCGTCTTCGTCCCTGTTACCGGCAGTCGCGCACCGCCCGCCTGCGGGGATTGCTCCGGACGGACGGAATGGCGCATGTGCAGGGCATTGTCGCGGGATGTGCGGTGTTGCGGCGTGCGATCTATTTCGCTCCGCAGGGCTATTACAAAGATATGTTTTACGACTGTACGTTGCTCGGAAATCCCGAAACGGCGTTGCCGATCGGGCTCGGAACAGGTACGGAACGCAGAAAGGAGGCTGTATGGGTGGAGTAATGTCGGGAAAGTGTCGTGCGGGACGGCGGATGCTTCGGGGTACATCGTTGCTGGAGGCAGTCGTGGCCTCGGTTGTGTTTCTAACTATTTTTACATTGACAATCAGTATATTACCTCAACTAATCGTACGTGGAGACGATGCGTCACTCGTCGTGGAGGCGGAGTATCGTGTGGAAGAAGCCTTTGGCAGATACGAAACGGGCGTATGGCCCTGTGGCGAGTATGTCGAGCGGTACGAGTGGGGAGAGGTGACAGTACGGGTGGAGCGCCATCGGGATTTTTCGGATGTACGACATGTATCGGTCACGGCCCGGATCGAAGGAAGCCGAAAGCGGATCGTGCGGGAGAGAGTAATGGAATGGACGGAATGAAACGATATGTATTCGGCGATGCGCCGACATTTTGTACGGATGGGAACACGTCGGATGTGGATTCCGTCGCGGGCTGGCGGACGGGCCGATTTCGGGGAAAAACGTTTTTGCGCGGATCGACCCTTGCTGAGACGTTGGTGATGATGCTTGTCTCCGGAATAGTATTGCTTGCCGTGACGGAGGGGCTTGTGCTTTTCTTTCGATTGCAGATCCGGCAGGCTGAGACACTGTTCACCGCAGAATGCGTGCGCGAAGGCTTTTACCGGACAGAATGGCTTGTTACGTTCGCAGACAGCGTAACGAATGACGCCAGAGGTTTCGGTGAAGACGTTTCGCTGCGGGTATGGCGCAACGGCTGTGCGACAAGCCTGCGACTCAGTGATTCCGTGTTGCTTTATACGGACGGCGGATTCCGCGATACGCTGCTGCGGAACGTGTCCGCGCTCCGGCTGATGGAAAACGAAGCGGGAGTGAACTCGGTGGGGATCCGTTTCGGGACCGGACTCACGGCGCGTTTCCAGATCTCGGCGACCGCTCGGGAACGCCACCGGATAAAAATGGAAGAGATCGAAAACGGATATGGTTACAAAGAGGAATAGTTTATCGGATACCCGGCGGGAGTCGTTTTACACCGAGTTGCATGCACTGCTGACAGCGGGGCTCGATTTCTCGCAGGCTTTCCGATTGCTGATCGACGGCGAACGGGATGCACGGATCAAAGCGTTACTAAAACAGCTTTATGGCAACGTGGTGGACGGCGCCGCCTTGTGGCAGGCGATGGAACGTAGCGAAGCGTTCCGCCGTTTGGAGTGCGGCGTGATACGTATCGGAGACGAAACGGGCCGGCTGGCGGAGACACTCGAATTTCTCGGCGACTATTTCCGCAAACGGTCCGTACAGCGGCGAATGATCTCTTCGTCGGCAAGCTATCCGCTCGTTATCCTCTGTACGGCCGTGGCGGTCGTGGCTTTCATGCTCGCGGTCGTTGTTCCCATGTTCGAAGAAGTTTATGCCCGCATGGGCGGCGAACTGCCGGCATTGACTCGCTGGATCATCTCCGTATCGCAGGCATTTCCCGCCTATGCCGCAGGGACGATCGCGGCATTCTGTGGAATCGGTACAATCTACTATGCAAACCGAAACAAGAAGGAGGTACGCCGATGGTTATCGAACATGTTGTTGCACCTGCCTGTGGCGGGCACCATTATCCGTAAGAACCACGAGGCTCAGTTTTGTCGTCTGCTCCATCTGCTCTCTTCGTCCGGCGTACCGCTGCTCACGGGCGTGAAAGTGCTTTCCGATGTCATTGGATTCTATCCTTACCGACAGTCTTTCGAATTGATTGCCCAAGAGCTCGAATGCGGCGGTACTTTCGCGGAAGGAATCTCCCGTTTTCCGGAGCTGTACGACCGCCGGCTCGCGGCGTTGGTTCGTGTGGGAGAGGAGACAGGACGTCTTCCCGAGATGCTCCATCGCCGTGCCGACGCACTCGCCGCCGAACTCGAATATGCCATTCGCCGCGTGGGAACGCTGCTCGAACCCTTGTTGATTCTCCTTGTCGGAATCCTCGTTGCGGTGATCCTTGTCGCCATGTATATGCCCATGTTCTCGCTCGGAGGGATCATGGGATAGAGAGGGCCCATCAACTGCGAAATCCATTTACAACCTAAAAAATAACCGATTATGAAACCTCTGAACCATTTGTCCGCATTCATGACGACCATTGCAGTCGTCTCGTTTCTGCCGGTTCCATGTCCGCTCGCAGCACAGGACATCGCCGCAAAGAACGGCTTGTCCGTTCTCCGGGATACCACGGGACATTATCGGATAGCTGCTTCCGACGAAACGAAGGAGGATCCGTTCGCCGTACAGGTCATACCTCCGTCTCCGCAGTCCGCGATCTACCGGAAATACCTGGATCACGCGATCGACGAGAGTACGGGAATTCCGGACATTTCCATCCCGTTGTTCGAAATCCGGTTGAAAGAACTGACGATTCCCGTCACGCTGTCCTATCACGCCTCGGGAGTAAAAGCGTTTCAGTATGACGGAGACGTGGGAGCCGGCTGGAGTATCAACGTGGGAGGTTATAAGGTCATGCGGACGATTTATGGCCTGGAGGATGAGCGTTATCCGCACTACGACGACAACGGGTTGGGAAGATTCGCCTCGGTCGATGCGGCAGCCCCTTCTTCGGAACGTCGGAATCGGGATGACTACCTGCAGCTATTCCAATATACGCACGATTCGGAATACGATCATTTTTCCTATATTCTGCCTACTGCTTCGGGAGAGTTCATTCTTCGGAACGGAGACGATCCGAACCATATCTCGGCATTAATCGCCGGTTCCCGACAGGACAGATTCGCATTCGGAGAAGCAAGTGAATTTTACTCCTTCCGAACCATAACCGTAACGGATGACCGGGGAACCGTCTATGAGCTGGGCGACGACAAAACCCGTGAGGAGACTCACGATGAGCGGTCCAGCGTCATCGGGTGGCCCTTGAACCGAATGACAACCCGGTACCGGGAGAAAGTGACGTTCGAATATGAAAAATATGTAACACCGCTGAATGCCCGAAAGGTCGATTATATTCTCTATACGGAAGCTCCGTATTATATCAATTACATTCCTTACAATCCGCCTTACAGCTGGTGGGTGAGGGGATCGGAGCTTCCGTATATCCGGGAGAGCGATTATCAAGGTCATAGTTCCATGTTGGTGACGAAAATAACGGCACCTGGTTACAGAATTGATTTTATCCGCCGGGAAACCTCCCACGGGGACACGGACAACAAAACGAAGCATCTCATTACAGCCGTCGAGATACACGATGATGCCGGTCGATTAGTCCGCAGAATAGGTTTCGATCAGATCCTGGCAACGGGCAACAACAATGACCATAATCTGTTGCAGAAAGTTACGATCGAAGGAGACAGTTCTTCTTCCGAAGCCGATACATATCGGTTTACCTACTACGGAAGAACCTCCGCAGGACCCGATTATTGGGGATACGGCGGCACGGGAAATCGGATGAGCGAAGAGTTCAAACGCATTCCGTTGCTGTATGAGAAAGTTCGAGGGGATGTAGGAGCGAGCGATACATATACCAATATTTATGATAAGACTGGATCTCAGGTTTTGAATTTATATGATATTTCTTTCGGCAACCGATATGTTCTGGATACGCCTGTTACGGATTATTCGCTGAAACGCATCACCTATCCGACCGGGGGCTTTACGGAGTACGAATACGAACCGCATAGCGATGGCCATGGAGGAAGAGTCGGAGGTTTGAGGATTAGGCGCATTTCCTCCCGTCCGGAGGAATCGGCGACGGCAGTCGTCACGGAATATCGGTATGACGATGCCCGGTTCGATATATCTCGGAAGCGATGATTTCGTGGATGATCTGCATACGCTCGGATTCAGGAACGGAGTAACTGGATACGAACCCTCTCTGATCTATGATTGCGCGAGAACCGTCCGGTTTTCGACATCTCCGATCAACGAGACCGTGCTCGATTACAAGGCCCGGTACGGGAAAGTCTCGAAGTTGAGATACGATTCAAAAAGCGGAAAATACGGTGGGAAAACGGTGTCGGTATATGGTCATATTCCGGTGGATGAGGCGTCGTCTTTCTCATCCGATGCTCATATTACTCCTTTTTACGACGATGGTTCTATCAATCTGCAGGTCCCCGCCAGCTCGACTTGGAACCGCGCGTTCTGGATTGATGCGAATAAGGGTTATTCCCCGGTATTGACGGGTCGGATCTATTATGATGCTGAAGATAAGGTCACGCGGGAGGAAAAATATACGTACGCGGACATTCGGAAAGGGACTTTCCGACAACTGCGGCTCAAAGAACGGATACGGGTGAACAATGTGGCCGCCACGGGAAGTGTCTACGACTATATATCGTTCCGATATGAACATGCCGAATACGATCTGAAGTTGGGTTTCTACCGACTGAGCTCCAAATCGGTTACGGATCATACCGACAACGGGGCCGTAACATTCCTCGAAAGTTATTCCTACAACGAAGGGCATCGTATATCCCGAAAGAGCGCCAGTGACTTCTCGGAATCCTATCTCTATCCGGAAGATTTTACGGAACAGGTCTGCCGGGATATGGTCGCGGCAAACATTCTTTATCCGGTGATCGAAAAGACGAAATACGGTCCGGGAGAGTCGTCGTCTGAAATTGTCCGGATAAGGACCGAATACGGGAATTGGAACGGAATCTATTTGCCGGTCTCGGTACGGTCGAGTGTCCCGCCTTCGGAGTATCGGACCGAAATTACCTTCGACCGATACGATAAGTGGGGAAATATCGTTCAAACAACGGCTCTGAACGGAGTCAGTACAGTCTATGTTTGGTCCTACGGAGGACAATACCCGATTGCAAAAATCGAAAATGCCACACTCGCACAACTGACGTCCGTCATTTCGCAGATTACACTCGACGCCATCGCGTCCCGGACGGAGCCCACCGTTTCCGATCTGGCATTGCTGAATGGTTTGCGGGCCGATCCTGTATTTGCCCACGCAGCCGTTTCAACCTATACCTATCGGCCGCTCGTCGGAATGCTCACGGCGACCGATCCGGCGGGTATTCAGACCTCCTATGAATACGATGCGTTGGGACGGTTGATACGCATTCGGGACCACGCCGGTCATGCGACGAAAGAATACGAATATTATTACATGTCTAACTAAACAACGGAAAACGAGCTATGAAAAAGACCTTCGAATACATGTGGATACTGACCGTATTGCTGTTTACAGCGACTGCTGCGGCCTATTCCCAGCAAATATATACTCCTGAATTTCAGATTGAGACATCGGGGATCACTCCGAACTGCCAAACGGCGAATTTTTCTGTGGAACATCCCGAAGTGTGCAATGAAGAGTTTGTCTGTGCAGGAAGAATCACGGTCGAAAATACGGATTTCATACAGACCTTTCTTCCGTATCGGCACGGAGTTTCTCCGATGCATATCAGTTTCAAAACTTCGTACGATGGTTCAGGGTATCCGAGATTCCTACTCATGCTCAACAGTATCATCTATTGGGCGATCGACTTCCAAACGGACTCTGAGGGACATTGCGTTATCGCATTGGACGAGGTCCTGACTGGGGAATATGCGAATTATCTCGGTTATACTCACCAAATGCAGTTCATGTTTTTTGTCGTGGATGAAGAGCATAAAAACACCGTAGTCACGAGTCCGACGCAAGTGTTCGTTCCCAATGAACAAATTCTGGTGCCGATGAACGGAACCTTTTCATTCAGCATGGAAGTGACATACGAAAAGACGGGATATGTTCCCGATCTGGAACCGATAGACCCGGGCCCTGTCTCTTCGGACCAAAGCTATATTCGCACCCGGACGATGACGGCGGCAACCGGAACCTCGTATGTTGACAAATATGCTTATTATGACGGTCTGGGACGTCCGATTCAGACGGTTCAGCAGGGAATTACCCCTTTGGAGAATGATCTCGTGACCCTGCGGCAATACGATGGATTCGGACGCGAATCCCGTACTTGGCTGCCTGCGGTTGTCGCCGGAAATGGCGGGGCTTATGTCCCGCTGGTCCGAATCATGTCGGAGGCCAAAGAAAATTACGGAGACCGCAAGGCCTATTCGTATCCGATATACGAATCTTCGCCTCTGGATCGGGTGACCGAACTATATGGACCGGGCGAAAAATGGCAGATCGCGGATCGGGCGGAGCGAATCCGATATCTTACCAATGACGGAACGGATTCGCTGGAGTGTCTCCGGTTCTCTGCTTCGGATTACGGACCGACCGATACCGTCGTAGTCGTCTCCGGTACGGGTCAATATATTCCAGGTGAAATGTATGTTTCCCGGACAGAAGACGAGGACGGCAATGCCGCTTTCGAATTCCGGGACAAACGGAATCTAGTCGTATTGGTCCGGCAGGTCGTGCCGACCGGCATTGGAAGAGAGTTTCATGATACCTATTATCTTTACGACACGGCCGGGAATCTTCGGGCCGTATGGCGTCTGCTTCCATGCAGGACGGAGGTCCGTGGTCAAGCGACACGTCGGAAGTCTTGCGCCGATATGCCTACCTTTACCGGTACGACGGTCGCAACCGCTGTGTTGCCAAACGGTTGCCGGGTGCCGATTGGATTCGAATCATTTACGACCGGACCGATACACCGGTTTTCACACAGGACGGAGAGTTGCGTCTGCAAGGTGAATGGGCCTTTTCGATTCCCGACGCCTTCGGTCGTACGACGTTGTCCGGAGTTTGTTCCAGTGCACCGGATCCCGCATCGCTTGCCACGGAAACCGTGCGTGCCGTTCCGGCCTACGAAGAGGCGGGGATGCTTGCCGGATACCGTGTCGAAGGCGTGACGCTCTCCTCGCCGCACCATGTGACGGCATATTACTACGATGATTACGGTTTTCTGGCCCTTCCGGAGTTTTCCGGGAAAGGACTGGAATATACCGTCTCCGAGGTCGATGGCTGCTTCCTGACCCGTTACGGCAGTGATGCGGAGGCTTACAAACATACGGGACTGCTGACCGGCGGCCGCACGGCTATCTTTTCGGCGGATCCGGATATGGATTCGTGTCTGTATGCGGCGACCTATTATGACGACCGAAAACGCCCTGTTCAGATACGCTGTTCGGGATACCATGGATTGGACCACGAATACCTCGCATACACGTTTACCGGTCAGCGGTCGATTTCCCGACATGTATATCCGGGTGATTGGACGGTGACGAGCGTGAATGGCTACGATCATGCGGAGCGCTTGCGTATGACGACCGTCGGGGTGAACGGACCGTCCGGAAGTCATGCCGATACGCGAATACGGTACGATTACGACGAGCTGGGCCGGTTATCTTCCAGAACCTATGAAACAGGCGATTCTCCGCTGCGAACGGATTATACGCATAATATACGGGGCTGGCTGACCGGACAGCAGGATGATGGATTCCGAATGGCTCTGGCCTATGAATCTCCGCAATACGTCGCACCATCCTATACGGGCAATATCGCCGAATGGACGTGGCGGCATGCCGGTGGAGAGGAAAACACCTATGCTTTCGCCTATGACGGCCTCTCCCGTCTGACGGATACGAGGCAATATCAGGCCGGGGAACGTACCGACCGGTTCGTGGAACGGTCGCTGACCTACGACCGGAACGGCAATATACTGACCCTGCAACGATCGCAGGGTGATGCGGTGACGACCGATTTCGCATACACCTATGCGGGGAACCGTCTCGTGTCGCTTTCCGATTCCGGGACGGCTTATCCGTATGCCTATGATACGAACGGGAATCTGGTCCATGACGGGGCAAACGGACTCGATATGACGTATAATCGACTGAATCTGATAGAAAAAGTTACGCGAGACGGCAGATTGCTGGCAAATTTTTCTTATCTTTCGAACGGTCGGAAGTATTTGATGTCCAGTGACGACGGCCACGGTTTGTGTTATGTAGGTTCTTTGGTTTACGAACGGCCTTCTTCGGGCCAATCCTTGGAGTTGGAGAGCGTGGAATTCGACGGCGGACGCTTTATAAAGACGTCCGGCGGTCTGGAAGCGCGTTATTTCGTAACGGATCACCTGGGAAGCGTACGGGCCGTGCGGACCTCTTCGGGCGAAGTCGTCGAACAGAACGACTACTATCCTTTCGGCCTACGGTGGGCCGATTCCGGATCTTCCGTATCCGACAACCGCTACCGTTACAACGGCAAGGAAGACTTGTCGTTCCTGAAGATTCCCTACACGGATTTCGGATTCCGCCAATTCGATCCGAAGTTCCGGTTGGGATGGAACGGCGCAGACCCGCTGGCGGAAAAGTATTTTCCCGTCTCACCTTATGCTTTTTGTGCGGGGAATCCGGTTAATCTGATCGACCTTGAAGGGCAGGATATTTGGGAGATCAATTCATATGGAAATATCGTGAGACACCTTAAAACGACCCGAAGCGATGCTTTTTTTATGGTGGATGAGTATGGAAACCGGATGATTGGAGATAATTATTCAATTGAATTCCCATATAAAACGGTTGTGCAACAAAACTCGTATACTTACCTAGATGATGAAAAGGGAATCAATTCATATGATGTTTATCGAGTCCGGGGAGATAAAAACGGAACTGCATTATTTGAATTTTTAGCGGACAATATCACAGGAAGCCCTACGAAAGTCGAAATCGGGCAAATTATGACGGGATTAGAGGGTGATAAAGGCTTAAATTTTATTACGACATCGCATACGGAGAGACGAGAGGCTGGACTTATGAAGCTAATAAGAGGTCAGATTGGATATGGTTATACGATCCGCGAGGTCAATCACAGCCATCCCAAAGATGCTTTTCCTTCAGGGTTGACAGGGTCTGATGAGCAAGGAAACGGAGGAGATATGGAAGCAATAAAATTACTTACAAATAGTATGATATCATGCGGGGCTAAGGTCGCATCATTTCATATATATCATGTGCCGACTAAACGAAAGATACCTTATTCAGTGAAGTCCCGGGCAGCGGACTTTAAAAAATATACAAATTAACTTTATGAAGCTACTGTTTATCACCGTTTTCGCTGTTTTAGGGGTAAGCGTCTGTCCAGGACAGACGCTGGCCGATATTCTGAACAGCCAGTATGATGACAATCCGATCCCCACGGTGCCCGTTGAGTACACCTTGCCCCGGTTGGCAGCGAAAGCGCCGTTCGTACAACTTTTCAATTCGCTTCTGCTGGCGACCGGGCACCGCGTGTTCCATTCTGATGAATATGAGGCGGACGAATACATTCTGATGAGGATAAAGGCCGAGGACCTGGAGATCGAGATGTCCGGCTCCTTGTGTCGTTATCCGCACAAAACGAAATCGCCTATCGGGTGGATGCCTTTTCACGGAAAGACGATCATCTTCAGTGGCGACAATCCCGGGCTCTTCACTCCTACGGAGGAAACGAGATGCTTCCGGTACAAGGATTATCCGGAAAACTCCCTGTATGGTCTTGAGGATGACGAGCAGCCTGGTTGGTATTTCCTGTATTCCAAGGGCCGGTATTTCGGAGGAACGTGGGAGTTGATAATTTATCCGGATCGATATGATGTCCCATTCCCATCCGAATGAGGTTCGGTTCTTCCCGTCAAGGGTTGCCGGAACGTCCGGAGAGGTTTACGGTCTGCATGTCCCGAGAGCAGCAGCCGTTGTGATCCCGATTTTCCGGTCGTGTTTCAGTATCCGGTGCGTTGGCCGGATATATGGGTGTCGTATCGTGATCCTTGCGTGAGGGACTGTCCCATGCGCGTAGTCTCTGCGGGATGACCTTCGGGTTCTCGGAGATCGTTCAGCCCCCTTCATCCCTTTATGCGGACCGTCCGGACAATTTCTTGTATGAAGTCGGGGCCGGCGGTGTTCCGATCCGGTGTCATGGTATAAAAGCCAAGCGATAACAGATAGCCTGTTATCGCTTGGCTTGGAAGTTATTCCAGGGGCGCATTCAGGACTTTCCGGATTTCGGCATCTTCGAGCCGTATTGAATAAGGTAAATTCTCAGAAATGTTAATACGGGACATAATATATTCGTACAGTTTCCATACATTCTCGTATGTAAACAATTTTTTAGGCAATTCGATGCTTAAAAAGTGTTTTTTTACCGTTGGGTCATAGTCTGTACATGATTCATCGTAGGCTGATAATACTTCGGTTCCATAATAATAAGTTATGTATGCTGGCTGATCTATCACATTGATTAGTTCGAATATATCTACCAATCCGTTTTTATTTCGAGTTACTTTTTTAAGGATTTTTTTCGCCCATTTTTTGTTTTCTTTGAAATACTTAGAAAGAATATTCAAAGTCTCGCATTCTTTTACGACATAATACATATTATCTTTTTTGTATACGGCTATCACATCAGTTGTGAATGGAAATACGTTGTTTTCCTGTGCCATTCCCATCATTGTGCCGGACAAAGCGAGGAGTACCGTGCTCCAAAATATAAACCGTTTCATATTATTTGTACAAGTCTTCTAAGATACTGAAAGATACGATTGCTTCTATTTTCTTGTTGTCGAATACGATTATTTCTTTTGTTCTCATTTGAAATAAATATCCGGTTGCAGTTCCTATTGATTTATGATCTTGCCGGCTCGGGAACCGGCTGGACCCTTTTAATGGGCCGAGGTTTTTCGATCCGCTCGGGTGGCTGTGATAGACACTTCTTGCTCCTTTCGGATTGATCGACACCGACGCGTGCTTTCCGGACTCTCTGACTTCGCCTTGAGAAACATTTGCAATCTGTCCTTCATGATTCACGATCCCTCCGTATTCCCTGTTGTTATTGTCCGAATCGCCTCCGGTGCCATCGTCTTTTATGGTGTTTCTCATTTTCTTGAGCGTGGGGACGGACTCTATTTCCATGATATTCTGCATGTGCGGTCCGGACAGATTCCCTTGTCGGATCGCATTTTCCGTGTCGATTGCCGCTTGTTCCGAAATTGAGTTTACCCGAAAGTCATGTTCATACCCAGCAGCTCTGATTACGTAGGTTTTATCGCCTTTTCCGGTATCATACATCAGGTATCCCAACGAATTATAATATTTGTCGTACACGGATCCATCCGGATCAATATTTCCTATCGGATCGTTTCCGCAATATATGTAGGGCGAACTTCCCGAATACTTTTCGCTTTTCGGGTCGGCCGTGTTCCATCCGATTCTGAATTCAGGGTCCATCATCCGGAATCCGAAATCGACGTACGGTATGCCGACGAATACCTGTTCCTCCTTTCCGTTGTATCGGTAGCGATTGTCGGAAATAAGGGCTTCGGCATCTTCCCATCGCAGGCCGAACGGATAGTAGTCGTCGGTTTCCGTCGCTTCTCCCGAAGCGGGATCCACGACGGCGCGCACGCTCCCCAGATGATCCGTCACGAAAAGATGCGTTTGGATACCGTTCGATGTCACGACGAACCGGCCTCCGTTGAACCCCGCGCTTTCGAGCGATAGTTTTCCGTCACGTTTCCCATATACCAAAGAACCCGAATAATAGAGTCCGTCGCCGCCTGGCTCCGTCGCCGAAAGTTTCGTGCTGTCTGCAAGGTACGAATAATTTGCGGATAAAGTCCCTTTTTTCTCGACTTTTTGTGTCATATTCAGACAATTATATGTAATGTCGAGATCGTTGGCCCCATCGTGCGTCATATTTCCGTTCGCATCGTAGCCGTAATCGTACACCGCTCCTGCATCGGCTATCGAGGCGATGCGGTTTCCCGTGTAGGAATATTCGAGATCGTTCAATGTCAGTCCGTTCCCGGTCCGCATCAAGGTCCGGAGGTTTCCGTTCGCATCGTATGTCAGTCCCTTTTCCGCGAAACGGTCCGTGAGGGCTCCGGCTTCGTAATGCCTGGTATCCGTCAGACGGGCGAAGCTGTCATAGGCGAATGCGTAGGTGTTTTCGTCCCGGCTTGTCCGGTCGTCCGGAAGATTCTCGGTTTCGGTTTTGGTCGGAGAAAAACGATTCCGGACAGGAAGACGAACCGGTTGAAGGCAGGATGGAATGGTATGAATCGACAGGAAATCGGCCGTACGGGAGTGTGGGGGAGGGGGTCGGGCGGATGCGCTGCACGGAAACGTGCGATCTTGTCTCGGCGCATACGGTCCGTCGGCCTTCGCCGCGAATCTTCTCGGGACGAAAGATGTGCCTTTCGCTGCGATCTCGAAGGCATTGGGGCATGGCAAGATTGCGACTGCGATGCGCTATTTGCGTGTGGGCGTGGAGGAAAACGCTCCGATTCTCGCCGGGAGCGGCTGCTTCAGACTGTCTGCCGGGGCTGACGACTGACCGGATTTCCGGGATTTCATCATACAAATCATCATACACAAAAGAAAAGGCGCTGAACATCAGCGCCTTTTCGTGCCCAGGACAGGAATCGAACCTGCACGCCTTGCGGCACACGCACCTGAAACGTGCGCGTCTACCTATTCCGCCACCTGGGCGTTACCGGAGTTTTCCGGAATTGCGGTGTGCAAAAGTAATACTTTTTTTTGAATTACCAACTCTTTTTTGCGAAAAAAACTATTTGCTGAAGAATTTATATTGAAACAGAAGCAGATAGATTGTCGCCACGGAGATATAGGCATCGGCCAGGTTGAAGATGGCGCCGAAGAAATAGTTGTTGCTGTCCACGAGGAATTGCAGCAGGCGCGGTACGCCGTTCCATTGAAACAGCGGGAAATAGAACATATCGACGACCTTGCCCATCATGAAACCGGCGTAATGGCCTCCGAACTGCGCCACGGAGAAGGGAGTCGATTCGGAGAATACGAGCCCGTAGAAGGCGCTGTCGAAGATGTTGCCCAGCGCCCCGGCGACGATCAGCGCCAGGCCGATGAATACGCCTTTGGGTGTGTCTTTGCGTGTCCGGTGAAGGTGCACCATGAACCAACTGACGGCTCCCACCATCGCGATCCGGAAGATGCCCAGCATCAGCTTTCCCCAGTCGAAACCGCCCCGCGTGGCGATGTGCATGCCGAAAGCCGCCCCGTTGTTTTCGATGAAGCGCAGTTGGAACCAGTCCGGGAAGACGACGATCGCCTCGTCGAGGTGCATGTGGGTCTTGACCCAGATTTTGAGCGCCTGGTCTGCGAAGAGCAGCAGAAGGATAAGGAGCGATATTCTTTTCGGATTCATTTCGTTCGGTTTTTCCCGCAAAAATAGTAAAAAATCCCTTATTCCGGGAATCCGGGGCGAGATTGCCCGTCGAAGCGGATTCCGGGCCGGACGGGCGGGCGTCCGACGGACGGCGGGCCGGTTGGGCGGACTCCTGTCGGAGAAGGTCGAGCGGGGCGGGGATTCGATCCGGTTTCGGAAAGAGAACGGCGGGGACGGATTCGTTTCGGCGCGGAGATCCGGACGGAATCTGTCGGACGTAAGTCTATACGGACTTTCCATTATTTATTATATAATAGGTGTGAACCGGTTTTCGGTATAAAATGAAACTTTTTTGCAAAAAATATACGAAATTATTTGCAGCTTCGGAAAAAGTCGCTACCTTTGCATCCGCATTTGAGAAATAACGGTTCTTGCAAATAAGTCGAAGGTTTACAATAAAGGAGTCGGAGACGGGTTTGTGGCTGGATTTCA